>Ga0209296_1000584_pt1 | contig 31719 bp, 24 predicted proteins | sample S_130206_EF_Meta_FD_187319 | JGI IMG/M metagenome (GOLD analysis project Ga0209296, IMG submission 187319) | Freshwater microbial communities from Lake Simoncouche, Canada to study carbon cycling - S_130206_EF_MetaG (SPAdes) (version 2) | ecosystem: Environmental > Aquatic > Freshwater > Lake ... | reverse complement strand
GATTACCCATCTGGGTGCAGACCTTCTTTTCAACAGCAAGTTCACGAAGAACGCGAGCTTCTTTTACGGTGTGAGTTAAAGGCTTTTGCACATAAACATGCTTGCCCATTCGCATAGCCATCGCAGCAGCGGGTGCATGGGTATGATCAGGGGTACCGATAACTACAGCATCAATATCCTTGCCCATTTCTTCGAGCATTTTGCGGAAGTCATTATACTTCTTAGCCTTGGTGAACTTTTCACCCTTCTTGCCAAGGGTGTTATCATCGATATCGCAGAGACCTACAACTTCGCCAAGAGCGCCAGCCTGATCGATGTCGCTACCACCTTTGCCACCAACGCCTACGCCAGCAAAGCGAAGGCCTTCAAGAGCGGATTTCTTTTCTTGTGCGCCAGCAATGCCACCTGCCAGCCAAAAGCCAGCACCAGCAATGGAAGTTTGTTTAACAAAACTACGACGATCAGGCTTTCTAATCATTTTAAATCGCTCCTAAATATTAACAACAAAAACAGCACCACCTCTGGTATAGAGGTGGTAAAAGGATGGATCAGAATCTAGAAATACTATTCTAAAGCTGCGAGAAGGGTTGTGCAACAGGTTTTACTGTTTTTGTGAGAGGTTGCACTTGGGCGGGCATAATATGCAAGCCATCGCTATTGGGCTTTTTGCCATCCTTTACCGCTAAGGCATGATGTTCAAAATCAACCCAAGCAAAATAACTGACTGCAATGCACAAAGACCATGCAAACAAGTTAGGAAAAAGCGATGGGCCAAAAAACTTAACCGCTGTTCCTGCAAACTGGTTCAATTCCACCGTTACACCGTTAAAATCAACACTGCAAAGCTCATCCAACACCAAATGCGACAAGAATCCAACCATGGCACTTGCAGCCATATAAACACGAAGCAATGTAGAGTCATGGGTATAGCAAAGGAAAACAAGACCGCCCGCAATAACCATCGCGGGGATACTATGGAACATCCCCCTATGCACACTTAAATGCCTGAATATATTCGAAAGTCCAAATCGAATAAAAACATAAAGTATAGCCAAAATTGCGAAGGTTTGATCTTCAGTAAGACCAAAACCAAGCATGCGCTTAAGCAGCATCAGCGGCACAACCACTGCGGTAAGGTTAAACATTTCGCGTACGGGAACGCCGCTACTGCTATCGAGATCTGGCAGCAACCCACTAACTGCGGTGATACCCGCAGCCATCAAGCTGGTGCCCCAATCAAGATCAAAATAAAAAGTAGCAAGCAAGCCGTTAGCTACTGCCAACATGGAAGAAAACCTAAGATGTCCGCGATAACTAGCCATAAAGCACCTCCTTGTGCCAAACGAAAAACATAAATCACTCAGGCTTCATGCCCAAATTTTTAAAGAGAAATCCCATTTGATCTGCAACTTCATCAAGAATTTTGGCGGTAGGCTTACCAGCACCATGCCCAGCCTTTGTTTCAATCCTAATAAGCATGGGGTTAGGGCCCTTATTGCACTCTTGCAACATTGCTGCAAATTTAAAGCTATGCCCAGGAACCACACGATCATCCGTATCCGCGGTGGTAATCATGGTTGCGGGGTAGGATGTTCCCTTTTTAAGATTATGGTAAGGCGAGTAAGCATAAATAGCTTTAAATTCATCTTCATTATCTGCAGAACCGTAATCATCAACCCAGAAACGCCCCGCGGTAAACTTATGAAACCGAAGCATATCCATCACGCCAACTGCGGGAAGGCATGCGCCGAATAAATCGGGTCGCTGCGCCATGCAGGCGCCCACTAATAATCCACCATTGCTACCGCCCTGAATCGCCAGCTTAGAGCTTTGTGTATATTTTTCCTTGATGAGCCATTGCGCCCCTGCAATAAAATCATCAAAGACATTTTGTTTAAGAAGCTTGGTGCCCGCTTTATGCCAAGCATCGCCATACTCGCCACCACCACGAAGGTTTGCAACTGCGAATACCCCGCCCATTTCCAACCAAGCTATCCTGCTGACAGAAAACGAAGGCGTAAGCGAAATATTAAAACCACCATACCCATACAGCAGCACCGGGTTGTTGCCATCTTTCTTCAACCCCTTGCGATAAGTGATAAACATAGGCACCTTGGTGCCATCTTTGCTTGGATAAAAGACTTGCTCTACCTGATAATCATCCGGGTTGAACTTAACCTTTGCGGTACGATAAACTTCGCTAGTGCCTTTTTTCAAATCATAACGATAAATGGAAGGTGGTGTTGCGAAGCTGGAAAAAGAGTAAAAGGTTTCGCTGGCGTTTTGCCTGCCACCAAAACCGCCGGCGGTTCCAATCCCAGGCAGCGGAAATTCAGAAGACGTTTTCCCATCGATTGAAAACATCCGAACTAAAGTCCGCGCATCCTTTAAATAGCTTGCAATGAATTGTTTGCCAAAAAGGCTGGCACCCTGCAGAGCTTCTTTTGTCTCTGGGATGATTTCCACCCAGTTAGCAGGTTCAGGATTTTCCAATTTAATGGATACAACCCGGTGCAATGCGGCTTTGTAATTCGTCTTAAAATAAAGGGTGCTACCATCATTACCTACCAAGGAATATTCATTGTCGAAATTATCGATCAGATCCACGGGCTGCGAATCTTTTTTAGTCAGGTCAAAATAAGTAACCCGATAATTATGATCTGTGCCCTTCCATGTGGTGATGAGCAGGTATTTCCCATCTTCAGTAACTTCGGTTTGAAAACCCCATTCAGGATGATCAGGGCGCTTGTAAATTAATTTATCTTCTGATTGGGCTGTTCCAACTTTGTGGAAATAAACCTTCTGATTGAGATTAAGCCCTTGGAATTTAGTGCCTGCTGCGGGCTCATCAAACCTACTGTAATAAATACCCTTAGCATCTGGAGTCCATGCGGGGCTTGCAAATTTAACCCAGCGAAGCTCGTCTGTAAGTTGTGCCCCAGTATCAACATTTAAAATGCGCCAAACATGCCAGTCAGAGCCTGCTTCAGCGATGCCATATGCAAGAAGCTTCCCATCATCGCTGGGAATCCAAGAGGAAAGAGCAACGGTGCCATCTTTCGCCATGGTGTTAGGATCAAGAAGTATGCGGGGTTTCCCTTGAAGACCATCTTGGACCAAAAGAACCGCTTGGTTTTGCAAGCCATCATTGCGTGTGAAGAAATACCTGCCTTCACGAACCACTGGCGTAGAGAATTTTTCGTAATCCCAAAGCTCTGCAAGGCGCTTACGAATTTTTACTCTCTCGGGGATTTCCCCCAGATAGGCATTGGTGACAAGATTTTCCGCTTCAACCCAATCTTTCACTTCAGCAGAATTTCGAACATCATTTTCTAACCAGCGATAAGGATCCGCAACTTTAGTTCCATGATAATTATCAACCTGTTCAATTTTTTTAGTGCTTGGATATTTCAATGGAGGACCCTGAGCTTTAAGTGATTGGCTACTGAGTAAAGAGATAATAAACCCAAGAAGAAACAAAGATCGGTAATTCATATTGGTTCACCAAAAAGCAATAAAGCCAAGCCAAAAAAAGAGTGCTTTCGATAGCATTGGGCTTTACGAGCATGATTATAAAATCAACTGAAACCAACTGCTGATGAAAAACAGATTCCGCTTCAGTAAAGAGAGTTACTTAGTTTTCGGGAGCGGGAGCAGGAGCAGGTGCTGGTGCCGGTGCGGGAGCAGGCGCTGGTGCGCCATCTTTGGTAAGTTTACCTGGCCTTGCAATCACTTTATCGACTGAATCTGGTGGGCCATTGGGGGTAGTCAACCTCATGTAATCCCAAAAAAGAAAACCGCCACCTATTAATTGAGCAAGCAATGATAAAATCAAAATGCCTGTGTATGCATCACTGCGTGTGCCCGATGAAGAGGCCTTTGCCTTGGCTGCCATGATTGGATACCCTCCTTGATAAACTTCTTAATTTGGCTTTTAAAATTAGCTACCTAGAATGCGACTTGCAACACGATCACCCGCAATCGGCTTATCTGACAACGGTTTAACCGGTTGGGCAACAGCTTCATTAGGTGTAACTTCGAGAATACGAACGGTGCCCAGATACTTGGATTGAGTAGCCACCGCAGAAAGCCTGAAGACTTCAAGAGTATGGCCTTTGGTAAGGCCAGCATCAGAACCAATGGAAATTTTGATCAAGCCGCTAGAATCAGCAACCTTAACCATACCTTCGATATTATCTGGTGGAGGGTTCTTACTTGCTTTGTTGACTTGTGTCAAAGCAGAGGTACCACCTGCTTTGGCGCGTTCCATATCTTTTGCCATCTCGCGCAGTTGAACTTCCAATCTTTCATTGGTTGATTTGAAAGTTTGTGCAGCGATTCTTTCAGCAATTTCCTTCGCCCTTGTTTGTTCCAACAGCGCGGAAATTTCTGAATTGCGTTTCACTTCCGCTTTCAGAATCTCACTCATCTGGGCATTTTGTTCTTGCCTGCGACTTGATTCTGCAACCGCGGTCTGCAGCACGATATCTTTTTCATTCAGTTTTTTAGAAGCTTCATTGTATTTCTTATCTAAATCATCCTTCACCCTTTTAAAATCTTCTACTTCCATTTTCAGCTTCGCAATTTCAACTTCTTTTTCCTTAACGGAAGACGAGCCACTTTCCTGAAGCGTTTTATTTTCTTCCTGATAGGTGGTGTTGCTGGCTTTCAGCACTTCCCGTTCGCGCTGTACCTTTACGATTTCAGCATTCTTATTGGTATCTGCGGTGAAGACCATCAGACCCATTGCACCTACGAACAAGCTGAATATAAGATTCACAAATACCAGAATTTTTCCTACAGGTGTCATGGCCTGACCCTCGCTTCAATGTTAGGACTTTACAGCAGTCAAAAACCATTGCTTAAATCTTAACAGAAACCAAGCAATATATCTTGACAATAGTAATATTTACATCCGGGCGGGACTATGCCTTGTATTGCAATGCTTGTCAACGGCAACAATCGCCAGCCAAACCAATGGGGCAGAAATAGTTTCAAGCATTTACAAAACAGGGTAAAAGGGGCAAGAATGGAAGGTTAGGGGAGGGTAACCAAGCCTGAATTGCGTAGTTCATTAAAGCGGATATCAAGTTCTGAGCGTCTTTTCATCAAATCGAAATGTTCTAGGGTTAAATTAACATAAGCTTGTTCGACTGCATCAAACTCTTCTGCGAATTTTTTGCGCTTTAACTTTTCATCTTCAATGATGGTTTGCAAACCTTTGACAAGGACGACGGGTTTGCCATCGGGCCCTAGTACCGTTTTACCATCCGCATCCTTTTGAAAATGATCTGCTTGGATATCTACCAATCTCTTGTTTTCCTTGGAGGTATCGTCCAGCACTTTTTGCATGGCCCGTATTTCATTATCGAGATCATCAATCTTTTTACCAAGTGCGTTCAGGTTCTCGAAAGAATTTCCATCACGGTCTTTTAATTCTTCAAATTGCAACGGAATAAACTTGGCAGTTAAGCGAACAGGTTGCCCGTCTTTTAAAGTAATGTTCTTGGCGGGCTCTTTCTCCGATGCTTTGTTTTTTAGAAATTCCAATTGATCAAAGTAATACTTTTCTGTCACTACAACTTGCGACTCAAGCTTTTGCATTTTTTCACGGCCCGACTGATAACGGTTTACAGCAATCCCAATCGGACTAGGGGAACCATCTTTAGCATCTTTGAACCATGTCTCTATCTTTGCCTTGCGCTGATCAATTTCCTGCCAAGAGCCTTCCTTGGGTTTGCCATCTGGCCCAATTAACGGAGTAAGAAGCGGATTAGAAAAAAGAGAAATCCCCCAGGTTGCAAGGGTGAAGCTGCTTAACGCAAGCAGGTAGACCATTTTTTTGCCGATATTAAGAGCCATGGCTTCCTTTTAACTTAATCCGGGTCTAGTGGTTCGCTTCTACCGCACGAAGATTCTTTTCCTTCACCTCATTACCCACCCTATAGCCCTGCAATTTTTTATGCACCGAAAACAACCGCTCACTGATCACGTGAAAATTATTTACAAGATTAGTAGTTTGATCCCGTTGGTCTTCCAAATCTTTTTCCATCTTTGCGAGCAACAACTTTTCTTTGACTAATAGAGCCTTCTGGGTTTTTATACGCTCATCATACTCGAGCTTAAATCCTTCGATTTGCTTGGCACGCTTAGCCCTACGGCCCATCTCGATAATTAGTTCACGATGCTCCGTAACGAATATAGCCTCTTCCCTGGTAAGGTGAGCCTCTAGATGATCGAAGGCGCGAGTCAGCACCACCGCATGCCCATCCAATGCCTTGGAAGCGTAATCCGGGCCAACCACCACTACCAATCTGCGCAGCGATTCTTCAGAGCCCTCATCCACAACCTGATACAGGGAAAGTAACAGCGCAGCGATTGCAGTTCGGGATTCAAATTTGCTAATAATATTAGCTTGTTGTGGGAGCCTGTTTTTTTCGCGAGGTTCTGATGATAAAAATAAGTTATCCACACTTTCACGAAGCGAAGTGTATTCATCCGCAAGAGTCTTTGGGTCGGCTTTGTTAATCAAATCATCGTACTTGCGCCTGTCTACATAAGTAATGGCATGTTCCATCAGCAACTTGGCAAGAAACCTGGCCTTCTTATCACTACCTTCGATTTCTTTTTCTTTATCATCAAACTTCTTATGCATGCGCTTAACTTCATCAACCTGAGTTAAAACAACCCTGTCGCCCATTTTTAATGGGCCGCCCGCATCTTTAAAAATTGCTTTTAACGCACCATCCTCAAGGGTATCGAGATTAGATTTGATGTTTATATTTGTTTTGGTGGTTTCATCATCATCAAAAGGCAAGCCATTAAGAACAATATCTTGCCTAAATACCAGATAAGTCCAGTTCTTACGAACGCCCAAATCTTGAACTAAAATTACTCCAAGGCCAAAGGCCAGCAGAGTGTTTAACAGCGCAAAGATTTTTCCAAGTAGGGACATCGAATAACCTGTCTCTTGTTCCATAGGATGGATTGCACTAGAGAACCTATCTCTTAATTATATCTTTCCCCATAACAAGGCGTTAGGCCAATAAAATGTGCATGATATTTGAGCGAAGCTGTATCTATTAAACCGATCGATATGGATTTAGCGAATGCAAGCTTTCCTTAAGCCGACCCCCTATTTAAAAAATTCGTGAAGATTTTGTTCTTAATACGCTCGTCATTTAATCTAAGATAAGATGACGCTATGAACGAACCAACCGAAACCCCTGATGCAACCAAACCCCAAGGGTATATCCAACCCTTGGGAAAGATCGGCCAATACGATCTGCTTAAGAAAATAGCAGAAGGTGGCATGGGTTCGATCTATATGGCACGCAGCACAAAAGATAAATCCGTGGTTGCGATTAAAGTGATGTCGCCCAATTATGTTCATAACCCTGTGTTATTAAAGAGGTTCGAACAAGAATACCGGGTTGCAAGCAAATTTAATCACCCCAATCTGGTGCGAGCACTCGAATTTGGCACCGATAATGACCTGCCTTTTCTGGTACTAGAGTTTGTGAATGGCGAATCCTTGGGGGTTATAATCAGCAGGCAAGGAAAATTGGAAGAATTGGAAGGGATAAAAATCATTGCCCAAGTCGCCAAGGCACTAAATCAGGTCCATAAAGATAAGCTAATCCATCGGGATGTAAAGCCAGACAACATTCTTGTAGGGAAAAACGGGATAGCCAAGTTGACAGATTTAGGCTTGGTCAAAGAAATACTGGTGGGAGATCTAAATCTGACTCGGTCTGGAAGGGGGCTTGGAACGCCAAACTTCATGGCGCCGGAACAATTCCGGGATGCCAAGAATGCAGATATCCGATGCGATATTTACAGCTTAGGCGCCACCCTTTACACCATGTTGACAGGGGAACTGCCTTATAAATCGGTCAATCCGCTGGAAACTTGGATGAAAAAGGTACAAAACGATCTACCCACCCCCCGAGAGTTGAACCCTCGCATTTCAGAACGAACCGACTGGGCAATTCGTAGAGCCATGGATAGTGATCCTGATATCCGCCCTTCAACCTGCAGGGAATTTGTCGAAGATCTAGTCGGCAAGAGTACCCGAAAATCAGCAGTTACCACCCCAGCATTAGAAAAAACAAATATTAAACAACCCTCAGAGCCAATTTGGTTTATGGCTTATAACGATGACCAAGGCAAACAGCATGTGGTAAAGGGAACTGCCAAGGCTATCCGAAGAAGCTTTAAGGATGGAATATTAGAAGACCCATTCAAGTACAAATTGGCTAAAAGTGTAGAAGGCCCATTTGAAGAGATGAAGATTTTCCCGGAATTTAGAGATTTAGCAGTCCAACTGACCAAGCCGAATTCTACGCCGAACTCTAAAACCCAACCGCTCGACCCAGCAAAAGCAATCCCCGTTTCCCCAGAACCTGCCAAAACCACGTCAGGGCTTAATCGATCAAAATCTGGCACCCCAACCTGGGTTTACTATGTGGTAGGTGCAAGTACCATAATTGCAATTTCTCTAATTATCATTGTTGTTATTTATTTGAAAAATTTATCAAACAGCAACCCTTGATGAAAATCTTGGTAGCAGCTACGCATCATTTCCATGAAGACTTTAGCAATTAACTGGGGACTTTTTATTTTTCTTATTCTGTTTCAGAAGAAGCATTCATTTCATTAATTGTTTTTTCAATACCTTCTGCGATTTCATCTAAAGGAAGATGATTCAAACTAGATTTGTAAAAAGGGTTTTGCAATTCTATCCCGATTTGATCCAAGGAAACCAAAGGATAACTCACCAACATGATTACCAGAGGTACAAGCCAGTCTGTTTCCATCTGATGAAGCAATGCAAAGGGTAAAGTAATAAGAAATATAGCAACAAATCTGCGGATTTTAACAGAATACACAAAAGGCAACGGGGTCTTCAAGATTCGTTCACACGCTCCAATGTGATCCATCAACAAAGATCTTTCCCTTTCCATCTGAGCGAATGCAAAAGAATTAAGAACACCTTTATCTAATGCTGAACGAAGCAATTCCGCTATTTTTAATAAAACATAAAAAGGCATATGACTTGATGCAATCAACTTATCCGCTTCACTTTTTCCCAATAACTGTTCAAACTTTCCCAATTCTTTTTCTGATCGCAATGATGATTTTGCTGCATAGGGAAAGGCCTTCACCCAAGATATCAGTTCCGTAGACCATACTTTGTCTTTAGGGCCATAAGCCAGCGATTCTAAAGCTAGATTTCGACTCTGATTTACAATCCCTCCCCATAAGGTTCTTCCCTCCCACCAGCGATCGTAGCCAGCATTGGTGCGCAAAATCAACAACAAGCCAAGGGCAGCACCCGCTATTTCATGCGGACCCACCTCCAATCCTAGGTTCACTTGAAAAACATCTTCAATGTAATGATCAACAACACATATGAATGCCGCTATTAATCCAAAAACAAAAACATTAAATATGACAATGGGGGTTACCGAACCCTTGATGGAAATTGCTTCCCGCCAGAATGTGTAAAGTTGATCAGCCTTCATTCAATAAAACTCTTAATTAAATTTCAACAAAACACACAAAATTATATTCAAAAATAAATAGTAAATTAAATGAACTTTAATTGCAATCAGAGTAAGGCTCTGGCAATCAAAACTTAAAAATTGCATACCTTTTATTTATTTCAATGACAGTGCTTTTTGGAAGTAGGGAGAACAGAGTTTTTTAATGAAAAATCAAAACTAAAGATGCCTAAAAATACCTTGCATCTATAAAGCCAAAGTTTTATTTCTCATAGAATTGGTAACCACCATCCCATGACGCATCAGGGGGATTCTGCTGATAATCCCTGCAACGATCCACATAAATTTGACTTAACTTATCATCAGGATTTTCACTGGCTAAATTTTGGAATAAGCTCAACCCAACTGACCAGTCTTTTTTAACATAAGCAGCAAACGCAGTTTTGAAACCAGAGCAAAACTTAGTCGTACTTTCTGATGCTTCTCCTGCTATACCCAGAAGTTCATGTACCATGATTTTCTTATCTTTCCCCTTCACACCTACTAGATCAATCGGGCGAGTAACCAATCTTCCACCACAAGCCTTTAAAGTGACATCTGAAATCATGATCGTTGTACCATAAACCTTGTTCAATCCTTCAAGCCGACTTGCAAGATTTACGTTATCACCAATTACGGTATAGTTTAAATGTTCTTGGGTACCAATGTTCCCAAGCACCACATCACCTGTATTAATGCCCACTCTGGCGTTGAATATCGGCTTATTTAATCTAGCCCATTTCTGCTGTAAAAAAGATAACTTTTGAAGGCCCTGAATTGCAGTTTTGCAAGCTTTGAATGCATAGTCATCGCAATCGCGCGGGGCATTCCAATACGCCATCACTGCATCACCAATGTATTTATCAACTGTGCCTTCGTTTCTAATAATCACCGACGAAAAACAACCGAGGTATTCGTTTAGTTGAAGTACCAAATCGTTAGGGGAAAGGCTTTCAGAGTAATGGGTGAAGTTTGCGATATCCGCAAACATGATGGTAACATCTTTTTCTTTCCCGCCTGGAATAGCGCCCGTGCCAGCATCAAACAAACTTTTCAACATGTCCTTGGGCAAATACTGCGTAAAAGCTTGAAGCCCAATTTGCATTAGATTCATGGAATGAGCCAAATTCTTAATCTCTATGATTTTTGAATCAGCACGAACTTTATGGGTAAAATCAAGCTTTCCAATTTTCTGCGAGAGTAGAACCAAACTTTCTATGGGTTTAGATGCTGACCGTGCCAATACTAACGAAAGAATAACGCTGATAACCATCACCGAGGCCAAGATGCCAATGGCCAAATAAAAATGCCAGTAAGCATTTGAAAACAACACTTTCTCAGGGACATAAAGGCACACATACCAATCAGGGGAAGTTCCTGGTAAAACCGTTTTAATAATCCCGACATAATCAGACCCATCAACATCAAAGTGAAACAACTTTTCAAAATCACCATGTAATTCTAAACCACTCAACAAAGAATCGGGCACCGACAAGATCATTTTTTCTATTGCAGGATCCTTCATATCTTTTGGCAGGGCATAATAAATGGCATTCCCATCTTCATCCTTAGGAAAAACATCAGCCATAAGAGAGTGGGCTAAAACTTTTTTCGATTTGTCTGGAAGTTTTTCAAAAATAAAAGCACTGATCCCCTTTTTATGTATTTCTTGCATCACTTCATTAAGATAATCACTAATCCATTCGGTACTAATACCCATTGCTAAAACCGCAAAAAAATCACCTTTGTCATCCCCTAGGCCCGTCGAATATAGTAATCCCGTTTTTATTTCCTTAAAGTTTTTCAAAAAGGTATAACAATTAGTCCATTCTCCTTTTTTTATAACAGGTTGTGCTTTTCCCTGAACATAAAAGGGCCTTTTTCGGTAGTCATATCCACCGTTTTCATCAACCGATAACGGTTTATTTGGAAAATCAGGATAAGAATAAGTTTTTAAAGTAAAGGTGCCTGAAGGATTGGGGATTATTTCTTGAACAATGACATCTTTTTCTGAGTAAAGCGAACTTTGACTAAATCGCGAAGGCCCAATTGTATCATATTTAAATCCAGGTTTTTCATCCAGCGAAAGTCTAAGTGAATATCCTGTTTTTTCTTCAGTATAAATTGCAGTACCAAGATTATGATTTACAATTAAACTGTGGGTCAGAGTATTCAAAATCAGCGGATAATCTACCTTACCATTTTGCATTCTAAAAGAAAAACGATCTGTTGCCTCGATGACATCTTCAGCAGATTGAAGAAAATTTTCCACCTTAAGAGTCACTGCTTGCGTAAGCAAATGCCCAACCTCTTGGGTGTAATTAACCCGGGCCGTATAAGAAAGCCTAAGGCTTAACAAAGTGATTGTCAGGCCAGAAAACAAAGTCAGACCAATAAAACTAATCAACAGTGCGGTTCTAAGACGGTACATACTCAACAACGGTATTTTCATGAAATCCTATTTCAGTATTAAAATAAAAATTTCTTACTATGTGCTACACAGTAACAAATGGTTACCGTAGTAAGGCATAATTCTTGAATCATATTGTTATTAGTGAAATCAAAGAGGGTGTCTTTTAATAAACTACCCTTATTCTTTCAAAAAAGTGAATTACATCAACCGATCGGTAAAAGTCTACCCACTGTCCAGATTAAAATATCAAAGGTTATTTCTCATGGAATTGGTAACCGCCATCCCATGAAACATCAGGGGGATTCTGCAGATAATCCCTGCAACGATCCACATAAATTTGACTTAACTTATCATTAGGATTTTCACGGGCTAATTTTTCGAATAAGCTCAACCCAACTGACCAGTCTTTTTTAACATAAGCGACAAAAGCAATTTTAAAATCAGAGCAAAACTTAATCGTACTTTCTGATGTTTCTCCTGCTATACCCAACAGTTCATGTACCATGATTTTCTTATCTTTCCCCTTCACACCTACTAGATCAATCGGGCGAGTAACCAATCGGCTTCCACAAGCTTTTAAAGTGACATCTGAAATCATGATCGTTGTATCATAAACCTTGTTCAATCCTTCAAGCCGACTTGCAAGATTTACATTATCGCCAATAACAGTATAGCTTAAATGTTCCTCGGTACCTATGTTTCCAAGCACCACATTACCTGTATTAATGCCCACTCTTGCTTTGAATACCGGCTTATTCAAGCTAACCCATTTCTGCTGTAAATAAGATAGCTTTTGAAGGCCCTGAATTGCAGTTTTGCAAGCTTTGAACGCATAGTCATCACAATTGCGCGGGGCATTCCAATACGCCATCACTGCATCACCAATGTACTTATCAACCGTCCCTTGGTTTCTAATAATCACCGACGAAAAACAACCGAGGTATTCGTTTAGTTGAAGTACCAAATCATTAGGGGAAAGGCTTTCAGAATAATGGGTGAAGTTCACGATATCCGCAAACATGATAGTAACATCTTTTTCTTTCCCGCCTGGCATAGCACCGGTGCCAGCATCAAATAAGCTTTTAAGCACATCCTTGGGAAGATACTGCGTAAAAGCTTGAAGTCCAATTTGCATTAGATTCATGGAATGGGCCAAATTCATAATCTCTATGATTTTTGAATCAGCACGTACTTTATGGGTAAAATCAAGCTTTCCAATTTTCTGCGCCAGTAGAACTAAACTTTCTATGGGTTTAGATGCCGAACGGGCCAGGACGAACGATAGAACCACGCTGATAACCATTACCGAGGCCAAGATGCCAATAGCCAAATAAAAATGCCAGTAAGCAGTTGAAAACAAAACTTTCTCTTGAATATATAGGCACACATACCAATCAGGGGAAGTTCCAGGCAAAACCGTTTTAATAATCCCGACATAATCAGACCCATCAACATCAAAGTGAAACAATTTTTCAAAATCACCCTGCAATTCTAGACCATTCAACATATGATCGGGCACCGCCAAGATCATTTTTTCTATTGCAGGATCCTTCATATCTTTTGGTAGGGCATAATAAATGGTATTCCCTTCTTCATCCTTAGGAAAAACATCGGCCATAAGAGAGTGGGCTAGAACTTTTTTCGATTCGTCTGGAAGTTTTTCAAAAATAAAAGAACTGATCCCTCTTTTATGTATTTCGTGCATCACTTCATTAAGATACCCACTGATCCATTCGGTACTGATACCCATTGCCAAAACCGCAAATAATTTACCTTTGTCATCCTCTAGGCCTGTCGAATAAAATAAACCCGTTCTGATTCCCTTAAAATTTTTCAAAAAGGTAAAACAATTAGTCCATTCCCCTTTTTTTAAAGGAAGTTGTGTTTTTCCTTGAGCATAAAAGGGTCTTTTTCTGTAGTCATATCCACCGTTTTCATCAACCGATAAAGGTTTATCCGGAAAATCAGGATAAGAATAAGTTTTTAAAGTAAAGGTGCCTGAAAGATTTGGGATTGTTTCTTGAACAATGATATCTTTTTCTGAATAAACCGAACTTTGACTAAATCGCGAAGGCCCATATGTGTCATATTTGAATCCAGGTTTTTCATCCAGCGAAAGTCTAAGTGAATATCCTGTTTTTTCTTCAGTATAAACTGCAGTACCAAGATTATGATTTACAATTAAGCTGTGCGCCAGATTACTCAATAATAACGAATAATTAACTTTTTCGTTTTCTATTTTGAATGAAAACCGATCTGTCGTCTCAATGACATCTTCAGCTTCTTGAAGAAAACTTTCCACCTTAAGAGTAACCGCTTGCGTAAGCAAATGACCAACCTCTTGGGTGTAATTCACCCGGGCCGTATAAGAAAGCCTAAGGCTTAACAAAGTGATTGATAGTCCAGAAAACAAAGTCAGACCAATAAAACTAATCAACAGTGCAGTTCTAAGACGGTACATACTCAACAAAGATGTGTTCATGAGTTCCTATTTCATTATTTAAACCATAAAGATTAATAATACCAAATAACGCCTGATTGCTAAAGTGAGAAATAATTCTTGAATCTTATCGCTACTTGCATAATAAATTGATTGCAAACGATGCGAGCCAGTGTTCGCCTGCATAATCTCCACTACTAACATGCCCAAGGGAAACCTCTGCATGTTTCTTGGCGCTTTGCAAAAAAATCATTTGTCTGGGATCGCCCTCTGAAAGCGCGAGCCCAATATTTTTCATACACCATGCCCTACTAAGGTTTAACCCATCAAGATGAACAATCTGCGGGTCTGTACGATCAGAAACAACAGCAGGACTAAAAAGGCTGGCAGGTTCATTTTTTAACAAGTTAGGATAAAACTTATCAAGCCAGATGGAGAACTCTTTTTGAGGCAAAATTCTCCGCATTAAATCAGCTTCCATCAGGCTTGGAGAAAAGAAATCTGCGCCATCAGGTTCCCACTTTGCAGGAATCATTTCATCTTTAAGATAATATTCCCTAGCCCGGTTTATTATCAATTGCTCGAGCTCTTTGTTTTCCATCTGCCTCGAATAATCAAGAGCATACGTTAATCCAAAAGCCGTGTTCGAATGCACCCCACTGCGAATAGGGTAAGTTTGCTTAGGGAAATATTGAATATAGCGCCCGACTATAATTTCCTCGAGCGGTTTCAGATGCTGTGCCAGTTCTTTTCCCAGAGGGTCTTCCCAAGAACGGAGTTCCAAAGTAAGTTTTAAAAACCATGACCAACCATAAGGTCTTTCGAAAGATTTGCTTTCAGGTTTAAGAAAGAACGCAGCTTCTGCTAACAAGTTTTCTTTAGTGATATTCTTTGCCAAAGCTTTTCGTATTTCCTCTGCTTCTTTTAATTGAGGAAACTCCTTCAATATCTTCACCAACATCCAGTGGCCATGAACTGAGCTGTGCCAGTCGTAGCAACCATGAAAAGCAGGATAAAGTTGTTTAGGGCTGAGCACATCTTTTGAACTTTCAAGCACATTGCCCGGTTTGCTTGGGTATTCGCGGTGAATGTTTTTAAGTGCCAGGCCAGCGAATTTTGTGGCTTGTTCTTCGCTAAGTTTCAGCATGAAAACTTCCCGTGATTTAATTTGTTGTGCACCAAGGGTATTGCAACAAAGGAAACAGGACAAAAAGAGAAAGCAAGATCTTGGCATCATAAATCCTTTTTCTTGTTGGCCTTCTTTTCGCCACCTTTGTTATAGTTTTTCCACCAGTCGGGGCCTTCAGCTTCTATTTCCTTGGTCAGCATTTTAATTTCCATCGTCATTTCTAAAAGTTTTGCCTGCTGCTTTTCATTGACCATTTCTTTTTCACTAGGATCTTCTTTGAGATTATAAAGTTCAAATTTGGTCATCTCTTCGTTAGCAATGATTTTCCAATCTCCTTGCCTCATTGCAATTTTCATCACCCCAGGCGCTATATCACAGTGCCAATATAAAGGCTTCGCCCTTTTCACTTCCGACTTTGTTATTGCATCGAGAAGATTACCGCCATCGATGGTGCGATCTTGAGGAAGCTTTGCGCCACTAACATTACAAGCCATTGCAAAAAAATCGGAGCCAATGACTGGAACATCACAGGTAATATTGGCATTCACATGGCCAGGCCAACGAACAATTCCTGGAACCCGTATGCCACCTTCGTAAACCGCACGCTTTCTACCTCGCAACCCGCCGGTGGTGCCTCTGCCAGGGGATTTGATTCCATCGCCTTCGGGGCCGTTATCGGAAGTGAAAAATACCAAGGTGTTTTCCGCAAGCTTCATATCGTCCAATGACTTCATCAATTTCCCAAACGCATCATCCATCTGGGTTACATCAGCAAGGTATTCAACCTGCACCTTATCTTCAATTCCCTCGTACATTTTTTTATACCGATCTGCAGCAGCAATCGGGTAATGAGGTTCATGGCTCCAAACCGCCAAGAAAAAAGGCTTTTCTTTATCCCGCTTATTACCCAACCAATCAATGGCCTCTTTTACAATAAAAGGTGCAGAGTGATCATCCGTCATGGTAACAGGCTGCCCATTTCGAACAAAGTTAACAGGGAAGGCATGACTAGGGCCTGCATTATTTTGGGTAGCTAACCAATGATCATAACCATGATCATTGGGTTGTGGCTGAGTAGGTTTGTTGAAATGCCCATTGAGGTGCCATTTTCCCACATGGCATGTGGTGTATCCAGCTTGTTTAAGGAGAAGGGGGAGTGCAAGTTCACTTTTACGGAGATGGATTTCACGATTTTCGGGAATCCAAGTGAAGACACCATTGCGATAAGGAGTGCGGCCAGTCAATAAAGCAGAACGGGAAGGGGAGCAAACAGCGCCTGCACTATAACACTGGGTAAATTTTGCGCCTTGCTTTGCAAAGGCATCAAGGTTAGGAGTTTTGCAAAGTGTATTTCCAAAGCAGCCAAGATCTCCCCACCCAAGATCATCTGCAAGGAAAAGAATAATGTTCGGAGCCTTGGCGGCATGAAGGGGAGCGCCCATTAAAAATAGCGAGCAACAAGCAAACGCAAAGGTTGATAACTTCATAATAATTCTCATTAATTGGGCAAGATTGTAGAAGACAAAAAGAGGGTATCACAATGGTCATAAATTACACAAAAGAAGCTAGGGAAGGGTAAAAAATATTGAACAAGAGGTAAAAAAAGAGAAAAGGTTGGACCATAAAAAGCAGCATAAAAGCGAAAATAACGATGAAATACGATGAAAACTGGGATCAGAGCAAAAGCTGTCTTACCCGAAAAGTCTCAAATTGCTATAAAAAGCTACTGTAAGCAAAGATAAGTCGATGTTTGAAAGCATCGTAAGTAAACAAAAGGAGAAGAATCATGCCAGCCTCAAGACCCAGAACAACCGCTTGGAAAAAACGCACCAAGATACGCAAAGCCAAATTATTGAAAGCGTATGATACAAAACTTGGGATTCCCCCAGCAATAATGGAAGTCAAGAAAAAGGGCCCCAAAGTATCCAAGAAGACACCAGGAACCGCTCCTGCTGCCAAAGCCGCTCCTGCTGCCAAAGCCGCTCCTGCCAAGGCTGCACCTGCTGCCAAAGCCGCTCCTGCTAAGGCTGCTCCTGCTGCCAAAGCCGCCAAGAAATAAGCAGACGATGATCACACAGTTAAAAGAGTCCGGGAAATTAAAATCCCGGGCTCTTTTTATTGAATCACTTTAATCTTTTCTCTCATCAAAACCTTATAAGGCCCGCCTACATTTTTCCCTAAGCGATCATGCAGGGCAAAATATCCTTTTAAGTTTAGAGTTTCAATTACCCACCTCCCATAGTTAAATGAAGTTATCAAAACTCTGCACAGGGTAATTGTGACAATGAATCTTGCGAAAAAAATCTTTCTGTTGGGTTGGTTGCTCTTCTTGATAGGCTGTCTTGGTTACTATGTTTCGCACACCGACGACTTCACCCCAAAGCACATCACCGACTTTGTCAAGCGGTTTGAAGGCCACTTATTGCTGGCCTATTTTATAATAAGTTTTCTGCGCGGCTTTACTCTGATGCCCAGTACTCCGTTTGTAATCGCAGGAGTATTACTATTTCCGGAGAGTAAAATAAATGTGCTGCTTATCAGCCTTGGTGGGATATTATTTTCCGCAACACTCATCTACTTTCTTTCTGAATTTCTTGGATTTGACAGTTATTTTGAAAAGATCGCTCCTGAAAAAATGGTTTCGATCACCACTAAAATCAACAGCCCTTGGGGGTTTTTATTCGTCGTCTTGTGGTCGTTCTTCCCACTCGCGCCCACAGATCTTGTCTGCTACCTAGCGGGCACCGTTCGCATGAATTTTTTAAGATTCATCCTTGCGGTGGCTTTGGGAGAATTGATCATCTGCCTGTTTTACACGTATTCAATTGGAAGCCTGAATCTTCTGCAATGATGAGCTTATTTTTCAAGAATGATACGAAGCATTCTGCGCAACGGTTCTGCAGCTCCCCATAACAACTGATCGCCACAAGTGAATGCACCCAAATATTCTGGCCCCATTGCAAGTTTATGCAATCGGCCTATTGGGATGCTCAAGGTGCCAGTAACCGCTGCTGGGGTTAATTCTTTTTCAGAAGCTTCCCTTTCGTTGGGAATCACTTTTACCCAAGAATTTCCCGAGGCGATAATTGCATTGATTTCTTCCAGAGGAATATTCTTTTTCAGCTTGATAGTCAACCCTTGCGAATGGCAGCGCATAGAGCTGATACGAACGCAAATACCATCGATGGGAATGGAACCTGGTGTGCGAAAAGCAGGCAAGCCTAAAATCTTATTACACTCTGCGCCACCCTTCCACTCTTCTTTGGATTGCCCGTTTTCATAAGGAACATCAATCCAAGGAATCAAACTGCCAGCAAGGGGAACGCCCCGGAAATTCTTCGTGGGGATTTCAGGAGAACGAAGAATGTTTGCAACCTTGCGATCAATTTCAAGGATTGCTGATGCTGTATCTGAAAGCTCATGCTTGACAGCATCATGTAAAACACCCATTTGCAACAGAAGCTCGCGCATATTCTGTGCGCCTGCACCAGAAGCAGCCTGATAGGTCATTGCACTAACCCACTCGATAAGGTTAGCTTTGAAAAGCCCCGCCAACCCCATTAGCATTAACGATACCGTGCAATTGCCACCGATCCAGTTTTTGATACCCTTGGAAAGTGCAGCATCAATTACCGGTCTATTAACCGGATCAAGAATAATAATGGCATCGTCATTCATACGTAAAGTTGAGGCAGCATCGATCCAATGGCCTTGCCAACCCATGGCACGAAGCTTAGGAAAAACCTCTTTGGTATAGTCGCCACCTTGGCAAGATAAAATGATATCAAGCTTGGAGAGGGATTCGATATCGGAGGCATTTTTAAGATTGGGGGCTTCTTTTCCTGCAAACACAGGTGCTTTACCACCTGCAGAAGAGGTTGAAAAATAGACAGGCTCGATCAGATCGAAATCTTTTTCTTCGACCATGCGCTGCATCAGCACCGAACCCACCATCCCACGCCAACCTATCAAACCTACCTTATTCATTTCAGTATTTCCAAAGCCTGATTACAAATAAAACCTAATGCTAGAATATGAAAAATTGGGCCGCTTATTTACCCAAGCGCTGGCTCATAAGCTTGGAAAGCTCTGAAACCGTGCCTTGGTGCGCGGGGTCATTAGCTAAGTTTTTCAACTCTTTCGGGTCTGCATCATGATCGTAAAGTTGAACACCGTCTTTGCCCTTATTCCATTCGGTGTAGCGATAGCGTTCGTTTCGAATGGTGTACCCATTAATGTTTTTACCCAGCACAGTCTGAGTGATTGCAGGGCGGTTCCACTGCGCTTTAGGATCTTCAAGCAAAGGAGTAAGGCTTTTACCATCGAGGTAATCAGGATGCTTGAGGCCACAAAGATCAGCCACGGTGGGATAAATATCAAGCATTTCCACTGTGCGTGGGGAACTAACATTTGTGGTTTTAGACTTGGGCGCAACCATGATCAAGGGAACACGGGCCGACTCTTCGAAAATACTTCGCTTTTGCCATAAACCATGTTCACCCATGTGATAGCCATGATCGGAAGTAAAAACGATGATGGTATCATCAGCAAGTTTAAGACGATCGAGTTGATTGATAATTCTACCAACCTGCGCATCCATAAAACTAATACTCGCAAGATAGGCCTGAGTAGCTTTTTTGCGCAAGTCATCCGTAAGCTGTTCTTCATCTTTTTTGAAGCTAAGAAAAGCTGCAGCAGGAACACCCTTCTTATGGTTGGGATCCACCACTGGAAGGGTGATTTTATCGAGTGGATAAAGTTCGAAGTATTTCTTAGGTGCAACATAAGGTGTATGTGGACGATAAAGGCCCACCGCAAGGAAGAAGGGTTTTACTTTCATCTCGTTCATTAGTTTGATGGCTTCGGTTGCGCCTATGCCATCAGTTTGTTCTTCATCTTTTCCCTCTGCAGCAAGCCAACTTAGGGTAGCTCCAAACTGGCCTTTGGTAAGGGTAAAAATCTGGGACTCATCATCTTTATCACGACCTTTTGGATTGACAACTTTTTCCCAAGATTGGGGATCATCCAGACCGCTGGTGCCTATGCCATTGGGCACATTGTAATGGTAAAGCTTTCCCACCCGGGCAACCGAGTAACCATTGTTTTTAAACAACTCGGGCATGGTGACGGTATTAGGGATGGTTTCGCGGAAGTGTGGCGACCCGCCAAACTTACCCACATCAACCTGCCCTGGGTTGGTTTTCACGCCATTGATATCAGGCCTTCTCCCTGTAAGGAAAGAAGTCCTACTTGGGCTGCACAATGGAAATTGACAATAAGCCCTATCGAATTTCACACCACGCTTTGCCAACGCATCGAGGTTGGGAGTTTTCGCCAAGGGATGACCATAGCACCCCAAAGAATTATTAAGATCATCACTAATGATGAACAATACATTTTTTTTCTCTGCAGCATTCAATGGTGCGGCAAGCATTAAAAAGATTGGTAACAGAAGAGTTAAAGTAATTTTTCGGCACATAATCATAATTCCTTAATGCAAGAAGCTACCTACTATTAAACTAATGGGAAGGGTGGGCATTCGCCAACAAATTATGAAATTAGGGTTGAGTGAACGGGGATATGATTACTGCTTTTTTGCCAATACCACAAACCGCTTTTGATCCATGAAATCGCGCGTGATAGAAAAAGTATCGATCTGCTTCCAAGGGAAAGTGATTTTACCCACATCAATCAAGCAAGGATCAAAACAAAAATAAGTAACACCTTCACCACTGGAATCAACGGGAAGTGCCTTAACAAACTTCCCGTAATAGTATGTAAACTTATGGTTGGTAATTCCAAGGCTCACCAAATTTACATCTGGCGGGAGCTGGCTTTTTATGCGTGCCATCTCTTCCACCGTTTTTTCACTCCGCTGAACTTTAACATCCATGAAATACCCAAGATTAAAAATCACAAGGGCCAAACCCATGGCACAAAGATTCCCCTGAACCTTTTGCAGGTTCCTCATCATCGAAATACCCAATAGGACAAGAGATATCGAATAGAAAATCGTTTGAGGCAAAGGCAATGTCCAACGCTCAAAAGTAAACCTTGGAATCTTAAAGGGAAGCAAAGCAATAGCGATTCCAATCAGAATAAAAGTTACAGCTACCAAGAATGCAAACCTAAGCCAAGGCGCCTTGCCTTTTGCATCTATTGAAACAATAGCGACCTCTGCGACGGCACCCATCAAAATAGCAAGCATTGGATACAGGGTTGCAAAGTAGCGGGTCTGCCCGCCCGGAGGAATCCAGACCGTAAGAAATGCAAAACCACAAGCAAACAATGCAAACATCAGTGCAGGCTTATAAGGTTGAAGCCTGCTACGAAAAGAGGGTAGAAGGTAGGCAAACAAAAGAAGCGACCAAGGAAGGATCGAACCTAAAATCTCAAAAGGGTAGGTTCCCAAATGTTTGAAAAAGTGAACCATGTTCCAAGAATGAAATCGTGAAGCAGTATCATTCAGCCACAAGGCTTTAGCCTCTGAAACGCCATGCAAAGAAATGTAAGGCAACATCCAAGCAGCAACCACCGCAATAGTGCAAGACAACCCTACAAGCATGGGAAGAGTGAAAAGGTAGCGCATGTTTCTTGAATACAAGAGATAGAAAAAAACGCTGGCGCAAAAGTATGCCAAGGGCTGAAGGCCCCCTTTGCAAAGCGAGGCAAACCCTACCATCACCCCAGCACTAATCCAAGTTGCAACTGCAGGCCATTTGCCTTCATAACCCCAATGCCAAAGCATCAGAGATGCACTTAAAAAGAAAATATAAACCGCTTCGGGTTCCGCCTTCTGGCTCATGATCATGATTTCGCCATTGGTTGCAAACGCCAGCGCACTGGCAAAAGCTCCAACGCAAGAAAAGAAATTGCGAGCATAAGCATAGATCAAAAGGCTGGTAAGAAGCACCGCAACCGCAGAGGGAAACCGCAGCGCAAAGGGATCATTATTACCAAACACAAGTGTGCTTCCCAACATCAGCCAGGAACTTAAAGGGGGATTGCTTTGAAAAAGTTCGCCTTGTTCTCTTGGGGTGATGTAATCATCAAAGTATTGCATTTCAAAAGCAACAAGGGCCCTGCGGGTTTCTTCACCCCTCATGGTTAAAATTCCCAATCTGGGAAACAAAGCAAGAGTCAGAAGCAAAGCCAGTAGCCAGAATGTTTTTTCTCTGCTGCTATTAGAAAAAGCGCTTCGAAAAGTGGGTTGAACAAATTCCATTACGAATAAATCCTGCTTAATTTTAAAGAATCCCTGTTTCATCGTCTTTGAAAGGCAAAGCCTTAATAAGAGAATGGGCTAGGATGCACAAAGAAGCCGGGAAGATGGGAGAGATACTATCTTTATTGGGATTATAATCAAAAAAGCCCAGGCTCTCTTCTTAAAGAGATACCTAGGCTTTCTTAATGTGGTCAGAGTCGGGATTGAACCGACGACCCCAGCCTTTTCAGGGCTGTGCTCTACCGGCTGAGCTATCTGACCATCCAGGAGCGGGTTCAGGTTTCCCCTAAGCCACGCTTCCATGCCACTTTAATAGGCAATTTAAAACTATCGTAATAAACCTCCAGCGTCAACTGGCAAGCCGATTACTTGATCTTATTGGTCGCACGTACCATCACCAAACCACCATTGGCACCGGGGATTCCACCCTCTACCAACAATAGATGATTTTCTACATCAATCTTAACTACCGTCAGATTGCGGACCGTTACTCGCTCGGCACCATAACGACCTGGCATAGGACGACCCTTTTTAGGACGACCGCTGCCTCGGTTACTTGCCATAGAACCGGTACCACCAATCGATCGATGCACCTTCTTGGCACCGTGACTTGCAGGCATACCTGCGTAGTTGTCTTTTTTCATGGTACCAGCAAAACCACGACCTTTGGTTGTGCCAATCACATCTACATACTTGATATCTTTGAAAATTTCATCCACGGTAAGCACTTTGCCTACGGTGAGTTCTTCACTGGCCTTTTCAAGGCGGAATTCGCGAATATACTTTTGTGGTTCGCAGTTTGCCTTAGGTGGATACTGAGTTCCAGCGGGGGCTTTCTTCCTGCGGTTAGATTCCATGTCGCTTGAAATATGGCCACGCTCGGCTTTGGTAGCCTTCCTACGGGGCTTCTCTTCAAATCCAATTTGTACTGCATCATAGCCATCGCGTGTCAAGTCTCGCACTTGTAACACGGGGCAGGGCCCAAGTTTGATAACCGTTACTGGGTAAACTTTACCTTCATCGTTATAGACCTGTGTCATACCGATTTTGGTTCCAAGTAATCCTATTGGCATTGCTAATTCTCCATCTAAATAAGCAACTGTCTTACCCGAACGGGAGTCCGGTGAGCATCATTGCCGAGCCTTTTTACGGGCTCTTGTTCATGAACTACTAAAATAGGGAGGAAATTGATGTTTGTCCACCCGGATTTTGATTTATCCGCACCCCAAGGCAGATTATTGTTGTTACTATGATGATTAAGCGACTTTAAGCGCCCTAGTAGCTTTGGACATTATGAATCACGCCTTATGCCGGAATTTGATTTTATTGCTAATTCTAGCGGGTTTTTCTGCCTATTCGCCGGGTGCAGGCGAAGATGAGTGGAAATTTGAGGTATTGCATCGAAAAACCGGCATGCCCTTCTATGGGTTATTAATCTCAGAATCTCCAAATCAGGCAGTTTTCAAGTGCATTGTAAGAAAGCCTGGCTCGCCAACCCTTGTTTTCACTGAAAACTTCGAAAAATCAACCATCCTGAAAATAGACCGCCTACCTGAACCAGAACGCATCCTGCTTGCAGCTAAGCTAGATTCCCTCGCCAAAGAACGCGAACGCCTAGCAAACACCCTGCGATCCCTCGATCCGAAATCTATCGCAGGCAAAAACCCGATCGAATATGTGAAACTAGAAAAAGCAATCTGGCCCGCTTCTAAAAAAGACAACGCCTTTTCCTACAGTTCCCAATATTTCACCCTGGTGACCAACTCCCGCCCAGAAATGGCACAGCTTGCTGCGATCCAACTGGAACAGGTTTATTCCGCCTACGCCAGAACTCTGCCCCCACGCAGAATCAATATCAAACCCACCACCATTCTGCTCACCAATTCTGTCGAAGAATACCAGGCTATTTTGAAAACGAGTGCGATCAATATCAAAAACCCTGCCTACTTCGACCTCAGCAAAAATCAGATTATTTGTGGCAGCGACCTCGATAGGGTTAGCACTTCCCAAGAAGAGATAAGCTCCTTTCATGCGAAACAAATGCAGGATCTTCTAAAACGAGAAAACGATTTGAAGCTACTTTATAAAAATAAAATCCCACCGGATCTTACTGCCTCTATTCTCGATAGCCGTAAGAAAATCAAACAGGCAGATGATGGCAATCTGGAAATGATCCAGAAGGAACGTAAAAGACTTTTCGAAAGGCTTTACCATGAAGCTTTTCACGCTTATCTTTCCTGCGCTGTTGTCGACCCTAGAGAAGGCGAAATACCTCTTTGGCTAAATGAAGGGCTGGCACAAATATTTGAAGCAGCAGTTTTTGAAATAGGCGAGCTTCGAATCGGACATGCAGACAAAACCAGATTAGAATCTGTCAAACTAGCGCTGAATCAAAATAACCTTCCCACAATCAAAGATCTACTCACCTCGCAACCCGCCCTGTTTCTTGTTTATCACCCCTCCGAAAAAGAAACTTCTCAACGCATGTATTTTGCCAGTTGGGCACTGGCATTCAATCTGGCATTCAAACAAAAAGTTTTGGGTAAGCAAGTTCTCGATGATTACGCCAAGGCGCTTAAAAATGGAGGAAACCCCATTGATTGTTTTGAAAAACTCACAGGCAAACCCATACAGGAATTCGAAAAAGAACACCAAGCCTATTTGAAAGGGCTTCGGCTCGATGGTATTTCAAATAGCACTATTTCAAATGGAAAGTGATTCGTTCTAAGCTGGGTTATCTATTTTGCCCGGAGGAAGGGCTTGTTCAGATGGAACCAACACATTCTCAACTGAAGGTTTTTTATCGGTGTGTGGGATATGGCTTGCTACCTGATGGCCAATGATAGGCACTTCTTCTGGGTCGCCCTCAGAAACAGGATTACGCAAGAACCTATAAAGCAAATAAACTGCTAGTGCAATCAGCCCAACCAAAATAATGATGGGGCCCAACTTCATTAAAGCCCCTTCTGCATTTTCCAACACTTCCTGAAACTTTTCTCCAAACCAGAATGCAAGCAGGAAAAAAAAGGTATTACCAACACCCGCTCCCAACCCATCTGCTATCACAAATCTGGTAACACTCAACCTCAGCAACCCCGCTGTAAGAAACAAAGGCATCCTCACCCCGGGTACCAACCTGCCAAACAAAAGAATATTCACCCCATACTTTTCAAAGTTATCAAGAATGCGCCCTTGCGTTTCCTTGGGCACCCAACGCAACATCCAAGGAAGATTAAACAACCTTTTCCCATAGAACCGACCGGCTATGTATAAAATACTATCACTTAGAACCACCGCAAAGATGCAGGTAGGAAGCATCAACCAGCGTGCCAAGCCATATTCGGGGTGATGCGCTGTCCATAATCCTGCGCAAACAATTGCAACTTCTTCAGGAATGGGCGCACCCAATCCAGATGCAATAAACATCCCGAAAAAAAAGGCAAACGCCTGCAGTGCCTGTACATCAATTCCAAACAATCAACATCTCCATGAATAACTCAGCCTCGACCAAGTCCTTTTATAACCAAAAGGACACTGCTTTTGCAAAGCCATTATCCATTTTAACCCATAGCCTCATTTAACCCTTCATGTTATGTTTAATCCTTGGATTTATTATGACTCCCTTAAACAAGAGCGTATCTTCATCATGCAACTTGGATTAATCAACTCAGCTTGGGCGCAGGCAGGAAAAGCCACTTCTTACGGCATACAAAAAACCAAGGAAATCGGGTTCGATTGCATCGATATTTTTGCAGACCCACTCGATACCGATGCCAAAGAACGTAGGCTAATTCGCACCGAATGCGAAAAAGCCGGCCTGCCCATCATCAGCGTGGCTTGCGTTGCAACAGGTTTGATCGATTTTAACCCAAGTGTGCAACGCTTCCACATGGATCGCTGCAATAAATACCTAGATATGTGTTACGAATTCGATGCCAAAAACCTTTTGCTCGTCCTCGGGGAATACATCTGGGAAAAACAAGTCATCCCACCCCAAGAACAATGGAACACCGCAGTTCATAACACCCGCGAACTAGGCAAATACGCCCAAGGCCTAGGCCTACAAATTGCTATCGAGCTCGAACCCTTCAAACTTTCCCTCGTTAATAATGTAGAAACCATGGTTCGCTTTCTTGATGAAGTCAACCATCCCGCTGTAAAAGCCAACATCGATGTTTCTCACCTACTCCTTTCTAATACCCCGGCTTCTGAATTAAAAAAGCTTAAAGGCAAAGCCATCCATGTTCATATCAGCGATTGCGATGGTAAAGTGCATGGCGACCTACCCCCCGGCAAAGGCGTTGTAGATTTTCCGCCATATCTGGAAGAAATCAAGAAGTTGAATGTTCCGGGTGCGATCAGCATTGAATTGGAGTATTCCCCCGAACCTGAAAAGATTTATGAGTGGGTACTAGAGGCCTACCAAAGCACGAGTAAATTGTTAAAACAAGCCGGGCTTCGAGGTTAAATCGCAAGTAATATGGTTATTGCCGTTCTTAAGATGTAACCATTAAGAACTTTTGAGTACTTTAGAAACATGAACAACAACAGCAAACCATTGGCAAACAAAGCTTTAGGCGAATTATTTGCCTCACATTTGAAGCAACAAATCAATCTTTTTGAACAAGGGTTGGGTGCGCCTTCAAACTTGGAAACAGCCATCCCGCATGGCACCCTATCCGATGTTGGAATAGATCCAATACCCGCATGGAAGGATAGTATTTTCCCTACCCTTAAAAATACCAAGGGAGCCATTGCGAATATATCAGCACCACCGGGCTGGCAATCGCTGCTCTTTAGCCTACCTGCGCTTTTCGGAATTCCTTTTGCCAGCGGGCACTTCCCTCAAGCAGTAAGAAACCCCATCGAACTTTCCAATTTCATTCGTGAAGAAACAGGCTGGCCAACTCTGCTGCCTTTGCCCGAACTTGAAGGATGGTCTAAAGGGAACCTGCAAAAACAACTCATCAGCGTAGGCATCTGCAGGCTTGCAGGAAGGCATGACCAAGCATCAACGCTACTAAATACCATTAAAGACCAATTAAGCGTTGATACAGTTCAAAATGAATTGGGTGCGAACTATTGGGCCATGGGCGATCATGCGAAAGCACTACAAGCTTGGGATAAACTGGGCACAGAACCGTTTGCGTTTTTTAATCGAGGGCTGGCACATTTAAGATTGGGCCAAGAAAAAATCGCATTCGAACAATTGCAAAAAGCTTCTGAACTCATTCCCAGTTCTTCAGGCTGGCATCATCTTGCTGTGCTTTATCAAAGTGTTTGATTGAACTTACTTAATCATAAACTTTAGTTTTTGTACGCCAGCAAGTGGTTCGAGCGTTTCTAAATTCACTTCGAATGGTCTGGAAATCGTATTGCCTGCAAGGTCTGCAACTTCCGAACCCACACGAATCGTGTACTCCCCCAACTGCCAAGCTTCATCAGCTACAAACTGCCAGCTTTTTTCTTCCAACCCCATCGAGACTTTCCCTGCGATAATTTTCCCCGTAGGCCCAATAACCATCACTTCTCTTGCAAATAAATAGGGATCGATGACATAAGGAAAAGCGATAGTAAGAGCAGCTTTTGATTGCATGGATGGCGGGATTATTTTCCATTGGGTAACATCCAACCTTGTGCGAACTTCTGCCCCTGCGATAATTTTTTTCTCGAACCCCTGCGCTAGCTTGTTTCCTGATGCATCTAATAACTCAGTAGGTATTTTAAGGGTATAAGTTTTACCTGGCTCTAAGGGTGGCCCCAATTGTTCTCTTAAGTTGACACCCAACTTCACCCGACCTGGATGAAACCAAAGCGTCAGGCGAGTGTCGTTATCATTCCAAAGCTCGGTGCGCCTCCATGGATCATCCACCGACTTCCCTTCAGGGCCAACCAACTCAATCGCATCAAAAATCGTTTTGCTCTGCCTCATCGGCCCAGAAAAAACTATCGTGAATTTCAACAGGTTTGCAGGCACCCGATCCGTGGTAGGGTAAACCTTCACCACTCTTACCGCATCCTGAGCCTTTAAGGCTGGCACCTTAAATTGCGAAACCTCTTTATCCTTGGTATCAGTGCGAACAGCTTTGTAAGTCTTCCCCAGAGAAAAAGGCTGACTCGGAAGAAACACCAGTTCTCCTTCCCGAACCAGATACTTGCCAAACAATGGTGCGCCGATTTTCCCCGTCTCATCATTGAACAACCCAACAACAAAAACACCCTCTCCATCATCATTAGAAACAGGGCCACCTTTTTTCTTCAACGGGGATGATGCATCCAATGGCAGTCGAACTTCGACACCCGGCGAATTATCCAGTGGTTGAAAAAGAGGCGGCACCGCAATTAGCAATGCCGCCATCATGGTGATCATCATGTTTAAGAATCAATCCTAGGGAAGGGTTAAGGCCTTGAGGGTAAGTGCACCTTTATCATCTTCGGAAATAACAAGAGCATGGGCAGCATCAAGTTTATCCATGTGCGATACGCCATGAAACTCAGGAATCAACTTGATCTTTTCAGTACCAGGTTCTCCCTTGCTATCCAATCTTTTAAGGGCCTTTTCATTGATGTTGGCGTTTTCACTGATCACACCGGTTTCAATTCTAGCGGTCCAATAAGGGCTGGGGCCAAAAGGTTTTTTCTGATGATGAAAACGGAAGGTGTTGATGAGCACATAGCTCTTACCATCTTTTTGATAGGTGAACATATGGATGGGTTTGTTGCCCGATCCAAGTTCTACAATACTCTGGCCCTTGACCTTTGCATTTTCAGTGAACGCTTCGAGTGGGTATTTCACAAGCGGGGTGCATGAGAAAGCCCCAACAAGATACTTCTTACCATTTTCTTCAAAGGGCATGAGAACGGTCATAGGGGCTTTGGTTTCCCATTTGCCATGCGCCACATGAAAAGTTTCAGCGCTTGTAAGAATCACTTCGGATTGTTTTTCGAGAGGTTGCTGAACACTATAAAGCTTGCAGGCAAATTCATCTGCAGCAACACCACTCACGAGAAGGCGATCGCTCATCCAAGCTAGATCTGTGATTTTGGAAATTGCACCACCAGAACCCTTGGGCAATGCAACACTTTTGAAAGCAACATTTTCGAGCGAGAATTCGGAAATCTTCCCTTGGCCATCCACGGTAATAAGGTGCTGGCTCTTGGTATCTTGCTTGCGGATAGCAAGATAAGCTTTCCCAGAAACGGGGTTTACCGCAAAGTGAATCAGTTCAATTTCTTTAGCTGCAACGCCCAGGCGTTCTGCAATTTTACCTTTAAGATCATCTACCGAAGCGGTCCATTTTTGTGGCTCACGATCCTTCGTATCGATCAATACAACCTGACCAGCTTTGCCATCGCCTATCAGCAAAATGCCTTCAGGCTGGAAAGAAATCACATCGATGGATTGAATCTTTGGTTTGCCTTGTTCAAAGCTAGCAGCATTGGAAAAAGAACAGGCAATCAGGAATAAGCCGAGTACCAAGGTTTTCATCAGGTAGGAATTCATGGGAATCTCCGAAAAGGTAAAAGTGATATTTACCCCTTGTTTGTAAAGGGTATGGCTAATGGTGTCCAGCAAAAAAGCTTTGCGACTACTTTAAGTTTAACTAGATTTGATTACTGCTTACCAATTTGCTTTACTTGGAAATCAACATTCTCATTCTTCCCAGGTTTGATTTCAGCTTTAAGGATGGTTTTTTCATTAAATTCCGGTCCCAAGATACTTTCTTTCATTGCAATTTTCATAACAGGATCAATTTTGGCTGCGGGTCTAGATGCTTGAATTTTAACTTTCTTGGAGCCGGGTAGAACTTGGATGGTATATTTACCCTCTTTTATCATCCCCGCTCCAGGGGCCTTGCTTTTATCCACAGCTTCAAAAATGATTTCACCCTCTGCAAGGGGCTCAGATCCCAATAATACGGTTCCAGAAACTTCCGCTGGGGTTTCTGCACTATTGCACCCTAGAAAAATCAATAACAACAAAGAAAAACAAAGAAATGAAAATTTCATTCACAGGTTCCCAAATTATGGTTCGTTGATAACTTCCCCGCCATTACGCGAGCCCATTGCTAGCCAAATTGCAGGGCTTATGGAGTTCGTAATAAATCGAACGCTGGCATCGGCCCGGGCTATGTTTACCCCGCCTGTATGATAACTGCGAGCAAGAGAAAAACTATTAGTCACACTTTGAGCACCACAGGGCGCGCCGGGCACCGCACCACAATATCCCATCACATTATCACCCACCGTCGAGTTTGGTGGAAACATTGTGGAAAATGTTGTTCCTGAGTGAATGGTGTTCCACATTCGGCCTCGCACATCGTGCCCACCAGCAATTGAATCACTTCCCTGAATTAGTTCGCTCACCATTACAGTATTGGAAGTACCATCTGAAATATCAGTAATGCGAACTTTCGATAGCCCGTAAAAAACCCCATCTAAATTAATGCCTCTGGGGTCTGCAGTCGGAGTAGCATAACCACTCCCATGGCAGGTAATAAAGCTGATATGAAACCCCTGGGCATTACCCGCGGTAGTTGCAATCTTTGGGCTGGCAGGATCGGAAGAACACATAAATATGGACATCACATTAGTTGAAAATGGCGTAGAACAGGTGTAACCCGAGTTGGCAGTTAATAAAGCTTCAAGTTGCGAACCGATTGCAGTCTGCTCAAGGTAAGGCAAAATAGTTCCCGCCCAATTGGAACGATCATTGTCCTTCGTTACGCCATTATACCAATTACTATTATAATATCCTTGAGGCTGCCCCATGGGAAACACGCCAAAAGTTCCATGATAGTTATGAAGTGCCAAGGCTATTTGTTTTTGCTTGTTGGTACAACTCATCCGCGCTGCAGCTTCACGAACTTTTTGCACCGCAGGCAACAGCAAGCCTATAAGAATCGCAATGATTGCAATAACAACCAAAAGCTCTATCAAAGTAAACGCTTTATGCTTAAGGGGTGT
>Ga0209296_1000580_pt1 | contig 31772 bp, 28 predicted proteins | sample S_130206_EF_Meta_FD_187319 | JGI IMG/M metagenome (GOLD analysis project Ga0209296, IMG submission 187319) | Freshwater microbial communities from Lake Simoncouche, Canada to study carbon cycling - S_130206_EF_MetaG (SPAdes) (version 2) | ecosystem: Environmental > Aquatic > Freshwater > Lake ... | reverse complement strand
CATGCCGTATATGGATGCTGTGCTTGAGTATTGCGCAGAGAACTATATCGACCCACGGGACATCGCATCGCTGATTAACAAATCCCTCAAGGATAAGATTCAGCTGGAGATGATTGAAGCAAACATGTTACCGAAACAGGCACAGTTAGATGTTTAAATACACTTGGTTAGTCGTACCAGTTGTAATCTTTTTTATTATGATGGGTGCGATTGTGTTTGTTGGGATGCAGTCAGACAAGAATACAATCAAGTACGATTGTCGTATGTTGATTGGTGGTTGGCATCCTGATATTCCAACTCAGGTATTGGAAGAATGTAGGAAACGAAACAGTGGACGGATTTAATGTATACAAATACTACATGGCTGTCAAGTTGCATTTTACCACTGATGGTTATGACGTATTTGAAACTAATGGACATGTGAAAGGATCACGAGATGTATTTTCTAGCCGTAATGATAGGTTCATCTTTGAGAAACTTGGGAGAAAGTTTGAGAAACCTTTTGATGTCATACAATATTTTGTTGCAAACTTTGCTTATGGTAACGATGCCGTGGTCTACTGTGATGCTGAGTCAGATGCGAATCTCGTAACATGGCAACGAAGAAAACAATCCCTAACACAAACCTTTAAAAACGACATTGACGCATTATTGTTACATGTTGAAAAGAACAAACACACACATGACAGAGTCTTTAAATTCGTGCAAAATGACCACCCAGAACTACTCAAGTTGTTTCTTGGAAGTCATGTCAGCATTGAGACTATGGTTATACTCGATTCATTCGAGGACTATCTTTCTGATTGGAAGCCATTTACAAACTTGCTTTGGGAAGAAGAATATCGTAGAATCATTAAGTGTAAGAGATTCATTAAGTTTGACTCTTGCAAATTGATGGAAATTTATCAGGAACTAAAAGAGGGATTTATATTCTGATATCATGGGTAACAAGAAGCAGAATTATCGTCAGGAATATGACGAAGAAGAACGTAGCAATACGTACAAAAAACATCCGAAGCATTCACCGAATGTTAGGGGACAAGGTATGAGAACGCTAAATAGTTATGTCGAGGAAGACGACTTTGATGATCTCGAAGACGACAACCAAGACAATACTAAAATACGTTTTTATACAACACATTAATATACTTTTTATACAAGGAAACATACGATGGACATTCAAGCACTCCGCAACATGCGTAAAACAGACTTCAGCAAAATCTCTGCTGAGTTTGACAAGATTGCCAACCCAGAGGCTGGTGGCAAAAAATCTTATCAAGATGATCGCTTCTGGAAATTAGAAGCCGACAAAGCAGGTAACGCAACTGCTGTAATCCGATTCCTACCACGTGTTGAAGGCGATGAACTCCCATGGGTTCGTATCTTCAATCATGCTTTCCAGGGTCCAACTGGCAAATGGTATATCGAGAACTCTCTCACCACTCTTAATGACAAAGATCCTGTTGGTGAACTCAACTCCAAACTCTGGAACTCTGGCTCCGAGGAAAACAAGAAAGTCGCACAAAAGCAAAAGCGTAAGTTATCTTACATTGCCAACGTGTTGATCATCTCTGATCCCAAGCATCCTGAGAACGAAGGACAGGTTCGTTTGTATAAGTTTGGTAAGAAGATCTTTGACAAGATTATGGAAAAGGCTAATCCCACTTTTGAGGATGAGAAGCCAGTTATCGTTTTCGATCTTTGGGAAGGTGCAGACTTCAAACTGCGTCAACGTAAAGTCGATGGTTACGCTAACTACGACCAGTCTACCTTCATGGAACCATCTGCATTGTTTGATGGTGATGAAGACAAGCTGTTGAAGGTTGTTAACTCTCAGGTTAAACTGACTGAGTTTACAGATCGTAAGAACTTCAAGACCTTTGAAGAACTCGCTCGCAAGTTGAACGATGTTCTTGATGGTGGTTCAACTCCTGCTGCATCTGCTGCTAAGATGGCTGAGGATGAAGATTATACACCACCTGTACGTACACCTGCGCCAGCTGCAAAGCCAGTAAGTGTAGCAAAGGTTAGTGCTGGAGATGATGAAGACGTAATGTCTTATTTCCAGAAGATTGCTGACGAAGCATAATCGCTTTTAGCATTGAGAAAGCCACCTTCGGGTGGCTTTTTTGTTATGTACCGTATCTTTGTCCCAAATGACGTCGTAGTCCTTCTTCAGGATTACGGACAGGTGGTTTAATTGCATAGGTACTTGAATTGTTAGTACTGTTGTTACTTGTTGGAGCAATGACAGTATTGGATGCAGCAGGTTTAGCATTCTTGGCCACTTCACTATCCGCAGATTGTGATGCAACCTGATTACCTGTCTGTGGTTCAGATGGAGTAAGTTTAGCGCCAGCAGCACCTCCAGAAATAATCTGTTTCAGTTTATCAGCACCACCAAACGATTCGATGTCTCGTTTGCTACCATTTTCCAAGATGTTCTTTGCTTCTTCAGGACTTATGCTAGACTTAGACATATCCTGATTGGGAACTTTCTTGACTGCAGTGTTTGGTCCAACGTCAGAACCTTTATCTACTCTGCGAGGATCATTAGCAGCCTGTTGCGACGAACCCTGTCCGCCTTGTGCATCACTATTTCCTGGCTTTATCGGTTCAGACTTTTTATCATCTGGTGACTTGGCAGCATCTTTCTTGAACGGATACCATGGTCCAACTTTAAATTCTTTACCAAGAACAGAGAATCCAATTCCTGGGATCTCGATGTTCTCGAAGAATCCTACTACCTTGGCAAACATATCCTTTATCATTTGAACTGGTGAGAAGATTGCATCAATAAACTTCTTGAATATATCCTCAAGTGAGAACGATTGCAGAACTTCCTTGGCTTTGTCGAATCCAAAGAAACCCAGTACCCATGCGATTGCATCTTTAAGCATATCGATTGGACCGAAGATTAGTGAATTAAAGAAGCCAGTGATAGCACCTTTGATGCCACCAATGATACCTTCTTTGGCAAATCCTTCAATAGCACCCTTAACTGTATCCCAGATAGTCATAATGATTAGGACTGGGAACATTAATTTTTCTACGATACGAGCAACGCCACCAACTGTCTTGGCAAATACGCTGAAGTATTCTTTAATGGCAGTGAAGACACCTTCAACCATTTTAACTGGACCCTTTAGTAAGTCCGCTATGACTTCATAGGCTGTAACGAATGGCTTAATGAAAGCACTCATTGCTTCTCTAATGGTTCCAAATATCTTTCCGATTTTAGACTCGCCACTAAAGTCAAATAACGATTTAAATTTGCTAAAGATACCTGAGAAGAACTCCTCAACTGCAGAGAAACCCTTCTTAATCTTTTCCATTAACTCGGTTGGAATCAATGCATCAGCAAACAACTTAATTGTCTTGACCCATGCACGTGCTAGACCAACGATTGATCCAACAATGCCTGCAAGGATAGTTCCAATGATACCAAGCCCCATGCCATCTTTTGGTTGCTCTGGTGCATTGCCAACTGGTTTCTTTAGAGAGCCAGTGTTGTCTGCAATTTGTTGTAGCAGATCTGTTTGGTGATCTTCTACTTTACCTCGTTCAATATCAGCTTCAGTTAGATCGGCTGAACCCAGACCAGAAGATTCTTTATTCTTTGATGGGAACTTAATTACATTGGATGGTAAATCGTTATCTTCATCTGCAGCTTTCTTAACTACCTTAGCTCTTTTCTTTGTGGAGTTAGCATCATCCTCATCTGCAGCTTTAACTACTTTAGGTTTCTTAGGATCTGCTACCTTAGCATCTGCTTTCTTAACTCCACCAAATGACTCGCTGAAGCGTGTATCTGTTTTTGCTAGATCTTTCTCCAGCGATTCTTTCTTCTCAAAGAATCCGCCACGTTTGATCTGTCCTTCTTTGAATCCACGTTCTTGTAGCCCTTTAATGGACTGTTCATTCTTTACGATTTCTTTTTGTAGCTTCTCAGACTCATCAAATGCTTTTGCAAAACTCTTTTCATTACCGAAAGTGCTACCCTTTGTAGCCATTCTGTCGGAGACATACTGCTGCTTTCTTTCTGCGTAATCTTTCTTTTCTGCTTCTGCTTGAAGACCTTTTTGTTCTCTTGTTTCGAGTTTTTTATCAAGGTATTTTCCGATGCCAGTGTTATTATGACCACGTTTAAGAATATTTGCTTTGTCTAAAAATCCACGAAGGGTGAAGAAGTCCTTTAACCCTGTTGGTCCTGCTATATCTCCTGGCTTACCCTTTGGTTGAAGACCCATTACCTTTTCGGTAACTGCTCCTGCCTTAAAGGTAGACTTGATTTCCTTGAGTGTCTTTGATAGTTCGCCTTTATCACCGAGACCATCGCCAATTGCTTTGTTGAGTTTTTGCAACTCATCAACCTGTTTCTTGGCGAAGTCTAAGTAAACAACATTACTTTCTCTGGTTAGACTTTCTAGTTTAGACGTGGATGCTCCGCTACTGGCCATTACACCAGTACCTTGCACCTTCTGTTTGTCTAATACTTGTTTCATTTGTTTTGCATCCTTTGTTTTTCTTCTTCTAACCATTGAATCAACATACTTACATATATCTCTCGTTCAAAAGGGAACATTTCCTCTAGTGCTTCCAAACCATACTTATGATATTGCATAAGAGCAAAATTCGTTTTGTAGTAGTTATAGAGAGACTCATGACAAAGGCATATTAAAAAAAACTGCTGAGACCCTCAATCACTTTACTGTGATGATGTTTACAAACTGGACAATCGTATTGAACTTCCTTGGACAGTTTGGGCATGGTTTCAAAGAACTGTTGAATTTTCTTAAACTGTTCTTGACTTAAATTCTCTAGAAACTCTTTTAGTTCTGCCTCAGTTTGATCCTTGGCATAGTGCAACTCGTCTCCATCATAGATAAAGTCGATGGAACTTGTTACTACTTTAAATACGGACTCAGCATCAGTCTGATCCATACCTTCTAAATCTTTGATAATGTTCAACGATGGGTATCTCATTACCACACCAACTTCATCGAACAATGCTATTTTCTTATTGTGATCGGCTGGAAAATTTACCTGTAGCTTGGACAGGTCAAAGGTCAACTTCACTCGTGCCTTTGTTTCCTCATCGGGACAAACATCACAGGCAACTACAATCTCGACAATTTCGCCAACTGATTTCGATCTTAACTGGGCAAAAATGTACTCGATATCGAACAGTGCAAGAGAATCAACATCCAGTTCTGTTTTGACACAGGACTTGATAATCTGTTTCAGTGTGTCCAACATTACTGCTGGTTCTTCACTTTGTTGGGCGATGAGAAGTGCCTTTTCTTCCTTGACTAAGAAAGCACGAAACTTAATTTCTTGTTTCGTTGATGGTACTGTTGCGGTATATACTGCTGCATTCTGAATAGGTAATGCCATATGTCAAACTCCTTTGTTCATGTTATCAATCAATTTGCTCAATTCCGCAGTACTACCCACGAAAATCGCATTATTATTTGTCACTTGCTTTGCTGCCTCACTTTTGCTCGGAGCGTCAAGTACTCGCTTCTTGCCATGCAGATCCATTAACTGATGGTTAATGTCCGCAAGCTGTTTCATCAAATTGCCCACGACCTCAAAGGCACGTGGATGCTCTGAAGATTTTGCAACCTCCAAAGCATGGTTCAATGCATCCTGTCCCTGCTGAAGCAGGTTGTGTAAATTACTTCTTGATTTATCATAATCATAATTCACTTTTTCATCGGGAGGGAGAATAACTTCTCCACTCTTGGTAATGACTTCGCCTGTTACTTGCAGGGCAGGTTCCAGGTCAAAGATCTCACTCATATTGTTGTCGATTTTCATATTGATTAGAGACTTGGTCTTGGACGTGGTCTCGGTGTATCGGTTGTGGTTGGTGTAGGATCTGCGCTTGGTGTTGGGATTGGGTCTGGCGCAAATACGCTAGGTGTTGTTGCTCCCATGACTGGCGGTGTATAAGGTACTGGCGGAGGTGTGGCATTGCTTGCTGCTCCTGCTACTTTCTCTTGTGTTCTACCGAATGCTGCGATACCAAGAACTGCACCCATGGCCAAGTGAAATAATCCTGCACCCTGTAGTGTTAATGGGTTCCACTGTGTAATTTGTTGCTTGGTCAATACCTGAGCTAAACTCCAAATGACAGGGAATATTACCATGTCCATCATACAAACAATCATGTACATCCAACCCATGGCTGGACGCCATTTCTTTTGCATCCAGTCTTCTTCTTTCTTTTCTACTTTAATTTCTTCTGCCATGGTACTTCCTTATTATTGTTATTAGAATTCGTCAACACCACCATCACCATTATCATCTGCAATCACAATAAATGGTCCAGTATCAGTATCACCATTTTCGGTATAGATGCTTTGGGGATCTCCAAATATTCTATCTTTAAGTCCACCAATAGCATCCTGTGCCTGCCCATTAATGTTTCGTTGGAATCCATTAAAGTCGTTTAAGTAACTTTCAGGTATTGCGAAACTTGTATTGATTGGAGAATCTAAAGATCCTTCTAGATTAGAAAAATCTTGATTATTAAATCTATTGTTATCCTGATTGACACTGGTCTCAGTAGAATTAGAAATTCTTTCTGATCTCCAGTATTTGTAATTCATTGATACATTCACCTTGACTATATCCTTAGAAGCGTAGTCCAAAGAAACAGCCTGCATTTGTTTTGGATAGCACTCAAATAAAGTCGCTTTGTATACTTCTCTGCCATCATTATTCATCGTAATAACATTAATGATTGGAGCAGTATAGTCTCTGTAGTAATTAAAGTGTCGAGTATCCTCATCGGAGATTGACTTTATCCACCAGTCAAAAAAGTCTTTGACGATATAATCTGAATCACAGTAGAACGAAAAATTTACATTGCCATAAAGATTCTCATAAGGCACTTCACGAACTTCACCATATGTTCTGATCTGAGCAGTGCTTATGTTTAGATCAGGAAGCTGTGCCTGATCGCAAAACAACTGGATGAATTTTAAGTTTTGTCTAATTGCAGCTGGTATAACATTGGGTACGGCAATATCTACCTTAAACTTGTTAGGGTTAGCCATACCACGAGTTTTAACTTCTGAGATGAATTCTGATAGCATTAAATTTTTCCTAGTGAGTCTTGCCAGACTTGGATTTTAGTGGCACCGACAAATCTCTCAACTGGAAGAAGCATGGCCATGGACCAGTCTTTTGAATTGATTTTCACAAAGGGTGATCTAACATGATCAACCAGATATTCCTTGACGCATGGCTTTGCCAGATTAAATCTAGCCACTCCATTGAGTGTTGCCCATGACATACGTAACTTAGTATTACCGTCCATCTTGTCGTTATTACGAAACTGCTGCAGTCTGTCCAACAGCTTAATACGAATTGGATATGCAAGGTAGTGCATATTCAATCCTCTGAACCCATGCGGTGTTTTAGCAAAAGGAAACACTAGCGGAAACCTGTCATAGTACGGAAGGGTATCCTTGTGTTTCGGATCATACATATAAAGATAACAGTTACCTGGAATGATTTGAGACTTATTTTGCGATGGGCTATTCTTCACCAGTTTATCAGGTGTTGAAATTTGTTTGGACAAAAGCAAAACCTGCTGATCGAACCATGTTTTGGAACGATATTTAAGGTTCGGGTCGTAAACTGCTTTGTCAAAGATTTTTTGATATGTATCCATATATTCTATTTATTTGATTCCTAGATGGTGTTCTGTAAGTATCTTGAATTCCCATCCACGATCTTTTGCATATTCTGTTGCTGCTTTCCACTTAGCCTCGTTCTTGCCCCATGTCATTACTTCTGTGATATAACGCTTTGTAACTCTCGTAGGAGGGGTAGGTGGGCGAGTCTGAGAATCTGGCTTAATTTCGACCAGATACGTGGCCAAATTGCCTTCTTTATTACGCACCTGTATCTGAAAGTCTACGAAATAACGATGAATTCTATTGTCGGTAGGACAGACGTACGGAATGATCGTCTCCTCAGACTTCCACTTTACAACATTTTGGTTACGATCGCACCATGAGGCAAACTTTGTTTCCCATGAAGACCGCATTATAATGTTCGTGGGGTCTCCAGAATACTTCTCAGGTTTTGTTGGAACGAACTTTCTTTTATGATACATGGCATTTTTGGCGAATAAATAATAGACTACTCCTCCATTATTTAGAGAAAACATGGCAGACAATTCAACAAATACTGTATCCGATCCAGCACCATCGGTACAAAGTCAACAGCCCACAAAAGCCCCGATTGCTGCTCCTCAGAATGGCGGGAAGTATCATGTTGATTTAATGAACTATCCACCAGAGGTTGGGTCACGTTCTGTTCTAAATCATATACACTTTTATATCAATGTACAGGCAGACTCAAAAGTTACATTGGATAATTCTGTTGAAAAATCTGAGATTCAGCCAGATCGTTCTGCCATGAATAGTATAGTTGGACAGCCAGGAAATGATGCAGACATAAAAAGAAATTTAACTGCTGCTACAGCTGCACAGGGTGCGGTGGTTGCTGGTGGTGCTTCGCTACTCTCTGGTAACGATCTTGTTACAGTGGGTAAAGATATCGTTAAGGGTGGTGTTATTGGTGGTGCAACTGCCATTGCTCAAACTGCAATTTTATCAGGTGCAGGATTAAAATTCGGACAACCAGCCAAACGATTAAAGAATGCTATAGTTCTCTATACTCCACAACAACTTAGTGTGCGTTATGGTATGCAATGGTCCGAGGAAGAAATCGGAATAGCTGCAGCTTTGGCGACCAATCCAGAATTAGCCAATAAGTTAAATGCAGCTGGCGCATCCATGGCTTCTGGTAATGTTGGTGATGGTATGAAACAGGCAGGTGGTGCAGCAGCAGGAGTATTGGCCAGCGAGATTTTAAAGAAAAGTCCAGGTATGTCTGCCATGACTAGGTCTGCAGGTAACCCAAGAAAAGAACAGATCTTTAAAGGTGTGGACTATCGTAGGTTTACTTTTGACTATCAGTTTTCTCCAAGAGACGAAGATGAAGCAAAGGCTGCACTGAACATTATCTGGTTATTCAAGTATCATATGCATCCAGAGTTTAAAGATGCCACAAACTTTGTTTATGTTTACCCATCAGAGTTTGACATTGAATACTATATTGGTGGTCAACAAAATACAAGTCTAAATAAAATTTCATCCTGCGTACTTACAGAGATGAACGTAAACTATTCACCGAATGGAGTATTCTCCACATTCCCTGATGGTACTCCGACTCAAATTAATATGACTCTTAACTTCGTTGAACTAGAGACATTAACCAAAGAACGTATACAGGCTGGTCTATAATGTACTTCGACAATTTCCAAAATATGTACTATGACTTCTATAAAGCAAATGGAGAAGTCGACTATGTAAAATTAAAAGACATTACTGAGAACGTAAGGTTTCGAAAAGAAGTTTTAGAGAACATTAGTCTCTATGAATACTATGATATGAGTGATACGGATACCCCAGAAATCGTTTCAGAGCACTTCTACAAGTCTCCAAACTATCACTGGATCGTAATGGTTGCCAATCAGAAGTATGATTACGTTGAAGATTATCCAATGCCGATTGATAGGCTGGAAAAACGAATAACAGACAAATATGGTTCTGGGAATGAATATGATACACACCACTATGAGTACAATGGTTGGGTGGTTGATAACATAAGTTACCCACAGGCATCCGCTGTATCAAATTATGATTATGAATTTTCACAGAATGAAGCCAAGCGCAGGATTAGAATTATTAGCCCAGCAATGTTAGATACTGTAATGAAACAATTTAGAAGTATTACATAATGCCACAAAAAGATGGATTAAGGTTTGCTGGTGATGTAGACATTGAGGAGATTGCGATAATATCTGCCAACGGCAGGGCTGTTGCAGTTACCAATATGATGGCTGAGTTGGAGATATTTGAGGATATCTTTTCTCCATGCGTAACTGGCACACTTACCTTAACAGATACTGTTGATCTGGTTAACTCTTTTCCATTCGTTGGGGAAGAGAAAGTTGTCATAAAAATTAAAACTCCTGGCATCCCGTCCAAGGTAAAGGAAGCAAAATTCGATCAGCAATACTACATCTACAAGATGTCAGATCGTAAAGTGCTTGGTGATAAGAACGTATTCTACGTACTCCACTTCTGCTCATTCGAATTGCTGGCTGATGCCAACATTAAACTTTCTCGATCTTTTGATGGCAAAATCTCTGATATAGTCAAGAAGATTATGAAAACGGAGATCATTAAATCTGATCTAGAACTTCAGGTCGAAGAAACTAAAAACTCGTTTAAGTACATATCCAATTTTTGGTCACCATACAAGAACATAAACTTTCTAACTGAAAGAGCAATCAATGCCAGTGGTGTTCCAAACTATGTGTTCTTTGAAAACCGCAGAGGTTTAAACTTTGTTTCACTCTCTGGAATCTTCGCCACCAAGCCCCATGAGTCATATGTATACGACTCCTTTGAACGTAAAACAACCGATCAGGGTGGCAACCCATTACCGCATGGTTCTGTGGCAAACCCAGATGCATCGTTTTCTCGTATAGCTGATTATACGATTGAGACAGGGTTTGACTACATAGAAAGAATTAGTAGTGGTATGTTTGGTAGTAAGATGATTGCTCATGACATTACCACCAAAAAATATTCTACACAAAACATAGATATGTTTAAGAACTTTGAAACTGAGAAACATCTGAACAAGTATCCTGTATCAACGAAGGATGTTCTTGCTCGCTATAACTCAAACATCTACAACTACCCTAAGTACAATAGTAGCATGAGTGGCTTCGGGGATGATGGTTCTCAAAATTGGTTACAGCGCAGAGTATCGTTAATGGCTCAAACCAATGCATACAGAATGACAGCAGAAATTCCAGGTCGTAGTGATATCACAGTTGGTCTGGTTGTTGATGTTACCATTTACAAATCTTCTCAGATAACTAAAGGCGAACAAAACGAAGATATGATTGATACTATGTTTTCTGGGAATTATCTTATTAGTGCAGTGAACCATCGTATTACTCGTGAGAAGCATACAATCCATATGGAACTGTTAAAAGATTCATTGATCGTTGATCCAAAGACAGGTAAGAAATGAAATTATATACTGGTGTAGTTGAAAATCGTAGAGATCCACTAAAGCTGGGTCGTTGTCAGGTTCGTATTGTCGGTCTACACACCGAACAAAAATCAGTACTACCAACTAAAGATCTCCCATGGTCATTCCCTATGCAGCCAGTTACCTCTGCTGCCATGAATGGTATTGGTCATGCACCAGTCGGTCCAGTTGAAGGTACATGGGTCATTATCTTTTTCAGAGACCTAGACGAACAGCAACCAATTATGATGGGTACGATTGGTGGTATCCCTCAGGCTGATTCTAAAAAGATAGATGAGTTTACAGACTTTGTTGAATTGTTTCCAAGCGCCATTACATCGGCTGGAGATAAATCCAAAGATGTTCCACAAAACGTAGTAACAGATAGTTCTGGATCTCCAGTTACAACTGGCACAGGTGGTGTAGTTACCACTGGTACTGCCGATACTCCAAATCAGGCTGCAACAAAATCAAATCAGGCATCAGATGCAGCAGCAACCACTCCTGATATCCCTGGATCACCACCATTCGGTAAACGTGATGGTTCTGATGTTGTTATTTCGCAAAAATCTTATGCAGGTATTGTGGCATTGGGTAAAGCCATGGACGCTGCAGGCATTACTGGCAAATATGCTCGTGCTTCTATTCTTGGTATCGCCATGGGCGAGTCCGCATGCGTACCTCAGGTAGAAGCATATAACTATCCTGATCCAGTTTATCTAAAGAGAGTTTTTAGTTTCCTCACAGATGCGGAAGCAGAACGATTGGCAAAAGCCCCAAGCAAGGGTATTACCAGAGAACAATTCTTCAATGTAATCTATGGTCCAACCAAACGTGGCAAAAACTTCCTCGGTAATAAAACTGATGAAGATGGTGGTAAATTCCTGGGACGTGGTTACATCCAGTTAACTGGTCGTGGTAACTATGAGAAGTATGCCAAGTTATCGGGTATTGATATCGTTAATAATCCAGATTTGGTGAATGATATTACGCAGGGTGCAACTGTTGCCATAGCATACTTTAAAGATCGCATACCTGCCAGAGTCGGACAGAACGATCCTGGCTATATGGAAGTAGCCATGCCAGCTGTTGGTAAAGATGCCAATGGAACAAGCTACGATAAAAAACGTAAATTCTACAAATACTTCCTCGGTGCTGCAGCTGCAAATACTACAGACAGCGAGAAGAGCGCAATGCCTGGAGAAACTCCAGCAAACGTGGCAGTAAACGAAAACGGTATACCAAAAGATCGTGCGCAAAACTTAGACACTGGATTCTCAGATCCAGATATGAAGTATCCATTGCGAACTCATATCAATGAACCTGATACAAATCGTTTGGCCAGAAGTAAAACTCAGGGTACTGCGGTTCAGAGAAAAGATGATGGTCGTGCCCGTGGATTAAAACTCGCTGATGGGGGAACTTTCGATCAGCCAGAAGTGCCATACAATGCAGCATATCCATACAACCATGTCTTTGAATCAGAGTCTGGTCACCTACAAGAATTTGATGATACTCCAGAAAATGAACGTATCCACCTTTACCATAAAAAAGGAACTTTCTGGGAAGTAGATTCCAATGGTACACAGGTCAATCGTATCGTTGGAGATGGCTATCAAATTATTGATAGAAATGGTTATATCTATATCAAGGGTGCTTCAACTATTACAATTGAAGGTGTTACAAACGTATTCATTAATGCCGATGCAAACATTACAGTTGCTGGCAATACAGAGATGAATCTACTCAATGACGCTGCAATTAATGTGGCAGGTGATCTAGACATTAATGTGGGTGGTGGATTCCAAGTTAAGTGTGATACCTTTACGCTGGAAACAACAGGAGATGCTGTTGATATAACTTCTGCCACTGAAGTTAACATCCAAGGTGAGGCAGCAGTAAATGTTAAGTCTGCTGCTGAAGTTAATATACAAGGCGAAGGCGACGTAAACGCAAAATCTGCTGGCGCTGTTAATCTACAGGGTGGCGGTGATGTTAGTCTTAAAGCTGGTGGCAATGTTGCTGCCGATGGTTCTATTATTGATCTGGCCAATGGTTCTTCTTCAGATGCAGCAGACGCTGCCGATGCAGCTAAGACAAGTCTTGGTGCCCCACCTGCTGCTGGATCCCCAGAAAACAATTCGTTCGAGACACCTGAACCACCAACCAGAGCAATGGAAGAATCTTCTAGTTTCGAAACACCAGAAGAACATGCCACTCCAGAAGGTCAGGCTGCAGCCAAGTCTCAGGAAAATAACGCTAAGAATGATACTAAGCCAGCAGAAGCTGCGGAATCATCTACACCTCCAGCAAACAATGTGGCTCCAAAGGGTGCTAACTGTTCAGCAATTATGACGATGAATGAATTCCCAGCATCGTTTAAGATTACACCGAACATTACGTTTGCCAACTGTAATGATAATGGTAAGATGACTCACCAGCTTAAAGCGCAGGGTGGATTGTCTATACAGGAAATTATCTGCAACTTAAAGGGTACAGCGGAAAATTGTATGGAGCCGATCTTTGAATTGGCAGGTGGTAGAAAGAATATTATTATCAGTTCTGGATTTAGAGGCGAAGGATTCAACGGCAATAAACTATCCCAGCATGGTAAGGGACAGGCGATGGACTTCCAGCTTACTGGCAGTGGTATGAACAATCCCCAATTGATGTATGACTTTGCAAACAAAATTGCCGCAGCTGTCCCATATGATCAGATGATTCTTGAGTATACTAGGGGATCGAGATTTACCGTATGGATCCATGTGTCGTTTAACTACGCAGGAAACCGTAAGCATGCGTTTACGATGGTAGACAATAAGGTACTGGGTACTTATCCAGGTGGCTTTAAACTTGTTACTGCTTAATCATCCTTAACACCGTAATTATGCCACAAGTCAAGTTTGGAGTCAAGTTTGTATGACAGTTAAAGTTACTCAATCAAATCCAAGCGGATTTAGTGGAGTGGCTGGAGATCCACTTGCTGCGGTTAGTGAGGATGGGTCAACTGCATTTTCCAACTTTATTCCAACAGTATATGAAGCTGCTGCATTTTCAATCGATCTGGAATTCCAAGGTAAGTATGCTGATGTTGCTGATCCTCCAACTTATACCTATGCGAATGCCACTGCTGTTTCATTAACTACCAATGTGGCACTTAATGGGTTAGTTGCTACCAAACCTAATGCCTATACCTATAGAATTTCTGGTGCATGGGCAAATGCCTTTACTAATAGTTACTACCAGTTTAAAATGAGAGACTATTCTTTGAAGGTTTTACCACCAACCACTACGGAAGACTGGATTGCTTTGATACGTTATCAGATGCCATCACCAACTTCAATACAGAAAGATATTGTGTTTAGCGTAACAATTCCAGCGGATCCGCTAGTGGGTGGTGCTTCAACTACAGAAAATGTAACCATGAGTCAATGGGTGTTTTGGAACTTCGCTTCAGCCAGAGCATCGGTAATTAACTTAGTCGGTATAGGAGAAAAATAATGCCAGCCGTAGCAAGAGCAGGGGATACCGTACTTTCCATTGATGGAACAGGTTATAAGTGTCGTCAACCCATGCAAACATCTGTGGGTGCAGTAAATAGCAATAACGTATTTGCCAATGGTATCCTTATCGTGGTTCAGGGTAAACTGATTGCACCTCATCCAAAGGGTGGATGCGTACCAGATACGTCTACTTTATCTACGTCATCCAGTAAAGTTAAGATCGGGGGAGTTGGAGTAGGCAGAATTGGAGACGATTATGGTGGAATTAACACAATTACGCAAGGTTCTTCCAATGTGTTCGCAGGTGGATAATAAATAATCAAATGGCTACAGCAACTAAAAGACAACGAACTTTCTCAGACTTAGATCTGAATTTTACCGCACATCCAGTTACGGGAGATGTGGCACGACTATACGATGAGAATGCAGTTAAGCGTTCCATCAGAAATCTGCTTCAAACTAACAACTTCGAGAGACCATTTCACAGCGAGATAGGTTCTCAGATCCGTGCGCTTCTGTTTGAACCTTTTTCTTCTACATTAAATGTTATGTTAAAGCGTGTCATTACTGATACGATTACCACGTTTGAACCGAGAGTATATTTAAATAACGTAACAGTTTCCATAAACCAAGACAACAATTCTGTTGATGTGACTATCGTATTTACTATCCTCAATACACTTAGCCCAGTCACGATGAATGTTGTTTTAGAGAGAACACGATAATGGACAATAAACGAATTAAAGTAACCGAACTGGACTTTGACCAGATCAAAGATAACTTTAAGAACTTCCTAAAAGGACAGAGCGAGTTTCAGGACTATGACTTTGAGGGTTCTGGTGTCAATGTACTAATGGATATTTTGGCTTACAATACCCACTACAATGCGATGTATGCTAACCTCGCCATGAATGAGGCATTCTTAGACTCAGCTTCCAAGAGAAACAACGTAGTTTCCCATGCCAAGTCTTTGGGTTATATTCCAATTTCAGCCAAGTGTGCTGAGGCTGTGGTAACTATTACGGTATTAAATCCAACTGATAGCCCAGCCACACTAACATTGCCTGCGTATACACAATTCTCGACTTCTATCAATGGAGTTAATTATAACTTCTACACTAGAAATGCTCTGACCATTGTTCCTTTGGATGGTGAATATGTGTTTAGCGATGTAGTTATTACTGAGGGAACACCACTTCGTTTCCAATATATTGCCAATACTGGATCTGTTTATAAGATCCCAAATGCAGGAGCAGACCTTTCCACTCTAACTGTTCGTGTTCAGGATAGTACAAGTACCTCTGGTTATACAGTTTATTCTCGTGGTGATGATTTGACAATAGTTAAAGCAAATGATACTATATATTTCGTTAAAGAAGTGGACGATGAACTTTATGAAGTTTATTTCGGCGATGGTATTACTGGTCGTGCGATCTCTCCTGGTAACGTAGTTACTCTTGATTACTTTGTTTCAAATAAAGAAGCACCAAACAATGCCAAGGCATTTTCCTGTACCAGCAATGTTGGTGGTGGAACAGTTATTGTTTCTACAACTTCCATGGCTCAGGGTGGTTCAACAATAGAGACCATTGACAGCATTAAGTACAATGCACCACGTAACTATGCAGCACAGAATCGTGCAGTTACTGCGGAAGACTACAAGGTTATTCTTCCTTCGATCTATCCGAACATTGAATCGGTTAACGTATGGGGTGGTGAGGAAGCAGATCCTCCGCAGTACGGTAAAGTATTCATCTCCATTAAACCGAAGTCTGGCGAAACCCTCACTACTTCAACTAAGCAAATTATTAAGAACAGTATTCTCCGTAAAAAGAATATCGTTTCTATTACTCCAGAGATCGTTGATGCGGACTTCCTGTATGTTTACGTCACATCGTCTGTATACTATAACCCTCTACAAACTGAGAAAAATGCTGACACATTGAAGACGCTGATCAACAATGTAATTAACAAATATGATAACGATGACCTTCGTAAGTTCGGTGGGATGTTCAGATTTTCCAAGTTATCTCGTTTAATCGATAATACCGATGTTTCCGTAACAAGTAACATTACTAATGTGAAGATGGCAAAAGTATTCAGCCCAGAGTTCAATACAAAGGCTAAATATAACATCCTGTTCAATAATCCGATCTACCACTCTGGTTCTGCTGAGGAAGCTGTTAAGAGTAGTGCTTTCTACGTAACTTCCACAGATCAGCCAGTGTATATTGACGATGATGGTGTTGGCAATCTAAGACTGTTCTACTATACAGGTACAAGTACCAAAGTGTTCGTTAATAAAACACTGGGTACAGTAAACTATACAACAGGTAAGTTGGTTATCAATGACTTCGTTATTCTTTCCGCTACAAATAATCAGATTACCATATACTGCGTTCCAGATTCCAATGATATCGTTTCCGTAAGAAATCAAATTGTGGCTATCAATCAAAATTCTACCAAACTCAATGTAATCGTTGATACTGTTGCATCTGGACAGTTTACTGGTGGAACAAACTACGTCTTCTCATCAAGCCATAATTACTCATGACAAGTCTAGTCAAAGCCAAAGTTTCCACTGTAGTATCTAAACAAGCCCCAGAGTTTGTTAGAGAGGAACATGCTCAATTCATAAAGTTTCTTGAAGCATATTATGAATGGATGGAGTTACCTGGAAATGCTGGCTTTACGATGCGTAATATTGAAAGCGCACGTGACATCGATAAAACTGTAGACGACTTCGTTCAATACTTCCAAAAAGAATTAATGATTGCTATCCCTGAGTATGTGCTCACGGATAAGCGTCTATTGGCTCAACGTATTCATGACCTGTATCGTGCCAAGGGTACGCAGCAGTCATACGAATTACTATTCCGAATTCTCTATAATGAACCAGCGGAGATCTATTATCCAAAGGTAGACTTACTTCGTTCATCGGATGGTAAGTACGATAAACGTACTGTTATTAAAGTAATCGAAAATTCTGGTGATGCTTTTAAGTTAATCGGGCAAACGATAACTCAGGCTGCTGATATTGGTAATGGAATTCCTCTTGCCACTGCCAGAGTAGAATCTGTTATTAAGACATCTGCAGGTAATAATGTTGTTGCAGAAATAAACGTAAATGCTTCTACATTAGTAGGAACATTTATTTCTGGAACCACTATTACTGGTTTAGATAATGAAGATGATTCTTTAATTACCATGACCTCTCAAACTTTGATATCCGATGTTACATTGGGTACAAAGGGATCATACTACAGTATTGGTCAAAAGTTTACCACTGCTGCTGGATCTGGTTTAGATTTTCTTTGTGAAGTTTCCACAGTTCAAACAGGTAAAGTTTCTGGTGTATTTGTTGAAACTCCTGGAGCGAACTATCGCAAAGGACAGGTAGTAACCTTTAACAATACTGATACAGGTGGTTATGGTGCTTCTGCGGTAGTTGAAGAAGTAGATCAAACAGCGATCCTTCTGGAAACAACAACCGATGCCTTATTCTCTACTGGTGCCATTACATTCGACATTGGGGATTCAAGTGCTGGTTATATACCACTACCTTCCTACAGTAATCTGGCAGGAACAAGGTTAACTGGTTCTGGAACTGGAGCATCCTTTAATGTAGGATTCATCGAAGGTTCACCAGACATCTATAATATTGGCATCTATGCTGGTGGTAATAACTACACTGTCGGTGATACAATTAAAATTCTTGGAACATCAGTTGGTGGAACAACCACTACCAATGATATTGTCATCACAGTTGCAACACTCAGTGATATTAAAGTTACGGCAGGTGACTTCATTGTTGGACAAACATGGAAAATTACTGACCTTGGAAGTACTACTCAATCTCAGTGGAATCAAATCGCAGGAACATCTGGTGTAACATATATTGTTGGTTCTCGTTTCACTGCTGCAATTAAAGGTTATGGCAAGGGTTCTGGTAAAGCAACTCAAACTTCCATTGATACGCTTACCTTTACAGGAACTGCAATTGGGGTTTCAGTAACTCCAGATAGTGATAGAAAATCTGGTCGTGTTTCGGACACATCACTTTTGAGTAGCACTGATTCATATATGCTGCTTGAGAATGGTAGTAAGATCATTCCTGAAGATGCCACAATCGGTGGCATTAAGAGTATTAAAGTTATTGATGGTGGTAAGTTTTACAACAAAGTGCCTATTCCAACAGCTGTTACTACTACTGGTTCTGGCGCTAAGTTGGTTGCATACGGAGAAGAGATCGGTAGGATTAGTGGGATAAACATCACAAACCTTGGTGTTTACTATGAATCAAAACCATCTGTTGCTGCTCCTGTCAATGTAATTATTAAAAATCTAAATGCAAATAGTTTCACTCCTGGCGAGGCTATCTACAGTGAACCAGAAGTTCTGCTGCTCGAGAGCGGTGGAGAGATGCTTCTTGAAAGTAGCTATACTGATAGACTATTGAATGAAGAACAAAGCAATGGTTATGGTATGTTTGATTCATATAATGCATCAAGAAACCTGTTGACCATTAGCCCAGCGAATATTAAGAATCGTATTACAGCTGAAAATGGATCTGGCTACATTACTTATGAAGATGAACGTAAAATTGTCACTGAAGATTCTGGCGAATTTACCAGCAATCAGATTATCCATGGTTTAACTTCTGGTGCACGTGCCAGAGTAATGAGTATTGGACACTCCGATGTCACTGCAGTTCGTGGTGCTCTCGGTAAGTATATCGGTGTATTCATTGGTGCGGATGGTAAGGTTTCTGAGTCATCTAAGAAGATGCCTGATAATCTTTACTATCAAGAATTCAGTTACGTTATTAAAGTTGGTTTATCCATTGACAAATACCGTGACGCAATAAAACGTATTCTACATCCTGTCGGACTTGCGATGTTCGGACAGGTTACGCTTCAGTCTACTGGCGACGCAAGTATGCCAGGAACATTAAATCGTAGTTATGACCCAAGCAACATTCGTCTTGCCCTTCGAGCAGTTCTCGACGCCAAGATGAAATCGCAACACAGAGATACAGTTCTGGTGTTTCCGAAGTTTGTTGAAGCCAATATGCGCATGCATATTCTTGCCTCAGACTTCTTACCAACTCTGTATTTCCCTCGTTCCGAACCACTCAATGTATATGTTCTTGATCTAAGAGCCACAGAAATAACCAGATGGCAAACCCATCTTTGGTTAGATCCGATGGATGTCCGTGGATCACTTGTACGTAGTGTGCTTCGTGTTGAATCCAAAGTTCTCAAGGCAAATACTCAGTTGGTTGGTGGACCAAGACTTGGGCACTTGGAAAAATTCAAATTCTTCATACCACCATATGAAGCTGGAACTAAAAATTCTTTGAATCTGAATCGTGATGCATGGACTAATCCTTATCCATCTACTAATAGTACATATTGGGATAGTTACGGCACAACTCAGATTAAAGACTTCGGCAATATCGTTCTCTCAGATGTCATAAATAATCCTAGTAAGAAAGTCGATTTTGTTATAATCGATGCTCATATCGACATAGTCTCTTTCCCTCCTGGGTCAGTTACTTTCGATAATAGTTTATCCTATATTACAATGGACAACCAAGGACTCTTAATGGACTTAGATACAGAAAGAGTCGACGCAAGCGACATCTATATGGACGATAATTACACAACAATGGACTCTACAAAATAAGAGTTAGGAGAAAAAATGGCTGCTATTATTACAAACAAATTCCGCATTCACAATGCTGCTCAATTCAAAGAAGGCTTTAGTGAAGCTGCACCAACCCAAATGTATCTTTTCATCGGACGTTCACAACCATGGACTTCAGACGCATCCCCAGATACCCCAGTAGACACAGTTGAATCTGAATACTTTAACTATGATGATATGATCGCCATGAAGCGTATCCAAGCATCAGACGTTTCACATTCTATTCTACGTCGTGACTGGACTTCTGGTAAGTACTATGACATCTATCGTCATAACTATGATGGTTCTGCTGGACAGGGTGTAGACATCGATGCTGGAACATCAACAACTCGTGCATCGCTTTTTGATGCGAACTTTTTCGTTATTACCGATGAGTATAACGTATACAAGTGTATGGATAACCGCAATGCGTCAAACGTAGTTGCTGCTTCGACTGTTAAACCAACTGGCACTAGTACCACTGCCTTTACAACAGCTGATGGATACGTATGGAAGTATATGTACTCGATCTCTGCTGCTGACGTATTGAAGTTTGTTTCCACAGACTTTATCCCAGTTAAGACCTTGGATACAAACCCAGGATCCACTGATTCTTACTATAACCAGTGGCTCGTTCAGGCTGCAGCAGTTTCTGGTGCAATTGGTAATATCATTGTTACCAATGGTGGTACTGGTTATACTTCTGCTCCAACCGTAACTATCGCTGGTGATGGTACTGGTGCTACGGCAACTGCTACATTTTCTGGTGGTGCAGTGACAGCCATAAATATTACTGCAGCAGGTACTGGTTACACTTATGTAACAGTGTCACTGTCTGGTGGCGCAGGTACTGGCGCAGCAGCAACAGCAATTGTTGCTCCAAAGGGTGGTCATGGTTCAGACCCTGTTGAAGAACTTGGTGGTTTCTATGTAATCATGAACGTACGTCTTGAGTATGCTGATGGTTCTGGCGACTTCCCTGTTGATAATGACTATCGTCGTATCGGCATCATAAAAGATCCACTATTGTATGGAACAACCAACCTTGCAACTACCTCAACTTTAAGAGCAACAAAAACATTGACTCTTCAGGCTGGTGTTACAGGAACCTTCACTGTTGATGAAATCATCACTCAGGCAACCACTGGCGCAACAGGTCGTATCGTTTCTTATGATTCAACAAACCGAATCATCTATTATATCAAACAACAGGGTGTTCAAAACAACATCGCCTTTACCACTGGTAACAACGTAACTGGTGCTGGTTCAAGTGCTGTTGGTAACGTATCTGCTCTGGGTAACCCAGAAGTTGCAATCGACTCTGGCGACATCATTTACTACGAGAATCGTCGTCCAATTAATCGTGCATCAGACCAGTTGGAAGACATTAAGATCGTTGTTGAGATGTAATAAATAGTAGTTGAATGCACCGAATAAACATAGGCTGAGAGAATGACTATCAATTTTAACGTAGATCCGTACTTTGACGATTACAACGAAGATGACAAATATCTTCGTGTACTGTTTCGTCCAGGATACCCAGTACAAGCACGTGAGTTAACCCAAGCACAGACAATCCTGCAAAATCAGGTTACTCGTTTTGGTAATCATGTGTTCAAACAGGGTTCGATGGTAACTCCTGGTCAGGTTGCTTATGATGGTGAATTCCACTACATTAAACTTCAAACAATCTACAACAACATTGAAGTTACATCTTATGTGAGTCAGTTTCTAGGGCAAGAGATTGTTGGTACAACAAGTGGTGTTCGTGCGATAGTTCTTTACACCACTGCTGCCACTGAAACTGATCCTCCAACTCTGTACGTTAAGTACATGAACTCTGGTACTGATACAGCTACCAAAGTTTTTAATGATAACGAAGAGATTGTCTCTCAGGATAATACAAATCAGCGTTATGCATTTACCTACACTCAGGGTGCAACTGGTCTAGGTTCATCGGCTTCTATTCAGAAGGGTATCTATTTTGTAAATGGATTCTTTACTCAGGTAGATGCTCAGACTGTTATTCTTGACAAGTATACAAATACACCGACCTATCGTGTCGGTCTTGATGTTTCTGAAGACGTAGTAACTCCTGAAGAAGATGCCAATCTATTCGATAATGCGCAGGGTTCAACTAACTACGCTGCTCCAGGAGCACATCGTTATAAGATTAATCTTGTTCTGGAAAAACGTGCCACTGAAGATGATGGTGATATAGACTTTATTGAATTGCTTCGTATTAAATCTGGAGAAACACAGTTTCAGGTTAAAAATGCTGCTTACGCAGACATTATGGACACCATGGCTCGTCGTACTTATGATGAGTCGGGTAACTACAGCGTAAGACCTTTTGGTATTGATGTTCGTGAACATCGTAACAATGATCGTGGAACATGGGATGTTGGTGTTGCTTATAGCATCGGTGACATTGTAGCCAATGGTCTTGGTCAATACTACGTTGCAAGAACTTCTGGTATCTCTACAACTAATAAACCGACCCACACATTGGGTGTTTCCTACGATGGAACATCACTATATTGGGAATATACAACAGCACCGCCATACAATCGTGGTGTTTACTCTGTTGAAGATGGTGGCGATGAAGCATATCTCGCCATGGGTATTGAAAAGGGTAAAGCATACGTACAGGGTTTTGAGATCGAAAAACTCGCAACCACCTATGTCAAAGTTCCAAAGTCAAGAACATACAAACAGATTCTGGACGGAAAGATTTCCACACCAGTTGGAAACTTCGTTGAGGTAACGAACCTCTATGGTCCTCCAAACCTACCATCATTCCCGATTGTTTATCTTCGTGATGCTAAAACTGTAACTCGTGGTGCAGCAGCAGGTAACCAAGTTGGTACTGCTCGTATTCGTGGCATTGAATTGGAATCTGGTGCCAATGGATCAGTGGCTGCATACTACAAAGTTATGCTCTATGATATCGATATGAATACAGGTATCAGCGATATCATTATTAACAGTGGTGGTAGCGGTTATACATCACCAACAATTACCATTGATGATCCATTCATTAATGGCGTGAGTGGTAACGTAGTTGCTGGTTGGACCAGCGGAATGTCTTCCGCTGTTGGTAATTATATTTCTTATACCAACTCTGGTGTAAAGAACTTCTATAAAGTTACTGCATATAGCGGTGTACTAAGTTCAAGCGCACCTACTCATACGTATAGCACTACGACTTATGGTGGAGCAACTCTGCAATATGTTGGCACAACTGCCACTGCTACAGCTGTAGTTTCTAGTGGTGCTGTAGTTGCTGTTCAGATAACTCGTCCAGGTAATGGATATATTTCTCCCCCAACCTTTACCTTCTCCAGTGGTGCTGCTTCAGTATCCTGTTCAGTTGGTAAACTGGACTTTTCTCGTTTAGTTAAGCAACTACACTATGCAACCGATGCAGCTGGTAATGCTTTCTCTGCTGATGCTTATCCAGTATACAATGCTGGTGTTGGTCAGATTACCTGCTCGGGTGCTGGTTCAAGCGCATTGGTTACTGGTAATGGAACATACTTCTTAAGACAGACTAAAGTTGGTGACATAATTCGTGCCTTTACCACTGCTGGTGCCATATCCGAATTTAAAGTTGGTTTCATTATCGACAACGTAACTTTGTATGCATCAACCAACGTAACCACTGGTTTCTCTGCAAGTGCATTTAGTGTTCTAAACAACCCACTGTTTGAGCCAACGAATTTGGCTCTTCTTTACAGACTTCCATACGATACAATTCGTCGTATTCGTTCTGTGGATGATGCAACAATTGGAACTACTACACGTGTGCGTCAGTACTTTTCAGAACAAACAGTTAACTCATCATATCAGTTAAATTACTCAACTGATACTGCCGATCAAACATTCCTGACTCCAGATAGCCCATCCTCAACGGATCGCAACTATTTGTTGATTAAAACATCTGGTGGCAATCTAAGCACCTATCCAGCTGGAACAGTTATTGCTCCAACTTCAATCGTATTCAGCGATACAACTCAACGTAACATTACAATTACAGTCCCAAGTGGATTGTTTGATGGTACTGGTTCACGTGTTCGTTTAATTGCTACGATTAATAAGTCACAATCCTCGGCTGGTGAAAAATCCAAGACGTTAAACTTTGGCGAGATTCTAAATGTAACTGCTCAGGCAAATGTGCAGGCTACAACGATCAGTCTCGGTAAGGCAGACGTATTTAAGATTGAGAAGATTCTTCAATCAACAGTTTCTTTTGGAACTGCATACAATCCTGCAGCTGTAATTGACATCACAGACAATTACACTTTAAACGATGGTCAACGTGATACTCACTACGACATTGCATTCATTACAAGAAAACCTGGAGTCTCTGCTCCACAGGGTCCAATTCGAATTTACTTTGAATACTTCTCACATACAGGTACTGGTGACTACTTCTCCGTAGACTCATATTCTGGCATTAGTTATAAGGATATTCCTTACTATAAGGGCACTTCTTTAGCTAATTTCATCGATTATAGAGCACGTATTAATGATGATGGTAAATCCTACAGTTCCGCACCTAATCTTCCAAAGCGTGCATATGACCTAACTGCTGACTATACTTACTATCTTGCACGTCGTGGATCTTTGGTTCTGAATGGCGATGGGACATTGGTTAGCAAAGAAGGTGTTGCAGCGGATAGTCCAGATTATCCAGAAGCACCAGGAACTGGCATGATATTGTACAATGTTACATATATGCCTTTCACCTATGATACCACCAACAGACAGGTTATTATTACCTCAATCGATAATCGTCGCTACACTATGCGTGATATCGGTAAGTTGGAAACACGTATCGAAAAGCTGGAAGAGTTTACTAAACTTTCCATGCTGGAACGTGCCACTGCATCAACACAGATTATTGATACCACAACACTAAGCGATCGTTTGAAAGCTGGTTTCATTGTTGACGTATTTGATGGTCATACTGTTGGTGGAACAACTGAGATTGACTATCGTGTTTCTGTGGATACAATTAATCGTGAAGCACGTCCACTGTATAACATCGAGAACATTAACCTTATCGAGAAAAACTCGAATGATAACCAGCGTAGCACTAATGGTTATATTGTGAATGGTGATGTGTTTACACTACCATTCACACACAAGGTAATGATTAGTCAGTTGAAAGCATCTAGAACTGAAAACATTAACCCATTCGCCATCTTTACTTTTATCGGCAATCTAACACTTAACCCAGCCTCTGATGAGTGGGTTGACATTCAGAACATCGATGTAACTGTATTTGATGACAAAGAGAAACAATCTCTAGAGTCCATTGCCAACGCAAGCTGGAATCCAGTAACTGGTAAACAGGGTATCCTTGGCAACTACTATGGCGCATGGCAAGAAGTTGTCACTGGTCGCACAAGAACTACTAGCAGCAACTCTAGAACTGTTTCTGACTTTACACGTCCACATGCTTCTGCTGGTGGACCAAACTCTGGTTGGTTTAGACAGGTACATGATGAAGTTGATGCCAAGGAAATTGGATATCAAAGAACTCAATACACCACTGAAGTTAAATTGATTGGAAGCGGAACACCTATCCTAACTGAGGATAAGGTTACCAGTTCCACAATCATCCCTTATATCCGTTCACGTCCATTGTTGTTTGTTGGTAAAGGTATTAAACCAAGCACAACGGTAAATGCATTCTTTGATGGCACTTCCGTAAATGAATATGTTACACCTGCCAAACAACTTGTTATCACAAACCGCACTGGTACGTTTGATGACAAATCCAACGTAGGTGCAAATAGTGCAGAGACTGCTCGACTAAGTACAATTGATGGTAATACCGCACTTGCATATAACAAGGGTGATATTGTTTATGTTGCTACACGTTCAAGCACTTCTTACACTGTTGATAACTCTCCAGCCACTGGTGTAGTTGCTCTAGTTGAAGATAACGCCACTACACTTCGTATTGTTAATGTGATTGGAACATTCACTGCCAGCGATATTATTGTTGGTTCTGTTTCGGGTGCACGTGCTCAGGTAGTTTCTCTTACAAGCCCAACAACTCTGGTCACCAATCTGAATGGTGAAGTGGCTGGTGTATTCAATATTCCAAATATTGATAAGTTGCGTTTCCGTTGTGGCACTCGTATCTTTAGATTGTCGGATACTGCAACAGATCTTAACTCAACAACACGTGCTGAGGCATCATATCTCGCATCTGGCGTTAAAGAAGTTCATAATAGATCGTTTAGTTCTATCCGTCACTATGAGATCGCAACACGTGAACTACCAAGACAAACCGATGGTGCTCCACCGAATACATGGGTAAACGATCCAGCTTCGGCTCGTACTGTTGGTGATACTAATTGGTATGATCCGCTGGCACAAACCTTCTTGGTTCAAAATCCAGGTGGTATGATGTTGAGCAAAGTTAATATTTACTTCCAAAGTAAAGATGCCAACATGCCTGTGCGCATGGAAATTCGTGAGACAGTGAATGGTTATCCAGGAAAAATTATCCTACCATTCTCTCAGATCTCATTGAACCCATCTCAGGTTAATGTATCAGACAATTCTTCTGTGCCAACTACCTTTACATTCCCAGTGCCAATCCCACTGCGTGACAAGGGTGAGTATGCATTGGTTCTTCTCTCTGACTCCAATAACTATAAAGTTTGGATTGCTCAGATGGGTGAGAAAGATGTTCTTACAAGTCGTCCGATTTCTGAACAACCTTACATGGGTGTCATGTTCAAGTCACAGAATGGCTCGACATGGACTGCGGAACAATATCAGGATCTGAAGTTTGAATTGTATCGTGCTCAATATGATACAAGCAAAGTAGCTATAATTGACTTCGTCAACGATACGCTTCCAACAGATACATTGAAGAGCAACCCATTCGAAACTACATCTGGTCAAGGAATAATTTACGTTACTCACTACAACCATGGTATGCCAAGCGGATCCAAGGTTAGATTCAGTAATGTAACTGGAACCTATCATGGTATCTCAGCATCACTCCTGACCTCTGCAAATACTGTTACACGTATTGATAATAGTAAATATTCTATTACTGTTTCTGGAACAGCCAATGCAACTGGTTTAACTGGTGGTGATGGTATAGGAGTTACACGAAATGTTCAGTTTAATCTGTTACACCCACAGGTCGAGGAATTCATCCTACCAGATACTAATATTCAATATCAGGTTCAGGCATGTAGTGGAAAGTCTCTAGATGGAACTGAAGTGCCGTATGTTCTTGAGGATGTATGGATAGACATTACACCTAATCAGTCTAACTACTTTAGCAACCCAAGATTATTGGCTTCTTCGCTGAATGAATTGACACTGCTGAATGGTAGCAAGTCTTTCACTCTACGTGCCAAGTTATACACAACAAATGATGCTGTAAGTCCTATGTTGGATATTCATCGTACCTCAGCACTGGTTGTTGAGAATATGATTAATAATCAGGATAGTGCCAATGTCACTTATGTTGATGAAATTCAGCCAAGGATTGGTTCTTCTTTATCTAAATATATTACCAAGAAGGTTAAGTTGACCACTCCTGGTACTGGTCTTTATGTGGCATTTGACGTTAATTGCCCACCAGAAGCCAGTGTTAATGTATACTATAAGACAGCTAAATCTGCTGATGCGATTCTGTTTGAATTACAATCATGGAAACTTTCTGTTCCAGATAAACAAGTAGTACCCAAAACCAATGACGCTGGGTCATTCCAAGAAACTACCTTTACTGAGGAAGAATTGGACGAGTTTGATACCGTTCAGGTTAAGATTGTCTTTACCTCTACAAACTCATCGGCTATTCCAAGAATTCAAAACCTTAGAGTGATTGCACTGGCATGATGAAAGTTATCAAGGTACAAGACGATTCTAACCTCGTTAGAGATGTTGAGACAGGGGCTATTTTGTTTAATAACTCTGCTCAACATCACAAGTACGTGGAGCAGCGTAAAAGGTTCGTTTCTAGGAATGAGCAAATCGAACAACAGGCAGAAGAAATAAATAGTATGAAGAATGATATTTCTGAGATTAAGGGTATGCTTACTTCCCTACTGAATAGGAACCAATAATGGCGGTTATTAACGTATCCCAGTCGAACACCTTCGATCAGTGGAGGGTGCTAACTAACACTCTCAGCACAAGTTTCGGTGATGCTGCCACTATCAATACCACTGCAACCACAGCTATCGGTGGTATCAATGAAGTTAGCTTAAGAGTTGGGTTGCCTACTAACCTAACAACCACTGAGAAAACTAACGTAGTATCAGCTGTGAATGAAATGGATAGTCGTGTTGGTTTGGCTTCCAATCTTAATACGACCCTAAAAACTAACGTAGTGACTGGTGTAAACGAAGTTAACACGAAAGTAGGAACCCTAAATAACCTGACGACAACTGATAAAACAGATTTGGTTTCGGCAGTCAACGAAACAAAGAATTTCTCTCTCGCAATCTCTATTGCTCTAGGATAAAATATGGCGAATACCTTTAAAAACGCATTGGCAAGAAACATAGGAACTTCAGCAGTTTCCATATATACTGCGCCATCTGGCAAAAACTCCATCTGTATCGAACTTGACGTATGCAATACTACAGCGTCTGGTGTGACATGTGATGTTTACATTACAAAATTTTCTGACTCTCTTAACTACTATCTGATTAAATCTACCCCTGTTCCAGTGGGTGGTTCGCTACAGGTTATTGCGGGACAAAAAATTGTTCTGTCCAATGGAGATATATTAAAGGTAATATCCAGCGTAGCGTCAAGTCTTGACGTGGTGGGCGCAATTCTAGAGGACGTCTAATATGGCAATCGTTGGCGTAAAAATTGGCAGGGGCGCAGCTGCGATTAGTAGTAACACTGCTATTGGAAATAACGCATTAGCTGCAAATACAACTGGTGCACAAAATACTGGTTTTGGTTTCCAATCTCTTAAAACCAACAGTACATCTAACAATAACACTGCTGTAGGTTATCAAGCACTAGAAAATTCTACCACTGCAGGAAACACAGCTGTTGGTAATAGAGCAGCTAATAACCTGACTACTGGCAGTAATAGCACTGGAGTTGGTGATCGTGCATTATTCACGACTTCGACTGGTACATTTAATGATGCGTTTGGTTATGCTGCGTTATACAGTAATACAACTGGTTCGTATAACACTGCACTCGGTCAAGCCTCACTTTTTGCAAATACAACTGCTGCCAATAACACTGCTGTTGGATCTTTTGCAGCAACCACAAACACAACTGGCTCAGGTGTAACTGCTCTTGGTTACCGAGCACTTTATCTAAACACAACTGGTGTTGAAAACGTAGCGATCGGTGGAAGTTATGCCAGCTATTCGGCACTATACTTTAATACAACTGGTTCGTATAATACTGCCGTTGGTGCTGGTGCTTTATACACCAACACAACTGGTAGCAATAACATAGCTATTGGTTATACTTCTTTATCTACCTATGTTGGAGATAACAGTATTGCTATCGGTTTCAATGCGTTAAACTTGGCCACTGGTGTTGAGAACCATGCGTTTGGTCATCGTGCACTGCAGGCAACTACAACTGGTTCAGAAAACACTGCCGTTGGTCGTAGCGCAATGGTTGCTAATACTACTGGTAGCTTTAACGTGGCTGTTGGTAAACAAGCCAACCAATTAAACACAACTGGGTCATATAACACTTCACTAGGTTATCAGGTTGCATATTCAAACTTAATCGGCAATCACATCGTAGCAGTGGGTCATCGTGCTGGATATAGTAATACTGGTAACAGCAAAGTTTTTGTTGGATCCTATGCAGGTGAGGCTGGTGGCGCAAATATTGCAATTGGTTATGCTGCTGGACAATCTGATGTAGTTGGTGGTGCCACTCATATCGGTTATCAGGCTGGTGCAAACTACAACTCTACCACTGAAGATGTGGGAAGTATGTTTGTTGGTTTCTATGCTGGTCAGGCAGTTACAACTGCTCCAAATAACACCTTTCTTGGTGGCTATGCTGGTAAATCAACTACCACAGGTGGAAATAATACTGCTGTTGGTGGTGGTGCTTTGTTTGCTAATACCACTGGTGCTGGTAACACTGCAGTGGGTAAAGATGCTTTACGAAATCAAACTGGAACATCTAACAACACTGCCGTAGGTTTTCAGGCTGGATTTAGCATAACAACAGGTTTATACAATACGGCTTTAGGCGAAAACGCTGGACGCACAAATAGCACTAGTAACGCCAATACAATGATTGGTAGATACGCAGGATATTATGCAACAGGAACCAGCAACACATTTGTTGGCATGAGTTCTGGCGATGCTGTAACTAGTGGTGGAAACAACACTATTATTGGTCGCTACACAGGAAACAATGGTGGTTTAGACATTCGCACATCAAGCAACAACATCGTCTTGTCTGATGGAGATGGCAATCCAAGAGTCTGGTATGATAGTACTGGTAACTCTAGAGGTGTTACTCGTTACAATTCCTACTACTTTGTTGAATCGGGAACTGGAAACAAAACTTTCTATTTTTATGGAAACGCTTCACAAAATCAGGGAAGTTTTAATTATGCCAACTTTGGCACAGGCGATATTTTAGAACTCTCTATTTCCACAACAGGTGCAGCGAACGAAGCAGGTTGCGTTTGGACAGGTTGGACAGACGGAGATAACAATTGGAGAACGATGTCTAGCTACTCTCAAGGTGAACTCGGCTCGTTCACTTTTGCTACAGGCATAACAAGTGGAAGTGGTTGGTTGTCGATAACTTGGACTGCTTATGCTCCTGCAAACTCATGTAGTTTCTGGATTTCAATTCGTCGCATCAATAGAAACTCTAACTAAGGAAGATCATGGAATATTTTTGCAAAGAAAGTCATGATGGTGTTGAGTTCTACGGTAAATGGAATAAACCACAAGACAAAAATGTATATTTTAACTTCACTGGAGCAACCAAGGAAGAAGTAGACGCTGCACTAGCAAATGAAACGGGTGTTTTATTTGAGAGTCGTGCAGAGTTAAAAGCCAATATTTCTTATTGGTTTGATAGAAGAACAGAATATCCATCGATTGAAGATCAATTGGATGCATTGTGGAAAGGTGGCGATGCTGCTACCGAAATGCTTGCCAGAGTGCAGGCTGTTAAAAATAAATACCCAAAACCTTAAAAGGAAACTAAAATGACCGAACAAGTACAAACACCAACCGCAGAAGAAATCGCTGGCCACTATAGTGCAGCAATGGACTCTGTAAATCTTATTAATGGCGACAAACCAGAATTCACCTCTGATGAAGACTGGGCAGCTACTCTAGAGCGCAATGCTGCTCACTTAGAGATCATGGTAGCAAAAGATTACTGGACCACAGAAGATCTAACACCATTTACTGCTGCCATCGCTACAGCAAGAGCATA
>Ga0209296_1000579_pt1 | contig 31773 bp, 50 predicted proteins | sample S_130206_EF_Meta_FD_187319 | JGI IMG/M metagenome (GOLD analysis project Ga0209296, IMG submission 187319) | Freshwater microbial communities from Lake Simoncouche, Canada to study carbon cycling - S_130206_EF_MetaG (SPAdes) (version 2) | ecosystem: Environmental > Aquatic > Freshwater > Lake ... | reverse complement strand
GTCAAGGGCAGGTATTTGCTGCTCAACTGGCTAAAGATAAAAACAAAGAGTTAATTGTTTATACCAAATCAGGTAAGTTTGAGGGTCTACCGACTTCAACTATGGTTGAAGGTTTAGCTAAAGATGCCGCAAATGACTTTAAAAAAGAAAAAGCTTTTGCGTTTCTGTTGTGGGATGACGAAGACCCTAATAGCGTAAACCTACTGGCCGATCTTGACGGCATTCCGTGCTTTGACTTAACAGACGGATTAAAAAGTATGTCATCGGCAGACGTTACCCGTATGGAAGCGCCAGTAATTCCTGAGCAAGAGACTATTAAGGTAGAAGCTGAGCAGGTTGAGGATGAAGAGGATGATGAAGAAGAAGAAGAAGACCTCTCCGAAGAAGAAGAGCTTGATGAGGCCGACGAGGAAATTATGGAGAACCTTTACTACGGGATTCAAGCCATAGCCCAGATCTTTGCCCAAGCTTTGATAGAAGCCATGGAAGATGCCCCAAACAAACCCTTAAAGGGCCCTGAGGCGTGATTACAGGCTTACCCCTACAAGTGTTACAGGAAATGGCTAGACGCACCCGTAATCGGGGCGCTGAGCCACTTTCTAAGGCCCTTGGGATTGGTAGAGATAAGGTTCAAGCTGCCATAACTTACCTACGTAATATCGGGGCAATTGAGACAATTAACATAAAGCTCGCAAATGGCAGCCCAATCAAAAGCATCAACATAACCGAATTAGGTGATGAATTGCTAGGGCATACAGTCAGGGCATACAGCAGGGCATACGTACAGCAATCTGAGCAGAATAGCTATATACCCAATATAGCTTATTCATATATAAGTAAACCGAATAGCGAACAGAGTTCGCGGGAGGCACACATGAGTGAGTATTACTACGATGAGGATGAGCGCTTAGAGGCGCAACGTAAGTTTCGCGAAAAGCAGCATACTGAAAAAGTAGGAGCACATGAGGCTAGACGTCAGCAGAGGATGATTAAGCGCAGTCAATCTAACGCGGTTAGTTGGTCTTCTACAGATTCCGCATTTGAGTTTGCCGAGCAGATGCACAGCCTGTGGCACATTAAGCCTTGGCAAGTGACCCGTAGCCGTTTTAGGTATGCCCTTGATGCTAAACGTAAAGAGTTCAACACTGATGGTTCTATTGAGCTGGAGATGATGAAGTTATTTTTTAGCCAGATCAAGCACGAAACAAAGCTTATAGATCCTGAGATTGTTTGGAAACGTTTTATTGTTCAGTTCCATAACTTGCTTACCGAGGTTCAGCGTTCTAAGGTTACTACCGAAGAGATTGAAGTTATTAAAGAGAAGGCCAAGCGCTCTTTGGAATGGATGGATAATGTTTAAACTTGATGAGTTAAAAATTCGCCGTCGTTCATGGGTTCAAATGGCTAACGTACCAACCGCACGTCTTGGTTGGACTTTAGAAGACTGCACTGAGGTTAACGATGAAGATCTCACCATGATTAGAAAATGGCTAGACGCCGTTAAGAATAAAAAAGTAATTAGAGCTGTTGGCTCAAACGGGTGCGGTAAAGGACTTATGTTCTGGGGTACGCCAGGGCACGGTAAAACCACTTTAGCTTTATCAGTTATACAAGAGGTAATGGCTACATTCCCCCTTGATGCGTTTGATGTTAAAGATAACGGCCCTTTAATTCGCCCTTGTTATTTTGCAACGTTCAACGCCATCTTAGATTTAAAGGGGGCTATGATGGACGGCCCAACTGACGACCAAGAGGTTGTTTACTCAGGAATGCTTGGGGAATGCCGAAATGACGCTTATAACATCAGAATTCTTGTTATAGACGATGTTGGCAAAGAACATGCTAGTTTGAGCGGGTGGCAAAAAAATATGTTACATCACGTTTTACGTACCAGATTCAACAACGGATTGCCTACTATTGTTACCACTAACATTGAGTTAGAAGATTGGGCAGGTTTATACGGTGACGCTACAGAAAGTTTTGCCAACGAGGCCTTTGGCTACCTCCCTATTACTTCTAAGCGTGGGGACTTACGACGATGAGGGAGCAAAACGTGAGTCAACCAACTAACCGTTTAGTACAGGTATTTTTAAGTCAAGCTCAAACACCAGGCCCTGGGATCTTTGAAGTAAGCGCTAATGATGTTGGTGCTTTAAGATGTACTTGCCCTGGATACAACGCTCGCAAGTCTTGTAAACATACAAAATTTGTACAGACTAGGATTGATAAGAATAACGGAAGCTATCCGTTAGAGATATCAAGCCGTGCTACAAAAGAAGATGCTTTAAAAGCAAAAGGGTCAAACGATGAGTTTCGTGACTTTGTAATTAGGTTTGGAAAAATAGAGGTTTACTAATGCTTAAAGGGAATATCAGTAATGAACTCCCGCAAAGAATAATAGTAGTAGCCGATGTATTCTTAAATGTAGAGCGAATTGTAAAAAAGAAATTTAAAGTTTTTCCCGTTGTTACAGTTAATAAAAGTACTAGACGGGAAATCTTAAGTTATTTGTTTTTATTAACTAGCAGGCGCGGGGTAACTCTTGAGCTTGTTTCATTTGATTTATCTGAAGAAGAATTAAACGAGGTCATGCTTGTGCTTGACAAGATGGGCACTAACCCATTTAGATATTGCACTCCATACGATAGGTTTGAACAGTTAGTTGTTGAGCTTCCGTATAGACCCGAGGTTATAGGCGTGTTAGATTTACCAACTCGTTTGCTACGATATGGACACTGGGGATTGGACTTCAATAGCTTATGAACAACGACGCAAGATTAATTAGTAAGATTGTTGAAGATAGAAACATAGGCGTTGCATTAGAGCGCAATGTAAACGAGCACTGGTTTGCTGATGTAAATGACAAGAAAATGTTTCGTTTTTTACACGATCACTACACCAATTATCAAGAGTGCCCAAGTCTTGACGTTATACTTGAAAACTTTCCAACTTATCAAACATTAGGCATACAAGACCGTATTGATTATTTAATTGATAGGGCTGTTGAAAGCCGTCGCAAAGCCTCTGTCATTAAAACCATTGATGAGGTTTTATCTTCTATTGAAAAAAACCAAGACCATGAAGGCGCTATTATTTCTATGGAGCGCGGGTTAATTAGGTTAGAGGAAGAAGGCCTTACTAAATCTAATGATTTAGAAATTACAGATGCTGCTAAGCACGCCAAAGAGGAGTACGAGTTTCGCAAAGCAAACCCAGGGTTACTTGGGATGGCTACAGGGTTTCCTACTATGGATGAGGCAACTTCTGGTTTACAAGGCGGTCAGTTAATTGTTATTGTGGCTCCGCCAAAAACTGGTAAATCAACTTTGGCGCTACAGATTGCTTTGAATGCGCACCTAAATGGCAAAGTTCCAATGTTCATGTCATTTGAGATGAGCAACGCCGAACAGAAGTCTCGGTACTACGCAATGCGTGCTCGGATATCTCACCGCCGCCTTATGACGGGAACGTTAGCTCCAGATGAGGAGACTCGTTATTTTAGAGTTGTTGAAGGCATTGAAGCTATGCGAGATCGTTTTTGGTTTGTAGATTCTTCTGGCGGTCAAACAGTCGGGGCTGTAACAAGTAAAGTACAAAGCAAAAACCCAGATATTGTATTTATTGATGGCACCTACTTGATGATTGATGAGCAAACTGGTGAGTCAAACACTCCGCAGGCAATTACCAATATTACTCGTTCATTAAAACGTTTGGCGCAGAAGATTAACAAGCCAATAGTTATCTCTACTCAAGCTCTTACTTGGAAGATGAAAAAGGGGCAGGTAACCGCAGACTCAATTGGTTACTCATCCTCATTCCACCAAGACGCAGACGTTATCTTTGGTCTACAACGAGAAGATGAAAACGTAGATGACACCCGATTACTTCGTGTTGTTGCTAGCCGTAATGGTGGCCTTAGCGAAGTATCTCTGATGTGGGATTGGAACACAGGGCATTTCCGCGAGATTAGCGATGATGACCTATGACAGTAGAAGAGATGACCGATACGTTATCTCGCCTTGGCATTGAGGTATTAGATACTCGCGGGGATGAGATTAACGGTTACTGTGCCGCGCACGAGCAGCGTACAGGCCATATAGACCATAACCCTTCTTGGTGGATTAACTCTGACTCAGGCGCTTTTATTTGCTTCTCCTGCGGTTGGAAGGGGAACCTGTACTCATTAGTTAGTTATATACAAGATATTGAGTACGCAAAGGTCGGGGATTGGTTAGGCTCTGCCGCTAGTCTTACTGCTCGCTTTAGTAGATTAACAAACGCTATTAAGCGCAAGCCTATTGAGGATGTAACAGTTGTTACTGAGTCAATGTTATCCGCTTACACGCCGCCTCCAGAATATGCGCTTGAGGTTCGTGGGTTATCTACAGAGAGCGCTGCTAAGCACGGGCTTTTATGGGATGAGCGCGCTGGTAACTGGGTTATTCCTATTAGAGAGCCCTTAACAGGTACTCTATTAGGATGGCAAGAAAAAGGGTTCTCTCACCGTTATTTTAATAATAGACCTGTAAAAGTAAAAAAGAGCGGTAGTTTATTTGGATATGAGCATTACAAAGGCGGAGATATGATTGTTGTTGAGTCCCCGCTGGATGTTGTTAGGCTTAGTTCTATCGGTATTGAAGGCGCAGTTGCGACCTATGGGGCCATAGTGTCTGCCGCCCAATTCAATCTAATACGTGGCGCCGATAGAATTATTTTTGCTATGGATAACGATGACGCTGGAAAAGCGTCATCTCAAGCCCTACTAGAGCTGTGTAAGCAAATGGGTGTAGAGTGCTGGTTATTCAATTACAGCGGTATTGATTTAAAGGATGTAGGCGGCATGAGTAGGTCAGAGGCTTTGACTGGATTGTCTACTGCACGTCATCAGTTAAGAGGAGTAGCAAAATGATTATTGGTCTTTCAGGTTATGCGCAATCAGGCAAAGATACTTTAGCTGGGATGCTTATTGGCCTTCACAAATACGAGAACAGATCTTTTGCTGACCCTATACGTAAGTTGTTGTATGAAACAAATCCTTTAGTAAAAGATGAATATAGGGTTAAAAGTGTTGTTGATGCGTACGGCTGGGACAAAGCTAAAGTAGAGTTTCCAGAACTTAGAAGCCTTCTTCAAACTTTAGGAGTTGGGGCGCGTACTGTGTTTAATGACCAGTTTTGGGTAGCTCAAGGGTTAGCTGGTTTATCTGCTGGTGACAAAATTGTTATTACTGACGTTAGATTTCCAAATGAAGCGGACGCTATAAAAGATTTAGGCGGTCAAGTCTGGCGCGTTAAACGTTTTGGTGTTGACGCTGTTAATGAGCACGTTTCTGAGACTGCTATGGATGGCTACAAAGTTGACCAGATTTTTATAAACAGCGGTTCTATTGAAGATCTTATGGCTTTGTTACAAGCTCGCATGAGGCAGTTTGTATGACTTTTACTGGCACCCTTCTCCCTTACCAGCCCGAGGCAGTAAACCTCATGTGCGAACGTGCTCGCATGCTTGTTGCTTACGACCTCGGGCTGGGAAAGACAGTGCTTACCATTGCCGCCCTAGAACGGCTTATGGATGAGGGCAAAATTAAAGAGCCAGGCCTTATAATCTGCTTATCTTCATTGAAATATCAGTGGGCTAATCAGATTGAGAAATTTACAGATGGAACTTCTAAAGCTTTGGTCATTGACGGAACGCCAAAGAAAAGAAAAGAACAATACGCCGAAGCTATGGACTGGCGGACTAGCGGGGTTGATTACATTGTGCTTAACTATGAGCAAATTGTTAACGACTGGGACCAAGTACGACATCTCCCGCGAGGATTTGTCGTGCTCGACGAAGCAACCGCTATCAAATCTTTTAAATCAAAACGATCCAAAGCAGTAAAGAAATTAGTTAATACTCCCTTTAGATTTGCTTTAACGGGCACGCCTATAGAAAATGGCAAACCAGAAGAGCTTTACTCAATTATGCAGTTTGTAGATGCAAATGTTCTTGGGCGCTTTGATATATTTGATTCCGCTTTTATTGTTAGAAACTCTTGGGGCGCTCCTCAATATTATAGAAATTTAGATACTCTTCACACAAAGATGAAAGAAGCTTCTGTTCGTAAATCTCAAAAAGACCCAGATGTTGCACCTTACTTGCCAGACACTATTCACAACGACCCTATTAAAATTAATTTTGATCGTAAGTGCTCCAAACTATATTCTCGAATTGTTGACGACTTACTATTTGATTTAGATGAAGCTCAAGCTTTATTCGGCTCTTCATTTAATGTTCTATCTCATTACGGATACTCTTCTCAACGCGGCGGGCCTGCGGACGAAATGCGCGGTAAGATTATGTCTAAGATAGGGGCATTAAAGATGCTCTGCTCCCACCCTGATCTTCTTCGCACTAGCGCGTCTAAGTTTAACCTGCAAATGGGTGAGGGATCTTCTTACGCAAACGACTTAAATAACTCTGGCGCCATAGACGGCGTCACTAACTCTCCTAAGTTAGATTACCTTATTCAATATGTTAAAGAGTTTCTTGAACAGGACGACGCAAATAAAGTAGTTATTTTTGCTACCTATGTAGATATGCTTGACAAAATTGCTGAGGCGCTTGGCCCTGATCAATGTCGCTTATACTCAGGAAAATTAGATGCCAAAACTAAAGAGGAGAATAAAATTGCTTTTAACACTGATCCTAGTATTCGGGTGCTTATTTCTTCAGATGCTGGCGGTTACGGTGTGGATTTACCTGCGGCTAATTTACTCGTCAACTACGACTTACCATGGTCATCAGGAGCCGCGGTCCAAAGAAACGGACGTATAAAAAGAGCGTCTTCCGTTTGGCCGTCTATTGTTATTCAAGATCTGTTAGTTGAGGGGTCTATTGAGATCCGCCAATATGAGTCTTTACAACAAAAAAGCTCAGTAGCTGACGCTATTCTTGATGGTGAAGGCTTAGATAAAGACGGCGGAGTGCCTTTAAGTGTTGGGGGCCTTAAACAGTTTTTAGCATCAGCTATAATTTAAAGCATTTACACCCAACAACCTACACAGAGAAGGTATAATTGTTCAATGCCTAACGCACCTAAGACTCCAACGCGTACCATCCGCGTACCTGATGACCTATGGCTTGCTGTTCAAAAAAAAGCTGCTAAAGAAGGGGTCACAGTCACTAGTGTTATTATTAAAGCACTAGCGGCTTATATTGCTGAGGTTGACAGCTAACCTTTAAAGCATTAAGTTATTCTTCTAGTTAAAGGGGATAACATGGAAGACCAAGAACTTAAAAATACTGTTCGTCAATATCTTATGCTCAAGGACGAACTTGATTTAATTACCAAGCGTCAAACAGAAATTAAACAACGACTTATTGCAGTTGTAGACGCAGTAGAGGTTGATGAGCGCGGTCATCGCATACTTACAATCACTGATGAAGTTACAGGAGATGTAACTCTTACACGTCAACGCCGTGTTTCTAAATCACTTGACATGGATGTTGCAGAAGAAATTCTTACTAAAAAAGGCATTAAAGATACTTGCATAAAGATGGTTCCTACTATTGATGAGGGAGCTATCATGTCTGCGTTTTATGAAAACTATCTAACAGAAGAAGATATTGACGCCATGTTCCCCTCTAAAGTATCGTACGCATTTTTATTGGATAAATAATGTCAGACGAGATAGACAAGTTATTTGAAGATCTGGATTCTTATTACCCTAACAGCAAACGTAAAAGAAAGCCGTTGGTAGAGAAGGCTCCAGAAGTAAAACTAGATTTACATTGGGATACTAAGCCTTATAAAAAAACTTTGCCTAACGGCAATGAGGTAGAGATGTTTACTATTGGGCCGCTTGCTGCGGCTCTAGGTCGTCCAGTTATTACTATCCGTACTTGGATAAAAGAGGGGTACTTACCTGCCTCACCATATAGACTTCCCGCTAAGAAGGACTCTAAGGGGGATGACCATCAAGGCCGTAGACTTTACTCTAGGGCTATGGTGGAAGCAGTAATTCGGTTGTTTGATTCGGCTGGACTTCTAAACATAAAACGTATAGAATGGTCTGCACACCGACAGCTCAGCAATGAGATAGCCGAGGCTTGGAATAACATCCGAGCAAACGAAACTAAACCAAACTAAAATAAAAGGATGATAAACAAATGGCAGTAAACAGAACAGATGAGTACGTAGCAGAGAACGACGAGTTTTCTAACACAGCAATTGAAGACCGACCAGCCCAGAGCACAAGCTCAGTAATTCAATCTGGTTGGGAAGCCGCAGATAAAGCATCTGCACCAGCAGGCGGTTATCCAGTTGAATTTAAATTCAGCGATGGTGACTTTCAAGTAATTAAGTTCCTTGATCAAGATGGCCCGTTCGCTATCTACAAGCAGCACTTCTTGTCGCAAATTACATCAGGTAAGCGTTCATTCGTTTCACTAGGTGCTAATGACCCGTTGTGTGTAAAGATTGGAAGTAAGCCTGAAGATAAAAAAGCATTTACAATTGCTAACCTCAGCGCACCTGGTGGTCCGCAGCGTCAAATGCTTATTGCAAGTCCACGTTTGTACAAATCACTGCATGCCGCGCACTTTTCACCAGCAGGCCCTTTAACAAAGAACTACTGGGCGATTAGTCGTACAGGCAAGATGCAATCAACTGTGTACCATATTAATCCAGTTAAGCCACGTGATCTCGCTGAGGACTGGGGCATTACAGATGAAGAAGCAATTGAAAAAGCAATTGCTGCAATGGTGCCGTTTGAACGCTCCGCTATTAAGGAGCCAACTTGGGAAGAACTAGAAGCGGTTGCTTCTTCACTTCTTTAATAAATAGGTCGCTGAAAGGCTAGGGCCTATATCCCCTGGCTCTAGCCTTTCGGCTTTATAAGGGGTGCAGCTTGAATATTATTACAACAAAAGAACAGTTAAACGAGATGGTTAATTACTATCTTAAGCAAGACTCGTTTGCATTTGACGTGGAAACCGTTGGAGATCATCGCGGCACTCCTGCTGTAAACGAAGTTCTTTGGATTAGCTTTGCTACTCATGGCAGAGGCGATGTAATTCCTATGGGGCACCCGCACGGGGAGTTTGTTTCTGAATCTTTTCCGTTAACTGGACAAGGTGAAAAACGAGTGGCTGCGGGATTACCTGCCCGAGAGTTGGACTACTCTCGTGATAAGAAAAAAGCAATCAAAGTGTTTGATGAGGCCCCTACACAGTTGTTCCCAGCAGAAGTATTTAAAGCAATTAAGCCTTTAATGTTTAACGACAGCATATTAACTATAGGCCACAACTTAGTATTTGATCTTAGTTCTGTAGCAAAGTACTACGGAGGTAGTGTGCCTCTAGGGCCTTATTTTGATACGCTAATGGCTTCTTTTTTATATGATAACAAGAACAAAGGCAAGTTAGGTTTAGACGATTGCTTACAGCGAGAGCTGGGCTACAGCATGGAAAAGGGCATTGGCCATCAAGTTGAGCTTTATTCGTTTAGCGAGGTAGCTAAATACTCTTACTTAGACGCTAAATACACGTTTATTCTTTGGAAGTCTATTGCTCCAAAGTTGGCGGCTGCTGATGTTGAAGGCGTTATGAAGTTGGAGATGGATGTTCTTCGTGTGCTTTGCGATATGAAATTGACTGGCGCACCCATTGATACAAATGAATTACAGATTCTTCATGACAAGCTAGTGCTTGAGATCGAAGAGGTTAGATCTAATATTTATCGCATTGCTGGTCAGCCGTTTAATATTAATTCAAATAATGAAAAACAATACATTTTATACGGGCCTCGCGACGAAGGTTGTCGAGGGTTACGGCCACAACTCCTTACTGGTAAAGGGTTACAAAAAGCAGAGACTGAACTTGACTACAAAGACTATTCCGTATCTGCTGAGGCGTTAGAACCTTATCGAGAAAAAGATGAGTTGGTAAACGCCCTTTTAACTTATTCAGATTTAAATAAGTTGATGAGTACGTACGTAATTCCGTATTTAGGCGGTGAGGTAACTAAAACCGTGGGCGGTAAATCAAAAGTTGAAACCCGAGAGTCTATGTTAGTTAATAGCCGCATCTACGGTGACTTTGTTCAATGGGGGGCAGAGACTGGTCGTTTTTCTAGCCGTAACCCTAACCTTCAAAATGTACCTGCTCCGCACACTGCGCACGGGCGCTCTATCCGTAATTTATTTACAGCCCCTGAGGGGTACAAATTGGTAGTAGCCGACTACTCACAGATTGAGCCTCGCGTAATTGCGGCAATGTCAGAAGACCCAATTATGATGAAAAACTATCTAGATGGTGGGGATATTTACACTACGGTAGGAGATACGATGGGGGTAGACCGTAAAGCAGGTAAAGTTCTTGTGCTTGCTATGGCTTACGGCGTAGGCCCTGACAAAATCGCACGTTCTATTGGGTGCTCGGTCAATGAGGCAAAAAAGCTTTTGACTGACTTTTCTGATAAATTTGCGGCTGTTAGCACCTACCGCGCTAAGGTTATTGGCCTATCTCGTAATAAAGGGTACGTTACTACAATTTTAAAGCGTAGACGCTATCTTCCTGATATTTCGTCTAAAGTCCACAGCTTTAGGTCTAGCTCTGAGCGTCAAGCGTTTAACACAAGGATTCAAGGCTCGGCTGCTGACATTATTAAAGTTGCTATGGTGCGTGCTCATCAGATGATCCCAGAAGGTGCTAAATTGATCCTTACAGTGCACGACGAGCTTGTAACGTTAACCCCAGACCATCTGGTAGACCAAACAATCAGCGCTATCCGTGAGGCTATGGAAGAAATTAAGATTCTACCCATTCCTTTAGTAGCAGATATTAAAGTAGTTACCAAGTGGGGAGAGGCAAAATGAGTAAACAACTAGAAAAGAAATGGGTTAAACATGGCGTGGTATAACAAAAGAAAGAAAAAGTTTGAGGTCGTATCTACAGAGATCCCGTTATCAACTATGCTTCGTTGGTACCTATACGACACAGGGCTAGCTCCTGCAAACTCTTTAGCAGAGGGCGTTGGTTTAAATAGAGTTAGTGAAGAGGGCGACGTTAAAGAAAAAGAAGATAGCGATCTACGCCTTAGCGGTATTTTTGAGTTAATGCCTTTTATTGATTCTATCTCTGATATGAGCGTGTCTACTATGCTTGCTTTACAAGAATCTAAAACTAATAATGAAATGTCTGAAGAAGAAATAGAGGCCTCTTCTGTTATATATAAGGCAATTTCTATGTCGTCTTTAATTGGCGCTTTATCTATTGGGCTTAGCCTTGGTATACTAGAAACTGCCGCAATAAGTTCAGGAAGAGTAGATATGGATATTGATAATGAGTAACGCTGATTGGTTTGCAAAAAAACTGGGTGTTCAACCCGTACCTCAACAACAAGTTATACAGCCTACTTACGTTCCGCAACAGCAGGTCCCATATCAGTTACAACAGCCTTCATACCCAGTGGCCGCTCCCGCAGTTCCTATGGCGGATCGGTGTCCAGGATGTGGTAGCGGTAACTACGTAGGAGGCGCAACTGCAGAGTCTCGTAAACGTTGTTATGATTGCGGGTACCCAATCACACAAAGCGGTTCAGGTATGGGCAAAGGCATAACAAGCGGGCCACAGGCCTCAGGGCCAGCTCAACCATCAAAGCAAGTGCAAGCAGGCGGGTTTAATCCACAGACAATCATTGGACATATTTAATGGCAATTACAGGTGAGTTAGCAAAAGTATTTAGCTCAATTAATAAAAAAATGGGCCTAGGCACAATTGTTTTAGGGTCTGACATTAGAGATGATGTTATGGGTTATATAACTACTGGCTCTATTTCTTTAGACGTAGCGCTAGGTGGTGGGTGGCCAATTAATCAGTGGCATGAGGTTATTGGTGAAGAGAGTCAAGGTAAAACAGCAATTGCATTAAAAACTATTGCAGCAAATCAAAAACTTAATCCAGACTTTACAACTGTATGGGTAGCAGCAGAGCAGTGGGTACCAAAATACGCAGAAATGTGCGGCGTTGATACTTCTCGCGTGTACGTAGTATCTACAAACCTTATGGAAGAGGCGTACGAGGCGGTTATACAGGTTGTAGAGAGTAAAGCAATTGATTGTATTGTTGTTGATTCACTTCCATCGTTAGTGCCCAGCGCAGAAGACGACAAAAACATGGACGAGCACACTGTAGGTCGTGGCGCGTTACTTACTAATAAGTTTTTTCGTAAAGTTGGACTAGCATCTAAACGTAGTCTTACAGAGTTTGAGCGCCCGTTTATTGGCATTATGATTAATCAATGGCGCGACAAGGTTGGGGTTATGTACGGCGACCCGCGCACTACCCCAGGAGGTAAGGGAAAGAATTACAGTTACTTTACCCGTATAGATGTACGCAGAGATGAGTGGATTGAGGCTGGAACTGGTGAGGACAAGCATCGTGTTGGCCAAACAATTAAAGCTAGAGTATTAAAGAATAAGTCCGCCCCACCATCACGTGTGGCTTCTTTTGATTTTTACTTTGCTGAGGGCGGGGAAATACCTGCTGGAGAACTTGATTTTGGTAAAGAATTAATCGCTATTGGTAAGTTAAACAAGGTTATTGTCCGTGCTGGGGCTTACTACCGATACGGGGATCGACAATGGCAGGGTGCAGATGCTATGCTTGCCTCAATACGGGAAGAGATTGACTTGAAAGAGGCCCTTGAACGGGACGTGCTGGACTCAATTAAAGCTGGGTCTAAGTTCGCTTATGAAGAGTAAGGGCCAACGAGAGTCTAAGAAGCACGAGGACCGACTTGCAAAGAAAGTTGGCGGACAGCGTAGCGCTGGAAGCGGAGCTTTCTGGAGTCGGAAAGGCGATGTGCGTTCTACTGATTTGCTTATAGAGCATAAGTGGACGGGCAAAGCTTCTTTTACCGTCAAAGCGACGGTTTTGGAAAAGATTGTTGAAGAAGCAATTCTTGACAGTCGGATGCCTATCCTCGGTTTCAGCCTTAACAACGAGAACTACGTAATGTTAACTGAAGATGATTTTCTAGAGCTTCGCTCTACTCTTCAGGAGCATACTTGTACGAATCAGATCTTGGACACAATGAAAGCTGGCGACACAAAGCTAAATGTAGAGGGATGGATACCGAACTCTGGTACCCCCCAAGAGACAAATCTAAATACCAATCAATAGCACAGGTCTCTAAAGCCGTATGCTATGGCAAAGATGGTTTACCAGAATGCCCTGTGCGTAAAGATTGTTTACTGTACGCAGATAAAATGGAAGAGCAGCACGGTATCTGGGGTGGCATGAGCCATCGTGAACGAAACTCGTTAAAGCGTAAAGCAACTAAAGCGGGAATTTCATTTAAGGATTGGGTAGAAACTAAAAAATCGTGATAGGTTCTACGTATGAAATACAAACCAAGTGGCACATTAAAGAGGTTCATTGAAGTGGGTAAAAAAGATACGCGTGTTCTTGGTTCAGTAGAGCGATTTCTATTGTCTAAGCCTAGAGATGGATCCCGTAGAACAGACGTTCTACACCCATCTGAGATGGCAAGTGGTAACTGGTGTTACCGTGCGTCTTACTTTCAACTATTAGGTCAATCACCACAGGCTAATAGAAAAATGAGTATGCGCCTTCTATCAGTGTTTGAAGAAGGCCACTTTATCCATGCAAAGTGGCAACGCTGGTTCCAGCAGATGAACGTACTGTACGGTAAGTGGTATTGCGTTGAGTGCGAAGAGATGTTCTGGGGCGGTTCTGACTGTCACGACGGGCCACTTGAATACCGCGAAGTTCCTTTGTTTTATGAACCATTACGTATTAGTGGGCACTCAGATGGTTGGCTAGTAGGCCTTGGCAATCCATTAATGCTTGAGATTAAATCAGTAGGTGTAGGCACCCTTAGGTGGGAAGCTCCTGAGTTACTAATTGAAAACGATAACGACATTGAAAAAGCATGGAGAGCGTTAAAAGCACCGTTTCAAAAACATATAACACAAGTTCAAATTTATATGAAGCTAGCCGAACTCCTTGGGTATGAAGACGTACCGCAAGAGGCTGTTCTTATTTATGAATGCAAAGCTAATCAAGAAGCAAAAGAGTTTGTAGTTCACAAGAGCGATTTTGGAATTACTGAACTATTTGATGCAGCTAAGATGATCTGCGATGCGGTTCGAGATAAAAAGCCTCCAGTGTGTAATCTATCTTCCGATGAATGTGCTAACTGTAAAGGATATGTAAATGATTAAGATCATAGCAACTGGCATAAGCGATGAGGTAATGAAGGTCCTTGAAGCACAAGGGTTACCTGTACGTCGTAGCTTAGATATCGATTCGCCCCCATTTCCAAAAGATATTACAGTTGTAGACGACCAAGAGTTGATGGTCTTAGCAACCAAATACATGGAGAACTACAGCTTTCTTCGCACACAGGTGGCGTGCGCTGCTCTAGCAGAGTTAGAGGCTGAGAACGCATACTCAACTGCTGAAGCAAAAGCATTCTTATCTAAAACTAATGGAAAAAGCACAGAAAAAGCTACCATGTTAAAAGCTGCTGTTAGCGTAGACCCTGAGATTGTTGAACTATCTACGGCAAAGATATATGCCTATGCTTATCGTAAAATGCTAGAGACTACGATGGATAACCTTGAGCGTTACTACAGCTTGACTAGCCGTGAACTTACTCGACGTACTTCAGCGTTACGAAACAGGTTCTAATGCCAAGTCAATCTCGTAAACACAGAGGATATCGTTCTCAAAAAGTTGTAGCCATGTATCTTGCTGAGCATGGGTTCCCATATGCTGAAAGCACTGGAGCGGGCCGCTCAGGCACAGACATAACAGGCACAGTAGGTATTGACTGGGAAGTAAAAGCGCGTAAAGATTTTTCTCCAAGTGCTACTATTAAACAACTCAAAGACCGACATAACGGTAGAGACTTGCCAGTAGCAGTGCTAAGGCTTAATGGTCAAGGCGAAGCTAACGTGGGTGAGTGGGTAACTTTATTAAGGCTTGAAGATTTTGTAGGGCTACTACGTGATGCAGGATATGGAGAACAAGATGCCGAATTATGATTTTGTATGCACGCCGTGTGACTCCACCGTGGAGATGCACATGACGTTTGATTCCGTTGAACGGCCCGCATGCGATAGGTGCGGTAACTATATGACTAAGGTTTACACACCACCAGCAGTACAATTCAAAGGCGGAGGATGGGGAGGGCAAGGGTAATGCATAAAGAGAGTAAGATTTTTAAAAAGTACTGGGTTTCCTACGGTTATGGAAAGCGTTTATCATTAGGGTTTTCTATTGATAAGTACTCAATTAACATTGATTTTTTATGTTTTTGGGTTGGGATTGAGTTGTGAGTAAACGACAAGAAAAAAAAGAAACAAATCAAGCAGCCGCAGAAGCATTTGTAAAAGAACGTCGTGCGGTACAGATTGCTATTTTTGAGCAAAACTTTGAAACAGGTCTTCGCGTATACCAAGATAATAAAGATAAACTAAGCCCTGAGCAGGTAGTTGAGATTGAAAACGAAATTGAAGCCAACCGCAAGCTGATTGAAGGCTTAAAGGAGAAGTGGGGTGCTTGACCTCCGCGGCGACCCTGTAGAGGTCTGTATTTGCGGGTCTACCCTTTGGAACGTAAAAGCCATGTTTCAAGATGGGGAAATAGCCCTATACATGCTTGATATGGAGTGCTATTCCTGCGGAGCTTTGGCCACAGCCCCAACTCCTATTTAATAAGACAGTTACTATTTAATACCTCATACTTAATCCGACGGAGCACTCACACTATTCGTAAAACGAGGTATAAAATGACTGAACAAAATGAAGAAAACATCCTGCGTGTAAGCGCAGGCAGTAACCCCCAAGCCGTTGCGTCAGCAATTGCTCATAGTATTTATGAGCTAAGGTCTTGTAAATTACGCGCAGTAGGTGCTGGGGCCGTAAATCAAGCCACCAAAGCTATTGCCATTGCTCGTGGTTACACCGCACCTAGAGGGCTAGACCTTATCTGTGTGCCTGGTTTTGCTAGCATTGAAAGCCATGAAGGTACTATCTCAGCCATTGTTTGGTCTGTAGAAGTACGGTAATCCTGTTATTCTTTAATAACCCTTAGGCCAAAGGAAAATAAATGAAAGATTCAACTAAGAACCCAACGATTGCGGACGCATCCACTGCGCCAAAATCTTCGTCAAGTGCAAAACCACGCGTAGCAATGCCTGAGCGCGGAACACTTATCAAAAAGAAGAACACAGCGTCTGGTGATCCATATGCACAACCAAAGCCATCACGCCCAAATGTATTGAGCCCAAATGCTCAAGGACGTAATGGAGCAACTTACGGAATTAAAGTAGGTTTTAATGCGCATGTCGCACCAGAGGCAACAGCTACTCAAAGCAACGGCCGTATTCTTGGTCCAGCTATGAATCGTCAACGTCCTTCATTTCAATCAGGGATGTCAGATTTAGCTTAAAGTATTACCAATTAAACCCCGCCCTAGTGGCGGGGTTTTTTGTTGTTATGGCGATGTTTATGTGTTAACCTTAACGCATCACGACGACAACAAGGGGATAACATGTTGGATATTTTAACAAAGCACCTTGAAGAAAAAGCTTCTATTAACTGTGTAGTAAGCGTTTGGATTGAGTCATTAGAAGATGCTGAAAAAGAAGCGTTTGCTAAGTTAAAAGAAAATAATAAAAACGTTGTTCTTGCTTCACTATATAAGGAATTACATAACGCAGAGTCAATGCCGTTTGGGTTAACCGCTTTTCGTTCCCACTTGAGAGGTTACTGTACATGTCTGAAAAATTAAATATACTAGGAAAAACCCTTATAAATGCTGATTTAAACAGCATGCAGAACGAAGTAAAACAAAGTAATGTTCCTCAAGATTGGCGAGCAAAACTAGATATAGGAGTTGATGGCGGTTATTTTATTTCTACACCGCGAACCGCAGGTGAGTTACCAGACGCAATAGATTTATTTAAAGACTTTGATTTAGACCCAGAAGTGTGGGTTGTAGTAAGCGTTCGTAAAAGCCGTTGGCAGCGTTACGATGGCGAGTGGTTAGAGGCCGCACGGGTAAATGTAAAACCTGCTTTTCAAAAACACGGCGTTGACATTGATTATGATGCGTTAGTTGATCATATACAAAAGTGGAAGCCTGGCAAAATTGAAAAGGTATCGGGCCCTTTGTATGCCATTTACGCAATAGGCGATACTCAGTACGGCAAGGATGCTGGTGGAGGCACAGAAGAAACAATTAACCGAGTTCTTCGTGGTTTAGACGCAGCAGTAGCGCGTCATAAAGAATTACTTAAACTAGGTAGGCCCATCGGCACAGTTGTTTTACCTCAACTAGGCGACTGTATTGAAGGTACTAGCTCACAAAAAGGTATGGTAATTGGCCGTAGCGACCTAGGAGTAACACAACAGATTAGAGTAGGGCGCAGAGTTCTTATGGCGTGGATTAAAGCGTTTGCGCCTTTGTGCGAAGATCTAATTATTCCAGTAGTGCCTGGTAATCATGACGAGCCTCATAGAATTACTATGTTAGATCCTATTGATTCATGGCAGATAGAGATAGTTGCTGCTGTACAAGACGCTTGTTCAGAAAACCCAGCGCTATCACACGTTAGGTTTTGTTATCCACCTGCCGACCACGCTACCCTTGCGTTAGATTTAGGTGGAACTGTATTAGGATTAGCGCACGGCCATCAAGCAAAAGATATGGGTAAATGGATATCAGGCCAAGCCACTGGTCGTACACCAGTAGGATCAGCTGATGTTTTAATGACAGGTCATTTCCACCATTTCCGCGCTGATCAAATTGGTCCGCGCTTGTGGGTTCAAGTGCCTGCCATGGATGGCGGAAGCGCGTGGTTTAGAGATAAGAGCGGATTAGAATCACCAACAGGTATTGTTTCATTAGTTATTGGTGAGGGGTACGATCCCCGCAGAGATTTAGCAGTTTTAGCAGGGGAACACCGCGTACCATAAGAACATGGGCGCCCCACATCAAAATACGCAGAGCCTCGGCGCTGCGGGTATGGCAGGAACCTACACCAACTATGGTGGAGGCGGTACTCCTGTTGCTCGTTCAGAACTCGATTTCTTACGCCTTGGTGTTGGACGCGCACCGCAAGCAGAATATCCAGATGGATACTTAGGTACTATTAGATCCCGTCGTGACGATAGAGGCCGCCCTTCAAGCACCTCAGACACCGTTATGAACAGTTTAAAAACACGAGTCGGTCAACGATCCTACCAGCGTGGTGTTCACCGCGGTGAGCGTATTGATCAATCAGATTATTATTACCCAGAGGGTTTAGAAAACACTCGCGGTATTGCGCGTCAAATGAGAGCCTCACGAATTGGCAACGTATATTTATCAAAACGTAACGTAGAAAACGCAATGGCTGCGCCTGCCCCACACTTACCAAATGATGGTAAGGCTAATATGCGCAGCACATCACCAATGTCATTAGATAAGCAACGTGTAGACCAGATGGCGCGTATGCGCCCAGCTTGGAAATAACATGGCAAACGGAGCAAATTTATATTCAGGAGGCGTCTACGGCCATAAGCCGTGGGATAAAGACCGCGCTGGAGTCATTACCCCAGAAGAGGCTGCTTTTCCACCACAGGCTTACATTGGCCCATTTGCTTCTAATCAAGAGCGTTTATTAAGCCAATCATTAGCCGCATTTACCATGAGCGCGGCTGAGATTCAAGAATATGTCCGCCCACCGCTACCTCAGATTAAACTATTCCCAGCCAGATATGGGTTTACAGAAAACGAAATTGGTATTGAGGATATTATTGACCTACCGCGTACCGCACCTACCGCTCAGCGCGTTGAGTCTGACTTTAGCAATACGCCAAACAGCACTCAATCAAGCAGTCGAAATACTCTAGGAGGAGCAGTTTAATGGGACGCAACAACAAGGACTTTCACGAATCTAAACTAGACGCTGCTATGGCAAGACGTAGATCTTTTGAGGGCGCCGTAAAAAGTGGCGATTCAAAAAAAGCTGAAGGATTAATTGAAACTAGCTATGAGCGCGACGAGTACGACAACAAGTTTAACCCACGTCCAAAAGGCCCACACGCCGATGAGCTTGAGGCAGCTAGTAAAAATGGCGGATTAACATTTACTACTCAATGGCTAGACTCAAAGGATGATAAATGAGTAATGACCCAGGACTATTTACAGACGCCACAGGTGAAGGTATGGCTGGAGCCATGGATGTTGAGCTTGAAACCCAGCGCGAAATGCCTACAGTTTACAACGGTTCTACATCCTGTAAGGGGTGTGGGATGATGTTGAACCCCGTACAATCATTACATACAGAGCTTTGCTCCTCTTGCAACCGACGCAAGTTGAACAAATTAGTGAAAGGCCGAATGGCATGACCGTAAACAAGTTCCGATCAGAGAGTGCTTCACTCATTGAAGGCACAACAGACGGCAAGTATCGTAAGCGCCGTCCAAATACAGAAGTTGCGCCAGGCATGGGTGACCAGTTAGTTGTTAAGAACCGCGCTGGCTTGCACCCTTACATGAACTATGGTTTTATTAACTCAGAAGAGACTGCAAAGGTAAGCCCAGGAGCTAACTAATGAAAACACCACGCCGTAGAGATCGAGATGACCGCCGTTCCGTAGGCTCACACGAAGAGATGACTGCTGCTTTAGGTCGTGCAGCTGGTTGGGCCAAAGCTGGGCCGTTTGCTGTAAAGTTCAATCCTGGTAACACAGAGGTTGAAAGATCAGGCCATGGTCATGTTAAAGTTGGTAAAAAAGGTTTCTACGACCCAGAATCTGTAGTAGATGTGTCTTCGTACCCTCACGAGGCAACTAAAGGTTTAGATAACACTGCAACTGGTCGCCCAGAAAATAAACTACCAAAAAAAGGTAAAGGTCGCCCAGATATGACAGGTATTGAGGATGCGGAAATAAAATAAGTACGCAGCCTTTGTGGTAGTATTTCGCCATGTCAAAGACTGAACTAGAAAACGAATATATCCTTCTGCTTGTATGCAAAACTTGTAAAAGCATTGAAGAAATTCCGTATGTTAAATCTGGCAAATATTTAGGTGATGGTAAGTTTGATCAAACAGAAAACCCATATTTAGCAGAGTCTAACGCCCCGCATGAGCGTAAGGGTTGTTACGGCGCCCTTGTAGATATTAACTGGGTATATTGGATGACACCTAAGATTAAAGAATCAATTGTTGCTCAGATTAAAGAGCAATTTACTTCTAAAAGCCCATTAACTGCAGGTCTTGATGTTTTTGGTACAGGGTTTTACGACCTTAAAGATACGTTTAGCGCAGATGCTATGTCTTGCTGGAAGCTTCACAACAGCCCCAAGGGCCAGTGTCCAGACTATAAGACAGATCGTAAACTGCTTAAACCAGGTACTGACAAAGAACGCGCCTCTGAAGGTTTGGCTAAATCTACAATTAAGGTACATTTATGCGATTTTTGCCCTGTTAAGATGTACAACCAGCAAAAGGCGTATAAAGAGCGTGGCCTTTACGACTAAAGGCTTGTAGCTCAGGGGTATACTGTACATACACACATTTAAAGAGGTGGCCCCATGTTTATAGAGATGAGCTGCAACTGCGAAGCGTCATTTCAAATTGATAGCGCTGAAAATGAAACACTTGGTTTAATTTGGGCGCAATCATTTATAAACGCGCACAATTCGTGCGGTTACATGACACGGCCTTTAGCGCAAGAGATTGAAGAAAAGATGAAGCGCTATGACGTTATCTATAAAGAAGAGCGAGAAAAAGAACTATAATAAGTAGATGAACTTATACGACGCACTGGTTGCGCAAGCAACTCCAGTAGACGTAGAGCCTTCAGAAACTTCGTATTTTGCCCCATCTTCCGCAGGGCTCGATCCACGGCTATTTAGGGATGGAAAGTTAATCCCAGCAGTTAGATCGTCAATTTTAAGAATCTTACTTGAACACCTTCGCGTTCATTATTATAACCCTGAGGGTTATATTCATGCTTGGCTTGCTGGATCAGCTGTATCGTATCAATGGACTGCTGCTCGCAAACCAGCTGATTTAGATTGTTTAATTGGTATAAACTATTTAGCATTCCGCCAATCTAATCAAGAATACAAAGCATTAAGTGATAAACAGATAGCTGATATGTTTAATGAAGATTTTAGAACAGCCCTTCATCCTTATGTTGATAACTTTTTAGAGGCCTACGAACTTACTTTCTACGTAAATGTAAAGTCAGATATCATTTCAATTAAACCTTATGCTGCTTACTCGCTTACTAATGATGACTGGACAGTTCAACCAGAGATTCGCAGAGCACCAGTTAATAAGTTATGGGAACGTAAACTAGCCCAAGATACCTCAATGACTACAGAAATTCTTTCACGCTATTCAAAAGCATTAACCGCAATAGGCTCCGCTACTACTGACCACGCAAGACGAAACGCAGAGTCTGCGTTAAAGTTAGCTATTCAACAAGGTTCTGCTTTGTTTGAAGATATACACAGTGGTAGAAAAGCAGCGTTTAGCCCAGAGGGGCAAGGGTACTCAGATATTGCTAACTATCGTTGGCAAGCAGGCAAATCTGCTGGTACAGTTCAGGCCTTAAAGAAATTAAAAGATATATCTACGCGTAGTCGTAAGGAGTACGAACAATCTACTTATGGTATGGAGTTGCCAACAACTGATACTTTAATTAGACGTACTATGCTAGGAAAGTAATGTGTAGGGAGTGCGGTAACTGCTCACAAGAGCACACGCGGACACTAGATGACGCAGTTGATGAGGCAGAAGCAAGTATTATTTAACTAGGTAGTTGGAGAATTAATTCGTGACATTTTTAATGTTTATAGACGGCGTACTGCGTACGCATACTCATACCCCTATCTATCAAGGCCTTGGTCTATACAGATTACTTGCCGAAAACAATAGAGTGCTTTTAATATCTTCTAATAAAGAAGTAGACGATGTGTGGTTACGCCAACATAAGATTAATAAAATTGATGATCTAATTGGTCGTGATATCCCCTCAATGACAGATAACGCAGAGTTTCGTCAAGTTGAGTATTGTCGCGGTCAAGGGCCAGTTGAGATGGTTATAACTTCTAACCCAGTGCTGGCTAAAAACTTATTAGAAGTTGGAATCACAACAATGGTGTTTCTACAACCATCTTACGTCAAAGAGGAATTTAGACCAGATAGCCGCGTAGGCCGCAAAAGCTGGGAAGATATATCTACAGAGATAGCCAACCAGCAAGACGCAATAAAAGAAGACCCACGCGTACAATGAAGCTGATATATCTAGGGGCAGAGGTTCCCAGCAACCGTACTCTATTAGAAACAACTTCAGCCACTCAGGTAGGCGTGAGCTTCTGGCGGCTGCGGGAGCGGGGCTTACCTAAAAACAAAGATTACCTATTAGATAACTATTTTAATGATGATTTTTCTATTTATGTGTACCCTGGCATCCCAAAAGGCACATCTCTGGGCCCAGACGAGCTCGCAGTTTTTGCCGCCGAATACGAAGACTTTATTGCTCATAACATAGACCGTTTAACTACTTTCAATGAGATTAGCGAAGTAGACCCCGCCTTTGTTGAGCTACAAAGAAAGACAGCTTGGTCGGAGGTGCCACCAGGCAAGTTCCAGCCAGTCTGGGATCCAGCTTCTGGATTAAAAGGCTTGAATCTAATGGTAGATACCTATTTAGATATAGCAATTCCTGGCTACGCCATTGAGGAAGAGACCCAGCTTGCCGTAGTTACTCGAACACATGTTCGAAACAATGGCACACGCTTTCATGCGATAGGCTGCGCTAAACCAGATAACCTACGCCAAGTAAGTATTGAATCGGCTAGCACTATGTCTTGGCTTAGCCCTATGATGCACGGAGAGACTATCGTATGGGATGGCATGAAATTGATGCGCTACCCAAAGCGTATGAAGGATCAAGCTAGGTCTAGGTATCGGAACGTATATATAAAGGCTGGGCTTGATATAGACAAGATTTTGGAAGACGACCCTAAGGAAGTCTGCCGATTAGCAGTGTGGTCATACGGCCAATTTGAACGAAAGGTGAACGGCGTGACTACTGATGAGGGCTTCTTATATGATAACAGCGATGAACTAGAAGTAGTATCAAACGCGGAAACACCCCTACCTGGTATTGATAACAAGGGGGTTGGGATGCGGAAACTTTTGCCCCGTGAACCTGAAGAAATGGGCAATCTTCCTGTGTTCGGCTACGAGATTTCTAGCACCGTAGACGAGAACGGGCTCATCCAAGATGTACAAACTGTACACTCTCAAAGCACCTCACTACGGTCATGTGACTCATGTTTTGTAGCAACCAACTGCCCTGCTTTTAAGCCTCAATCTGTATGCGCATTTAAGCTGCCCATCGAAGTTAAAACTAAAGATCAACTAAAGGCATTGATCAATTCAATTATAGAAATGCAGGGCCAACGCGTTGCTTTCATGCGTTTTGCTGAAGAAATGAGCGGTGGCTACGCTGATCCTAATGTTTCTCAGGAGATTGACCGCCTATTTAAATTGATCAAAACGACCAAAGAATTGGACGACTCACGTGAGTTTATTCGCATGACCGTAGAGCGACAAGGCTCCGCAGGTGTGCTAAGTTCCATCTTCGGAGACCGCGCAAACGTGCTCAAAGAGTTACCAAATGATGGGCTAAATGAGGAGCAGACTACGCAAATCATACGTGAAATCATAGAAGAAGAGTAGCCACTCTTATCATATAAGAGGCCTATAGCAGAGGTGGATAGCACCATACCTGCTGAACAGTTGCACCGCAAGCAAGTAAACTATAAAACCCTAAGCAGAACGGAAAACATATGCCATTATCGTTTCATTTAGCCGAAGACTTTGTCACAGGGTACAAGGAGAAGAAAGTGCCTTGGGGATATGTAGATGCTGGCGGGAACTCGGTTGGGGAGATTACCTTTCTCCGAACCTACTCACGTCTAAAGGCTGACGGGACTAAAGAGACTTGGGTTGATGTATGCGAGCGCGTTATCAACGGCATGTATTCTATTCAGAAAGATCACGCCAAGACTAACCGACTACCTTGGAACGACTCCAAGGCTCAGTCTTCTGCTAAAGAGGCGTTTGACCGCTTGTTTAATCTTAAGTGGACGCCACCAGGCCGAGGACTGTGGGTTATGGGCACGCCACTTGTAAATGAACAGAAGAACTCAGCTGCTCTTCAAAACTGCTCCTTTGTATCCACAGAATCCATGACCAAAATTAACCCAGCCAAACCATTTGCTTTTCTAATGGAAGCTTCAATGCTCGGAGTGGGCGTTGGCTTCGATGATAAGGGCGCAGACAAGGACTTCACTATTTATGAACCACAACCAGACACCGACCCAATCGTCATCCCAGATACCAGAGAAGGGTGGGTTGAATCAACTGCCGCCCTCATCAATGCTTACCTCAAATCAGATTGTAAGGCTCCAGTATTTGATTACAAAGAAATCCGCCTTGCGGGCGAGCCAATCAAAACTTTCGGCGGAACAGCTGCGGGCCCAGAGCCTTTAGTTCGCCTTCACAACTATGTGCGTTCTATATTTAAAAACCGTGCTGGAGAGAAACTAACCCGTAAAGATATTGCCGATCTTGGTAATCTAATTGGAGTTTGCGTAGTCTCAGGCAACGTCCGCCGCTCAGCTGAGCTGCTCATGGGTAGATTAGATGACAAAGACTTTCTTAATCTGAAGAACGCTGAGATTTATCCAGAACGCAACTCTTACAACCCTAAAGCGCCTGGCTGGGCTTGGATGTCTAACAACTCTGTTGAAGTTAGCGTTGGTTCAGATTTAAGTAGCATTGTTGAGGGCATTGCTCTCAATGGTGAGCCTGGCGTTATCTGGATGGATGTAACTCGTAAATATGGTCGCCTTGTTGACCCTGCCAACAACAAAGACTGGAGAGCTTCGGGCTACAACCCTTGCGCTGAGCAGTCTCTTGAATCATTTGAATGCTGTACTTTGGTTGAAACCTATTTGAATCGCCATGACTCTTTAGAAGATTTTAAGCGAACTCTTAAGTTTGCTTATCTCTATGCCAAAACTGTAACTCTTCTGCCTACTCACTGGGAAGAAACCAACGCAATCATGCAGCGCAACCGTCGTATCGGAACTTCCATGTCTGGTGTGGCTAACTTTGCTGACCGAGTCGGGCTTCCAACTCTTCGTGAGTGGATGGACGCTGGTTACAATGTTGTTCAGCAGTACGATAAGTCATACTCAGAGTGGCTTGGTATCCGCGAATCTATTAAAACAACTACTGTAAAGCCTTCGGGAACTGTCTCTATCTTGGCTGGAGAATCTCCTGGCGTACATTGGACTCCTGGCGGTCAATACTTCCTTCGTGCTATTAGATTTGGTAATGAAGATCCTATGCTGCCCCTCTTCAAAGCTAGCGGCTACCGAGTAGAGCCAGCTTCAGAGTCACCAGCATCTACTTCGGTGGTGTTCTTCCCAATTAAGTCTACGGCTCTCCGCTCAGAGAAGGACGTTTCTATATTTGAAAAGACATCTCTTGCTGCTATGGCTCAACGCCATTGGTCTGACAACTCTGTATCTGTAACGGTCTCTTTTGACGCGGTTAAGGAAAAAGATGCTGTTGGCACTGTGCTTCATATGTTTGACGGGCAACTAAAAACTGTTTCGTTCTTACCTATGGGCAACCATGTCTATCCTCAAATGCCTTACACTCAAATGACGCAAGAAGCCTACGATAACTACACGCTTTCTCTCCTGCCTATTGACTTTACTGACGTGTACGCAGGCATGGCTTCCGACGCTATTGGTGAAAAGTATTGCTCAACTGACTTCTGCGAAGTGCCAAAGCCATGATGTTAGATAAAATTAAAGAGGCTAAGCAGAATAGTCACGGTATTGTATTTGAAAACTACCAGCCCCCAAGCATTACGTGGGAAGACGTTTTAAACTTTTTATATAAAGAGTCACTTACCCCAAATCATGACTTAAATGAACGGGTAAAGCAGCATAATAATAATGACTTCATATCAATCGGTAACGTACAAATACAAAGCAAGTTTTGGCTTGCCCCTCAAACCTCTGACATATTTAAAGAGTTTAAAGGGGTATCAGAACTTCTATACGGTTTAAACAATGAGCAAGAGGATACTACCTGTGGTTACTATAAAGTTATGGGGCATGACTGCTCTCTCGACTGGCATTTTCAAGGTATAAGAGTCTCTCTATCTAATAGGCTTGTTTCAGACCACCACGACCCTCATGACATATTCTATTGGCAAATACTAGGTACATCTTTTTGGAAAATAGATAACGACATTACCTATACGCTAAATCCAGGGGACTTGCTCTACTTACCCCTTGAAAACTCACATGAGGTATGGTGTGATAGCCCTAGAGCAGGACTCTTAATAGATAATTTATCAAACCGTAAATAAGAAAGCCCCCCAATCGGGGGGCTTTCTTAGTATCTAGGCGCAGGTACGGCTCGTCGAGGGGGAGTCATGACCGCCCTTAGCATTAGAAAGGTTAAAGAGGTGCTTTAACGCCTTGATACGTTCCCATGTCCCGCATAGAAAACTAAGTTTTACGTCTTTCTTCTCTCAAAAGAACTTGAAGCATTTTAACTCTCTTTGTTAAATATATGTTCTCTCTCCACATGATTAGCATTGTGGCTAGTAAACCAAGTAAAGCAATCATAGTTCCTATTACGGTTAAAGTGTCAATCGTCATCATCATCATCGTCCCAATCTGGAATCACACTTGGAAATGGGTTGCCCCAATCTGGATTTGGAATAATAGGCTCTGTAAAACTCATTACACGTCTCGCTTGTATCCGAGTTGACCTACCCATGCTAAAGGCTTGCCTTTAGCGTCTAAGTTCTGCGTTGTAGCCACTAACTTTAACGATTTGCGTGGCGTTAGCTCTTGTACCTTTTCTTTGATCCAACGCTTCGCTGCGGAAGCGTTTGACCACGCTGCGGTAAGGGTTTCGTTAGGAATATCCATACCCTCATCAGTAATTCTAATAGTGGTTAGCCATGCGCCACCCTTTGCTGAGTTCTTAATTGTTTCTGCGTAAAATACTACGTTTACCTTTTTAGTCATTGTATTCCTTCTCGTTAGACACCCAAAAATAGGGCATAGTTTCATCTACATCAGGGAAGTGTTCTCGATAGTGTTCGGGAAACTTCCTTACTAAGTTTGCTTGGTGAGAGGTATGAAGTCTCATATCCCCTAACCACGCAGGTATTACTATTTGCTCGACGGGAAACTTATTATATAGGTTATCAACAAAACCTCTATTGCGCCACTCGCCACAAACTATTCGCCCGTACTCATAGAGCGCAGGTTCATACTCTCTCCACATAAGAACGGCAGGGTGGTTGCGCCACCCTTTAGTCTCTCCGCGCAAGACTTTCATAATCTGATAAGCCTCTACGCGTTGCTTGCCTAGCCTTTTATTGTCTAAGACTAGCGCAGTCTCTCTAAAGTCGGGAAGGGGCAGGAAGGTTTGAATTAGATTGTTTCCCCTCTGTTCTCATCTCTCATTTATCTATACCAACTAATCTCTCCATGAGTTTCGCAATCAAACTCAATCATAGACTCCTCACCTAAACTTACATTAGTTCCGCAGTTAGGGCAAGAGCCTTCGGTTACATAATGGGGCTTAGTCCAACCGCACACTTCCGTACAATCGCACTCGTCACCGCCCTCAGTAGGTTGGCAACCGCTAAAGCACTCCTCACAAGTACCGCCTTCTCTTGTGTAATCATCTTGCTTAGGGCACTCGCATTTGTCACAGTTACACGCATTAACTTCATCTTTAGTCATGCTCTAAACCTCTCTCTTGACAATCACTACAACACTCTACGCAAAGTTCTGCCATATCGCAAAGGCTATTTACATATTGCTCGCAGACTTCGCATTGACTTAATCCGTATGGCGCGCTCATGATACTCCGTCCATCTCTCTCACCGTAGGCATTTCCTCAACGGCTACCCACTTACACGTCTCTCCGTCGTACACATCAGTAGTTAAATTGACTATGGCTTTATACCACTCATCATCTACTATTAGAGTTATCTTTCTCATTACTTATCCTCTCTATCCTCGTCACACTCATGCGGTCTGCCCCACGCAGTAACTTCGTAAAGGTCTCCGCACCACGGACACATTGACTTGCTCATCTCTCTACCAACTACTCTGGTAACTAAAGTCCCAGCCTTCAGGTACGGTGATTAGTAGCGTATTGAGTAGCGTAATCGTATTGCTTAAATACTCGTAGTAATACTCGTCGTAGTTAGTATCGCCGAAAAAGAACCCCGAAGCCGTAGGCAAAAACTCATCTGCCATATCTTTGTTATTTTTCTCAGCCATTACGGATACACATAAGTCTCTCAGTTCAATAAGATGATTACGCGATACGAAAGACTTACGGCAATCGTCCTCACCACCTTGGCAATTCTGAACGAACCAGTTATGGATAGCATTAGCCTTGCGCCAATATCCTATTTGAATATCAACGGTAGCACTACCGAACTCGGTTTGAGGAAAGTCCTCTGCGCCTATTGTTTTCACAATCTCTGCGTATCGAGCAGGGCTATCTTTCTCAAATAGGTCGCTCTTGCTTACATACTTCGTTGCGTATAGATACATATCTAATCCCATATTACTTCTCTTTCTATTTGTAGTAGTAGTTTGTTTAATTGTAAGACCCTAGCGCACAAGGTTGAACTATGCGTCGCAATCGTCACTTCTTACCGCTAGGGCTTACAACTATCGGCACACGGAAGGTATCGGCACTCCATTATTGTTGGGCTACTATTGCTTCGCCCTCACCGCTTCCCACTCCACGGTCGTTGGTGCTTCCCCCTACCCAATCTATATGGGCGTGAGTGTTCTCCGTATCCAATTTAGTACCTAATCTGCTTAGCGCAACGTCACGCGTTCGCCTGTGTGCTGGCAACTCTATTAAGGGGCAGTTTTACGTCGTACATAGTGTATGAACACGTCACTCCAACCCCGCCAACGACTACTTCTGTGATACCTATTCAGCGCAACAGCGAGAACTCGGTATTTATTCTATTACCTAAGCAGATTAGGAATTACATAAGATAAGGCTAGGCACAATGCCCTAGTGGTACTCCGTCGTGGAAGTTATAGGGTACTAAAAATAGTCTCGCTCTATAACAACGCCTAGACTCTGACATAGTAGGGTTAGCATTACCCTAGCCTTATCCAATTCTCTCTATTTAATTGTGGGCACACTTCCTAGTAAGGAAGGCTCTCTCGTTCTTTCTCTACATCACTAATTGGGATAAGTTCAATCTTGTAACTAAGCCCGACATCTTGAAACTCGTTCTCGATCTCGTACTCGGCGTACTCCAACACTTTATCTACGGTAGTGTTATCGGGCACTTCCCAAATACGTATCTCATCTTTTACATCAACGCTAATCTTAACGGCTAAGTGCTTCATTGGGATACCTCTCATCATAGTAGTTAAGAAACCTTAATCCTAAGTGTAAGCGTTTGTTTAATCGCTCGTCTAAAGGTTTAACGTTTTCTTCGTCGTATGAAACCCAACCCATATTTCTATCATAGATAGTGTTCTTTCCAAACTTGGCGCGCTCAGTATCGGCACTCCAATCCCAACGCTTTTTATCCGTATCGTATTCTACAACGTAGTGGTACGTAGCCATTATTCTCTCGCTCTCTTTGCTAAGTTGTGTGTAGTTCCTATTAGAGTTGTGTGTAGTTCCTATTAGAATTGTTAAGCGTTGGGTACTTCGTTGGGCGTATCGGTAATATAAGTTGTGTAGTCAAATATCGTTTGTATCATGCTTAGCATATTTGTTACATCAACCCCTAACCCTTCTAGGCGTTCACACTCGTCAATCATACGTATAAGCGTAGTTTTGATAGCGAGCGTATAGTTCATGCGATTAAGTTGCCCTATCGCACCCTGTAACGCGTTGATTAGTTCTGCGTGGTCATTGTTTGTTGTGGTCATGGCTTACGCCACCTTCCTTCCGTCTAGTGTGTTCTTGATAATCTCGTTGGCTAGTGCTAGTGAGTGCTTAGGCTCAGATACCGACTTAAAGATATGCGCCCCGTGAGTAAGTTGGGTTAAGTATTGTTTTGCGCCTTCCTCACCGCTACGGGCACGTACCATTAAGTCTTTAACTTCATCACTATCGTTAGATAGAAACACTACGCAGGTTAGCACCCCTGCTTCTTTCATGCGCTTAATGACCGCGTTACACTCGTCATTTTTCTCCCATTGACCGTCGGTAATAGCAAAGAATAACTTGTTAGGCTTACTGCTTGCCTTTAACGTGCGCTCGGCTTCTATAAGTGCGCGATACGGATTAGTCCACCCGTTATTAGATATTGAACGATAAGCGTTAGGCTTAGCCTTCTCATTGTTCTCATATACGATCTTGCTCTCAGAGTTGAAAGAATACACGCTAACGCTACCGTTAATACTTTCGATACCGCGCTTGATAATCCATGCTTGCTCGCACACGATCTCCATAAGCCCGTACATTGAACCCGAACTATCTAGTAGAATCGTCGCTTCAATATCGGTATTATCGTTGCCCGTATCCCATACGTCAAAGGCTTCACCGATAGCATTAACGTCGGGGTTCATAGTGCGAGAGATATTTAACTTACCGCTAGGCAGGAAGCGTTCCCACGCAGGGTCATTGTTACGCACGATACGCTCTAACTCACGCCCAAACTTACGGGCGTACGCTTTTGCTTGCTCGCTAGGCGTAGTCTCATTAGGCGTAACTTTAGATAACTTAGTGCGTGTATCAGTATTGCCTAAGATAGCCTTACGGGTATCGTTGATCTCACGTGCGATACGCTTATCTTTCTTAATATCTTTTACGCGCTTCTCTAGTTGATCTTGTATTTCTTGTTCCTCAGCCGTAAGGTTACGGGTCGCGCCGTCGTAATCCTCAGACTCGACAATTCCACCTTCGCCTTTTCCGTTGCCGAAGGTATCCTTCTTAGGTTGATCTAGGGTCTCGGTATCCCCGTCGCGTGAGCGTTCTTGTAGTGAGGTCTGCTCTTTACCCGAAGCAGGACGACCCTTATCAGGTAGAGGGCGACTACCGTGACCGTGACCGCCACCCCACCGAGGCTCGGTTTCCTCATCATCATTTCCTATTAGATTAGTTAGTTGCGCGATTAACTCTTTAGCGCGACCGAAGTCGGTCGGGAAGGCTAACGTGCGATACTCATGGACAATAGCGTGAACTTCTTGCGCTAAGGCTAGTCCATGCTCAGCGATAAACTTATCAGCAATAATTTGCCGTACGGCTATCGGTAAATACTTACGCCCCGTAGTAGTTAAGAAAGCGTTGCCCCATTGGCTAGGGTGATCACGTAATACGTAATCATTAGTCATGGCTTCAAGCGTAATCGTAGTGGTCGGGTACTTAGTGGTTAGCAACCGTTCAATACGCCCTTCCTCTAATACGTTGAAGGCTCGCTTCATATTGTTACTTGTGACGTATTGCCCTAGCGCGCTACCTACGCGTGGCGTAAATAATACGTGCGCTAACTCATGGTAATTAACCCCGTTAAGTCCGATAATAGTATCGTCTGATACGTTGTTGATAAAATTACCGTTGAACACAATATCCTTACCGTCGGTCATGGAAGGCTCGGTCATTTCTTTTGAGTGAGCAATAGTTACGGCAATATCGCTATCG
>Ga0209296_1000578_pt1 | contig 31855 bp, 21 predicted proteins | sample S_130206_EF_Meta_FD_187319 | JGI IMG/M metagenome (GOLD analysis project Ga0209296, IMG submission 187319) | Freshwater microbial communities from Lake Simoncouche, Canada to study carbon cycling - S_130206_EF_MetaG (SPAdes) (version 2) | ecosystem: Environmental > Aquatic > Freshwater > Lake ... | reverse complement strand
GTCTGGCGCGGCGAGCACGTTGAAGGCGTGGAGCGATTGGCTGACCGGCACGGAGCCGGTGTGTCCGTCGTGGATGCCGGTGTTGATGTCGAGCGGTATACCCTTGGCGGCGGCGAGGTGGAAGAGAGGAGAGCGATGACGGTATTCCGCTTCGGTGGCGGGGCCAGGTTTTCCGCCGCAACATTGCTCAATCATCGGGGCATATTGGTTTTGCCGTGCCGTGCTCTCGGCGTGCCAGGCGGTGAGGTCGGAGATGGGGACCCAGGCGCTGACCGCGGCCCAGATTTGTGGGGTGCGGGCGGCCATGACGAGCGACATGTGGCCTCCGCCGGAACCGCCTACGAGGTAGATGCGGTCGGTGTCGATGCGGGCGCGGCTCTTGGCGTATTCCACCGCGTCGACGATGTCCTGCGAAGCGAGGTCGGAGGCGCAGGCCTCGGGGTGATCGTTGATGCCGCGGAAATCCGGGGCGACCATCACCCAGCCGCGTTGCTTGGCCAGGCCGATGACTGGTAGGCCCTGTTCGATGCTGCCGCTCCAAGTGTGCAGGAAGACCAGCAAGGGTACGGGCGGGCCGGGGAGATGCTTGGCCGCGGTGTCCGGCTGGAAATAGACGACTTTCTGCGGTGTGCCGTCCTGGGTGCTGATGACGTCGACGGCCACCTTGAGGGCTGCCGCCTTGAGTTCGTCGGCCGTCGGTCGTTTCGCCGGTTCCGCCGCGATGATCGTGACGCAGGAAGCCAGCAGGGCGCCGGGCTTCATTTGGCGGAGGGCAGCAGCTTGGCCTTGATGAAGTCGAATTCCTTCGGGTGTTTCACCTCGGGAGCCCCAGGGTAGACCAGCTCGCAGGGTACGCCGATCGCCTCGCAATGTTCCTTCAGTTTGACGCCAAAATTGGCCGAGTGCGTGGCGTCCTTCTCTTCTTTGCCGAGGTTCGGGACCGTGGGGAAGTAGAGGCCGACCGCGGGATCATCCTTGGACACGAGTTCATAAGGAGAATATTCCTTAATCCACGGCAGGAGCCGTTCGCGGGCATCGTAGAAGGCCTGGAACGAGGAGACCTTCTTGGCCGCGTCGCCGGCGATCCCGAAGGCGTGCGCGCCGTAGCCGCTGTTCGGCGTCCACTCGCGCATTTGCTTTGGGTCAAGCGAAGTTTGGGGCGAGGAGACTGCGGCGCCGAGTAGGCGGGTCGATTCGCGGGCGACAGGGTCGGGGCTCTGCGGGTCGGCTAAGTCGTCGTGGAAGGCCAGCCAGAGGCTCGTGCAGGCGCCGGCGGAGCCGCCGCTGGCGACCACGCGGGTCTTGTCGAGGTTCCATTCCTTCGCCTTGCTGCGCACCAGTTGGAGGGCGCGGGCGCAATCGAGCATCGGACCCTTCACCGGCGGCACCACGCCGTCAGCCGTGGCGTCCTTGATGTACCGGTATTCCACCGACACGACGGAGATGCCGGCCTCGAGGCAGGGTTTGAGGAGGCTGTTCACGCTGGAGCGGTCGCCGTTGGCCCAGCCGCCGCCGTGGATGTAGAAGAGCACCGGCGTCGGCTGGTCGGACTTTGCGCGCCAGAAATACATCACCTGCATCCGATGTGGCCCATAGGGGAGGTTCTCGTCCGGCTTGATGGCTAGGGGGCTCTTGAGTCGCTCCGGGTTGCCGTCGTTGACGAAGCGCGCGGGTGCCTTTTTGGTTTCGGGCTTGGGTACGGAGGCTTTGGGGGCAGCGGGGGTGTCCGCGGCGAACAGAGAAGCGCAGCCGAGGGAAACGGCGGCGAGAAGCATGCGGAGACGAGAGGGCATGGAGTTGGACATGGGGCAGGGGGGGTGCGGGGTACACATACTTCTAGTAACTTGTCTCTGCCCGCCAATCCCCAATCCCCTCACTATCCTTATTTAGCCGGGGTCACCGGCGGGATTTTGCAGGACTGCCAGGCGAGGAATTTCCAGTGGCCCTTTTCGAGGCGCCAGACGGCGAGGTAACTGATGCCAGTGGTCATGGCGACGCCGTCAACCTTGGCTTGGACCTCGAGTCGGCCGGCCATCACGGCCACGTCGGGGGCGGGGAATCGAAAGGCCCGTTCGGTGTATTGGTAGCTCACGTACTTGGCTTCGCCGCCGAGCAGTGACGCGGTCAGTGAGGCCTTGGTGTCGACCTTGCCATTCGAATGGGCGTAGCGCAGGTCCGCGGATAACACGGCGTCGAGGGCGGCTTGGCTGGGGGCGAGCATCGCCGCGACGCGGGCGTCATCGGCCTTGGTGAGGGCGGCGAGCTGGGGGTCTTCGGCGGCCGCCCCCGCGAACGGTAGGAGGCAGGTGACGAGTAGGCAGAGGAGGGCTTTCATCGAAGGGGCAGGGTTTTATTTATCGCCCTTTTTACCGGCCTTCTTCTTCGGAGGTTCGGTGCCGGCGGGCGCGGGTTGGTCGGCGAAGGTGGGTATCTTGAAGGCGATGGCTTTGGCCTGCTTGTCGTACTCCGATTCGAGTTTCTGGCGGAGGTCGGCGGCGGCCGGGTCGGACGCCAGATTCCGGGTTTCGTAGGGGTCGGCTTTAAGGTCGAAGACCTCCGTCCACTCATCATGGCCAGGGTACTTGATCAGTTTGGCGTCGGCTAGGCGGACGGCGGTCGTGAGCGGGGCGTTGAAGTTTCTTTCGTAGAAGTAACAGTAGAAGAAACTGTCCCGCCAGGCGGCTGCGGACTTTCCTTCCAGGAGTGGCCGCCAGCTCCGCCCGTGCATCTCCGCCGGAACGGGTTGGCCCGCGAGGTCGAGGAAGGTCGCGGCCGGGTCGATGTTGAGCACCATGCGGTCTTCGAGGCGGCCGGCCTGCACGGCGCGGGGGTAGCGGAGCAGCATCGGGATACGGAGGGATTCCTCGTAGGCGGTGCGCTTGTCGCCGAGGTTATGTTCACCGAGGTAGTAGCCGTTGTCGCTCGAGAAGATGAAGACGGTATCTTCCGTCAATTTCAGGTCATCCAGGAGTTTGAGGAGTTTGCCGACGTTGTCGTCGACGGAGTTGATCCCGCGGAACATGCCGAGGTTGGTCGGGACTTCCTTGGCGTCGGTAGCCTTGCCGCTGGGGCCTCCCTTGGCGTAGATCGCCGGGATGCCGTAATTGGGCGTCGTCCGGGCCAGGGCCCCTTCATAGTCTTTCTCGTTCCGGGGTGGCGGGGTGAAGGGCCCGTGGCAGGTCTTGAGGCCGAGGATCAGGAGGAACGGCTTCGCCTGGTGGGTCTTGATGAAACTCGCCGCGTAGTCGGTGGTCACGTCGTCGACGAACCCCTTGCTCGGGGTGGCGACACCGTCGACCTCGATCGGGCAGTCGAAATACCTGCCTTGCCCGACGAAGCTCGCGGAGGTGTCGAAGCCAGGCCGTTTGCCGGATTGGTTGCCATGGTGCCACTTGCCGAAATAGCCCGAGGTGTAGCCAGCGGGGCGGAGGAGGGCGGCGACGGAGAGGTTGCCTGCAGGGTGGGGGGTATGATTGTTGGTGACACCGTTAACGTGCCCGTACTGTCCCGTGACGAGCGAGGCTCGCGACGGGGCACAGAGGGAATTCACCACGAAGGCATTGCGAAAGCGCATACCCTCGGCGGCGAGCCGATCGAGGTTCGGGGTCTTGAGCCAAGGGAAGCGGCCTTTCGCGCCCTGTTCCCGTTGCACCACCCCGAGGGCGTCCCAGCGTTGGTCGTCGGTGAACACGTAGACGAAGTTCGGCTGGCGGGGGGGCTCGGCCGCTTGCCCGATGCGGGAACCCGCGGCGATGGTCAGGGCGAGGGCAAGGAGGCGAGGGAGGCGCATCGGGGCGATGGGTCAGCGGGCGGCGGCTTCAATCGTCTCTAGCAGGTACCTGCCGTGGATGAAGTTGGCGAGGTAGAGAGGGTGCTTCACCACCGCGCTGGTGACCTCGGTCGTGACCTTCTCGTCGTGGTTCTCGCGTTCAAAGCACATTCCTACGATGAGCGGGCGGCCTTGCCCCCCGTCGATGAAGCCCGGACCGCCGCTGTCGCCCGGGCACGCATGGACGTCCGCAAAGAAGGTCGGGTAGGCGGTCGACGACAGCAGGGGCGGGGCGGCGAAGATCGCCTGACGCGCCACGGGAAAGCCGGCGCGCACGGCTTCGATCCCGTGCGGGAAGGAGAGCAGGATGAACGGTGAACCGATGGCTGGTTTGGCGGCGGTCAGCCGGGCGTCATCGGCGATCTCGCTGGTCGGCAAGGTCGCGTAGGTGCCTTTCGGCGGAGTCGCCAACTTCAGCACCGCGAGGTCCAGCTTCGGGTGGCGTACCCAGGTCGGCTTGCCTTCCTTGCGAATCGTGATCACGAAATCGTTGCGCTTGTAGGAGCCGTCGGGTTGGAGCTCACGCAGCACGACCATGCAGGTATCCCCTTTGGCCCCTTCCATCTGGTGTTGGGTCGTCACCAGGTAGATGGCGTCGTCCGGGGCGGGGCGACGGTAGAGCGCGCACGTCCCGTTCAGGGCCGTGTTGTGCAGTTTGTAAGTGGCCGCGTAGGCCTCCTCCGCGTAGTTCGCCCGGAGGCTGGGAAGGAAGAGGCCGAGGGCGGCCAAAGGTAGGGCGAGTCGCATGGCAGAAGGTCAGGGGGTGACGGGGACGGCGCAGAAGGTCAGCGCGGCGAGGCCGTTCGTGCCACGCAGTAAGGTCTTCTGGCTCCAGTTCTTGCTGTCAAGGTAGGTCAAGGTGCGGCCACCAGGCGTCTTGAGTTGCAGCGTGAGGACGTTCCCCGCGACTTTGCCACCCGTGACGACGCCGGTGGTGCCGTCGACGCTGAATTGACCGCAAAGGGCGTCGTCCCACTCGATCGGCTGGTCGAAGGTCAACGTCAGTGTGTCTTGAGCCGCATTGCTCTTGAGGGCGCGCAGGTTAGGTGCCGTCACGGGCCCGGTAGGCTGGAAGCCATAGTGCTCGCGGGCCACGACGGGGTAGAGTTGACGGGCCATCTCGGCATAGCCAGCGGGCGGGAAGTGGCAGCCTCCGGGCGGATCGATACCCAGCGTCGACTGGATCGTCATGTGGGCGAAATCCTCCGGCAGGCGACGTTGCACCTCGCGGAGGTAGTTGTCCGAACCATTGACGCCCATGGAGCAGGACTTCGGCCAAATCTGGAACAGGTGGTAAACCTGCACGTTGGGGTAGTCCGACTTCCAGTGGCCGGCCATGCGATGGAAGAAATCGCGGTAAAGCTCGTAGCCATAACCGCCGGTGGGTCCGTCCGCGCCTTGGTCGTTCTCGCCTTGGTGCCAGAAGATGCCCCGGATCCCGTGGGTTAGCTTGGCCTCGCGGACGCGCCAGAGCAGGCGGCCGTAGATGGTGGTCATGTCGGTGGGCTCGGCGAGGTTCCGCTGGTGTTGGTCGATGCGGGTCCCGCCCACCGCCCCGTTGATGAAGCAGACGGGCACCTTATGTTGCTCCACGATGCGTTGGCCGAGCTCCATGCCCCAGTAGCCGATCTGTAATTTACCGCCCTGATGGTCGCGATGCACCGCCGGCCCCCAGAGACGCAGGCCTTGCGGGCTCCCGGACATGCTGCCGAAGCTCCGGATCCATTCGCTTTGGTAAGTGCCTTCGCCTTTGCCCCAGTCGGTTGAGACCGCATTCGACTGCCCGATGATGATGAAGGCGTCGCCGCAGACGAGGTCGTCCGCGGTGTGCAGGGTTGTCTTTTGCCCGTCTCGTTCGGACGTCAGGACGGCACGGTAATGCACGAGGCCGGGTTTCAGGCTGACCGCGCAGGTGTAGCGGTCGCCGGTGACGTTGGGGGTCGTCTGCGCGTAGGGCTTGCCGTCGACGGTCACGGTGAGGGTGAGCTTGGCGCCGGGGCGGTCGACCTGCCCATTGCAATGTAAGGTGCCTTCGCCGCGGTCGTCCCGGGCGTAGAACTGGTGGTCGGCCGGCTTCTCGTCAGGGTCGGCGGCGCGAGTCGTCCACGCCTCGTTCGTCGGTTCCCGGACGTCGATGGTCGCACTGGCCGTCGTCGGGGCGCCGCCGTTGTCGACGGTGGCCTTGACCGTCAGCCGGCCGCTTCGTTGTGCCCGCTTCAGGTGCAAGGTCGCGCCCTGGGCTTCTTGGGTCACCGCGAAACTATCGGCCTGCCAGCGCACGGTGAGCCCACCCGCGCTGGCTTGGGTCAGGGCGGCTTGGTTGTCGGCGACGACCGTGATGTCCAGTGGGCTCCGTCCATCCCAGTTCGGGGGGGCTTGCAAGTGAACCCGGGGCTCGGGGATGGCCTCGCGGATCGTGGCCGTGGCGATGCGGTCGACGGTGCCCTCCGCGGTAACCACGCGAGCGATGATTTTAACGCTGGCATCGCCCTGGGTCCGGCCGGCCGCGAGTTCGTAGCGGAATCGATCCATGGCGATGACTTGCTCGCGGCCGTCGCGGACGACGAGCCAGGTGACCTTCTGGGCTCCAGGAGCCGACAAGGTGAAGGGGAGGCGGCCGCCTTCGGCGATTTCCGCCGTCGCGGGCGTCAGCGTGGCGGCGCCCTTGCCGGGGACGGCGAGGAGGCCGTGCAGGCTCTGGCGGGGCCCTTGGTTGGCGTGGCTGAGTTTGACCCAGGCGGCGGAACGCGCGACGCGCGAGAGGCGCACCTCGTCGATATCACCGACGAAGTTGTAGTTGTTATACCAGCCGCCGATCCAAAGGCGGGCCGGGGTCCGGATATTCAGCGGGGTCGAGCGGCCTTTGGCGGCATTGGCCAGCTCGCCGTTGACGTAGACCTTGGAGTCGCCGGGTGCGTAGGTGTGGACGACATGCACCCACTCCCCCGCGGGGAACGGCGCGCTTTGGACGTCGGCATCGGAGAAATAGCACTCCATCTTCACGTGCGAGGGGCTGCGGTAGTGCATGACCACCTTGCCCTGGCCCTGCTCATTGCCCCAGGCCACGACGTTGCCGTTGGCCTGCTCGGGGCGGAACCAGGCCTCGGTCGAGTGCGGCTGCGAGCCCGTGGGTAGACCGGTGATCTTATCGCCGGCGAAGAGGCCGGCTTTACCAGGGAAGTGGCGGGCGGCGCCGATCATGCCCACCGCGGCAGTGGTGCCGGTGTCTTTCGCCGAGAGGCGACCCGTCGCGTCCTGGGGGGTCTCGCCGAGGTGCCAGACCGTCAGGTAGTCGTTGCTTTCGTTGAAGACCTTGGCCCCGTCGGAAACGTCCGGGGCGTCGGCCTTGCCCCAGTGGAGGTGCAAGGGTTGGCGCTGTTGCCCGACGATTTTCGGGATGCGTACCCAAATGGCGGCGGTGCCGGCGACGGGATCCCACTCCTCGATTTGATGCGGCAGGATTTTGCCTTGATCGTCGGTGAAGCGGAGGTCTTCCCCACGTGGCTTGGTTTGGGCAAACGGGAACCAATCGGCCTGTAGGCGGACGAGGAGGGGGAAGTCGGTCACGCTTTCCGTGGCGGGCAGGTCGACCCCGGTGCGGTCCGTCAGGAGGAAGATCGTGCCGTGGTTCGGCCAGTTTGGTAAGGTCGCGTCGGCGGCGCTGAGAACGCCGGCCAGCAGGACGAGGAGGGAGGTACTGAGGGAGCGCATAGGGGTCAAAGATTTTTCAGCCAGTGCAGGAAAGTGCCGGGCTCGGTGATCAAGATACTCAGGAGGTCGCTTTGTTCATCGGTCCAGAGCTTCACGTTCGCCGGGATCGGCCGTCGCTCCGCGGTCGCGTCGGCGATGATCTTCCGGTCGAGGACCCCGCGGTCACGCGACAGCAGGACCCAGTCCGAGGCGTACATGCCCAGGTTGTCGAGTTCGCCGCCCAGCACCGTCTCTTCGCTGTCGTGCACGATCGCGCTTTGTAGGTGGTGCCGGTCGGCGAGGAGCATCACGACGGGTTCGAGGTTCAACGAACGGTTGGAGATGTGCACGGCCAGCGTCCCGCCTGGCGCTAGGTGGCGGAGGTAGGTCCCGAGCGCCTCATCGGTGAGCAGGTGCACGGGGATCGCATCGCTGCTGAAAGCGTCCAGCACGATGAGGTCGAAGCGTTGGTCAGGCTCGCGTTCGAGGCTCAGGCGGGCATCGCCCATCGCCAGTTCGACCTTGGCCTTGGTCTCGCGCAGGAAGGTGAACGTGCCGCGCGCTAGCTTCACGATGTCTTCGTTGATTTCGTAGAACCGGAAGGTGTCGCCGGTCCGCCCCCAGGCCGAGAGACTGCCTGTGCCGAGCCCGACCACGGCGACCTTGCGTCCGCCGTTGGGACGGTCGGCCTGGAACAGCCGTCCGACCCCGCTGGTCGTGGTGTAATAGGTCGCCGGCAGGTGTCGAAGGTTCGGGTCGGAGTATTGCATCCCGTGCGTGGTGCCGCCGTGCTGAAGGATCAGGCGGTGTTCGGTCGGTTCGCCGGCATGATGCTCCGTGACTTTCAGTACCCCGTAGAAATTGCGCGAGAGCGTGTAGGCCCCCGCGGTCGTTTGCCGGACGTCGAACCAGAGTGTGACCGCGAGTAGCAAGGTGCTCACGCCGAGCGTGGCCCACGCCCACGGGCGGCGGCCGCGGTGTAGGGCGCTGGCTTCATCGAAAGCAAGTACGCCGAGCACGAGCAAAGGGGTCAGGAGCAAGGCGGTCTGGAATTCGAAGTAGTTGTCGAAGATCAAGGGCGCCGCCGCGGCCACAAATAGGCCGCCACACGCACCCCCGGCGGAGAGCGAGAGGTAGTAGCCAGTGAGGTGCGTCGCCGCGGGGCGGAGGCGGTACACCTCGCCATGGCAGGCCATGCAACACACGAAGAGCGTGAAGAGGTGGATGCCCAGCTCTTGGTACATGGTCACGTCGTCCGCCAGACCGATGATCCATGGCAGGGGCTTCATCCAGCCGAGGACCGCGGATTGATGGTGCCCGAGGAGTAGCCAGGCGGTGGCCGCGAGGCCTAAGGCCAACAGCGGGAGCCAGACGCGTCGGCGATACCAGCGCGGGCTATCAAAGTTGATGATGAACGTCAGCAGGTAGAGGCTTAAGGGTAGGATCCACAGGAAAGGGATGACCGCGATGTCCTGACAAAGGGTGTTCGTCGTCGCCAGTAGTAATACCACGGCGCAGGCCGGCAGGAGGAACCAGAACCACCTTTGGCCGGGCTTGATGCCCTCCGCCGAGTCGTCCGCCGCCGTCGAGACCGGTTGCTCGGCGGTCCAGACGCGGGAGCCGCACCACGCCGCCAGCAGCGCGAACCCCCCGAGGCCCCAGGACCAGGCGCTGGCCTGCTGATGGCGCGTGAGGTTCGGTTCCATCAGGAAAGGGTACCCGAGTAAGGCCAGCAGGGAGCCGACGTTGGAGAGCGCGTAGAGGCGGTAAGGTGATGCGCCGGGGTGGGCTCGGCTGAACCAGGCCTGTAACAATGGGCCCGTGGCCGAGAGCATCAGGTAGGGTAGGCCGAGGCAGACCAGCAGCAGTTGGAGGATGTGCGCGGTCGGGGCGGAGGCGTCGAGGGGTTTCCATTGCTCCGTCGGCGTGATGGGCAACATCCAGAGCGCGATGGCCAGCAACCCAAGGTGCAGGACCACCTGTTGCTTGGGTCGCAGCCGGCTGATGCTGAAATGGGCATAGGCGTAGCCGCCGAGCAAGAGGACCTGGAAGAAGAGCATGCAGGTCGTCCAGACCGCCGGGCCGCCACCGAACCACGGCAAGATGAAGCGGGCAATCAGGGGTTGGACGAGGAAGAGCAGCAAGGCACCCCAGAAGATGGCGAGACCGTAGGCGAACATATCAAGCGTGCGGGGCCGTGGGGTGGAGGGGAGCCATGCCCCGGAGTTAAGGCGGGACGGGGGCAGGCTCAATCACCAAGGCGACCCCTCCTTAAGGCGCCTTTAAGCTGGCGGTTTAGCGAATGTCTAACTCCGCCAAGGTTCCTTGGAAGGGGGCGGGTCGGAGGTAGCGGGCGGCGGGGTTGGCCGCATCATGCCCGACGCAGAAATCCTCCGCGGGCTGTTTGCCGATCAGGCCGCTTCCTTTGACCACCACGGCCGGCCGTTCGTCGACTTGTAGGCTCAGTTGACCGTTCGATGCGAGCCGGGCCACGACCCGGTGGGGTCCTTCGGTCAGCGGCTCTGGAAGGGCGACTTCGCTATCGTCGCCGGTGGCCCGCCGGACCGAGAAGGTCAGGCGGCCTTCCCGGATATGCAGGGCGTAGCCCAGCATCGTGCCTCCATGGGAAACGATGATCGTATCGGCCTGACGGGTCGCGAGGGTGCAGCTCACGGTGAAGGGTTTGCCACCTACCTGCGGCGCGACGGTCGACTTGAGGTGGTCGCCCGGTTTCAGGTCGGATACCCGCCCGGTGGCGGCTGGGGGCGGGGTCGCTGGTTCGGCGGCGTCTAAGCCATCGTCACGCTTTCCGATTGGTCGCTTGTGTGCCTCCAGTTCCGCCCATCGAGTCGTCGCCTCCTGTCGCAACTGAGCGACCACTTCCGGGTGCTTCGCCGCGACATCGTCGTGTTCGGCCAGGTCCGTCGTGAGGTCGAATAACGAGAGGGCCGGCCGGCCGGGTTCGCCTTTACGTTTAGCCGGTTCGATTAAGAAGAGTTTCCACCTCCCTTGGCGGATCGCCTCAAGCTTCTGGCTCGCCGTCACGTAAAGGTGCGTGTCGCGCACCGCCGGCGCGGTCGGGTCGGCCAGCAACGGGGAGAGGTCGCGCCCGTCGATGACACGGTCCGTCGGCGCTTGCGCCCCGATGACTTTGGCCAAGGTCGGCAGCACGTCGATATTGCCCGCGATGCGGTCGCACGTCGTCCCTGCCGGGATGCGGCCGGGCCAACGCATGAGGCAGGGTTCGCGGACACCGCCTTCGAGGTTGGTGGTCTTATTGCCGGAGAAGGGCGGCGCCGCCCGGCCGGCCGGCCCATTGTCGGAGGTGAAAATCACCAGCGTCCGTTCATCCAGCCCCAGCTCCTTCAAGGTTCCCATAATCTGCCCCACCGACCAGTCGATTTCTTCCACGGAGTCCCCGAGCAGGCCTTGGGCGCTCTTGCCCTTGAAGTTAGCCGACGCCGCCACGGGGGCGTGGATCATCGTGTAAGGGAGGTAGAGGAAGAAGGGCTGCTCGCGATGACTGCGGACGAATTTGACGGCTTCCTCCGTGTAACGACGGGTCAGTTGCGACTGGTCCGGTTCGGTCTCGATGACCTGCTCATCGCGGTAAAGCGGTAAGGGCGGGAAGCCGGCTCGGCTCTTCATCATGTCGTTGCTGTACGGTAGGCCGAAGTAGTGGTCAAAGCCCTGTCGCGTGGGGAGGAACTCCGGCAGGTGCCCGAGATGCCACTTGCCGATCATCATCGTCTCATAGCCACGGGATTTGGCCACCTCGGCCAGCGTCACCTCGTCGGGATGCAAGCCGATGCGGTTGGGCGGGAAGAGTACGCCGGGCATGCTGACGCGCGCGCTGTAGCATCCCGTCAGTAAACTCGCTCGCGACATCGAGCAGACCGGCGTCGCGTAGAAGCTCGTGAAGCGCATGCCTTCCGCGGCGAACCGATCCAGGTGGGGCGTGCGCAGGGTCTTGTTGCCGAAGGGGCCGATGTCCGCGTAGCCCATGTCGTCGACGAAGAGGATGACGACGTTCGGGGGTCGGGCCGGTTCAGCGGCGAGCGCCGTGAGGCTGGCGAGGAAGAGGGCGAACAGGGGACGCATAGGGAAGCGGGCGGAAGCGCGGCACGGGCTTACTTCTTGGTAGTGATGCGGGTCGGCGGGCGCAACTCGTCGGCCGTCCAGCCGTTGGTGCGGCCGGCGTCCAGGGCACGGGTGTCGTGGACGAACTTGGGGTCGACCGGCGCAGCCGTGTGCTCCCACTCGCGACGAACGTAAGTCAGCACCCCCGCCACCTCTTCGTCGCTCAGCTGCGGCATCGGGGGCATGGTGAGGTCCCAGGTGCGTCCCGAGACCTTGACCGGACCGCCGAGGCCGTGGGAGACGATGCGCACCAACACGTCGGGTTTGCCGAGGACCCAATCGCTATCGACGAGGGGTGGGGCGAGGCCATCGAGGCCAAAGCCATGGGGCTGGTGACAAGCGGCGCAAAGGGTAGCGAAGGTGGCTTTACCTTTCTCGAACAGCGCCGTCTGGGTGGCGTTCAGCGGGGCGATCTTGGGTGGGGCGGGGGCGCCGGGCTTGCCCGGCCAAGCCAGGCGGCTCGTCACCGCGGCGAGCGCCTTCTGGCCTTGGAGCGCCGCGAGGGCCGCGGGCTCCTGGGCGAGCCAAAGCAGCTTCGGCGGTGTCGCCTTGGTGTTCTTGCCCTTGGCCGTATTCCCGTCCGATGCGAGGCCACGGAGCAAGGCGGCCTGGGCGTCGCGGTTCGTACCGAGCGAAGCGGCAAGGGTGAGCATCTCCTCGAACGGGCCGGCCTTGTTGGCTGCCGCAATCAAGGTCGCCAGTGACTCCAAGGCGGCTTGGGCGGGCGAACCCGCTCCCCGGCTCGCGATCGCCTTGGCCAAGGACGTCTCGCGCCCGCGCACGCCCGTGAGGGCGGCTTCGCGGAGTAAGGCGACGTTGCCGTGCTGGGAGAGGAGGTCGGCCAGCGCCACGTCGGCCGCCGGTTGGTTCATCGCCGCAAGACGCATCGCGAGATGCGAGAGCACCAGCTTGTCGGATTCCTTGGTCAACGCCACGAGGGCCGGCAAAGCGTCCAGCGGGGCCAGCCGAGCCGCCGCCGCTCTGATTTTCGGGTGAGCGTCGTGGAGGGCGGCTTGCACCACGGCGGCGTCGATCAGTCCGAGGCCGTCCAGGGTCCAGAGGGCGTGCAAACGGCCGAGCGCGGGCGCTTTGGCATCCGTCGCTAGGGCCCTTAAGGCCGGGCCGGCGGAGAGGTCGGCGGACTCGACGAGGAGGCGCTGGGCGGTGTCGCGTACCCAGCCGTTGGCGTGGGTCAGGAGTTTGATGCGAGCCCCGGCCTCGAGGGGGATCTTCGTCGCCCGGGGGGCGGCTTGGTCGTCACGCACGATTCGCCAGATGCGCCCGCCGGTGACCGGCAGCTCGAGGTGGCGGGCTTTGATGTTGGCGATGAGGTAGTGGGTCAGGAAGGCGGGGTGCTGGAGCATGCCGCGGTAGAGGTCGACGACGTAAAGGGCGCCGTCGGGTCCGTTGGCCATCATCACCGGGCGGAAGCGTTCGTCGGTCGACGTCAGGAACTCTTTTTCTTCGTAGGCGTTGGTCCCGGTGAGCAGGCCATCCTTCTCGGCGATCAGCACCCGCTTGACGAGGTTGGAGGAGGGCTCGGGGATGAAGGCGTTGCCCCGGTATTCGGTCGGGAGCGCATCGCCGCGGTAGATCACGGCCCCGCAGGTCGAGGTGGCGGCGGCGAGCGTGCCGTCGGCGCGCAGGGTCTTGGCGTCGTAGCCCCGATTCACGCCTGGGGTCGGGTGGGAAGGGTAGACCGACTGGTCCTTCACCACCTTGCTATTGACCCCGATCGCATCGCGGAGGAGCGGGTTGCGGGCGTAGGCGGGGGCCGGGAGTAGGTCAGCGCGGAGCAGGTCAGAGTTGTAGTTATAAAACAGACGGCCGACGTCATCCTGACTGAGCCCCCACTGACCCCGACCGAGTCCAGGCCCTTTCTGCCAAGCCCCGTTGGTGAGTTTCAAACTCGTGCCGTAGTTGGCGGCGTAGACGCGGTTGTCCATTGTCCAGGTCGGCGTGTTGGCCATGTGTTCGGGTTGGCCGCCGAAGGTCCCGAAGTCGGAGGCGATGAGGACTTTCTCGTCGGCCACGCCGGTGCCCTTGGTGTCGCGGCAGAAGAATAGATTCGGCGGTTCGGCGACGAAGGCGCCCCCTTTGACCGCCATCACCCCGCGGGGCATGACCAGCTGATCAAGGAACACCGAGGCTTTATCCATGCGCCCGTCGCCATCGGTATCGGTCAGGAGCGAGACCCGGCTGGTCGGGTCCTTCTCCGTGGTCCCTTCGAGGTCCCGCATGTAGCTACGCATCTCGAGGACGAACAGCCGGCCTTGGTCATCGAAACTGATGGCCACCGGTGACTCGATCATCGGGTCGCTGGCGACGAGCTCGATGCGGAAGCCGGGCGGTAGGCGGAAGGTCTTTAGTTCCTCCTCGGGCGAGAGGGGTGCCCGGGTCGGCGGGTTGAATTTCAGCTGAACGTCGGTCGGCCCGGCGTTACCCTTGTTAAGGGCGAAGGTGGGCGTGACTCCAAGGAGCAGAGTCAGGACGGCAAGCGGGGTCTTCATGCTGGTTTCCAGACAGCCCAAACCCGCCGAGGTTGCAAGGCGAACCCCTGTTTGGGCGGGGCGAAAGACCCGCGGCCGCGTCGTGGCGGTTCAGCGGGCGAGCGCGGGCTTAAGCAAGGGGGCGAGTCGCTCGGCGTAGACCTCGTAGCCGGCCAACGACAGGTGGATCTTGTCGGCCGTGAAGAGGGCCGGCTTGATCGTGCCGTCGGCGTTCAGGAAGTCCTTGGTGAGGTCGAGTACCTTGACCTTCGGGTCGGCGCCGAGGTTCAGTTTTTCGATCTCGGCGTTGGTCAGGAGGATGTCCTCGTAGAAACGTACCTTCGGAGCGTGGCAGGGTAGGATCTTCGCGACGACCACGTCGGCCTCGGGGAACTTTTCGCGGAGGTTGGCGAGGCAGGCCTTTACGCCTTGGGCGGCGGCGGCCACGCCGGTCTCGGGCGTGAAGAACATATTGTTATTACCAATCATCAGCACGATCGCCTTGGGCTTGAGCCCGTCGACGCCGCCGTGGTCGAGCCGCCAGAGGACGTTCTGGGTTTTGTCGCCGCCGATGCCTAGGTTGATGGTCTTGGCGTTCGGGAAGGCCTTGAGCCAGGCGCTATTGAGCACGCCCTTGTCGAGCGGGCTGCCCCACTGCTGGGTGATCGAATCTCCGACGAGCAGCACGTCACAGGGGCCGGCGTTCTGATGGACGTAGGCGACCAGCTTTGCGTGGGTGTCGACCCAAGAAGTACCGCCCCAGGTGCCGGCCGAAGGGACGGCTGGCCAGAGTTGCGGCAGGTGTTGGTTGATCTCTCGGCCAGGCCGACGCTCGTATTCCGGCTTGGCGATGAAGGTGCGTTCCTCGGCCGAGAGCGGCCAGCCCGTCGGTTGGGGGTCGGCGGGTGGGTGAGCGTACTCAAGGGCGAGCGCCGGGAGGCTGAGCACCCCGAGCAATCCAGCGGTCAGCAGGGGGCTCATCGGGGCAGGTCTCAGCGCGCCTGATAGCCTTGCCAGAGCCATTCGAGGGCGCCCGGGAGGATTTGGCCGCGGGCATTGCCGACGCCGTGGCCGGAGTTCTGACAGAAGAGGTACTGGTAATGATAGCCTTTGTCTTTGAGGACCTTGGCCATGCGGTGGTTGGCTTCAACCCAGTCATGCATGCCGTCGCGCATCACGTTGGGGTTGAAGTTATCGCGGTCGCCGACGGCCATGTAGAGGCGGATGGGCTTGGGCTCGCTCTGCGGGATGAGTGTCTCGTGGAAATCCCAGGCGCCACCGGGGGTCTTGGGGTCGAAGGGCCACTGCTGGTTGACGAAGGTGCCGGAGAGGGTGAGCACTCGACGGAACCATTCGGGGTGGTACCAGGCCATGATCAGGGCGGCGGACCCGCCGGAACTCGTGCCCATCGTGGCGCGGCCATCGGGGTCGGCGGTGAACGTGACGCCGTAGTTCTTTTCGACGAGCGGGAGCACTTCGAACTGGATGTATTCGGCGTAGAGGCCGGACATGTTGTCATACTCCTTGCCGCGCTCGTGCCCCTGGGCGTCGCCGCCGCCGTTGGCGATCTGGACCATGATCAGGGCGGGGATGCGCTTCTGCGCGATGAGGTTGTCGAGGGTGTGCGCCGTGTTCAAGTCGGGCTTGCCGAGGCCGGGACCATCGTGGGTGACGAGGAGCGGGGCGGCGGTGCCGGCGACGTACTGCACCGGGATGTAGACGGTGATGGTCCGCTTGTAGTCGATGGGGCGCGTCTTGACGATGAGGGTCTTGGGGTTGTTCGGGTCGGGCACGCCGAATTCATCGCGGGCGATGCCCGGGTTGAAGCGCTGCGTGGTCTTTGAGTCGATTTGGAACTGCTGAATCTTGCCCTGGGGGACGGCGAGGTTGGCCTTGGATTCAGGGACGGCGACGTAATCGGGTCCGACGAGGTAATTACCGTCGGCGAGGGTCTGCTGGCCATTGAGCGGGATGAACTTCGGGGCGCCGGGGGCGTCGAACGCGCGGGTGGGCGGGGCAGGGCGATCCGGTTTTTTGGCGACCGGCGCCTTCGGGACATCAGCGGCGGTGAGCGCGGCCAGCGGGGCGAGCAGCAGGAGGGCGAGGAGGGGGCGCATGGTGAGTGAAGGGTTTACTTGGCGGCGCCGATATGGCGAGCCCGGATGTTGGCGCCGCCTTGCAGGATGAAGTTAGGGACCGCCCCGACGCCCCCTTGGACGGCCCAGAAGTTGAGGTCGGCGTTCGCGAGATTCCGGGGGTCCTCGACGTCGCACACGAGCGTCTGCCAGGCGTTGCGTTCGTCGGTCTGCCCGCGGCCAGGGAACTCAGTGTTGAGCTGTTCAATCGAGAACCCGCAGGCCCCGCTGACGGCGACGTGACACGTGTTGCGGTAGGCGCCCACGCGCCCGAGCCGGGAGGCATGATGGGCTTGGGCGAACTCAAGGCCGCGGGCATTGCTTGCCACGACCAGGTTGTCGGCGTCGGTGTGCTCGTTGACGACAATCCCGGTGTGGTAACCGGTCACGACGACCTGCCGGAGGATCGTCAGCGCCGCGTTATTACAGGCGGGGGTGATGAGCCCTTTGGTCCCATGGGTCGGCCGGGAGGCCTGCACATTATAGACACCGGTGTTGATGAAGACATTCTCCAGCTTGGCTTGCATCGCGAAACGCAAGTCGACGCCGTCGATGCGAGGGTTGTCGTCGGTGCGTACGTCAAGGTTCCGCAGGACGATGAACACGGCCGAGAAGCCGCCGTACAATGACGAAGGAGCCCGCGGGACAGCGATGACCCCGGGGCCCGCCTCGGCGAGGCACTTCACGATGGTCCCGCGATTCTGCAGGGGGAAGTCACCAATCGTGCCGAAGACCGGCGTCGGCTCCGTCGCGCCGACGATCTCAATCGAAATCCAACTGGGGGCAGGTCGGGTGATGGGTGGGACGATGATCCGGCCGCGAAAAACGCCGGTGGGTAAAGTCATGCGACCGCCCCCGGCGGCGACCACGGCGGCGAGGCAGCGGGAAAAGGCCGCGGTGTTGTCGGTGGCGTCATCGCCTACGGCCCCGTAGGCGCGGGCATCAAAGATGGCGGAGGGTGCCTCCGCCGCCTGAAGCGGGGTGGCGAGCCCCAGTAAGATAGCGCCAAGTAGCGACAGGGTGGTTTTCATAAAATAACAGGGCTATTTCTTGGAGGGGGTACCCAGATTAACATCACGTCGTGTCGCGGTATGTCGACGGTCAAACCTTCGGTGTCGTCCCTTACGGCAGCTTTCCCGTCACTCGCTTTAAAGTGTCGCTGTGGGCGATCTCCTTGCCATCGACGAGCACGCGCAGGCCAGCACCCCGGTTGTAGCGCGAGCCTGTCTTGTCCCAGAGGATCGTGAGCGAGCGTCCATGGTAGCTCACGTTATCCAGGCAGAAGTAATCCAGCACACCATCAGGCACCAGTGGGTTGACTTCGACCAAGTCATCCGCACGTGGACGGAGTCCAGCGAGGTCCGTGATGATCAGGTCGCAATAAGTCGAGTGATTGTAATCCCGGCCGCGGGTCTTCGGAAACGGGCCGACCTTCATCCAGATACCCGTGTCGGGGTTGATTGACTCGTCGAGCCACGACACGACCTTGTTATTGTCCACCTTCAGGCGATGGCTCCGCGTGTAGGCTTTCAGCGTGTCAAAATACTCTTTCTTCCCAATCGCGCCTTGGTGATAGCTGTTAAGCACATTGCCTAAAGCGGTCAGGGTCTGGGACGTCGCGAAGGGCCAACTTGCCCCGCACCACATACAGCCCGCGGCGTTGATGAAGAACTTGGGATGCCGACGCTCAGCCACCGTCGGGCCATACGTACCGAGGAATCCCTGCGGATCGGTCAGCTGGCGCCAGGCTTCTTCATAGCCCTGACCATCCGTCGGCAGATTAAAATACCAGGGGACATAGCCGAAGATTTCCCGGACCTTGACGAGCTGGCCTGGTGCGCAGACCTCGGCGACGGAGTTGTTATATTGGTTTGTGGGGGCATTTTCGTGGCGCTTCACTTTGAAGAACTTCGCCTCGGGGTCCCAGAGCTGGGCCTGCACCTGCTGGCGCAGGCGCTCGGCTTCGCCCCGATAGTGTTCGGCCAGTTCCTTTCGGCCTGCTAATTCGGAAATCCGAGCGATTGCCTGGGCTCCGCCGAACATATACGAGTTCATCGGTGGGCGGATGCCCGTGCCGCCGATGGAGAATTCCTGCCCCTCCCAGGAATCTACCTGCCAATAAAGCCCATTGTCGAGCAGGCGGCTTTTCTGCCAGGCGTTGAGCTTTGGATTGCCCTGTTTCCAGGCCTCATGATTTTTGATCAACCCATCGAGTAGTCCCGTGACAAAGGGCTTGTCCCCGTTGACCAGATAGCGGGCGTAGATGGCGTCGGCGATCCACTGGGAGTATTGTTTGCTCGCACCCCCCGGATCACCGCCTTTGCCGAAATGAAACTGCGTGTAGTCGTCGATGACCTTGGCGTCACGAATCCAGCGCCCTTCGTAGAGTTGGTGTCCTACCGGGCAGTTAATCGTGTTGTAGAGTTTACTCCAGCTGACCTTCGGCAGGAACTCCGTAACCACAAAGCCAGCGGGGGTATACCAGATATGCTTGCGATAGGCCCACCAGCGAAAGTGATAGGTCTCTTCAATCTCTTTATCGGAACAGTCGAAGAGCGGGACATTTCGCTCCATCCAGGCGGCGGCTTGGTCGTTACGGATGACGGTGATCGAGCCATCGCTGGGCAAATCTACGGCCGTATCGTCCGGGCGCTGCCCATTGAAGGTCGCGATATAGCTGCGCAATGCATCGGGCTTCAGGACGGCTGGGGGATGCTCGGCGAGGGGGGCGGCGAGTACGCCCACCTGCCAGGCGAGGAACGTGATAAAACGATAAGGGCTCAAGGGTGGTGTTCGTTGCCTGTCTTGCGAGAAAGGTGAGCCTTCCTGCCCGCTGGCCCATCGGCCAGAGGGCGGGGAGGGGCCCCGGCTTATTGGGCGGTCTTCTTGGCCTTGCCCTTGGGCTGTGCGTTCTGGCTCAGTTTGACCAGGGCGATGGTGTCGTCGGTCTGCTTTTGCCAGAGGGCGGCCATCTCCTTGACCTTGTCGGGCATCTTGGCGGCGAGATCATTCTGCTCGGCTCGGTCGGTGCGGAGGTCGTAGAGGCTCCAAGGTTGGTCCTTGGCGGCCACCAGTTTCCAGTCGCCGACGCGGATCGCCTTGTTGCCTTCATGCAGCCACCAGAGGCTTTCACGTTCGACGGTGACATCCTTGGCGAAGGCCGGCACGAGGCTCTTGCCGGGGGCGGGCGGGATGGGCTGGCCTTGCCATTCCTTGGGCTTGGTCGCGCCCGTCAGCTCGAGCAAGGTGGGTACGATGTCGACGATGTGGGCGGGAGTCTGTCGTAGTTCGTCACGCGCGGTAATGCCCGCGGGCCAATGGGCAATGAGCGGGGTGCTGATACCGCCCTCGTGGACCCAGGTCTTGTGTAGGCGGTGTGGTGTGTTGGCGGCGCTGGAGAAGCCTGGCCCGAGGCAGAGGTAGCTGGCGGCGCTGCCCATCGGGGCCTGCGGGTCATGTCCACCGTCGCGCACCATGATCTCGGCGCTCGCCCCGTTGTCGGAGGCGAAGAGGATGAGCGTGTTCTCGAAGGCGCCCATGGCCTTGAGCTGAGCGATGAGGCGACCGATGTCTTGGTCCATGCGGTCGACCATCGCGGCGTGGATGGCCATCTTCGTGGCTTGGAAGCGGCGTTGCTCGGCAGTTAATTCGGACCAAGGCAGCGGGCGGGTGACCTCGCCGGCACCGAGTTTTTCGATGGCAGCAGGGAAGGAGTAGGGTGGCCCCACCTCGCGTTCCAGCGGGGAAAGCGTCGTCTTGGTCAGGCCCATCGCCTGCTGGCGGGCGAAGCGGGCGGCGCGCATCGCGTCCCAGCCCTCGAGGTACTTGTCGCGGTACTTCGCGATATCCTCGGGTAGGGCGTGCAGCGGGAAGTGCGGCGCAATGTAGGCGACGTAGTGAAAGAAAGGCTGGTCCTTGTAGTTGGCGGCGTGGTCCTTGAGGCAATCAAGGGCGTGGGCCGTCGTTGCGGTAGTGGAGTAGTAGTCTTTCTCATTCGCGGGGACTTTAACCGGAACGTCGTCGATGGAATTGCCGCGGGCGGTGAAGTAGTTTCCTTGATTCTGCATGTTTAGCGAACGGTCAAAGCCCGTGGGCAGAATCTTTCCGTCGATATGCCATTTGCCGCTGTGGTAGTTGCGGTAGCCCGCGGTGCGGAGGAACTCGGGGAGTAACCGGGCCCAGGGCTGGCGGACGCCTTGATTGCCGCCGCCGAGGCCGGGGAGGCCATCGCGATGAATCTGCTGGGCGTAGTAGCCCGAGAGGAGGGCACTGCGCGACGGCCAGCAGCGCGCCGTATTATAGAACTGGGTGAAGCGGAGGCCTTGCTGCGCCAGCGCGTCCAAGTTCGGTGTCGCGATTTCGCCTCCGTAGCACCCGAGGTCCGAGTACCCCAGGTCATCCGCGAGGATCAGGACGATGTTAGGGCGCGCGGGGGCGGCCAGAGCCGTCAGGGTGGCGAACAGTAAGGTCAGCAGGGAGCGCATGGGGTAACGCAAAGTACGATGCAATGGGGCGGGAGGGCAAAGACGGAAATGGGGTCAGACCCCATTAATAGGGTCTGACCCCATTATGCGGGAATGGTTCGGGCTTACTTCTTCTTCGGCGTGGGCGTCTTACCCTGGGCGCTGACGACCTTGGGTCGGTCAATCTTCTTGGAGCCGGCGGGGAGGGTGGCCTGGTCGAAGGGCAGGATGGGGCTGTCCTCGAGGACCTTGAGCAGGATGGCCTTCACGTGAGTCTTATGCGGGTTGCCGGCGTGGAGCTGGATGGCGATGAGGCCTTCGAGGGCGCGCCCCTTCTCATCGTGGTCGATGAAGACCGAGGTCGTCTGGCCGTTGACCTTGTGCTCGAGGCGATTGCCGCGAGCGATGACCGTGAATTCGTTCCACTGCGAAATGTCGGCCTGCACCCGTGGGCGTTCGCCGACCTGCCAGCGCTGGCCAGTCGGGTCCATCACCACGTCGACGCCGTTGTAGCCAAAGATACCGCGGCCACGTTCCTCATAAGTCATGCCCGTGTGGACTTCGGTCGGGTGTACATCGCACTGGTAGCCGAGGATCGTCCAAGGGGTCACTTCGGGCAGGCGGCGGCTGCGGTATTGCACGCCGGAGTTGTTGTCGCCGACGACCTTGATCGTGGCGCGGATTTCGAAGTTCTTCGCCGTACCGTTCCAGATCAGGAAGGAGTTCGTCTTGGGCTTGCCCGGTTCGCTGGTGCCGACGAGCACGCCGTCTTCGACTTTCCAGAGGCCCGGTTCGGCGTCCCAGCCCGAAAGGTCGTGGCCGTTAAAGAGCGGCTGGAAGCCTTCTTGGGCGAAAGTCGGTGTGGCGAGGTGTAGTAGTAGGAAGGCGAGGACGGAGCGCATGGTGGTCAGAGCGCTAGGAAGACCAGTTCGCCTGCTTTGCTGTCCGGGATGATCAGCTGGCCATGGGCTTCGTCGACATAGATGTCGGCAGCCGCCTGCAGATTCAGGCCTTCCGAAAGGACGGCCGGGTGCGAGCCATCGGCGTCATAGCGGGTGACGCGGCCGAACATGACTTCCGAGATGTAGAAGCGCCCCTTCGAGTCATGGACGATGCCGTCGCCGGAGCGGTGACCCTTGGCGATGGTCGTGAAGGCGCCGTCCTTATATTCCAGGACGTCGCCGGTGAAGAACTCGGCGAGGCGGATGCGGCCGTCCTTCAGAACGTCGACGCCGTTCGGGTTGAGCATGCGGGCGTTCGGGGCGATGACTTCGGTGACCTTGCCGTCGAGGGTGACGCGGAAGAGGCGGGCGATGACCGGGATGGCCTTGTGTTCGGGGCTGTCGACGGCGAAGAGCTTGTTGTTGGCGTCGCGCATCTTGGTCACGGCGCCCATGTCGGTCACGAGGATGCTCTGGCCGGAGGGTTCAACTTCGACGTCGTTGAGGAAGGTCGGAGCGATCGGGAAGTCCTTCGGACCGGCAAGGACTGACTTGTTGCCCTTGGCGTCGATCTTCCAGACCGTATCGAAGTCGGCCGTGATGACGAAACCGCCGGCGAAGACGATGCCCTTCGGGTCGTTGAGGCCCATGGCGAAGTCGGTGACGGTCTCGCCGTGCACGCGGACGACCTTGCCATCGCCGTCGCCGGCCTTGCGGCTGACGCCCATCAGGCTGACGAAGAGGTCGCCGTCAAAACCGCGAGTGACGCTTTCAGGCGTGGCGCCGACCGCGAGCTTGCGCGGAGCGGCCGGCAGGGTGACGGAGGCGAGGGTGACGAGGAAGAGAAGGGCGGTCTTCATAAGGCCCTTATTTCCGCCGCGGCGCCGAGCGGAGTCAAGCGGTCAGCCACGTGCAGCCGGATTTCGAGAGTCGGATGCAGAGCGCCCCGATCAGGGCGACCAGCGGGATTCAGTTGAGCATCGGGGCGCGTGAATCAAATGACGAATCCGCGTGCTAGTCCCGTGCGACCGCCTGACCTATCGAGGTATTTCCGAGCAGTCCGGATCTGCCTTGGTGGGCAGGGTCGCGTTCCAGGCCAGTACGAGTCTCGTCAGGCGGGCAACGTCTGCGGGATGCTCCTTGGCGACGTCCTTCGCCTCAGCCCGATCCGCCTTTAGATTGTAGAGCCCGACCTGCCGGCCATCGAAAGTCGTGACGAGCTTCCAATCCCCGTCGCGCACCGCCAGATCAGGCCAGAAGTTGGGGTTCTTCTTGTCGCCGTTGATGCGCCAGAAGATGGGCCGGGTTCGCTGGACGGATTCACCCTTGAGCGCCGGGAGCAAATTTTCGCCGTCTCCATGGGCGTCGGCCGGCGGGGTGATTCCCGCGATGGCGCAGAAGGTGGGGAGTAGATCAACCGCCGTCAGCACGGTGGCGTTATCTTTCAGGCCGGCTGGAGCCTGACCCGGCCACCGCACGATGAATGGCACGCGCACGCCGCCTTCAAAGAGACTGGTCTTTTGTCCACGCAGGCCGCCCGTCTCGCCGATGCTGTAGTAACTACGATAGCTGCCGGGAACGCCTTTGTCGTCATCCTTGGACTTCGCCGGGCCGTTATCGCTGGAAAAAACTACCAGCGTATTCGAAGCGATTCCGCAGCGCTCCAGCGCATCGAGGATCAGCCCGACCTTGTTGTCGCCGTCGGAGATGACTGCAGCATAAACCTGTTGCCGGGGGTCGAGATGTTTCCATCGCGCCATGGATTCGTCCGAAGGGCTGTGGGCCAGATGGCTCTCGTGCAGCCAGACGTTCACGTAGAACGGTCGGTCTTTGTTTGCTTCGATGAACTTCACCGCCTGATTGGGAATATCGTTGCCCGAAGGTCTGACTTTCGGCCCCGGCCCGTGATAGACGGCCGAGTCGTCAATGCCGTAGTCCGCCATGGTTGGCTTACCTTCGCCGAGATGCCATTTGCCAAAGTGTCCGGTGCGATAGCCCGCTGTCTTGAGTAGGCGGGGGATTGTGGGTGCCTTAGGGTCCAACCAGTCTGGCATTTCCGGCGGCTTACTGACTCCGAAAACCGTATTGATTCCGAAACGACCAGGAAAACGCCCCGTCATGGCCGCGGCGCGACTAGGCGAGCACACCGGACTCAGGACGTTGAATTGTTGAAAGTCGATGCCCTCGCTGGCCAGCTTGTCGATCCGGGGAGTCTTCAGCCAGGTGTTGCCGTGGCAGGACAGGTCACCCCAGCCCCAGTCGTCGGCGTAGATGAAGACGATGTTTGGTTTCCCAGGTTTCTGGGGTGAGTCGGCCGCGTTTAATCCGGCCAGCGGCGTGAGCAGCAGGGCCGTGAGGAAGATGAGGGCGAGTTTCATGCTTCGGCGGGAGTTACTTCTGTTTTTGGACTCGACCCTTACTGAGTAACTCGGGTTCACCCTTGTCACCGCCGAGTTGAATCATCGTGGGGTAGAGCGTTTCCCACCACTTGTCATAGGACGCGGCGAGTTTGGACGCTAGTTCAGGCTTTTCTGCGGCGAGATCCTTCTGGCAAGTCGGGTCATTTTTCAGGTCGAACAAAGACCAGCGCCCCGGCGGCGTGACGCCCCAGTGGAACTGCGCGTCGGCTTTAGTGTAAGTCGCCGCGGTGGCGCCCGCTTCGACGGAGCGCAGGGTGGTGCACTGGCTAGAGTAGGTTTTGCAGGCGGGGTCATCGCACGGGCGGCTACGTACGAGTAGGAGATCACCCGTCTGCACGGAGGCCATCGCATGCTTGTGCGCGGCCGCCATGCCGCTGGGCCAGCGGCCGACATGATGGAATAGCAAGCGATCATCGTTCCACTGGATCGGTTGCGTGGATTCGAGCAGCGGTCGAAGTGTGTAGCCTTCGAGTTTCGCGCTGAGTTGGGGCGGGATGGTCGCACCAGCGAGGTCGCAGAGCGTCGGCAGGACGTCGAGGTGAGCCGTCAGGTTGCTCACTTTATGCGGCGTCCACTTCCCCGCCCATTTCCAGAAGGACATGGCTCGTGAGCCACCTTGCCAGATGGTGCATTTGCTGCCACGCATGCCAGCGTTGAAGACATCCAGCCCGTGGGTCTGCCCGTTATCGTTCATGAAGACGATGATCGTATTGTCCTCTAATTTACGTGCTTGGAGATGCTTCATCAGCCGTCCGAGGTTGTAGTCGAGGTTAGCGACCATGCCGAGATAGGCCGCTTCCTCCTTGTCCACCATGCCGCGGAACGGGGCCACGAATTCCTCGGGCGCGGCCAGGGGTGCGTGGGGTGAATAGGTGGCGAGATAGCAGAAGAATGGGGCATCCTTGCACTCATCCATGAAGGCCATGGCCTCGTCGAAAAAGATGTCCTCCCGGTAACCCTTCCGCGACTCGCGCTTGCGATTGCGGACCATGGCTGGATCGAAGTGGACGTTAGGACCGCCGACATTGGTGGAGCACCATTCAAACCCACGCTTCTCTGGAGCATACTCGCCGTCGCCGCCCAAGTGCCATTTGCCGACGAATCCCGTACGATACCCGGCGGACAGGAGCAGTTGCGGCAGGATGACGGCGTCCTTGTTCAGGTGCTCCCTGGGCTGGATGGTGTGCGTGACGCCATTGCGGAACTCATGCATGCCCGTGAGGAGCGCCGCCCGCGTGGGCGAACAGGACGGACTCACATAAAATTGCTCGAAGCGCACACTCTGGTCGTGCAGCGCGTCGAGGTGCGGCGTCTTGAGCAACGGATGCCCGTGTCGCCCCAGGTCCCCGTAGCCCTGATCGTCCGTTAAGATGAAAATAACATTAGGCTTCTTGGCGGGTCCTTCGGCGGCTTGCAGTGCGGCCAGCGGCGTGAGCAGCAGGGCCGTGAGGAAGATAAAAGTGTGCTTCATGCTAAGGTTATTTGGAAATGGGCTTCTTGGCGGCCTTGGCTTTGGGCGCGCCGGTCTTGGGGTAGCGGACGACCATGACGTCGTTCTTCTGCGGCTCGCCCCCTGTGGAACGACCGTCGGTGATGAGTTTCTCCAGTAGTAACTTCATTTCTGCCACGCGCTCGGTTTGTTCCTCGGCGAGGTTCTTCGTCTCACCGAGGTCGGTAGCCAGGTCGTACAGCTGGGCCGGCTGGGTCGCGATGTATTTCCAGTTCCCAGCCCGCAGGCCCGGGGTTCCGGTCGCGGCACAACTGATGGCATGATCGCGCGTCGGTTTGGCTGCACCCTTGAGTAAGGGTAAGAAACTAAAGCTATCTTCACCAGCTTCCGGCGGGAGTGCGGTGCCCCAGATTTCTGCCAGGGTAGCGATGAGATCGGCATGATGGACCAGTTGGTCGCAAGTGGAAGAGGGGGACACCTTGCCTGGCCATCGGACAATGAATGGTTCGCGATGACCGCCTTCATAGACCGACGTCTTATAGTCGCGGAGCGGGCCGCTGGGAAAGTGGCCTTGCTTTTCGAGGTCCTTGACGCCGACATAACTGGCGAAGCCATTGTCGCTGGTGAAGAGTACGAGGGTGTTGCTGGCGGCACCGCTTTTTTCGAGCGCAGCGAGGACTTGGCCTACCGCTGCATCCGTTTCCATGATAAGGTCGGCCGCGGCGTTATTCAGGCCGCTCTTTCCCTTCCACTCCTCATTGACGGCTAAGGGGGTGTGCGGAGTCGTCAGCGGAAGGTAGAGTAGAAAGGGTTCAGGCTTCCGGGCGGCTTCATCGATGAACGCACAGGCTCGGGCGGTCAGTGCCGGCAAGATGCGTTCCAGTTTCCACCTGGGTAAGGCCGGACCCGGTAAGCTCGCCTGGTTATTTCCAAGTAAGGCCTTGGGGAGCGCGCGGTCGGGGACGCCGATGGTTTGATTATTTTCGATAAAACAGAACGGCGGCCAATTCGGGACATCGGTTCCGAAGTAGGTGTCGAAGCCACGGGTGGTCGGTCCCCCGGGAATCTTTTGCGTGAACACTTTTTGCCAAGCGGCCTTATCGGCCTCTGGTGAAGTGCGGTCGGCTTCCTTGTAGTTGCGGAAAAGAGCCTTATCTCCATCCGTAATTGGCCAATCCCAGCCCAAGTGCCATTTGCCGATGGCAGCGGTCCGATAGCCCTGTTTCTTAGCCAAACTAGCAACCGTCAGGCGGTCGGCCGCGATGAGTGGTTCGCCGAAGACGCCGACGATGCCGGACTGCAGGCGCGTGCGCCAGTGGTAACGACCGGTGAGTAGGGTATAGCGAGAGGGCGAGCAGACGCCCGAGGAAGAATGCCCGTCCGTGAAGCGCATGCCCTCGGCGGCGAGGCGGTCGAGGTTCGGCGTGGCGATTTTTCCCCGCGTTGGATTATAGGCGCGTATATCCCCGTAGCCGAGGTCGTCGGCTAGGATGACGATGATGTTGGGCTTGGTCGCCTCGGCGGCGGTAAGTGCGAGGGTCGCGCCGAACCAGCAGGCGAGGAGGGTACGGATCATTTGATTTCCTGATAATCAGAGGTGAGGGTGAGTTTGTCGGCGTAGGCGTTGATATACCAAGCGGTCGTACCAGAAGGCAAGGGGGCGGAGGCGGTCGTGCCGCCGCCACCACTAGCGGCCATGGCTGGCGTCTCGACCCACTTGCGCGTGCCCGTGAAGCCTTTGTCGGTCGTCGAGACGAGGACGGCGCGGGTGAGTGGCTTGGTGGAATGGAATAGGGCGATGGCCGTGCCGGACTCGGTTTTGGCTAAAGGCGAGCTGCCCCAGGGCTTGCCGGTCTCGACGACGCTCTTCGCGAAGGCGTAGCTGTCGGGCGGATTCCAGCCGGCCGGGTGGCTGTGGCCCATCTTCGAGACGAGCGAGACCATGCGGGGGCCTGGCGCCTTGCGATAATGCTCGGCCTGGCAGCCGAGCGGGAAGTGGGCGTCCTGCGGCCAGGAGAGCCAGAGCACGGGCATCTTGACGCGGTCGGCGTAGTTCATGCCGTCCCAGACCTGCTTATAGCCATCGTTGTCATGCAGCGCCTTGCCCCAGTGGTTCTCGGCGTCGAACAGGTGGCCGCAGCCGTAGGTCGGGATGCCAAAGGCAAAGCGTTCATCGAGCCCGATGACCGTGCTCGTGATCACGCCACCCCAGGAGATGCCCATTACGCCAATCTTCGTAGCATCCACTTCTGGAAGGGAGCGGAGGAGGGAGTTCGCTAGCATCGTGTTCGCGAGCGCATGATACATCCACTGCTCCTTCATCGGTAGCTTCGTGTCGGCGAAGATGCCGTCACGCGCGGGTCCGGAGAAGGCGTGACGTGCCCAGCCGCTGCGGCCTTTCACGTTGTTCTCGTTATTGTCGGTCTGGCCTTCGACCGCGATGCTGATGGCCGCGAAACCTTGGGCGTTCCATTTCTGGACCCATTCCTTGTAGGCCGTGCCGCCGCCGCCGTGGACGACCACGATACCCGGGACCTTGCCTTCGCGTTGGGCGGGCAGGCCGATCCAAGCGAAGACACGTGTCGGCTTTCCTTGCCAGGACAGGGCGTCGTAGAAGATGGCGCGGACCGTGCCGTCGGGCTTGAAGCCCTCGGCCTCGTACGTCTTTGGCGCCTGGGCGCAGGTGTCGACGAGACCAAGCACCACCTTGCGGTCGGCGGGAGCCTCGGCGAAGAGGGCACCGGAGAGCACGATTAGGCAGAGCAGGGGGCGCATGGGGGTGGCGGTAAGTTGGGTGTAAAAGCGTATAGGTGCAAAAATAATGGGGTCAGACCCCGTTAATAGGGTCTGGCCCCATTGTGGGGAAGGCCGGGAGACTTATTTTTGGGTGAAGACGAAGACGCCGTGCTTATTCGCGGTCACGATCGCGGGCTTGGCCTGCGGGGTGAGCGGACCGGTCCAGAACTGCGTGCCGACGCCGCTGTCGCGGTCAACCTGATGGGGGAGGAAAGTCGCGCTGCCTTTGCCGTCGCGCTTCAGCTCGAACCAATAGACGACCGGATCGGCCATGGGCTCGTCGTCGGCCTTCGGGCCGTGCGCCCAGCGGCGCTTGCCGGTAACGATGTCGAGGAGTCCGTCGCCGTTCACGTCGGCCATTTGGATGGCGTGGAGCTGACTGAAGACGACGCCTTGCGGGTTCTCTGCGGCCGTGGCGCCCATGATCTTGCGTTCGGTAAAGGTGCCGTCGACGTTCTGCTCGAACCAGGACAGGCCATAGCCATGAGCCTTGAGGCTCGTGATGACGTCGTTACGCCCGTCGCCATTGACGTCCATGACATACATCTGGGCGCCGCCCTGACCGAACTTCGCCGGGTGGAAGACCCAGTTGGAGTCGGCCTTTGTATCCTTGGGCTGCTCGTACCAGCCGTCCTTCTCGAGGATGTCGACCCGGCCGTCGCCGTTGACGTCGCCGGCGCCGTAGCCGTGGGTGTACTTAAAGATCTTCTGGTCGTTGGCGGGCGACTTCGGGGTGATCGGGCGGAAGCGGGCCTTGCCCAACGGGTTGTTCCAGTCGATCTCGGCGTAGCCGAACTGACCCCCGGACTTCCCGCCCTTCTTCACGAGGTCGCTCGTGTGGCAGAGCAGCTCCGGCTTGCCGTCGCCGTTGATGTCGACGAACGCGGGCGACTCACCGTCGGCCACGTCGAAGATGTTATGTCGGGCCCAGTCGCCGCCCTTGCCGGCCGGATTCACGAAAACGAAGGCCGGCTCGCCCGGCAGGCCGAAGACCAGCAGGTCCGTCCAGCCGTCGCCTGTGAAGTCGTAGGCGAACTGGATGAAGTAGTCGGAGTAGCCTGTCGCCGGGTTGTAGGGCGTCTTGCTCGGGCCGCCCGCATTGTTGCGCTCCGGGGTGTAGGCGACCTTCTCCTTGAAGTCCGGGCCGAGCCAGAGGAAGCGACCGGCCGCCACGTCGAGCTGGCCATCGTGGTTGAAATCGGCGACCGCACAGCCTTCAGCGACGAAGTCCTTGGTGATAGTCTGCTTGGTGAACGAGACCTCCGCAGCCGCGAGGGACGCGGTAGCGGCGAGGAAGGCGAGGGTGGGGCGCATAGGGCGGGGTGGGGCTTACCTTTGAGACAAGCCCTCCCGCCTTGGGTTGCGAGGTAAATGGAGCCCCCGTTAGGCCAGCGCCGCTTTCACCACGTGGCCATGGACGTCGGTCAGGCGGTAATCGCGGCCCTGGAATCGGTAGGTCAATCGCTCGTGATCAAAGCCCAGTAAGTGGAGGATGGTTGCTTGCAGGTCGTGGACGTGGACCTTGTCTTTCACGCCCGCGAAGCCCATCTCATCGGTCTCGCCGTAGGAGAACCCGCCCTTCACGCCGCCGCCGGCCAGCATGACGGTAAAGCAGTCTGGATAGTGGTCGCGGCCGAGGACGGCGCCGCCCGCGGTGCGTCCCTCGCGGAAGGGTGTGCGACCGAACTCACCGCCCCAGACGATGAGGGTGTCATCGAGGAGGCCGCGTTCTTTGAGGTCCTTAATTAAAGCGGCGGCGGGTTTGTCCGTCTTCGCCATCTTCTTGGTCAGGCCATCACGGATATCTTCGGCGGGGTTCGTGCCGTGGAAATCCCAGCCCCAGTCGAAGAGGTGGACGAAGCGTACGCCTTTTTCGACGAGGCGTCGTGCGAGCAAGCAGTTATTGGCGAAGCTAGCTTCACCGGGTTTCGCGCCGTAGGCCTCGAGGGTCGCGGCGGATTCCTTGGAGATATCCATGACATCGGGCACGCTGGTCTGCATGCGGAAGGCGAGTTCATACTGGGCAATACGCGTGACCGTCTCGGCGTGGCCTAACTCATCTTGTTGGCGCTGGTTCAGGTCTTTCAGGGCGTCGAGCGTCGCGCGGCGCAGGTCGCGCGTCATGCCGGGTGGGTCATTGGCGAAGAGCACGGGGTCGCCCTTACTGCGGCACTGTACCCCTTGGAAGACGGAGGGCAGGAAGCCGCTGCCCCAGCAGCCTTGGCCACCGCTGGGCTGGGTGCCGCTGGAGATGAGCGTCACGAAACCAGGGAGATCTTGGTTCTCGGTGCCGAGGCCGTACGTGGCCCACGAGCCGAGCGATGGGCGTCCCTGACGGATGTGGCCCGTGAAGAGGAGCAGTTCGGCGGGTGCGTGGTTAAATTGGTCCGTATGCATCGCTCGTAGGAGCGTCACATCATCAGCGACGGTATGGAAGTTAGGGACCGCATCGCTCATCCAGAGGCCGCCCTTGCCGTACTGCTTGAACGTGCGCGGGGAGCCCATGAGTTTCGGCACACCGCTGGTGAAGGCGAACGTACGTCCCTTCAGGAAAGAATCTGGGCAGGGCTTGCCGTTCTGCTCCACCAGTGCCGGCTTAGGGTCAAAGATGTCGAGGTTGGGCGGGCCGCCTGACATGTGCAGGTAGATGACCCGTTTGGCGCGAGCCTTGAGCGGTGGGCGTTTCGGGGCGAGCGGGTGGTCGGTATCGGCCGGCGCGGCAAAGGCATTGCCTTGCAACGCTTGTAGGGCGATAGCGCCTAAACTGAATTGCCCCGCGCTACTGAGGAATTGCCGGCGGGTTTGTAAGCGGAGCTGCTCCGCGCGGACAGGATGCAAGGAAGGAGGGTTCATCGGATTAGCGGCGCATCAGGAATTCATCGAGGTTCATCACCACGCCAGCGACCGCCGTCCAGGCGGCCAGCTCGGCTAGGTCAGCGCCCTTGTCGGCGGGGCCCAGCGGCTGCGTCGCCATCTTGGTGGCGAGGGCGGGGTCGGCGCGATAGGTGGCTAAGGAGCGTTGCAGGAGGGTCTCCAAGGCCTTGAGCTCATGGGCGTCGGCGGCACGTGCTACGCAGAGTCGGAAGGCCAACTGGAGGCGGCCAGCGGTGTCGGCTGGCCCTTCTTTCAGGAGTCGGCGGGCGAGGCCCTGGCTGGCCTCCACGAAGACCGGATCGTTCAGGGTCACGAAAGCCTGCAGCGGCGTGTTGGAACGTCCGCGGCGCAGGGTGCAGGTTTCGCGATTCGGCGCGTCGAAGGTAGTGAAACTCGGGTAGGGGCTGTTGCGTCGGGTATCGGTGTAGACGCTCCGGCGATGGGCATCCTCGCCTGCGCTGGTGGTCCAATCGTTACTACCGCCGAAGGCTGCACTCAGGCCAGAGGCTGGGCGGATGGGGCGAACGGGAGTGCCGTACATCTTAGTGCTGAGTAGGCCGGCAACTGCAAGGGCTTGGTCGCGGAGTAGTTCGCCCGACGGGCGGAAGCGCGGCCCACGGGCCAGCAG
>Ga0209296_1000576_pt1 | contig 31911 bp, 43 predicted proteins | sample S_130206_EF_Meta_FD_187319 | JGI IMG/M metagenome (GOLD analysis project Ga0209296, IMG submission 187319) | Freshwater microbial communities from Lake Simoncouche, Canada to study carbon cycling - S_130206_EF_MetaG (SPAdes) (version 2) | ecosystem: Environmental > Aquatic > Freshwater > Lake ... | reverse complement strand
GTCCTGTTGAACCTTGTCCTCCAGTTGCACCTGTTGGTCCTACCGTTCCTTGAGCACCTTGTGGTCCTAAAGGTCCAATACTACCTTGGGCTCCTGTTGTACCTTGAGCACCTTGTGCACCAGTTGGCCCTAAAGCTCCTTTCCACCCTGTTGAATCTATTAAAGTATATAATGTATTAGTAATACTTGTGCCTACTCTTAAATCCGAAGAATTGACTTTAAATTGAGGGGATGTATTACTTAACTCAAAGTAAGTTGTTCCCGCTCGTTTAAACTTCAAAGCACCTGATTCAATTACTAATGTAGTTAGTGTTGAACCTGAGTCATAGAAATCAATCGTTCCGCTACCAGGGGTTATAATTATATTCTCAGCCACCTATTATTTCTTTTAATTTGTTTATTCTTTTATAAATGGAGTCTATAGTTCTTTGTTGTTCTTGAATACTTCCTACACCCAAACTAACTAATTGACCATATTCGACACTTTTATACCCTTCATTATCCGTAAACACTAATTCAGGAATTACTTTTTCTAAATCTTGGGCAATAAATCCAATAGATTCTCCTGAGAAAGCCGTTGGGAACGCAATTTGTTTATCGTTCTTAACCTTATCATGTTCTGAATCCCATTCGAATCTAACACCTTGTATTTGTTTTGTTTTTTGTAAAACATTTTCAAGTGTTTTTATATTATCTTTTAATCTTCTATCTGATGCAGGTCCTTGTGAACCTTGGGCACCTTGAGCACCTTGGGGACCTGTTGGTTGAACACCTTGAGCACCTGTTGCTCCAGCTCCACCTTGTGAACCTTGAGGTCCTGGTCCTGGTGTTCCTCCTTGTGAACCTTGGGCTCCTGTGGGTCCTATTAGTCCTTGAGAACCTTGGGCACCTGTAGGTCCTCCTGTAGCACCTTGGGCTCCTGTCGCACCTGGTCCTCCTTGAGCACCTTGGGCTCCTGTCGCACCTGCACCTCCTTGAGCTCCTTGGGCTCCTGTTGGTCCTGCAGCACCTTGGGCTCCTTGGGACGCACCTTGTGGTCCTTGGGCTCCTACTGGTCCTTGAGCACCTTGTGGACCTGCTGGTCCTGTTGCTCCTTTAGGTCCTTGTGAACCTTGGGCTCCTGTATTACCTCCAGCTCCTTGGGCTCCTGTGGAAGCTCCTTGAGCTCCTTGCGCACCCACTGGTCCTTGAGCACCTTGTGGACCTGCTGGTCCTGTCGCCCCTTTAGGTCCTTGTGAACCTTGGGCTCCTGTATTACCAAGGTTTCCTTGTGCCCCTGTTGATGCTCCTTGGGCTCCTTGGGCTCCTACGGGTCCTTGGGCTCCTTGTCCTCCAACGTTTCCTGTCGCACCGCCTCCTCCTTGAGCGCCTTGGGCTCCTGTGTTACCAACAGCACCTTGAGCTCCTGTGGAAGCTCCTTGGGCGCCTTGAGCTCCTTTAGGTCCTTGAGCACCTTGTCCTCCAACGTTTCCTGTCGCACCACCTCCTCCTTGAGCACCTTGGGCTCCTGTATTACCACCAGCACCTTGGGCTCCTGTGGAAGCTCCTTGGGCTCCTTGGGCTCCTACGGGTCCTTGAGCACCTTGTCCTCCAGCAATACCTGTAGCACCACCACCTCCTTGAGCACCTTGGGCTCCTGTGTTACCAACGGCTCCTTGAGCCCCAGTGTTTAAACCTTGGGCTCCTTGCCCACCTTGTGAACCTTGAGGTCCCGTTGCTCCAACATTACCTTGGGCTCCTTGAGCTCCTTGGGCTCCTGTATTACCTGTTGGTCCTGTATTACCTTGGGCTCCTGTAGACGCTCCTTGAGCACCTTGGGCTCCTGTATCTCCTGTTGCACCTTGAGCACCTTGGGCTCCTGTATTCGCACCTTGAGCTCCTTGACTACCAACTGTTCCTTGAGCACCTGTACTACCTTGAGCACCTGTGTTCGCTCCTTGAGCACCTTGTGAACCTTGAGCTCCTGTGTTACCAACGGCTCCTTGTGCTCCTGTAATACCTGTTGGTCCTGCAGTTCCTTGAGCGCCCTGTCCTCCTTGTGAACCTTGTCCTCCCGCGGCTCCTTGAGAACCTGTCGGTCCTTTAGTCCCTACAGCACCTTGAGCTCCCTGAGCTCCCGTAGAACCTTGAGGTCCTTTAATACCTGATGTTGGTCCAACCCAAACAGCTGAAGAATTAATCATTAGATTACCTCCAACGTAAACACTACCAGAAGTTACTGATGCCCCTGTTACTGTTACATTTGATGGTCCAATTGAAGCTCCACTTGATTGTGTTGCGGAAGAAAGAGAAAGGAATCCGTTTTTTACATTAAATTGTAGTTTGTTAACGTTGTCATCAAACACAACATGTGGGTCCGTATTACCTGTATTACCTTGAGGATATATTATTATATTTGCCATTATTTAATTTTAGATTCGATATATTCCAATTGTTTATCAATATCTTCAATAAATATTTGTTGTTCTTTAATACCTTCTACTAATACAGCATTTAACTTGGGATAATCTATTGAATAATATCCATCTTCATTCATTCTAACCACCTCAGGGAAATACAATCTAACATTTTGAGCAATTAACCCTATAGTATGAAGTTTTTGTTGTTTCTTGAAGTAATCTAATAGTGATGGATTTAAATTTTCATTCCAATCATATTCAACCGCATCTATTTTCATAATAGATTCTAAAACATTTTTAAGTGTTTCAATTCCATGTTTTAATCTAACATCAGAGAAACCACATGAAAACCCAAAACCACCTGTATCTCCACAAGTATAAGCAAATGGTACACAAGCCCCATTATTATAATACACGGTTTGATACCAATCACAGGTAGAAGTTGAACAATTTCCATAGCTAATATACTTAGGACCATATGGGGTATAATACGATGTTTGTTGATAAAAATAATAAATACTACCATTAGTGTAGGTACAAGCATCGTAACAATTTGTATAATATTCTACACTAAAAAAATAACACGTTACCCCTGCAGGACCTGTCGCTCCTTGTGCTCCTTGTGCTCCTTGAGCACCTAGCGTTCCTGAAGCTCCTGGTGCACCAGCACCTCCTTGTGAACCTTGGGCTCCTGTTGGGCCACCTGGTCCTGTATTTCCTTGAGCACCTGTTGCTCCACCTACACCTTGTGAACCTTGGGCTCCTACACTACCTGTTGGTCCTTTAGGTCCTACAGCTCCTTGAGCACCTGTTGGTCCTAAGTTACTCGCAGCACCTTGTGAACCTTGTCCACCTCCAGCCGCTGTAGAACCTGTCGGTCCTTTTGGACCAGCGGCTCCTTGAGCACCGAAGAAACCTGTGTTACCCGCTGCCCCTTGAGCACCTGTTGGTCCAGCACCTCCTTGTGAACCTTGAGCACCTTGTGCTCCTGTAGAACCTCCTGAGCCAACACCACCTGTAGCACCTTGGGCCCCCGTGTTACCTGTATTTCCTTGTGAACCTTGGGCTCCTGTATTACCTACACCTCCTTGTGAACCTTGAGCTCCTTGAGCTCCTGTTGAACCTCCTGGTCCTGTAGTTCCTGTAGCTCCTTGAGCTCCTGTGTTACCTGTATTACCTGCTGCTCCTTGGGCTCCCGTTGGTCCTGCTGTCCCTTGTGCCCCTTGAGCACCTTGTGCTCCTGTAGAACCTCCTGAGCCAACACCACCTGTAGCACCTTGGGCCCCCGTGTTACCTGTATTTCCTTGGGCTCCTTGAGCACCTGTTGGTCCTGCTGTCCCTTGTGCCCCTTGAGCACCTTGGGCTCCTGTAGAACCTGCTGGTCCTAACGCTCCTCCAGCCCCTTGTGCTCCTGTATTACCTGTATTTCCTTGGGCTCCTTGAGCACCTGTTGGTCCTGCTGTCCCTTGTGCCCCTTGAGCACCTTGTGCTCCTGTAGAACCTCCTGAGCCAACACCACCTGTAGCACCTTGGGCCCCCGTGTTACCTGTATTTCCTTGGGCTCCTTGAGAACCTATTGGTCCTGCTGTCCCTTGTGCCCCTTGAGCACCTGTAGACCCAACAGAACCTGTAGGCCCAATAGGTCCTGTAGACCCTTGAGCACCTGTGTTACCTGTGTTACCTCCAGGTCCTTGTGCTCCTGTATTACCTGTATTTCCTTGGGCTCCTGTATTACCTGTATTTCCTTGGGCTCCCTGAGCTCCTGTATTACCAATATCCCCTTGAGCACCTGTATGTCCTGTTCCCCCTGTACTTCCTTGTGAACCTGTGGCTCCTTGAGCTCCCGTGCTTCCTTGTGAACCTGTGGCTCCTTGAGCTCCCGTGCTTCCTTGAGCACCTGTTGTAACACTTGTAGTACCTTGAGCTCCCGTATCACCTTGTGTTCCTTGGCTTCCCTGAACCCCTAAAGCGCCTTGGGCACCTTGAGCCCCAACAATATTAGTTGTTGGACCAACCCAAACATTCGTGCTATCAATAACTTGAGTTCCTCCAACCGCCATGTAGTTAGTAACATTTATAGTCGAACCTACAGAAATAATTAGGTTAGACGGTTGTATGGATAAAACCCCTACAGACGCTCCATCAAACGTGATTGTTGACCCTGATAAAACCCTTAACTGAGTAAGTCCTGTATTTTCAAAATTAATATACGGGATGTCAGTTATCGGTATAGGGACTATTAATATGTCTTTAGCCATGGATGTTTTTTTCTCTTATCATATAAATACAACTAAAGTTGTTATTTACCAATAATTTGTATTCGTTTTATTTTTAAAATTTACTATAATTTATTCAACAATAAATAATTATCGGATTTATTAATGAACTTAAAGAAACCAGGAAGTAGAATCTTCACAACAAACTTATTCGCAGACTTCATACTATCTAAAATACCTCAAACAGAACAGTCAATTATTAAAGTTGTAGATTGTACCAACTTTTATATTATCAAAGGAAAAACAACGTATAATGAGGTATTAGATTTAGTGACATTAACTTCAGAATTTGAACAAAAATATTCAGATGTAATTAGTGAAATCAAAGTGAGTCACACTATTGATATCATTGAGTACGATTGTAAAATGGGAGTTCAACTTGAATTGGAACATACGTATCATTTTAGTGAAAATTGTTCTTATACCCAATCTCAGGTAGATTTATTTAAATCTAATGAGTTATCTTATGGGTTTGACCACACTACTAAAGAAATTACTGATGAAGAATTAATATTTGTATCTGAATTCCCTCACGGATATTCATTGGGCCAAGGGAGACTTCTATACTACTACGGTAAACATATATTCTATAGCGTTCCCTCATCATACCCATACCAGTCATTAACATTTAAAATAAGTTCATTAAAAGATGAGGAAGGTGATAACCTCTTTACGGTATTTAACTCATCACTAAACAGTTATGATGAAAGACTAAGGTCTGCAATATTGGATGTCTTTGATTTTGATATGACTTCTTTAGATAAAGAAATAAAAAAAGTGGATTGGAGTATTGAACTCACAAATCCACTTGAAGATTATTTTTTTATCAAGAAAAAGAATAAAGATTTGATATTGTTTTAAATAATACCTACGTTTTTTCTGTGTTTGTTGATTATATCAACAGCTTCCGTAAGTTCGTTATAGTTCCTATCAGGTGCGTATAAAAATGATTTATGATTTTTACCGTCCCCTTCAATAACTAACAATGCTGGTATCATATCATTTTCAGTTATCTCACTGAAAACATCATACTCTTCTTTATAGACTTCAATGTCTCTATCAAAAAATTCAATACCTTCTTTAGTTAACATATCTTTAAAATCCGTACAAAACGGGCAACCTTGCATTGTATAAACTATAACATTTAACTCGTTCATTGTAATTAATTTAATAACTCAAGTACTTGAGCTGGTTGCATCACTCCAGGTTTTGAGAACACTTCAGTTCCCTCCTTGAAGATTTTTATGGTTGGTACCGCTCTAACCCCTAATTCTGCCATAAGTTCCATATCATTCTCAATATCGAATTTATAAACACTATATTTTGGTACTCCTGCAGATTCTTTAATTAATGATTCGTTAACCTTTTCAAGGTTTCCCAACATTACTTTACATGGACCACACCATGTGGCAAATAGGTCAAGTACAAAACTCTCTCCGCTTTTAATTTTCTGTTTTAATTCTTCAGATGTTAATTGTTGCATTTTTAAATTGTTTTAATAATCCTCCAACGAATAGGGTGACTTCGTTTAGTTTTTCTTGTTTATAATAAATGGTTAACCCAACATGGGCATCATCCCCTAAAGATAAATATATATAAAACCCTTGTGCTGTCTTATAAATTTTCTCACTATATTTAATTTTGCCGTCTTTATAATCGGCATTACTCTCACTATAAACCAATGTTGTTTTTAACCCATCAATGGATTTTTCAAACTCTTTTGGTACCGATAATATGTTGATGATGGAGTATGTCTCCTCTCCTTCCTCAAGTTTCTTAATGTACTTTGGTGTATTCATTTTATAAAAAGTCCCATATACCTCTTGGGCCTGAGTCAATATTTTTATATGTCCATCTCAATTTACCTCCATGGTCAAACTCAGAATCAGAATTAAGTTTTACCCCATTCATACATTCTTTATTAATCTTAACAGTTTCAAATCTCTTGTCCTTCACAGAAGATAAGACAACCTCATCTAATTTAAATAGAACATCATTCCATTCTTCACTAAGTTTGTTGTTGAATCTGCCTAAACTTTGTATTCGTTTAACTTCGACTTTATCTTCAACTTTAGTCAAATTATATTCAATAGTTGCTCTATCCCCGTAATGTCCTTTTCTAAGCGATATAATAAACGATGCGGGTCTTCCGATGTAAGTCTTCACACAATTAGATTGCGTGGAACTTTCCTCGTTATATTCACTACTATTGGTTAATAACACTGGTATATAATCACCAATCTTACTTTGTATCATATCTACAAAGTATTGTGGATATTCTCTTTCATAAACTCCTTGTTTATAAAATTGCAGTTTATCCGTCCAATCCAAGTGTTCTTGTCTGAAATCTTCTTTATTATTGTCAGACATCCATCTTAAATCAGTTTCACCATATAACTTCAACTCCGTATACATTCTGATGTGGTCAGCAAATGTCCAAGTATCTAATGAACCATCAACGTAAACTTTTTTGAATATAGAATATACTCTTTTTAATTCTTCAATACTAACAACTGATTTGAATTCAGGTAAAATATTAGTTTGAGCAGGAGTTATTGAATTCAATAACTCTGTAATAATTTCATCATCTTGATTTAACCAATCGTCTCCAAACATTTCTCTGGCATGTTGGTACAATGCAAGGTTTAATCCTCTACAAGTGTGTAAAGACTTCTTCAATCTCTTACCTGAAATTTTTTGTACCGTCATGAAGGCATCAACCAATTTGTTACCGTTTTTCTTAAGAGCCTTTCTTATTTCAGGTCCAACTAAATGTTGAGCAAACACCTGAAAGTTGTTTGGGTACTTTATTTGTCTTTTGTTCAAGTAAAATCTGAATAATCTTTGAGTGAAGTCTAAATTTTCAAAGTCATCTCTATTATCTAATTCAAACATAAACTCAGAAATCGCACGTAAAGCAATTTCAGATACTTTTGATTTATCACTAAAATTATTGAGAACATTCTTAATCATCGACTTCATTGAATTAATTGGGTCGTGGGCAAAAAAGTTTCTTCTAATCTTTTTATTACATTTTATTTTTTTCTGATATTCTTTAAGGTGTCCAACGTAAACATCGCCAGTTCTTGTGTTCACACTAATGTAATCTACATTCCAAGAAACTTTGAACCATGTATTACCAGCTCGTCTATTTCTAAATCCGTGGAATAACTTCAAGGCAACTTTATCACCATTTCTTTCAACCACAACCATAGCATGCATTTTGGTAACCGTGCACATTGGGTTACCATAATTTTCAAGATAAGACTCCTCATCTGTGGTTGTCTTTTTAATATTGAATAAAGGGTGTTTCTTTGTTGGTGGACTTGATACAATTTCTACCAACCAATCATCTCCCTCACCCATAATTGGGTTTGGAATTATCCCACTAATAGGACTAGTTTCATGATGTGAAACACAGTTATATGATTCGAAGGTCTGTTTGAATATCTCTACTTTCATTCATCAAATATAGTTAAAATTAAAATGGAGGACAATGTCCCCCACAAATGTACGAATAAAAATTCGAACTATAATTCTAATTTAATGAATAATTTCCAAATTCAGTAAAGATGATTAAGTTATCTAATGAAAGTTCTTGGTACTTAGGATGTTTTAAGATTTCATCTATGGTTAAAGATTTAGTAGGTTCTTTCTTTTTCTCCACAACCTTTTTAGTCTTACCGTGAATCTGAGCACAGATTTCAATAATTTGATTTCTAGTCAGATTAACTTCTTCACCCTTTTCGTAATTTTGAAAGGCGACTTCACGTAATTTAGAGTAAAATTCCTCCTCCTTAGTCTTTGGAACTAAGTTGAGGAGGTCATTAGGATTTTCTCTAAAGAATTTAATGATGTTATTCATGTATATCTCAACATCAACACTCATAGTATAGTTAGTTAGTTGTTAAACAATTAATCTTGAAGGTCCCACATACCTCCACCCATGTCAGTTCCTTTTTCCTTGATGGCATTAGGTACTTCAACATTATTACTTCCTTTCAAATTCAAGAAGTATAAGTTAGGTAAATCAGCAATACACTCAGGAATTGTTCTTAACTCATTGTTGTTAATCAATGCCAAGAATCTCAATTTAGGTAGTGTACAGATTGATTCAGGTATAGATGTAATACAGTTATCTAATAGAATCATATTCAAGTCTTTGAATCTTCCAATCTCTTCAGGAATAGTAATAGTAACATTGTTATTATTATTACCTCTGTTTTGAATTTGGAATTCTTTTAATGTTTCAGGTAAACTTCCGATTAAATCATCTAACCCGTAAAGAGCTATAAACTTACCGATTGCTCCGTGACTGAAACTATCAATAACCAATTTCTCTCCACCAACAGTAAGACCTTTGGCGAACTCAGGTTTGAAGAATTGTTTTAATTCTTGCATTGGTCCGTTCAATAATTGAACTAAGTCTTGTTGACGGTCATCCTTATCCATAAATTGATTCGATGGGAAATGGAATTGGTAACGAGTCTTAGGTAATCCTGTCATAGGTGACACATCTGTATCATTAGGATTGAATACCACATATAATGGACCGTCCTTAATGTATCTATCAAACCATGATGCTCCAGGTGCAGATGTACACCATCTTGTTTCTTGGTTATTACCTCCATAGAAACATGCTGCCTCTTTACCTACAACACCTTTGTCTTTAATTTCAACAACTCTCCAATTCTCACCATCGAAAACAAGTTTACCACCTGGGTGAACTTCAGCTTGTTTTCTTTCCGCTTTAGTTGTTGATGCCAATGTTAAGTCAAAATCCTTAACGGCATCATATAATTGGTCAGGAGTGATTTTATTAATATCTCTCATCTCCTTTGGTAATCTTCCTTTGAATCTTTCAAATTTCTTAAGGTCATCAGTTACCTTATAAAGGTCTTCCATGAAAGTGTCTTTCACTTGCTTAACCTCTTTTTCGTATCCGTTATCACCAAACTGTCTTTCAGTTTTTGGATTTAAATAATTCTTAATTAACCATTGTACGTAAGCACCCGCCTTCACTTTTGCAAGTTCATCAGAACTAGCAGTATCAATGTCGACATTGTTCAATCTTGTGGTTGGGTCAGCTTTAACTAACTCAATAAATTCTTTCTTACTTAACTTAGGTTTAACCTTAGCACCATTTTTATCTTCACTTGGTTTTGTCAAAGCATTAAACAATACTTCGAATCTCGATTGCTCGACTATGATAGTTCTTAATAAGGACGTAAATTTCATCTATTTTTGATTTATTAATAAATATATTGTGAATACAAAAATAACTAATAATTCAATATAAGCAGCTCTTCCCCCATATTTTGTTTTACACCTTTTTTTGCCGCTGCGGCCTTGGCAAACTCCTTTTTCTCCCATCTGAACGTAGTTTCAGGGTACCATTGATGTAATAACTCAAAATCATAATACGATAAACTAAATTTACCTTCTACGTTATTTAATACGTTTGCAAGTCTTTCATGGTCATCTCGGTCAAAATCATGGTTATTATAGTAGTTCTCAGTCTTCCAATATGGAGGGTCCAAATAGATATAAGTCGACGGTGAATCATACTTCTCAATAACCGCTTGGAAGTCTAAATTCTCTACATGAGTAATTTTTAAGAAATGTTCAATCCAATCAGGTTTACTTAACTTATCTCTGAATGTTAGATACTTTGACTTGTACTTACCTTTCAAGTCAATAAAAGAACTTGTCTCAGGTTTAGACCCTGAGAATACCTGTGACAATACATAAGCGTATTTTGCCGCAACGGTATAATCGTAAGGTTGTACGCTGAAACCTGGTGCAAATATTTCAGCTTGGAACCTGATAAATTGTTCTTTGTATATGTCAGGAGTCACATCAACCCCTCTTTCTTGACAAGGAATTGCGTTAACCGCATCCAATAATAAAGTTGGATTCTGTAAACATTGGAACAGATTGTAGTTTAGTGGGTTGAAGTCGTTATAAACAACTCTTTTGAGGTTTGGGAACTGATTTAAGTTCATGTTAAAGAAACACCAGAACATTCCTGAGAATGGTTCAACGTATGTTTCCATGTCGTTAGGGTAGAATGGTACAATCCATTTACCAATTTTAGATTTACCTCCGATGTATGATAATGCCATAGATTTCTTTTTTACAAGTATAACAAATAAAATTCAAAAAGGCAAATGATTCTAATAAGTTTTATAAGATTGACTAATGAATTATGGTTTCGTATTATTTATAAACTTAACACACTTATTATGTCAGAATGTAAACAATGTAATCAAAAACCAGTATCTAAAGGTCAATACGCAACAATATTTTTTGGTGTCTACCTATTAGTCTCCTCAATTTACGGTACCGTTGTATTGGTTAAGGATTTAATTTCTTTATTTAAATAACCTTTTCAAATCTTACGTTTAATTTAACGTACATATCTCCACCGTTGTAACCCTTACCCTTAAGTCTTAAAGGTCTTGAGGTGTCAAATAAACGTGGTGAGTCCATACTTAAAGTACCATCGGGATGAGGTATTAAGAATTTATCTTTTTGTACTTCTTCCAAGTTAAGATATAGGTTATAAATTAAATCATTATTTAATTTTTCAAAACCATCTTTACTAATCATTTCAATTTGAATTACCAAATCTCCATAGTCCCCATTCTTAAAGTCACCAGCGTTCTCAAGTTTCAAGTATTGACCTGAATCAATACCAATAGGTAATTTGATTTTAACACTGTTTGCAGTAGACTTAGTACCTTGTCCACCACAGTTATAACATTTGTGAACTAAAGTATATCCTCTACCAGCACAGGTATTACAAGCTGTCCTAATTTGTTGAGTCATAAATCCTGTTCCAAATGTTTTAACTTCGAACCCCTGTCCTTTACATGTGGTACATTGTTGTTGTTCTCCACCAGCACCACTACAAATAGTACAATGATTCTCTTTAATATAATGAATGTCTTTTTCGGTACCCAAGTATGATTCAACAGGAGTAATAACTACCTTCACTATTTTATCAGGGGCATTTTTTCTTCTTTGTTGTCTGAATGGAGAATTATTATTCCTAAACATATTCGAGAACATGTCTTCATAAGGAGTTCCTTGAAAAGGATTTGATTTTGAATTATCAAATTTGGCTTTCTTTTCGGGATTACCTAAAACATCATATGCCTCTGCAATATCCTTAAACTTTTCCGCGCCATCAGGATTTACATCGGGATGATATTTCTTTGAAAGGGTTCTATATGATTTTTTAATCTCATCTGCGGACGCTTTCTCTTCAACTTCTAAAATTTTATAGTAATCTTTCATATATGGAGAACTACCTTGTAGTCTTGTTTAAAAATAAGGCAAAGAAAAGAATAATAAAGAAATTCATCACCATTGGTAAAGCTAAATTATTTTATGATAAACTCATTAAAGAATCTAATGAAGTTATTTTTGATGTTGAGGTTGAGGCGGGTAGTGAATGTAAGTACGAGATTGGTATCGTTGAATTAAGTGATAAACAACTTGTACCAGTATATATGACCGATGAATTTGGTAGAAATGTAAGAGTTAAACTTGATGAAAGTGGTATGACTCTATTTCAAATTGCCCCATACAAAAAAGAAGAATTAATATACGATATCAAAGAAGGTAAAAAAATTACAACCCAAGAACTAATGAAGAAGTACTTGAAGGGTGACGGAATGAAAATGATTTCGGTATTAAATAATAAGATTGTAGTTCAACAGGAAGAGAAGTTTTATTTGTTTACCTTGAAATCTGAAAAAGAATCCTCCAGGTTTATAGATTGTCTTTCGTCTTACTTCTTTAAAACAAAAAGAGGAGATTGTCTTTTTGTAAAAGATTACTCCTCAGCTCAGCGAAAATATTTGTACGGTATTTTAGAATCGAATGGTTTTAGCAAACAAGTTCTTTATAGAAAGTTTACTTCTCTGCCTCAGTCAAAATAAAATGAAAATCAGTTCCTGAAATATCAATTGAGAATTGTTTGTGATGTCTATCAACTTCTCTAAAATGATTAATAACACTTGAATATTCTCCCTTAGGTAATTCAAATACAATTGTTGCTTTACCACTAAAGATTGTCTGTACTGATTCAGCAATCAATGCCAACTTCTCTAATTCCCCAAAAGCAATATTTTTATTTTCTTCCATAAACTTATTTTTTTCGGTACAGGAAATAAATCTTCTTTCTTAATACTTGTGATTTCTTTAATGTACGCTTCTTTTATTTTATCAACTTGTTTAGAGTCTTTTCTTTCCTCACTCTGTAACTTTTTCAGTTCCTTCTGTATCAGGTTCGTCTTGCTCATCTATGTCTAAATTTGGTTCTTCATCATCTTCAATTTCTAAACTGGTGTCACCTTCATCGAAATCAAAGTATAAGTTTTGAAGTTTATCTAAATCAGTTTTTTCAAATGTTTGTTTAAGTTGTTCGACTGTTTGTTTGAATAATCTTTCTTTTAATTCTTTTTCTTTATTCAATTTAATAATTTTGGCAATTTTGCTTAAAATAGTTGAAATGTTTTTTTCATCAATTGGTGCCACGAATGAAATCCCTTTAAGGTTTTGGTCCTCCGCTTCGAATCCAACCACTTGACCGTCTTCAACTAAACTTTTTGGTAATGACCACTTCGTTGGGAATACCATATCAAAACTCAGATAATTTTTTAATCTTCTTATTGAGTGGAGGTATTCTATGAATGGTGTTAATTCTTTGTAAAAACTCATTTTATATATAGATATGTGATTATGTAACTTATTGCTAATCCAAGGAAAATAAGTTCCCTGTTACTATAAACCAAGGGTTTTGGTTCTCGTTGTAACAGGGCGCCTATAAACTTTGTGACATTTTTCAATGACACTAATATTGTGAAAACAAATATAAAAAAATATATTGTGTCAATATTATGCATTCTTTTCTGTCTTGTTGTGTTCTAAAATTTCACCTCTTAGTGTTTGAAGCAAAGCTTTTAATTCTTGTGCAGATTTTCTAGCTCTAGTACCAGCACTTTTGTTTCCGTTAAAGAATTTTGTTGTATCTACTGAAAGTAATTCAGTTAATACTTTGATTTGTTCTAATGTTTCCATCTTTAAATTATAATTTAGTTTATTGTTTATTTTAGAATATTAACTTTTATCCCTCTGGTGTAAATAGAATAAGGGTTTTTTTTAAACTATACTCTTTTCTAATAATTTGTAAAGTTCAGTTAATATATCCAAATCTGATTTGCTGAATGGTTTATCTAAGTCAAAAATTTCAACTAAAAAATTTGGAATTGAATCTTTAACACTTCTATCAGGATGGTTATAAAACGTATCCATAAAAAATGAGTTGAAGTATTCTTTATGTTCTCCCTCAATTTTAATATTAATATTTTCTTTTTTGAATTCTTCCACGACCTTGTTCCAACACCATGTGAAATGTAATACTTTATCTTCTTGGGTTAAAGATATTTTAGTTTCATGGTTTTCGTTGGTATCCCCCATATAGGTGTCAATGATGACATAATTCAAAGATTTGAATATATCACCATATAGTTCGATTTTCTCAACATTCATGTTATGAATATTGAACCAAATTGTTACTTCGTCAGTTGGTATTGGCTTGGACATCCAATTAAAAAAATTCTCCATAGAGTTCATCTATGGAGAATATAATATAAGGATAGTAAATGTGAATTTTTATTGAGTCTTTCTGTCGTAAGAAATCAAGTTTTTCATCTTATTCATCTCTTCAGATATGATTTTTGTTTTCTTATCTTCAGTAGATTCTAATTGACTCATAATTTTATTAGCCTTTGATGCTGATGTACTTTTAATACTTTTTAAAGAACCTGCTTGTTTTTTACTTCCTGCAACATCAACTGGTTGTGGTTGTCTATTGTATGAAACTTCCATTTGTTCCGCCCCATATAAGTTGTCGTCAAAATTCTTTTTAAATCTATCTCCAACTTTTTCACTTCTTTTTGAAACGTTTCCTAAAGCTTTACCATCTTTACTTGTAACGGCATTACCATTTTTAGAGTCACCTTTGATTTGTTTTGTAATCATCTCATCATCAGGTTTGATTTCATCATATACTAAGTTTGTCATACCAGGGTAAGCAAACGCCTCAATGTATTCTTCAACCGCATCTGATGGATGGTATTTCATTTCATTGTGCTCTTTTTCCATATCATAATTACTTTGAGGGAAGTCGTCAGGGTTTTCTTCATATCCTTTACCACCCATAAACATATCCTTCATGTAATCTTTCATTTTTGTAACTACTTCTTTAGCATAGTCGTCGTTCTCTTTTTTGTTTAATCCTAAAACTTTTTCAGTCTTTTTAAGACCTTCAGGTGATTTTTTAGACAAATTTGAAGTTTCAGCTTTATCTTTAACTTTTTGTTCGTTTACAATGTTTTCAATCATATCGATTAATTCATCTTCAGTTAATCTTAAAGACGCAACACTTTCTTTAACACTCTTAAGTGTTAATGCCAAATTAACTTGTTTCAATAATTTAGAATCGGCAACAGATAATTTCTTATCTCCTTCACCTTTCTTCATTAATTCTTTCTTTAAAGATTTTAATTTTGCTTGAGGGATTTTATCTCCTTCAGGGATGCCTAACTTCTTATGTAACGCACCTTTCTTCATATCTGTCTTCTGAATCCATTTTTCTTTACCCTCTTTAACTTGATATGTTTTACCGTCAACCTCAAAAGAATCTTTACCGTCTTTTTTAGCGTCCGCCAAAGCTCCTGAAAATGCATTTCCTTCTTCAGTTTCTTGTTCACCCATATCTCTTGCAGTTCTAACTCTGAATGGTTTTCCACCAAACTTGTCTTGATACATTTTAAAGAATCTACCTCCTTCTTTTGGAGCAAACCATGGTTGATTTTTACCGTGTTTTGACATCAATGATTCAAAATCATTGAACTCTTCTTCATCGTAATCAGAAAGAGCATCAGGATGACTTTGTCTATCAATATCATCAAACCATCCATGTTCATCATCAAATGATGCAATCATTTTTGGTCTACGACTAACATCCCATTGGTTCTTACCTAATCCTTTACCAACATAAGTTGGCTCTTGAGCTGATAATTCTTCAGCTTCTTCTTCCTCTTCCTCGTCACCTTCATAGTCACCAGGAGTTGACTTATCTTCTTCGTCATCAAAGAAAAACCATTCTTCAACTTCTTCTTTATGTTTTTTAGCGTCTCTTAATTTTTTGAAATCTGCTGAAGTAATTTTACCTTTTGGCTCGGCAACATCAATCTTCTTTTGACCTCCTTTAAGTTCTTCATCCATTTCAACTTCAGTCCACTCACCTTCATTGATTTTTTTTGATAGTTCTTTAACTTTACTCTCAATCTCTTCATTCAAGATTCTTGAGACAAGTTTATCAATATTTCTGTTAAAATTACTCATCGTTAATTGTTTTCTTATAAATATCTTTAGTTGTGTCTTTTGTTTATTTTTTCGTATTCATGTTCCAAAATAGTCATAATAACATTCTTACTCACACCTGTTTTAGCTGCAACATTATTAATAGCCTCTTTAACTGATTCGTTTTTACTAATCTTTATGTTATTAATATCCCCTTGATTACAATAAGGAAATTTAGTGCATTTCTTCTTAATTTTAACAAATCCTCCACCTGGTATTTGAGTCTTTCTACTTGGTCCCCAATCTTTCTTCTTAGTTGATTTGGCCCACATTGAAGGTGATTCATAACCACCGACTGAACCTGATGTTGTCGCTTCTTTAGCTTCTACCTTTTCAACTTCACTCTCCTTTAATTTAGGATTTTCACTTCTACTTCTCTCCCAAAACGCATCATCTCCACCAAATACTGGTCCTGAATATGCTCCTGATGAACCTGAACCTGTTGCTTCTTTAGTTTCTTTCTTTTTAGGTTTCTTAGGACCCTTATCATCTGTTTCTCCTTTAACCATATTTCTTAATATAGTATTTAAAACATCCATAGTTAAACCAGGAGTCTTACCTCCAGGATAATATTTAGAGAAACCTGTTTCTTCTTCTTTAGTCTCTTCTTTTTTAACTTTCTTACGTCCTTGGCAATGTGCCCTTTGACTAAATCCTTTAGGATGTGAACAATCTATAGATTTCTTATACTTTTCACTCCACTCTTCACTAACCTCATCTTGTTCTTGAGTTTCTTTCTTTTTAGCGTGTAATAATTTGTTAATACTTCTTCTAATCATCGGAGTACTATCTTCTGATTTATCCTCTTTCATACCTTGTGAATATTTTGCGTGGTCTATCATAGTTCCTTGGTTCATTCCCACTGCACTGAACGCTTTATCTAAACTTTTCTTGTATAAATTTGCTGATGATTGTGCCATTATTATGCGTTTTTAAGTCTTGGTTCCCAATAACTTCTATTCATCCACATGAATTGATAGAATTCTCTGAACATTCTTAATGTGATATCTTTAATATCACCTTCGAGTTTACCTCTTTTAATTTCTCTACCAATTTTTTCAATTAGTTTGTCTTCGTATTGTTTCATAGTGCTTTGACCCATAAAGTTTTTAATCTCTTTACGCATCAATACTTCTATTTCTTTAACTTCTGAACTTGTTAGTGCCATTATTTTGTAATTAAGAAAAATGTTAATACGGCTATAACCCCTGTTCCTAAGATTGATTTGAACTTACCTTTTACTTTCTCTTTCTTTAGGTCCCACTCTACTTTTTTAACATAACCGTCTAACGTGTTATACTTTTCATTTTGAGTATCAATGATTTTAACATAGTTAATCTCTTTTTGTTTCATTACATTGATAACGCTGTCTTTCAACAAAACTTTACTTTCAGTCACAACCAATAAAGAATCACTCAATTTAAGTTGAGCTTTGGCTTCATCACCACTTTTTAAATCCTTAATAATTTTTTTCACAGTTGATATTGGAAAGGATTTAACTGGTTCCTTACTACTTGTATCTGTTTGTGAAAAAGCTGTCAATGTCGTTGTCAGTATAGCTATCAACGCGATTAATTTCTTCATGATAAATTTCTTTTATTATTGTCTTTTGACCTTTTATTTTGTGGATACTATTATCAATTTCATCAATTTTTTTATTGTATACTATAATACTACTATCCAATTTTTGTTGTTCTTTATACATGTCTTTGATGATTACATTAAGATAATCAATCTTTTGTTCCGACATTCTCGTTATTGGCGTTAATACAAATATCATCCAGTATAGTATGAATAAACCAAAAATTCCAGCAAGAATTGTTTTGTAATTTACTTTGATAAAATTTAAAATAATCTGTACCATATTATTCAGGTGATTCTTTTGTTTTCTTTCTACTCGCAAGTACTTTACCCCATTTAGATTTAAACTTTTGATAGTACTGTTGTAGTTTGTTTATTAAGTCAAGGAATTCAGCGTCAACTTTAAGCATTTGACCGTTGATGTATATCCCACTGTCTTCTCCAATAGTGAATATGAAGTCCAAGTCTCCGTCAATAAGTTTTCCTGACCACTCAACATTGTTTGGGTAGACATTCAAAGTATTAAAGTCCGCCAAGTCTGATACTTCATTTACGAACTCATCCATAGTTTCTTGGAAGGCGATTTTTTCATCAGATGTAATATCCAAATCACTTCTGTTTTTACCATGTAACGCTAAAATACCTCCAGAGATTCTATATCTTTGTATTTTATCTTTTTGAGTTGGTTCTTCACCATCTTCAACTTCCGTATTGGCAGTTTCATACTCATTATCTTGTTGAATTCTACTTTCAACGTCGCTGGCAACATTTATTTGTGTGCTCTGTTCAAATAAGAACTTAGACTTTTTTAATAGAGATTTAATTTCGTCGTATCTCTCGTTATGCAAATTGCTCATTTTCTAATAGTTTTCTAAAGGTTTCGAAGTTAAATGATGGGCTTAGGTCAGTGAAATTAGAGTCAAAGTTACTTTTGGTAACTATCCCCTCAAAGTTCTCAATACCAGCTACTTTGGTATTATGTCCTATACATCTATTATCTATTCGAAGAGTTTCGTTTATTTGGTTACACAAGTCCGCAGTTGATTTGAGTTGGGCGGTCGTGTAAGGTTGCCAAAAAAAGTAATCTCTCCATTTTTTTTCGTACACCTGTTCATTATAAATACTTCCTTTCCAGTTAATATAAGAGTTTGTTAATGGTTTCTTTTCTAACCATCCCAAATTCTCCAAACATATAATAATGGAGTTACGATTTATGTTTTCATTCTTGAAATAATTGGTGTGTGAGGTGTTTGACAGTAATTGTAAAATTTTACCGTCTCTGGCGATAACGTAATTGGGTATCCTATCAAACTTCCCGTTATACCTAAATTTAAGGGAGGCCAAGTATTCCTCGACCTCCCTTGATGTATGACACAGGATTATTTGTTTCTTTTTCTTTTGTTTACCCGTTGGTTTGAAATCTCCATATTTTTGGATGTTAAGCATCTCTTCGTAAATAATTCAATACCTTTTTCTCAGGTTCGTTTATTTCTTCTGTTGGTATTTCAAGTGTCCCAAACTTTTGTTCGTTTAATTTGATTAACTCTTCCTCAAGTTTTTGTAAGTCATCTTCTGTTGGAGTATACTTTTCGTTTTCAATCAGAGCTTCTTGTTTACCAGCTGCAATACTTAACGCATCGATGTCAACTTCAGATAGTTTAGGTAACTCAGGTTGTTTCTTTTTATCCTCTTCTTCAAACTTAACTAACATGTGTAAGAATGAAAGAGAAATTAATGGTAACATACCGCCAGCAAATAACGCCAAGAATCTTTTATGACCCGCAACATCACCTACCCCAAGGAAACTAACTAATGGGTCAACTAAGTCTACCCAGTCCTTAAATGATTGTGAGTTGATGTCAATGTATTGATAAGCAAAGAAGATGTTACCTATGAACTGAATCAAGGTAACAATACCAAATGGGAAATAAACTTTCTTACCCATTTGTGCGGATATTGCCGCCAATGCCGATAACGCAGCAATCTCAATACCCACAGACAAATATATTGCCCAACTAAATGGATTAGATAAATTATACCATTTAGTTACGTGTGATATCGACACAAACGCCACGGTCAATATCGGGACCAAGAACGCAATGTAGATTATAGTTTTAAAGTTCTTTTGAAACCAATTCATTATTTTTTCGTGTTTAATCTTTTTATCTCATCTTCGATTTCAGTTTGTCTTCTTACGTCAAGAAGTTTTCTATCAGTTGCTTGAATCATTCTTTTTTCTGCCTCAAGTCCTGAAATCTTTAATTGAGCATCCAACTCTTGTTTTGTGTAAGTTGAATCTTTAATACTTTTAATATCTTTTTTAATTGCTGTCAACTCTCTTGAGTCTCCGCAACTTTTAAAGAACGTTAATACGGCAATCACTAATATGATTATTGTGAAGTTATTTTCTAAAAATTTTTTCATAATATTTTAATTTAAATTTATCCTTAAAATATAAAAGGTGTATTAAATAAATACACCCTTTACATCAATTTATAGATATTCGAAGAGAATACCTGTCTCATTTCTTAACTTTCGAAGAGCTTTTTCTTTAATTTGTCGTACCCTTTCTTTGGTTAAATCGAAGTCATTACCTATATCCTCCAAGGTTCTTGTTGAACCAGATAACCCAAAATAGTCTTGAATAATTATTTTTTCTCTCTCATCCAAAACGTCAAGCATAGATAACAATTTCTCCTTTAATGTTTGTTCTGTGGATAAATTAGCATCCGCCAAATCGGCATTAGGATTGTTCAAGATGTCCAATAAGGTATCACCTTCTTCGTTGAGTGGATTGTCTAAGTTTACGGTATAAGGTAGGTTTACGAATTTCTCAGGTAGTTCAACACCTGCTCTATCCAACTCTTTTTTTGCTTTATGTAGTTCTTGAACCACATTTACTGGTAGACGAATAGTTCTTGCATTCTCATTCAATGATTGCAAAATAGATTGTCTAACCCACCAAACGGCATAAGAGATGAATCTCAATCGTTTAGACCAATCGAAGTTCTCGATTGCTTTCATCAATCCAAGATTACCTTCCGCAATCAAATCGGGTAGGTCCAATCCTTGGTTTTGATATTGTTTACTTACGGTAATTACAAAACGTAAATTACCTTCCAAAAGTTCTTTTTGAATTTCTTTTGTTTCTTCTTCTGTGATAAAACCAGATAGCATTCTTTCAGCTAACTCTCGTTCTCTTTCAGGAGTCATTACCTTCAGCTTACGAATGTCCTTTAGGTAGTGACTAATTTCTTCTTGATTAATAGGAATTGATGATTTTTCTTTCATATATATTATTTGCTGTATGTTTCTAAAATATCTTTTTCAAATGGGCTTAGAGATTCCATCCCGTCAACCAAGACCTTATCCAATATTTGGTCAAGAGATGGTTTTTTATATAAATTCTTTTCTTTCATTTCTTCCAAAAGTAATGCCACAAACTCATCATCATCTTCTGACTCCATAAAGTCCAAGTTGTTTTTAATACGACTCATATCTAATTTCATATCCAAACCCTCACCAGGATTATCCAAATCAAACAAATGATTATAGACATCATCGTTAAGACATACCGATACGTTGTCAGTTATAGTGTTTAAGAAAAAAGAATCCGATACTCCAAAAAGAACTCCTTTAATATATTCAAATATTTCTTCCTTGTTTACCTCGGAAGTAAAGTGGAAAATTAAAACACCCTTGGCGTATTGAAATTTAAGGTTTTTTGAATCCACAATTGGTGTTACAGACAACGCAATTTCTCTACACATAGAGTCGTCGAATGTTCCGAGTACTGTTAATAAATAGTTATCCATGTTTATTTTTAATTTAGACAAATGTAATGATTTTATTCTAATTAGGGGATTTCAATCCAACAACTTCTGAAAAATTAGGGTATAATCTATCATATATCTCAACAATATTATTTCTATGCTGGATGTTCATAAACTCTCCCTTTCCTGGTAAAGTCAAGTCAGTGGTAATCGCATAAAGGCCGCAAGATGTTTTCAATTCTTTCTCAAAATCAACAGACGCCTTTGCTTGCAGAGTGTTTTCCCTAATAATCTCAACAATCTCAATCTCATTTCGACCCGCGTATCTTGTTTCAGAAAATCTTGATTGGACTGAATTTTTAGTATATCCTATCTTTAACATATCTACACCTCCTACCTTCATATGAACCAAATACACAATGTGTGGACCAAAACAAGTGTCTACTCTGTTGTATATGTAATCGATAATTTTTGGGTATTGTCGAATAATATCATTTAACACCTCAATTTTTACATTAACGTCTTGACCCTTTGAACGTTTATATCTTTCGTATAGTTCCATATTAAAAGTATATTTTTCCTTTTTCTCCTGAATGTTGTTCGTACCACTTACCATCTTTGTCTTGCCAACAATATGGGTTGGTTGGGTCCACCTTCCATCTATACTTTGAATAGAAGTCAAAGTCTTTCTTCAATAGGTTAGACTTGTGTGAGTCATGGAACTTTTGATTACCCCACCACTCAGGGTAGGTTACTGATTCATCAATCACTTCGTAGTTCATGGTGTTCTTAAAACCACGTCTAACCCACTCATCAATACTTGCATTCAAGTACATCTTAAGTAACGGTACGTGTTTTCTCCACATAACAGAACATGGATGGTTTAACCACCCTTTGTAGGGGGTACCATCCAACTTTGGTCTGCCAAGTATTGCATTGATAATTTGAAAGGTCTCAACTCTTTGTTTACCTAAACGTTTGTCGTCAAGTACCTTTAATGATTCGTTAATGTCTGAGTATGGTAGGAATGTTTGCATGGGGCAAATATATGTAAATTAGTTAATAATTGTTTCAATTTCTGTATTAGATACGTATTTTTTAGTTTTTTCTTTATGACATTCGTTACATAGAATTTGACAATTTTCTTCAGTTGTTGGCCCAGCCTCATTGTACTCCAAAATATGGTCTGCTTGTGCTTCTGATAATAGAATTTCTTTTTCACAAGATTTACATTTACCTCTTTGATTTAACCATACTACTTCTTTAATTTCTTTACTAAAAATTCTAGTATTATCCAAGGCGTCTACACCATAGTTTAAATTAAAAAGTTCGAGTTCAACATCAAATCTAAGTTTATTATTACCATTTACACCTCCTCTAAACACTTCAAAAAATCTATTGTATTTAAGCACAAACCCTTTCTCCTCATCGTTTAATTTGTCAATGATTTTAGATAACCTTTTATATTTAAGAACTAACTCAACAAAGGTGTCTAAATATTCACCAAATTTTTCTTCGGTTCTAGATTTACCAATAATTCTTCTCAAGTAAACCATCAAAACAACCAAATCTATTTTCATATTTAGATTAATTGTTTTAGTTGCTTGAACTATCTTATCATTATTTGATATGAATGTTAACGCCCAAATAATTTCTTTCTTAATGTTTTCTAATTTGTCTTGGTTTAGAATTGTCTTATGAAATCTCATAAGAATTTTATGGGTAGGATGAGTGTGACTTATTTTATCTTCATAAAATCTACAGATAAATCTTTCTAATATTTCATTTAGTTCTTTTCTCTTATTTTGTCGGTTAATAACTTTCTTACCAACTCCGTTTAAACAAAAATTAAGTAACCCTCCATTAATGATAAGATTATTAACATCACTTTTAAAACTATTTCTAATTTCTGCTTGAGTTAAAGCACTTGAATCATTCCATCTTTGGAATACATATGTTTCAATACTTTCTCTTTCCTCTTCAGTACAACTTTGAGTGTCGAGCACAATTACAGGTAATTTACATTTTCTAAAATGTTCATTAACCTTTGGTTCTTTTTTCCATTTTCTACCTTTCCAAAAACTATTTGGTTGTCCTTCATAAGTTATTTCTAAATTATTTTCCAAATATTCTTTTAAAGATGATAATCTTTGTTTACCGTCAACCACACGATAGTATTCAAAACCGTCATCATCTCTTTTATACATCTCCAAATAAATTGCAGGAATAGGTGTGTTAGACATAAATGAATCTACTAACTTAATTTGTTGACTTTTGTCCCACACATCACCTCTCTGAAACCACGGATTCAAATCCAAACGTTCATCCTCTATTAATTGCTTTATGTCACCCCCAAGAAGTGGTATTGCTTGTTGGGTTACTTTTGTTCGTAATAACTTTTGAGCAATTTCATTTACCTCTTTAATTTCTACAACCTCTTCGGTCGATAATTTTAATGTATTTTCCATAAAATGAATTTTAGATATGAATTACAAAGATACACATTAATTCATCATAAACAAAAAAAAGTCTCACTATTGTGAGACTTTTGAAATATTATCTGTTTTTGTAATCTTAACCACGTTGTTAGACCAATTATTGACCAACGGGTTATGGGTAATAACGAATATCTTCTCGAAGTATTCCTTCATCTTGGTAAAGAATTCCCCAACCATTTCAAGGTTATCATTCGATATCTTCCCGAATACCTCATCCCAAACAATGATGTTCGGTTTTGGTAAAGAACATACCTTAGATAGAACGGCTCTCAAGGCCATCGCTGCAATGGTTCTTTCGTAACCTGAACCTGAAACCATTAGTTTCTCAATACCTGTTGAGTTGTCAACCATGATGAATTCAACCTCGTTCTTATCATTGATACGAATCTCCAAGTTGAAGTAACATGAGTCCTGAAGTAATCTCTGAAGTTCAGAGTTAATCAATGGCATCATTGTTTTCATAATCATCTTGGTGATACCGTTCTTACCGTAAATTTCAACGTAGATTTTGTAAATCTTCTCACGTTCAAACTCCTCAGCAATTTTAAGAATGATACCGTTATTCTTTTCGATACGAGCTTCAAGGTTTTCGATTTGAGTTGAATTGGTAGTTTGAATTCTCTCGTACCCTCTCTTCTCTCCAATCAATTCGTCGATACGTAAACCTGCTTTCACAAGTTGAGCTTCGATTTCATTGTTCTTTTTAATCTTGTCCTGAACCTCCTCGTATCTCTTAAGTTTGTCTTTGACGCCAGCTAACTTCAACTCATTGGATTCCAACGATATCTCGTATTTCTCCTTAATAAGTTTGTTTCTCTCGTACTCATCAAAGTCTTTCTTAAGTTGAGTGTAGGATTTTTCTTTCTTGTCAAGTTTTTCATACTCTTTTTCAAGAGTCTTAACTTTCTTTTCCCAATCCTTTAACTCATCAATTTTTTTCTTTGTGAGAGCTGCTTCCATCAATTTGATTCCGCAATGCTCACATTGAATCCCATCACCATACTTTTCAATTAAGGTTTTGATATCCATAACCTCCTTGTTGGCAATGAGTAGGTCATCTCCCGTTTTTCTTAGTTCATCTTTAATCTCATCATGTTTGTCTTCGTGATAGAAGTCCTTAGGTTCAACGATTTTGATTTCATTGATTTGCCCTTTGATTCTTTCACTTGAACCTTCAAGGTCTGAAATCTCAGATTGTAATTTGATAGGATTAAGAACAATCAAATCTTTGTCCAAGTCTGTGAATTTGGACTTAAGTAAATTGTCCTTGTACTCTTGTCCCTTCTGAAGTCTGGCATCAACATCGCCAATTTTATTGGTCATGTCTTTAATCTCATTCTTCATTTTGGTTATCTCTTCGGTAGATGTCTCGTTGTCTTGTTTCAAAGACTCCGTGTTGTACACGTTTGACATCATACCCTTTGAGAACTCAGAGTAAATTTCCTTACCTGTCTCTTCCTTCTTCTTCAAGAATTCAAGACCTAAGAAACGGCTTAATACCTGACCACGAGCTGTTGGTTTCGCCTCTAATAAATCCTCAAGGTTAGACGCAGTTGTAACGATTGTCATCAAGAAGTCATCCATCGTTCCGATAGACCTTTTCATGAAGTCTTCTGTCTCTCTACGTTGTTCACCTGTGAAGTTCTGAAGTTGTCCGTCAGCAAGTTTTTTAAAGAACTCAAGTTCCGTCTTAACATTCCATTCCCCAGCTTTGGATTTCTTTCGTTCAATCTGACGAGCAATAACATATTCCTCTCCGTCAATCACGATGTCACCCTTAACACTAACTTTGTTAATGTCTGTAAATCTATTAAAGATTTCTTCTGCCTTCTGGGTCTTCGTAGTGGTGTTAAAGAACAAGAACAATAGTAAGTCCACGGTCAATACAGTCTTACCACCAAAGTTAGGTGGGTCTGACTCAACCACGGTAATACCGTTGCACTTCTCGAAGTCGATTACTTGGTTCTCACCATAAGATAAGAAGTTACTAAACTCTATCTTTTTGATGTACCATCTTTTGAATGGAGTAACCTCAACTTCGTTGGCTGCCATTCTGTTTTCCACCGCAAGGTCAATATTCATAACTTGGTCCAAGTATTGGTCTTGTCCCTTAGATTCAAGTAATGACTTGATTAACTCCTTTTGGTAGTTTTTGTCCATGATGTTCACAGAAACATCAACGGTTTGTTGTGTATCATCAGTCGTCTTCACCTTCGTGATTACGTTGATGTTAGAAGAGGCGTACTTCTTCATGAAGTACTGTTTTACCGACTTAATCCTCTCTTGAGTAAAGTTCTCTGGTGTATCCTCCCAAATGACTTGGATGTAAGGATTTTCCAAAGTAGTTGTATCTAGCTTTGTAGCCATATGTTTGTAATTAAACGTTGGTGGTGGATTGAATAAATCCCATTTCATGTTTATGCTGTTGGTTGTTGCTCACCAGGTTTATTAGCGTCGTATTGTTTCTTCAAATCCTCAAGTTGTTTCTTCATTGATTCATCAAACATTTTCTGCATCGCAGTTTTTTGAGCTTTAAGTTTTTGATTTCTCGCAGCAACTTTCTTTCTGTGTTCTTTAGCGTTTTTGCCCATTTTAAATTTTATTTAGTTATTGTTACGTATATTAATAATCCCCACATAAGGATATAAAATAAACCCAGATGCCATCCTTTTATCCCTTTCATTTTCTTATAGTCCTTTTTCAGTTATTTTAATTTGTTCTTTTATTACGTTATTCTCAGGGTCAAAAAGTTTCCCATTCAAATATTTTTTAATGAGTTTACGACCTTCTTCCTTAATCATTGAATCGATATCAGGTTCCGTCTCGTTAGAAATGTTCATAATATCTAACACCTTTACGGTAATCGTATATTCTGCACTAGTTCTTTGCATTTTAGTCTTGTTTTGGTCTATTCATTTCGTACCACTCAATGATTGAGTTAATCGCCCATACTGAACCTGACGCTAACATACCATCAAAGAACCAAGATGCGAATGGTGTAACACCAAGTATTTCGTGTACAGGTGAATATAAGAAAATTCCGTAAAAGAATCCAATCCATGTAGATGCACACATCATACATTTAATCATGTTACTAACGAAAATGAAAAATCCTCCGAATGGTGTATTTGGATTGTCTGCCAGTTTGTTAATGAAATTTCTCGGCCCGTTGAAAATGCTTCCGTAAACAATGATGTTAGTCATACCGTAAGCCATAACCATCCATAGTAATAATTGTGTTATCATAATTTGTGTTTTAATTTATCTATATAATTTATCGTCCAAGTTGGACCCTTTTAAAAATAATGCTTTCTTATCATCGTTAAACTTTTGAATATCTTCAATAGTTTTTTCGTACTCTCTAATCTGTTTGTCTTTTTCGATGTTATCTTGTTTCAACTTCTGAACTGTGTTCTGAAGTGCTTCAAGTTTTGGTTTCAAACTATTGTCAGTTGTCTCCTTTTCTACAACAACTTCTTTAACCACCTCTCGTATCACTTCCACCTCTTTAGTAACCTCTCGTATCACTTCTACCTCAACAGGTACCTCCTTAATAACTTCTACTGTTTCAGGTGGTCTGTTCTCCAACTCTTGTATTTTTAACAAAAGTTCATTTGTCTGAGTGTTGTCACTAATATATTCTATTTTTGTTACAACTTTCTCAACAGGAACTTCCTTAACTACCTCTTTAATAACTACTTTATCAACAGGTACTTCTTTGATTACCTCGACTATTTTTTCAACAACTCTTTCAACAGGAACTTCCCTAATAACCTCAACTATTTTTTCAACTTGGACTTCCTTGATAGTTTCAATTGGTTTCTCAATCTCAACATATTCAATCCTCACAACTTCTTTCTCTTCAACTACAGGTACCTCAACATACTTGATGACCTCTTTAATTACTTCTTTTTCTTTTGTTTCAACCCCCGCATTTAACAAACCATATCTTTCAATGTTAAATCCAACTGTAAAGGAATCCTTGACAACTGAACTAATTAGTAAGTCGTTAAGATTACAATAAGACAATAAGTCTTTATGTTCAGTTGTCGTGAGATTAATTTTTATTTCCATATTAATAATTAACTAACTTTTCGGTTCCTTCAACCAAATTGTCAATTGAGTTAATATAAAATGATAGGAATGGTTTAGGGTTTGGTAAGTCAACGAAGTCATACTCATCCTTGGCAATATCATAAACCCCATATCCATGTTTGGTAACTTTCTCTCCAAAGTTTTGTTGGATGGTCGAACCAATCATATAGGCTTTCTTTTTACCAGGTATGTCAAACACTTGTCTCTTATGGATATCACCACATAGTACTAGGTCACATCCTTTAAATTTACTCACATCAAACCCGTCTTCAAACTTGTATCCGATGTCGGTATATAAACCTTGGATAGGTCCGTGGAATAACCCAATGTTCTTGTTTGTTGATTTGTTGATGTCTGGTGGGATGTTGTGCTCCATTAATGAATATACACACCAATTAACATTATCGTCCTCGTATACTCCTCTATTCTTCAAATAAACGATGTTCTCGTTGTTAAGTGAATCTATGATTGGAGTAAGGGCGTCAAGTCTGGTGTTGTTGTTCTCAAGGAAGTCGTGGTTACCAATGATTACAATAGTTTTTGCAATCTTGGAACATTCTGTTAATATCCATGCAACAAACTCTATAAGTTCAGGTGTCATTTGGTTCTTTGAGTGAACCAAATCTCCTGTGAATACTATTCTATCTGGCTGAAGTGTTTTCCATTCTTTTAACGCAGATTCAAGGATGCCACGATATAAATCATGGTCCTTGAATAATCTTACGTGTAAGTCTGAAAAATGAACTAATCTATTAATCATTAATTAATGTCTTTTCGTTTTCTTCGAAAGGATTAAATCCTTTATTTATGTGTCCACAAGATTCACATTTGTAAATCGGGAAAGGCACTGTTGTATCTTCAGGTGAGCCCGTCATAAGAGCAGGAACACGTTTAAGATAAATAACCTCTTTGAAATAGATTCCGTCACAACTCTCGCATTTGATAGTTGGACAATCTCTTAAATTAATTTTTGGTTTCTCTAATTGCATATTGTGTTTTATTTAATTTAGTTAAGAACTCATCAACCTTATTCTTCACACTTGAAGTATAATTCTTTGCGTCGGCATCATCAAGATTAGTTAAAGATTTCTCAAACTGTTCAAAGTTTAAACCTGTTAAAGCTCCGACAAATGAATCCACAATGTCTTTATCTTTTTTGATTAACTTCATCTTCATAAAGTAATATCTAACTGCTGTAAAAATTTGAAACAATTCATCTTCAGTCCATTTACCATTTTTAAGTTGGTTTACATTAATGGTGTTATCAATAACGTTGTATGTTGTAATGTCACCATTAAAGGCACAATCATTGTATTCATGATAAAAGGCAACTTTAACATAATTTTGTTCTTTGGTTTTTGACTTATCAATAAGATAAGCAAGAAATCCATTTTTAGAATATCTTGTAAATGTATTTGGGTCGTTTCTACCTGCAGTACACCATTTTGTACCCGCACCATATTTCAATGACCCCCTATGAGTTACTGGTTGAATTAACAAAAATCTATCATTTTCAAGAAGTACGTTTACATGTTCGTCTCTATTAAATGTTTTATCGTCTTTCGCTATTTCAGCATTATCAATAACAAACCTCAATAAAGCCAAGTCGGCATACTCTTTGTGATAAATGTCTTTGTTAGTAATGTACGGTAATAAATCATCGAATTTTTTAACAATATCGATAATAACCGAAGTATTAACATAGATTAACACGTTTTCCCTGTTAACCCATGTTCTTAACATAAATTCAAGGTATTTTTTTGTTGGTGTAAAATCCGCGTCAACAAATTTGTTAAATGTTGCTTTTGTAACTTTTGGATACTTGAGTCTTAAATCTTCTACTTTTGACATGTTATCTTCTTTATAATTCTCAACAAAGATAGATAATAAAATTCAATTTTACAAATAATTTTTCATATCCATGTCCATGATAATGTCAATTAACTCCTGTGGTACTTTATATTCGTCATATTGGGAGTCATCTTTAAGATGTGATATAACACATCCAAACAATTTGATGTCCTCGTATTTGGTTCCTTTTAACATCTTCTTAAGTAACTTACCGTAGAATGGTAATTGAAGGTAATAGTGACCTAATGCAGTATCAGGGTACTTACCGAATGGTGTTTTAAGTCTTTTTGTATAATTTGTTTCTAAAAAATTCTTTGGTTTGTTAGTTTTCCAATCGGTAATTACCAATCCAAACTCAGTCTTAGTTCTATTCATCATCAACCAAATCTTATCGGGTTGTCCTGTGTATCCCAACTCAGGGTCTCCAAGTACCATCTCCGTATCTAATAGAACCGCACCTCTCTCTTCCATCAACTTGAGGTACTTGTTACCAGCGGCAATCATATTGTCTCCCTTCATAATCTGTGTTAGGTCACAGTCAAATATTGGTTGTCTTACCTCTTTATAATTTCCATTACGTTCTATTACGTTTTTCTCTAATACAAAGTGGACTCTACTTCCCATGTTAGTAGAATACTCACCAGCGGCTGCCCATTCTTCAATCAACTCTTGTTGTCTCTGTGGGTCCCCACCTGCTTTATTGTATGCCGCCTCCTCGGTTGGGAACTCAGTGTAGAACTTCTTTAATACTTTAGAAACTGAAGGGTAATCTTTTTTACCATTCATGGTGTATATGTGGTTTTCCTCCTCAAAGGATAATCCAAGTTCTTGTTGTCTCTGAGCAATTAACTCTCTAATTTCTTCCGCTACTTTATTTAATTTCATAGTAATAATCATCTATTTGTCCTCGTAAATCACAGATGTCTTTATCACCAGGTAATTTAACAATTTTTATTTTGTTATATAATCTACCACCATTCAACTCGTGGTATAATTTTAATCCGTCTTTCCATGCGTCACCATCCGTACAGATGATAACATTTCCATTGGCTCTGTTGTATAGGTTTTCAAATAACAACTTACTCATCTTCTTACCTAACATCACAATAGAATTCTCTAAGAAGAATCCGTCAAAGGCACCTTCTACCAAATAAACATCTTTCTCCCAGTCAATAAGTCCTTCGTTGAATATGATTTCATCTTTAGGTACTGTAGGGTTCTTGTACTTCATCTTATTCTGTACCCAAGCACGAGCAACAAAATAGTTCAAAGCACCTTCAGTGTTGAATGATGGTACAATGATTCTGTAGGCGAAGTCACCTGATACAGTATAACCTATCTTGTACTTCTCAATAATATCTTCGGTAATACCTCTTGAGGTAAGATACCTCATGGCTTCAATGTGCGGTATAAATCTTGGGTTGGAATCCTTAAATGTAGTATAACCTTCAGGTAGTCTTAACTTAGGTCGTTTAAGGTCTTCTTTCTTTAACTCCTCAGGTTTGATTAGGTTGTATAATTTCTTTTGGGCTTTGGTTCCGTGTTTGTCAAATAGTTTACCGAGTGGTCCTTGAGTTCCAAGAGTCTCTCCACAAGACCAACATTTGTATACGTGTTTACCGTAGTTAATCTCCAAGTTACCCTTACCATCACCATGGTCTAACCCCTTCTCTTCGGCACAGACAGGACAGTCAAATGATATCTGACCTTTGGATTCGTAGTGTTGTTTGGGTCTCCCCAATACATCCGTAAGTAACTCAACTAATACTTCTATCTCATCTGACATATTACAAATATAATAAATTATTTTGTAATGTCATCTTTTGACTCAATACCAACGATGTTGTTTCTCCACCATTTACCAAATGAAGTGTTCTCTTTAATTCTCTTATCAATAAACACAATTAAAAAAAAGAACAATGATGTAAAAATGATAAAAAAAATCCATATGTAAGCGATTATAACCATACTATATCCATTTTACTTTATTAACGTTTTG
>Ga0209296_1000575_pt1 | contig 32024 bp, 52 predicted proteins | sample S_130206_EF_Meta_FD_187319 | JGI IMG/M metagenome (GOLD analysis project Ga0209296, IMG submission 187319) | Freshwater microbial communities from Lake Simoncouche, Canada to study carbon cycling - S_130206_EF_MetaG (SPAdes) (version 2) | ecosystem: Environmental > Aquatic > Freshwater > Lake ... | reverse complement strand
ATCCAGCAATAGATACGGATGGAGCATTTGGAGTTGAATAGTAATTTGATCCTTCATTCACTCCAAATGTTATTGTTGCATTAGAGCCTACATAAACATTGTTATAAACAGTGCCACCCATTTGCATACCGAATGGAAGGTTCATTTGAACACCAGCATCGTCTACTCCAGCCAAAACGTTAACAGTTGTTCCAATAGTGGCTTGTAAATTATTGACTGCTGTTTGAGCAGCATCAATAGCAAGGTTTGCCTGAGTTAATTCTGTTTGAGCAGTTGCCTGTGCTGTAGAGGCTTCTGTTTTTGCAGTGACCACTTCAGATATTGCTGTCTGAGCTTCTGTTATTTGTGTTGTTATATTATTTATAGCGGTAGTTGCAGTAGTTACTGTAGCCTTTGCATCTTGAACTATTTGAGAACTTTGATCTATTGGGGTAGCAGATAAATCAACATTGTTAATAGTATTAATAGCGGTTTGAACATTACTTATTTCTGTATTAGCCAAAGATATTTTTGATGCTACCTCTGCTGTTACAGACTGAGCTTGAGAATATTCGGTTTGTGCTTGTGTTATCTCTACTATGGCATTATTTGTGGCTGTAGTGGCTTGTTGAACCTCTGTAGTAGCAGTAGCAAGAGCAGAGTCAACTGCTTGTTGGGCAGGGCTAACAACAACTTGTTCTTGATTATCAGAAGCCTTGGCGTTATCTGGTGACATTATTGAAAAAACTGTAATACATAGGCTTATCCCAAAAAACAATAAAACTCTGCGTTTAAAATTAATCAATCAGCATCCCCCAGGGGTAGGGTTTTATATCTTACTAATTTAGTTTTTTACTAAATTATCCCTTAATTATACTTTATGTTATTTATTTCCTTAAATAAATATGTCGTACAGTTGATGGATACCACTTAACTCCACCTAAAACTGTCTTTACTCCTTCACTATTAAGTTTCTCTGCTATTGCTTTATATGAAAGACCTAAAGTTCTTTCAGATAATATTCTTTCTGAAATTGATTTTTCTACTAAAGGTAGTGGTCCTAGATCAACACCCCATACTTTTTTATTATCGCGTCTATCTTGATGAACATCTTTTTGGCGAAGTGAAATCATTCCTCTTTCCATCTCTGCCATGGCACTCATTATGGTTACTACAAACCGTCCCTGGTAGGTAGCAGTATCTAAACCAAGATCAAGAAGTGCTAGACGCCAACCGTATTTATGTGAACGATCAACAATACTAAGAAAGTCTCTAGTAGAACGAGCAAGTCGATCAAGACGTGTGACAAACAAAGCCTCTGCCTCACCTTTATCAAGACTCTCTAATGCAGCAGTTAATACAGGTCGACCAGTTATGTTCTTACCTGAACGACCCTCTTCACGAAGCATCTCTACTTCATACCCCTGAGATTCTGCTGCATATTTAAGTTGCTTTTCTTGAGCATCTAGGCTTACCCCATCGTCAACCTGCATCTGAGTAGACACTCTTGCATAGCAATAGGCTATTTTTTTATCCATTAGACAATTTCCTGATATTTATATATTTGTTTAATTAACAGCCCAACCACTACCATATCGTCTAATTGACCTATAACTGGAATAAAATCTGGTATTAAGTCAATTGGAGATATTATATACAAAAGTAAAACTACTATAGATAGTTTTGCTTTTAGTGGAGTTTTTGAGGACTTAACCACTTTTATAATATCTTTAAGGTTTAAGGATAGTTTTTTAAACAAACTATTCTTCATCCTTTACTACCCTCAAATTCTTAGTTTTATTGAGATCTTTCATTAGTTTTTGATAAGTATCATCAAGTTTGCTTTTTTTAGTTTTTTTAGTAAAAAAGTCAAAAAATGCTTTAATTAGGGAATATACGATTGCTAAGCCAAAAAGTGCCACTAAAGCAACTAGCCCCCAGCCGACAATTGCTACCAGCATTTGAAATGCTATTTCGAAGGGTTGTTTCCAGTCTACGCTCATTATTGCCTCTTTTCTGGGGATTTTCCCCATAAAAAGACTATATCACATACAGACTTAGACTTAAAACTGTACGTCTTATGTCTCCCCTTAGGGGGATTTCATAAGTGTCACATTGGACGATTTTTAAGCGTTTTACGCTTGTTTAGGCTGCGTACCTTACAATCACTATTCCTGAGCCACCTGCGCCGCCAGGTTGCGCTGCTGATTGATTTCTTCCACCTCCACCGCCGCCGCCAGTGTTTACTGTTCCTGCAACACCAGAAGAATCATTAGTAAGACCACCACTACCACCTCCACCTAAACCACCTGCACCTGATGGGTCACCCGAAGTACCACCTCCGCCTCCACCACCTGCATAATATGTAGATGTACCTGAAATAGAAGTTGCAACACCTACACCACCTGCACTACCTGTATTGGCTATACCACCTTGTCCTGCTGCGCCAGCACCACCTCCACCTAAGCCATTTGATTGTCCAGCAACGGCTGCGTAAGTTCCACCTGCAAATCCTTGATTAACGGTTCCTGCCCCTGGGCTTCCAACACCATAAGCCTGACCACCACCTGAACCACCATTACCTGCGTTAGTTTCATTACCATCTGCACCTTTACCACCACCAGTTGATGTGATAGTTGAGAATACGGAGTTAGAGCCATTAGTTGCAACATTAATGCCAGTACCCGCTGTTCCGCCAGCACCTACAGTTACTGTGTATGCCTGAGCAGTTAAAGATAATGCAGTTTCAAGAGAACCTCCACCACCAGTTGCGGTAACAGTTGAGCGAAGTCCGCCCGCACCTCCGCCACCGCTTCTGGAATAACCAGAACCACCACCACCTGCAACTACTAAGTAGTCAGCAGTTAATGATTGAGTAGGAGTAAAAGTTCCTGATGATGTAAATGTGTGTATCCAATATCCACCAGCAAGAGTAATATTTCCACCAGTTGCTTTAGCAAGGGCAGTAATAAAATTACCAGATGATGTAAAGGTATGAATAGTGTTACCACCAGATGTTGTGACTGTTCCGCCAGTTGCTTTTTGCTCAGTGCCTGCGTATCGAGCAATTACAATTCCTGAGCCGCCAGATTTACCAGAGTAATTAACAGCACCAGTAGAGCCACCCCCACCACCACCCCCTGTGTTAGCAGTACCAGCAGAAGCGTCATCTAAATCTCTTTTACCACCTTGACCACCGCCACCTGAACCACCAGTAGCGTTAGTGCTTGTAGAATAACTACCACCTCCTCCTCCACCAGCATAAGTTACTGATGAGCCTGAAATAGAATTTGCAGTTCCATTTCCACCATTACCACCTAAACTGTTACCAGTATTACCAGTTCCATTGGAACCTGCGGCACTTGCTCCACCGCCACCTCCACCTGCGTAACCATCACCAGAAGTTGATGAACCACCATTATTTCCTTGTGATGGAGACGTTGAAGGTGTATTTCCTGTACCACCAACAGCAGAACTATTTACTCCACCACCGCCGCCTGAACCACCATTAGATCCAGCAGCATAACCACCAGCACCACCTGCTGTAGAAGTAATAGTTGAAAATACTGAGTTGCTACCATTTATGCCACTAACAGCAGATGAAGCACCTGCACCACCTGCACCAACGGTTACCGTGTAGTTTGTATCAAAGTCTAAAGTTAAAGCAGTATTACCAATAGATGTGCGATAACCACCTGCACCGCCGCCACCACCAGTAGCCCAACTACCGCCTCCTCCACCTGCAACTACTAAATAATCAACTGCTAAACCTAAAAAAGATTTAATGTTGGCAGCAGCTGAGATTCCAAGAATTGGCATGAGACTCCTAAAAGTATTTTCTAATTATACCTTGCTTTAAAAATCTGTTTTTTCGCGCTCCCTTTCCGTTAAAAGAAAAGGCAGAGATAAAGATTAGGGGGTTAGAAGGTTATGCTTCCTGTAGTGACATTATATTATTATACTTCCGCTTTCTGTCCAGTGATAATATGTGTATCCACCGCTTTCTGTGCGAGTAGGAGATCCTGTAGTTGAGGCCGCGGTGTATGCTCCGGTCGTACGAAGTATAACAATTCCAGATCCACCATTTTTACCTACACCATTAGCAATACCCCTAGAAGCAACAGTCCCTCCTCCGCCTCCCGTGTTTGCTGTTCCGTTAGTGCCTGACGTTCCTGCAGTACTACTGTTAATTCTTCCATCTCCGTTACCACCTCCACCATGACCACCTAGAGGACCCGGCCTGAATGGAGATGGATTGCCAAAAACACCTCCGTTGTCAACTGCGCCACCGCCTCCACCTGCGTAATAATAAGTTCCACTTACGTTTTGACCAGTGCCAGTTGCACTTCCCCACGATGAGTAAGCAGATGATCCAACTCCACCTGCTCCACCTGCCTCACCTGATCCGTTGCCACCTGATCCTCCTGCTCCTCCGCCACCACCACCACCGTATCCAAAGGCTGAAGTACTTCCACTTCCACCGCTCTCACCTTGACCTGACGTTCCAGTTCCAGGACCGCCTCTGTTTGGACCTTGACACTGACCTCCACCAGATCCTCCATTGCTACCAGCGTCATTAGAATTATTACCTGAACCACCACCACCGCCGCCGACCGATGCAGTTAAAGAACCAAATACTGAGTTAGAACCGTTTAGTCCGCTGTTTTCATAGCGACCACTGCCGCCAGCACCAACTGTAACTGTATGGACACTTGCATAATCTAAAGTTTGTGATAAAAAACCTTGTAAACCACCAGCTCCTCCACCGCCGCCGGAAACGCCACCGCCGCCACCACCTGCTACAATAAGAATATCAGCATTTAGACCTAAAAAAGATTTTGTATTTTGTGAAGCGCTTGTTCCTAAAAGTGGCACGGGAATCCTTTGTTTAGATAACTAATTATATCTTAGTTTCAAAACTCGTTTTTTCGCGCTCTCTGTCCGTGATAAGCGGAGGATGAGAGAGGAAGGTTAGGGGGTTATAGACCGCCGTGTCCGTTTGAAAGACCAGCAGCAACTCCATTTGATTCTAAAAGATTACCAAATTCAGTTGCGTTACCTGTGGTTGCTATGGTTACATATTCAATTGTGCTAAGAATGGTATTTCCAAATCCACCAGAACTTACGGCTCTAGTATGTGTTGAACCGCTTGCTTTACCTTGTGCCACAGCAGTTAAATCACCAAAATCTGTCGCATTACCAGTAGTTGCAATGGTTGAATAATCTATAACATTTATATTTGAGGTTGCATCACTATATCCTCCGAACCATACCGCTCTTGTGGGTGAGGAAGCACCTGAATTATTTTGTTTTAATACAGTTAAATCGCCGAAATCTATTGCATTACCTGCGGTATCAATGGTGATGTATTCAATAATATTTTGTCCTCCATCACCACCTGCAAATAACCCTCTAGTGCTAGAACCACAAGCACCTGTTCCGTGTCTTGCTACCGCAAAATCTCCAAAGTCTGTTGCATTCCCTGTAGTTGCAATTGTTATGTAATCCATAACATTAACGCCAGAACCAGCACCAAAGATCGCTCTAGTAGCGTTTGATAAACCAGGGTCGTACTGTCTTGCTACAGTTAAATCACCAAAGTCTGTTGCATTGCCAGTCGTTGCTATTTCTACATAATCAATAACATTAGAGTTGGCAGCACCACCACCACCAAATACTCCTCTAGTTGTTGAGCCTGCTCCGCCCATAGCATAAGTGCTACGAGTTAAATCACCAAAAACAACAGCGTTACCTGTAGTTGCTATAGTTACATACGAAATACTGTTTTTTGTAGGTTCTCCGCCACCAGCAAACAACGCTCTAGCGGCTACTGTGTTATCAAATGAGGAAGCAATTGTTCCTAAGATTGGCAATTATAGACCGCCATTTCCGTTAGATAGTGCTGTTCCTGCGCTCCCTTGTGTAAGATCACCAAAGACTGTGGCATTGCCTGTGGTAGCAATTGTTACGTACTCAATGTCATTGTAGCTTCCACCTCCTGCTAGACCTCGTGTTGGACTAGAGCATGCTCCATGGCTAGTTCTTGCTTGTGTTAAATTACCAAAACTTGTTGTATTACCTTCACTTGCTATAGTTATATATTGTATTCTTGCGTTCGTAGGGTTTCCTCCAAAAAACACGCCTCTAGTTGAGGATGAGGCTGCTGCTAAATAATTTAATGAAGCGTCTAAACTACCAAAACTTGTTGCGTTACCTGTTGTCGCAATGGTTACATAATCAATTATGTTTGTTGAGTTAAATCCACCAGCCCACACTCCTCTAGTTGGAGATGAGCAACTTGCTAAATTAGACCGACCAGTAGTTAAATCACCAAAATCTGTCGCGTTACCTATGGTTGCAATAGTTATGTAATCAATTACATCTGATCTAACGCCAGGGTAATATCCACCACCAACTAAGCCTCTAGTAGAAGAGTTACAACCAGCAGGAGTATCTCTTGCTACTGTTAAATCACCGAAGTCAATTGCATTCCCTGTTGTATCAACTGTTATGTAGTCAATTGTATTTGTGATAGATCCGCCTGCATAGCCACCTGCAAATAATCCTCGTGTAGTGGAACCTAATCCTGCATTTTGTCCAGTACTTCTTGTTAAGTCACCAAAGTCTAGAGAGTTACCTGTAGTTGCTATATCTACATACTGTAAAGTATTTCCATCCATAAACACACCTCTAACGGCTGGTGTATTATCAAATGAAGAAGCTAGTATTCCTAAGATTGGCATTTATAAACCTCCGTGATTATTAGAGCAGCCTGTTATTGCTCCTTGGCTCCTTGTTAAAGTACCAAAATTTGTACCATTACCTGTGGTTGCAATAGTTATATATTCAATATTATTTCTTGGGTCAAAACCTCCGCCTAAGCAAACTCTAAGAGAGTTAGATACAGCACCGTGATCTCTAAATGCAGCAGTTAAATCACCAAAATCGGTAGCATTACCAGTAGTTGCTATTGTGACATAATCAATAGTATTTACATTATTTGGACCACCAATATATCCGCCAGCCATTATGCCTCTAGTGGAAGAAGAACCACCAGCACTTTCATAACGCCCGACGGTCAAGTCACCGAAATCAATTGCGTTACCTGTGCTAGCAATTGTTACATAATCAATAACATTTCCTTGATAATCAATAATATAACCGCCTGCAAATACGCCTCTAGTAGATGAGGAAAATGCTGAACCACCAGTTTTTGTAACAGTTAGGTTACCAAAGTGTGTTGCATTACCAGTTGTTGCTATTGTTACATAATCAATATCACCATCATTACCACCAGCAAATAAACCTCTAGTTGAAGATGAAAGACCATCACTGTTACGAGGAGTACTAACCACATTACCAAAGTTAGTTGCGTTACCTGTAGTTGCTATGGTTACATAATCAATTGTACTTATTTGAGTACCTGGTGGGTATAGGTATCCACCTGCAAATACGCCTCTAGTAGAGGAAGCAAAACCACCCATCGCGGCTCTGTTAGCAGTTAGGTCGCCGAAGTCTGTAGCATTACCTAAAGTTTCAATAGTAATGTAATCAATAATATTTCCATAGTTATCGTTGCTTTGACCACCAGCAAATAAGGCTCTTGGTGTTATTGGTGGTGTGTTATCAAAAGATGAGGCGATTGTTCCGAGAATTGGCATAAGACTCCTTAAAGATAGTTAATTATAGCGTGGATTTGAAATGCGTTTTTTCGCGCTCTCGTTCCGTATTAAGAAAGAGAATCGGGGTAATTAATCGGGTTATCGATAAGGAGGAGGTTGGGGAGATTGGAAGGGATGGAGTGTCCGATTTTTTGGTGGGCGCTAAGGTGGTCAATCATTTCTTGCGTTGACTCTGCATTAAAGGAAACTTCTAACTCATCACCAAAGTAACACATTGCGCACACTACGCCGCGATTAGGAATTGAATAAACATAAACATCCGACTCGCCAAACTTTGAATAAATCATATGCATATTATATCAGTTAAGATTTCTAGTATGGATGAGATGGAAGATTTTGAGTATTGGTCAGATGATGAAAATGATGCTTTTGTAGAGCACTTGATCGAGGCTGGAGTTTTAGTAGAAGATGGAATTGATGAAGATGGGGAAGTTACTTACACATACAACTTTGAATTAATGAAAGTTTTAATGCCCGCTATGTATGATGAAATTATGATTGGTATAAATGATAATTTAGTTGCGCTATATGAAATGGGTTTTATAAAGATTGAATACAACGAAGATCTTAAAGCAGTATTCTCTGCTACTGAAAAGGGAATGATGTACTTTAAAAGTGAAGGTTATTAAATAAAAAGTAGTTCGGATATACGTAGGTAGGTTTCTTATAGCGTAGGTTTAATTACGCGACCAGCTTGTCCAATCATGGGCTATAACTCGCATCCCACGTATATCCTTGCCCATTGTTATAGGTTTCCAACGTCTTCAGTCTTTTGCTGAAGTACGGGGCTCATCGCAACCCCTATCGGTAAAAGAATACTATAGGGTTTTTATAGATTTGGCAAAGCAAAACGCTTAGAGTCTTTTACCTATCCACTCAACTACGTTGACTGTAACTGCATTTCCCATTTGTTTATACCTAGCCGAGTCTGATTGATCCTCAGTCCATCCATCAAAAAATCCTTGTAATCGCTCACACTCTTTAGGCGTAAGTCTTCTTACTGTTGTTGAGAAACTAACTGCTTGATGTGAGATTGTGTCAACGGTGTATGCAGGAGCACCAGCCTGTGCTACTCCTAATCCATTTTGTTTTTTATCAAGTTCTCTAGCATCTTGAATTGGTGTAACTGATACAGCGTGAGCAGAGGATGTATCTACAGTAAACATTGGATCTTCCACTTCACCATATCCTTTTCCTTGAGGACCAGCAGTATCTGCTCTACCAATTACAGTATTTTGAATAGAGTGAACAATTGTTACTACTGCTCTTGAGTCTCCGCTGTTATCAAAAGCATTCAAGGTAGGACAAATAACTTTCTCACGCCAAACTTCTGGTGGCAATGTTCCATCTTCATACCTTGCACCACTTCTAATTACTTTGACGAACCACGATGTCTGTAACATCTTTATAATCCCTCGCCTTCAAAGTAGATGAAACAGTATCTACTTCGTAATCTCCGAACCCTCGCATCCTTGCAACAGTGCTTTTTCCAGCGCTGGTGGAAGAGTTTTTCCGCGACGAGTTGCTCTGCGCATTATTCCCTCGCATGCTTTCGGACTCAATAAGTATCGGGGATTTACTTCTGTCTCTAGTACTTCCAACAATGAAGACTCTACGGCGCCGTTGGGGGACTCCGAAGAATTGCGAATCCAAAACTCGCCATTCGATGTGGCTATACCCTGCGTTGGCCATTTCAGAGATGACGACTCCGAAATCGCGTCCTTCGTTGCTTGATAAAAGTCCTGGCACATTTTCCAAGACGATAGTGTGTGCTTTGACTTCTTGCGCAAATCGTATTGCGTCCCAGAAGAGTCCACTTCTTGCTCCAGCGATACCAGCACGCTTTCCAGCGACGCTGACGTCTTGGCACGGGAATCCTCCGCAGACAATGTCAACTTTTCCAATTAAGTTAATCTCCTTTGCCCACTCGATGGCGGTCTTAACATCACCATGTAATGGAATGTCAGGCCAATGTTTTTTTAATATCTTCTGAGCATTCTTATCTATTTCTACTTGACCAACGCATGTGTGTCCTGCTTTTTCAAAGCCAAGATCAAAACCACCAACGCCAGCAAATAAAGAAACAAATGTGCTCACAAACGACTACCTAACCATGTTGCAACATTTACAGTTACAGCATTACCTAGTTGTTTATACCTATGCGTATCCGCTTCGGTACTAGTCCATCCTAAAGGAAACCCCTGCAGAGTCTCGCACTCTTCAGGGGTGATTCTTCTAATATTTTCTCTAGCAACCATCGACATGTTTAACCCACCAGTTCCCATAAAACTGGTGAGCGTATTTATTGTTTTACCTTGAATCCTAAAGCCATCCGCTCTATGAGGATGGAAAACAATTACCTCTTCTTGGCTCAAGACTGCAAGATGTATCTGTTTTTACGTAAGATTGGTTGGTAGCAAACGCTATTTCCATCATGATTAGTTATGTAACCATACCTAGCCATACGAAAACGTAGAGCACTTGGAGAGACACCTAAGCGCTTACCTAAGTGGCGAACACTTACACCTTCAACGGTAATGGCATGGTTAATTAACTTAGAGTATTGCTCTGCCTCTTTACGGAAATTAGGAGAATGTGAGCGCACCTTTTGAGCAATAGGCTTAAGTTCTAACAACTTAGATAGAGTTTTATCTGAAGGCTCTGTTGGAAGTTTAGGCTCTTTAACCGCTTTCATAGGCAGATCGGGAACGTAGAAGTCAACAGTGATCTTAGAAGAACTTAAATGTTTGTAGTGTCCTTCAACAATCTGCCTAACTCTTTCTCTAGTAGTAATGCCTGACGCATCTGCAATACTTTGAAGACTCCAGAAGGAGGCTCTTAACTTTTTAATATAGGCATTACGAAGTTCTAAGTCATCACCTATCTTTTTAAAATTCTTATATACTTCTTGTGGCAATTTTGCATTGGTCTTTGTATATCCTTTAGGAGTCTTCATATTTAATACCTTTTCTCTCTCGTTTGTCATTAGAGGTAAATAGTAACAGGGCCTTTACAAAAAGCGCAAACTGGGTATCTTCCTGACTTTTTAAGCGTTTGACAAAGGCTATCTAGGCTTATACCCTATCTACATGGCTAAAAGAGACAGACTATCTGAGGATGGTGCGGGACCGACCCTAGCAAGAATCTTCTTAAGAGCCTTAGTAATTTCAGTAGTTATGTGGTTAATTCAAAGAATTGGTAACTCTTAAAACTATTACTCTTTAGATTCTCCGCTAAATAAAGAAACAGCGTCAACAAGAACAGTTGTTCTCTTTGTTACGTATCCGCCTTCTTTATCTAACTTCTCTTTAGCAGACTGTTCACTCTCTGCAAGGACTTGAATAACCATAGTTACTTCATAACTAAAACACTTAGTTGAGTCTTTCTCTTTTGTCTTTGTATCTTGCTTTGCCATATTGGGTCTTCTTTCATAGGAGTGATTGCTTAAAGGGTAGCAGATAAAGTGTGATTTTTCAGGCGCCAGTTCCGTAAGAGGAAGCGGAAGAGAGGGGTAGGGGAGGGTTATAAACCGCCGTGTCCGTTTGAAAAAGCCGCCTGGTCTTTTGTTCTTGTTTGCGTTAAATCACCAAAGTCAGTGGCGTTACCAGTACTTGTAATCGTTATGTAGTCAATTGTATTAACATATCCAGTAGCAATACCACCTGCAAAGACTCCTCTGCCATTTCCTGAGCAACCAGCAAGATAATCTCTTGCTTGTGTTAAGTCACCAAAGTCGGTTGCGTTGCCTGTTGAGGCTATGGTTACGTAATCAATAGTGTTTGTTCGACCACCACTAGCATCTCCTCCGCCAATCAGTCCTCTTGTGCTTGACGCACAAGCGCCTGGTTGTGACCTTGCAATGGTTAAATCACCAAAGTCAGTGGTATTACCTGTTGTGGCAATGGTTACATAGTCAATAACATTAAAAAACGTAATGTTGTATCCACCAGCAAATAAACCACGAGTAGAAGAAGCGGTAGAAGTTAAACCTCCATTTATACTGCTTAAGTCACCAAAATCTGTAGCGTTAGCAGTAGTTGCTATGGTTATATAATCTATAGTATTTACATAACTAGATAGTCCAGTATTGTAGCCACCACTAAATAGTCCTCTAGTTTCATTGGAACATCCCGCTAAGGAAGACCTTGCTTGAGTTAAATCTCCAAAGTCAATTGAATTACCAAGTGTATTAATTGTTAAATAACTAATAGAATTAACACGGGTATAACTGCCAGTTCTACCACCACCTTCTATGCCGCGGGTAGAAGAAGCACATCCAGCATTACCTTCTTTGGTAACATCTAAGTCACCAAAGTCTATGGCGTTACCTGTAGTAAGAATAGTAATATAATCAATTGTATTTTGTGGGGCTGTACCATTATCTCCACCAGCGAATATACCTCTAGCAGCAACTGTGTTATCAAATGAAGAAGCTAGTATTCCAAGAATTGGCATTTATAGACCGCCGTGTGCGTTTGAGCAAGAACCAGGCGTATATCTTGCTTCAGTTAAATCACCAAAATCTGTTGCGTTTCCTATAGAAGCAATTGTTACATAATCTATAGTATTAAAAGGTCCATCACCACCACCAAATGTACCTCTAGTTGATGAAGAACAACCACTAAGGCCGTAACGCGTAACTGTTAAGTCACCAAAATCTGTTCCGTTACCTGTGGTAGCGATAGTTATATACTCAATAACATCTGTAACAGCACCGCCAGCAAAGATACCCCTAGTAGAAGAACCACAACCTCCTAAAACATTTCTAGCAACAGTTAAAGTACCAAAACTTGTTGCATTACCCGTTGTCGCAATGGTTACATAATCAATGGTATTTAATCCCCTATCAGGAAAGGGTGCGTATCCACCACCAATAACACCTCTGGTAGATGAAGAACAACTTGCCGTACCATTTCTAGCAACAGTTAAATCGCCAAAGTCAGTTGCATTACCAGTACTTGCTATTGTTACGTAATCAATAGTATTGTATACACCTCCGCCATCACTTCCACTAGCAAATACTCCTCTAGTAGATGAAGAAAAACCTGATGATTGAGTTCTAGATACTGTCAAATCTCCAAAGTCGGTTGCGTTTCCTGTAGTGTCTATTGTTACATAATCAATTACGTTTGAATATCCACTAGTAGGATTTCCACCAGCAAACAATCCTCTAGTAGAAGATGCACAAGCACCTACACCTGCTCTATTGACTGTTAAGTCACCAAAGTCTATTGCATTACCTGTTGTTGCTATTTGTATATAATCTATAACATTACTTTTTCCAGAGGATGGTGAGCCACCAGAAAATAAACCTCTAGCGGCTACCGTATTATCAAAAGATGAGGCGATTGTTCCGAGAATTGGTACCACTAGGCTCCCTAAATGTTATGAGTTAATTATATCGCAGTTTGAAAATGCGTTTCTTTGCGCTCTCATTCCGTTAGAGGAAGAAGAGACGGAAAAAAGGGGAGGGAGGAGGGGAAGGGTGGGGCTTAACTAACTCCGAGACGTTTTTGAAGTTGAACTGCCTTATCTACATCAAAAGGATTATTTGGAGTCTTATCTGTGTAGTCATCACCATATTCGTAAGTAATGTTATTAGTTACATCAATAAGATAGATAGCGCCTAAACACTCGTAAGACCAGTTGTGGTGCTCTTCTTCTCTTTCAAGCACATCCATATCCATAAATGAAATAGTTTCTGAATCTTCATCTTCATCTTCATCTTCAATCCAAGAATAATACTTAGCGTGTGACTTTGCTAGATACTCTGCTTCATCACTTGAGTTTGCATTTCCGTGAGTAACGCAACTGTCGCAAAACCAAACCCAGCCAGCAATTGTGCTTTCACAGGTTTTATTGGTAATTATGTCTTTAAACGTTTCCATTGTTTTTGTCCTTTTGTCGTTTGTAATATCAGTATAGATTTTTATGGTGAAAAGTCAAATTCTCTGGCCGCCCTTTCCGTAAGAGGAAGCGGAAGAAGTGAAAGTTGAGGGGGGAAGGAGGGAGGGTTCCGGTACGCTTTGCTGTATGGGGCTGAGGGAAAGTTATGAAGTAAGGTCAATTACATATCAACAAGCAATGGCTGTTGTAGTGGAAAAACATTATCTACATCGCAAGTGTCCTGTAAGCCATGCCTTTGGTTTATTTGAAAGGGCGGGGGATGAATTAGTTGGAGTTGTAACTTATGGAGTTAGTCCGTCATCTACGCTGTTAAAAGGTATCTGTGGTCCTGAAGAGGCTAAGAATGTGTATGAGTTAAATAGATTATGGGTGGATGACAAGGTTCCTAAGAATGGGGAGAGTTTTCTAGTTGCTAACACTATGTGCTTGTTGGATAGGGAAATAGTTGTCTCCTTCGCTGATACTTCCCAAGGACACGTAGGCGTGATTTATCAGGCCGCAAACTTTATTTATACGGGGCTTTCGGCAAAGTTTAAGGATCCTAAGGTTGTGGGTAAAGAAAATATGCACCACGCTACCTATGCCAACGGATTAACTAACGCTCAAGTTATTGAGAAATTTGGCGCTGAGAACGTTACTTTTGTAGATAGACCACGTAAACATAGATACATATATTTTAATTGTGATAAAAGACGTAAGAAGGAATTAGTTAAAAAGTTAAGATATAAAACTATTCCGTATCCGAAAAGGTAGGTTTTGGTTTTGCTGTATCTGAGTGAGCATAGATATTTGATGCTAAATCAACTAATGTGTTCTCATACTTAGAGAAGTGATGTCCACAGAAATATAAATCTCCAGTGGTTAATGAAACTAGAAAATAAGCCTTAGCAACACAACGGTCACAATAATCGTGAGGTGTTATTACCTTTTGGACAACGCCAGTTTCTGTAATCATTAATCACCCATCTGTTGGAATATATCTTTACATTCTGGACAAATGGGGTATTTGTCTGGATCTCTGGAAGGAATCCAAACTTTACCACAAAGAGCAATACAAGGCCATCCGTTAACTAAAGCCTCTGTAATACTCTCTTTATCAACATAGTGAGCGAAACGATCATGATCACCGTTCCTAGTATACGTTTTAGAATCTGTGGACGTATCGATTATCGAGTCGCTCATATGTAAAGTTTATCTTGTATTTAATGGAGCGAATGGAGAGAATCGAACTCTCACTATCTGCTTGGAAGGCAGAAGTTCTACCATTGAACTACATTCGCAAGAACAGTATTCTAGCGTCCGCCAGTAGAGTAAAAGCCACTTCCTTTAAATAGAACTCCAGGTGTTGAATAAACTCTTTTTAACTGCTCTTGACATTCAGGAGCAGAGCATAAAAAATCTGTTTGCTCTTCATTCATAGATCTTTCTTGAATAACTCTATGTCCTATGTCGCAGACGTATTCGTATGTAGCCATATTATTAAATGTTTAGTACTTGTTATTGCGCTACTTTTTTAGTTTTTGGTTTGTATTGCTCTAATCTTGTTTTGATACTTCCATCTTTTCGCATGGAAACAATCCAGCCATCTTTAATTTGAGTTTTATTAAATCCAAAGCAACGTGAATATTTAGCGCTCATCTGGGTTTCCATACTTACACCATATATACATGATTGACATACCACTAACAAAACCAAAGATAAGTAAAAGTGTTGAATATATATTATTCATTAATTACCTGACTGCTTACGCTTAGCCTCTAGTAATGCAAAGTCTTTAATTTTAGTCTCTCCCATGTAGCCCCAAGCATAACCGTCAGCAATTAGTGCTTCGTTAACAGATTTTTCTGCGCCATCAATAAATAGCCAACCTAAGACGCGACCATACTTTTCAGTTGAATCTGGCTTCTCGGTTTTAATAACAACACTAGAAGATTTAGAGAGAAGATCTTTCAGACGTTGCTTAACCTCAAGTCCTAAAGCCTTTTCTTTTTTATCAGTAGTTCTAGACTCTGGGGTATCAATACCTGCAAGGCGTACTCTAGATGTAAAAGAGATATCAAAACCTAAATCAATATCAACATCAATAGTATCGCCATCAACTATTTTTAGTACTTGCTTTACGCGATACTCATACATTATTTAGATACCTTATAGCCCTTTGACTTTAGTAAATCAATAGCAGCCTTGACATCAGATGCTGCAGATTTAGTTGTTGTCGCTGCAGGTGTTGATTTTACTGCGCCAAACTTAGGGCGACCAAAACCTACGATAGAGATTTGAATTCCAGCCTTATTCTTTTTAAAGGCACGAAGTTTTTTAGAAACTTGTCCACCATTTCTTTGGCTTCCTTTATCAGTTGGACTTGTATTTCCTTCAACGCACCAAACGGTTCCATCTTCATTATCAGCAATAACAATTGCAACATGTGAAATTCTATCTACACCATCTGAAGGAAAATCAAAATAAGCAATGTCACCTGGCTCTGGATCTGCAACTTCACAGTCGATCCATGCTCCTGCTTTTTTAAATGCTGCAGCACCACCTGGAGTGAAAACAGTGTTAGGTACTTTTACTCCTGCTTCATTAGCGCACCACATAACAAATGAACCACACCATGGTTGAAAGTTTGCTTTTGCAAACGCACCATACTTTGTTTCATTATCTTTAGGACCTTCAATAGTTCCAATTTCTGCTTTAGCAACTTCGATTAAACGTGCTGCTGTTCCTTGATCTGCCATTATTTTTTATCCCAATCAGTGTCAACTGGTTGTTCTTCTGGCATTGCACCATCTGGTTTAGCCGCTAGACGTGCAGCGGTTGCATCAATTTCTGCTTCAAGTTTTTTATCTGCCTGAGTATTTTTAGCATCCATCTCTTTATTTGCCAGTTGTGCTGCCATAACATCTTTAGCACCAGACTGACCAATAAGAAGTCCAGCAAGAGTTCCCGTAATAAAAGTGGCAACGCTACCTAGAACGTTGAAAAACATCTTGTCATTCTCAGATTGACCTGTGATTGGTTGTGTAACAAAAATTAAAGCGTACAAAATTCCTAATGTTGTACATAGCAAAATTGTTCCAAGAATAAGACCTAAGATAAACTTTAATCTTGCATCTAAATCTTGTGGAGTTAGTTTTGCTCTAGCCATTTGTTGTCCCTTCAAAAGCCTCTTTACCAACCAAGTCTATCGGACATGCGCCAGCAGCAGTGCAGACAGGCGGTTTACATTCTGCTTTTTCCCAATTGGTGGGATCTTGACATGGGTATCGGTAATGTCCATCACCGCAACCTGTAAGAAGTAGGGTTATTAAAGCAGCCCCTACTAGAAATTTAATCTTGGACATCAACATTACCTTCCGCTTAAAAGGCTATTGTACAAGCGGAAGATAAGTGTGATTTTATGAAGTTTAGAGAGTTCCCTCTTCTAAAAGGACGAAGCCTTGCTCTCTGTCGTATATTCTGTAGTCAGCACTAACTACCTCGAAACGCTCTTTAACTGCCTCTATTACAACCTCTTTATCTAGAGAACCGCATGTATAGAGGTCAAACTGGAGCCTTGCTGGAGTAACTTCATCCCAAACATGGAAAGCAATGTGACTGGTTTCTATGCCAACAATTGCTGTAACTCCTCTGTTACCAGGTGCATCTACATAAGTTGCATGTGGTCCCATAAGAATTTTCATTCCTACTCTTTCAACTAAATCTTTAAGAAAAGATACCGCATCTTCTGTACTCTCTAAAGAATTATTTACTCGAGCATTTATGAGTATATGTTTGTGCTCTAAAGACATTATTTGGTCTTAGTCTTCTTCTTTACTTTTACTGCACGCTTTTCTTTAAGAGTTGATTTCGCTGGTTTTTTCTTATTAGTAGTTCCCTTTTGTTCTTTGTTAGCCATTTGCGGTCTCCTTAATTAGTCGTACTTCACATGCGTCTGTTGTGCAATAGGCCTCTCCAATTGCGTCCGCAGCCATACCAGCATACACGCCTGAGAAGTCAATAGGGAAGAGACGCAACGTTCCTTCGTCCTCATATTCTTGCTCGGTGATTTGTGTGTAAGGCATCTGTGGATATGTAAAATTACCTGAAGGTAGGAATGAAACGGTCTTTAGTTGACCATCATAAAGATGCAAGACTGTTCCTACTGCTTCGGACTCTGTTTCAGGATTAAAAGAGATAGTTACAGAAACAGAGTTATCAGACCAGTAACGTTGAGCATATGCTGCTAACGCCATCTTTTCGTAGATTGAGACGTCTTTCTCAGCCCGCTTTGATTCAGACTTGATAGGAAAGTAAACAACCGAGGTTGTCTCTGGATTCTCCGACGCCGGCTCGACTTTATAATTTGCCATCTTAAATAAAGGCAACATAGGATCAGAATTACCAAAACGAATAGTACGCATAAAATACTTACCACCAGGAGTCCAATGAACACCAGGTGATTCACCTGCGAGTATAGAAACTGTTCCAGATGGTTTAATCGTAGTTGTCTTAATTGACTCTCGTATACCAAGCCATTCGGAGTAGTTTGTGTCATAGTACTTAATTGTCTTATAACCTTCATCCATCCATTCTCTTAATGTTGGAAGACCACGGTTATCTGCAAAGTTAGCAACACCAGACATTGAGGTTCCTATGCGTCTATTTCTCTGCATAATGCCATTTGTCTCTGACCAGTGAGTTGGTAGAAGTGTTACTGTTTTTGCATATAGATAGGCAAACTTAAGTGTTCTCTTATAGTCATCTAAATCATCATGACGGTTTAGATAAGTTTCTACAAGTGTGCACATTTCATAAGACTCTAGTGATTGTTCAGCGCAAGGGTTATAGCCTTCAACGCGATAATCTTTATTGTTAGGTGGATCAACCAAACGTCCGTATGCTCTAGATACGTCTAGCCAAATAACTCCTGGCTCTCCATTACGAGCAATACCTTCAACAATAGAATCTAAGTTAGCACCAACATGCGATTCAACGGAGTTGTTAGACATCCAAGCCCAACCTGGGGAAGCTGGGTCATATGAGTTTCTCTCTGGATAGACCTCTGCATTTTTTAAGTTTAAAAAGTCTTTATCATCAATGCGACCAATTAAAAGTTCAGCAGATCTTCTAACGTTTCCAGATACAACGCAAACGCCAATCATATTTCCAATATCAGCGATATCTTTGCGAGTTACTTTTTCTCCAGAACGTCCTTTAAATAATTTAGTTATGTGCTTATGTAAACGCTCTAACGGTTCGTGTCCTGCTGCTGTTCCTCCGAAGGTTTTGATCGGCGTACCTGACGGTCTGACTTCTTTGTAATCAAATATTGTATTCTTCTGATCTGCTCGTAAGTAGGAGTTGATGAGGATCTCAAGCGATTTAACCCATCCTTCTCTGGTATCTGGGACGACATATGTTTCTTCTCCTTGTGGTTCATAAATTTGAAAATCTTTATCAGCGCCTTTGTCATCAAAGCCTACGCCAACTCCTAACATTGATGCTTCCATTAAAAACGTAAACGGTCTTGATGGATCTGCCTTTGTCATTTCTTTAGTAGAAACAAAAGCACAGTTTTGTAATGCAGCAGAGTTTCTTTGAGACATAACAATAGGAGTTCCCATTACCCAAAGTCCGCGACCTGGTGGTGACCACTTCAATTCAAATAAACGTTCGAACGCTTCTTTTGCAGATGCTGCTGCTTTAGTATCAGACCAAGGAAGACGATTAGTTTTTGCGTGATCTTTTTGTAATGAATACATTCCATTAATAACTCGCTCGCAAACATCTACCCAAGTCTCTTTGGTGCCATCTTCTTTTAAGCGTGAGTAGGTGCGTAAAAAGGTAATCTCTCCGACTGAGTTTCCCGCTGCATCTCGATAACCAAACGGTGCTTTTTTACTTCTATATCCGTTTACAAAATCTTCTGAAAGATGAAATGAGAAAACAACAGACATAAAAACTCCTCTAAGTGAATGTACGAATAATTTATTTTATCTAAAGTATGAAACCCTAGAAGCAAATCTTACAGCAAATTAGAGAAGGGTAGGTTGAACAACCGCATCTACTGTTTTGTTTTGCATATCTAATACTAGTGTTTTTGCGTAGTCCATACCACTTATGTAGGCTGGCGGAAATCCAGACAAAACTGCTCCTTTAATTTCTTCTTCAATTATAGAATATATTTTCATTCTCAGTTCGTATTGTATATTTTCTTTTATTGATTCGTAACTGCTCCAGTATTCAGAGCCTTCATATGACATTAAAACGCTCCTATCTTGCTCTAGTATAAACCTTAAGTTGAGACTAAAGTTATTCTATAGCCTCTGTCTTTAACTCTACTGCATTTATTCTACAGTTGTGTGTAGGTATTAAAAGATCATCTTCATCGCAGTTTCCGCAAAGAATTAGTTCTATCTCTAATAGTGAGAAAACTTCTTGTAATTCTTTTTTGGTTTTCTTATATTGACTGGCGTCATCTTCGGAGTAGCCACGCATATCTAAAAGTTCTTTTACTAAATAATCTATATACTCGTTGGACTTTCTTATAGTTTTCTTATCCATTTGCCACCTCTAGACTATTTCTCTTGCTGTCATATTTTTGATGCCAACAAGATTTACATAGCCAACTATTCAGACTTTCTTCATAAAGATAGGTGACTCTTTTAGGGATGTGGTAATCGCATACAGGGCAAATTGCTTTAGCAATACTTATGATTTCACTATTCATTATCTACACTCTAGACAAAGATTATCTACACGCAGGTTTTCTCTGATGGTTTGATAGTTCTTAGAACAATGTGAACATTTCCTAACGAGGGTATCTCTACCGTCCTTCTTTAAAATAAATACTGGATAGGTGAAGGAACAGGTTTTCATTTTCTTAACTAATGGCATCTGAGCCTCCGATCTCTGAACCTGTGGAGACGTATCCTATCGGAAAGCTGGCTGCCCACAAAGCAAGGCAATCTGTGGAGTGAAAGTACCTAACCTTCTTAGCCCAGATTAGGGTTATAAAATCCTTACCCCGAACGTTAGCCCGCATGTGAGAAGGGCAGTTATCCCAGTCGCAACGTATTTTCTGAGGTGCGTTAGGCATAAGATAACTTTAACAGTGGTGATACGCTAACGATGTGAAAACACACTACGATGTTTTAATCGCTACTCCTGGCTCCATGTTCAAACAAGAGTATGTAAGAAGTCTGGTAGAGACAACTAAAGTGTTAAATGAAAAGGGTATTTCATACTACTTTTTGAGCAAATACTCCTCATTTGTTCCAAGTGCCAGAGAGTTAACGGCTACTGATTCTTACTCGCATGATTGGGAAAATAGAGATATTTGTGGGGGGAAGATAAGTTATAAGAAGATAATCTGGATAGATTCAGATATTGAGTGGACTCCTGAAGATTTTATGAAAATCTATGATTCTGAGTTAGATGTGATTTCTGGGGTATACCAAACGCACCCTAACGGAACGGTTGCGGTAAATCTGACGGATCCTAAGGGTAGACCAACAAAAGTCAATAAAGTCCACTTCCTACTTCACTGGGATCCTGTAGAGGTGGGTGGGGTTGGCTTTGGATTTGTTGGGATGAAGTATGGTGTCTTTGAGAAGATGAAGAGACCTTGGTTTAAGATTAGAGAGGTTGAGTGGGATGATGTTGACTTTTCGGTAAATATGGGTGAAGATTATTCTTGGTGTGAAGGTGCCAAAGATGCTGGCTTTAAGATTTGGGTAGACCCTACAGTTAAGGTAAAGCATCATAAGGAAACAATCTACGTAGTTGAATAGGAGAAACAAATGATTGACATATATTGGCAATTACAGTGGTATCTATTAGACCTAGAAATGTATAAGTTTATCCTTGAGTGCTTTATTAACTGGGGTTTGTGAGGTTTTTGTAGATGTCTGTAAAAGACCCTGCCAGATTTGAAGAATTAAAAAGCCTTTGGTACCAAAGAAAAGAAGATATGGTTAGAGATAGAAAAGACCATAACCTGTCTACTTCAAGAGGCTATATCATTAAATATAAAGAATCTAACCCTGTCTGCATAGATTGTAAAATAGACTATCCCGCTTATGTTTTAGATTTTGACCACCTGCCTATCTATACAAAAAATTTTGCTCTATCCTACGCTGGGGTAAGAGGTCGAACTATTGAAGCCATAGATAATGAAATTAAGAAATGTGAAATAATTTGTTCTAACTGTCATAGACATAGAACTCATCTACGCTTTGAGGAATCAATATTTGAAGTAAGTAAACATTTTAAGCCTGTGTCAAACTTGAATTCTGTGGGGTATAGGGATGAAATCCTTCGTCTAAGTGCTGAAGGCTTTTCCTACAATGGTATATCTAAAGCCCTCGGTTGCTCGAAAAGCACTATCTCCTACCACTTGGGTAAAGGTCAGATTGAGAAAACAAATGTTAGACGAAAAAAGTACAAAAAAGGAATAGCAGAGTACCTACAAGATTTAAAAAGCAATACCCCCTGTGTGGACTGTAATTTTACTTATTTTTACTGGGCTATGGATTTTGACCATGTTCGAGGAGAAAAGTATTTTCGTATCGGTCAATACTCCAACAAAGTATTAAGTCTAAAGATGGTCAAAGAAGAGGTGGCTAAATGCGAACTTGTCTGCTCTAACTGCCATAGACATAGGACCTGTGTTAGAAGAAATGAAAAACGGATTATAAAAAGTAGAATATAGTTGGTAAAAAGTCTAAAGCATTGGTGTAGACTTTTAGTGGAAACTCTATAATGAAAAGCCCTAAAAATGGGCAAAAAACTATCCTTTTTAGTGACACTACTATGTGTCCGATTTCCTGTCAAATCAGTGAATTATGGACAACTTTTTCCATTTTATAAATGGATTTTTTAGTCCATCCGACTATTACACTATATGTCATAATGTATATACTGAAGTATTAATACGGAACCCTACAGACAATATGCATAGCGCGTTAGGGAAAAATAGTTGAGTATAGTCAATATGTTATTTTTATATGTTATAGTTAATAGTGAATAGTTAAAAGTCTATATTCAATAGATGTTTCTGGTGGATTAGACTATAGAAGAAAGAGGGAGTACTCTATAATGAAAATAGTGGTAGAAGTTTTAACCGACTTCGAAAAAAGGAAAAAATGACAAAAGACAAAGAGACGGGTCATCTAAAGTTAGTTGAGGGTGAAGGTGAAAAAGAAGTTGTTTCACCAGAGACTTTTGACTTTTTAGTTGAAGAAGCATCACTTGCTTTACTTGCTAGATGGTTTCCAAATAAACCACCTACAGATAAGGCTGACTATGAGAAGTGGGTTGAGATTGCAGTTGATGATGCTACGGCTGTGATAACTCACTTAATAGATAAAAAATATATAGGAGAGGATCGAATCCTATGAATCTTACTTTGACATATATAGATTTACTGGCTGTATTTCTATTGACAATTCTGGCTGTTTATTTTGTTGTTACCGTTGAGTCTTTGATAAAGGATATAAAGAGAAGAAAGTCAATAGATGAGTTCCTTGACTATGTAAATACAAAAGTAAAAACTGAAGAAGAGTTTAACGATATTGTCGATAGATTGAGAAGGGATTTCGAATGAAGCAATCATCTCTAGATGCTCTAGCCATGACTGGTATTGAGTTAGAAGAGTTGCAAGATGTAGGTGCTGCCTTAATGAGAGAGGCCCCAAAAGATAGTCGAGTTTGTATATGCGGTCATGGTTTTAATAATCATACTGTTATTAATGGCTATGTTTTATGTAAGCCTAATAGAATGACTTGTCCATGTAAAGCGCTAAGACTTGTTCTCTCTTCTTCAAATGTAAGACCTTTTAAAAGAAAGAGCGCGGGATCAGGTGCTTCTCATGCTTTAATGCAAGGACTTAGAAAAGCAATAGAACTAGATGCTGAAGTTAATTGGATAGAGCCACCCTCTTGCGACTATCAAAAGGACGGCACCAAATGTGGATCAACGGATCAAGTAGTTCCATGTCTAATAACTAAGAGTGGTTTCCATACAGATGAACCAACTGGCTACGATGTTTTCTTATGTCCTTCATGTAGAGAGAACCTCTGATGAATAGAGATAAAGATATTAAAAAAGTTGTAGCAGATCACTTGCAGTCTATGGTCTACTGGAAAAATATCAATGCCTCTGCTGTACCAGAACTTATTGGCTTCTTAGATGAAGTCTTTGAAACATGGGAAAAATCTATAATAAAAGAACTAGGTCAGAAGGTCTTGGCTTGGGAGGCTGCTATGGGCGATGAAGATAAAAGCCTATACACCTTAGGGATCAGGCACTCTATAGATGCCATAAAAGGACTTCCTCAAAATGAGTATCAACCTATTGGAGAAGATTTTAGAAAAGCAACATAATGAGTTGCAAAGACTGTAAGTATGTTTTAGATACAGATGGGCAGATCAGTTGCGAGGTTTGTGGTGCAAGAGATGATGACATACTTCCTGACTTTTGGTCTACTCATTCCTCCTTCGAGGAATGAATTTAATGACTGATACTGGCAGAAAAAACGTAAGTGAAGAAGAAATAAAAGCGTGGTTCGACAGCGGTCCAATAACTGAGGAGATACTTTCTTCTTGGCTAGAAATAATTAATAGGGATAAGGAAACAAAATAACTTGGAGCCATACTCAGCAAGCACTGGCTTCTACAGTAGTTCAGCGGCTATGTCTTCTATGAATGACACATGGTCAACCCCTATCAGTTTTTTTAATAAAGTCTCTAAAGAATTTATTTTTACCCTAGATGCTGCTGCACTTCAATCCTCTGCTTTATGTAGCAACTGGTATGGACCCAACCACCCTGAGGAAAAAAGAAGAGATGCATTTACTCAAGACTGGCATCAAGATGCTGGTGATGGAGCAATTTGGCTAAATCCACCTTACGGAAAGACTATTAAAGAGTGGATGAAAAAAGCAGATGAAGAGTCTAAAAAAGGAGCAACGGTTGTTTGTCTAGTTCCTTCAAGAACAGATACAGCATGGTTTCATGACTACTGCATCCACCATGAAGTCAGATATATCAGGGGTCGCCTTAAGTTTGGTAATGCTAAAAATGCTGCTCCTTTCCCTAGCGCCTTAATTGTGATGCGAAAAAAGTAATCTCCCTAACCACTTTTTAATAAAATGCAAGAGCAGTTTTAAAGGTTTTATTAAAAGTATTTTCTCTATAATAGAATTATTGAAACACGCAAGTAAATCAGGCTCAAATCACTTTTGTTTATGTAAAAGGCTGCTTTCTCACACAACTTTCCCCAAAATCTTTTCCCATCACCCATGCTAACTTAGTGTCTGATGCGAGTCATTTCCATTATAGATTCGCGAAACGGAGTAAGACACATGAATAAAGCAATGCTCGAATCTTATGCACGTAACCTACTTGGTCAGATCGTCGCTGGAGTTGTAGTTGTTTCATCCGCTACTGGCATCGGCAGTCCCCTAGATTTCGGTCAGAGTGAATGGCTTCTAGTAGCCAACTCACTTTGGGCTTCAGCAATCCCAACGGTTCTTCGCTGGGTCAACAAGAAGGATCCAGCATTTGGACCTTTCGCTGAGACAGCAACCGCTACTATAACTAAGAAGATCTCAACAGCGGCTTCTAAAAAGAAGAAGAAGTAAACAACTTCCCTAGTTCGGCAAGCTCGTCCCCAGGTAAAAAATAACCAAAATATTCCTCTGGGGGCGACTTGCCTCTTAATTTTTTGAAAGGCAAAAAGTAAAAATGTCAGACGAGATCTCCTCCACTTCTCCTGAGGAGAAAGAAGACACCTCCCTCTCCCTCCCTGATATTTCTACCCCTTACGACCTGCGGCCTGATTTAACAGAGATCGGCATCATCGAGGACGAACGCGGCGTCTGCATTGACAGTTATGAAAATCGTTCCGCCTTACGGCAAGCAGGCCTGAACTGGGATCCTGTATATGATCAACTTGGAATGCCAACGGGTCTCATTGTTGCCAGATCCAGAGAGTCCTTAAAAGAACGGCGTCTGCTTTCTCTATCTGAGAAACGGCCTCTTCTCCAAGAACCAGATAACAACAACTCAGACTTCTTAACAGGTCTGGATCTCATCGTTGACGATAAGGCCAGCCGAATCACACCCCCTTGGGTTATCGGCGCGACTCGTGCCTACCTAGCAGAACAAGAGAACGGCGGGCCAAAGTCCGCGAAACGGGCCCCCGCATCTCAACCACATAGATGTCGGATCATTAAACAAGACGGCTTGAGATGTCTACTCTGGAGTAGCGGGCGTCCGAAAGATGACGGCTTGTGTCGAGTCCACCTTCGCACCAATAGACGGCCTGGAGCAGATGTCGAACGGGCACGCCAGAAGTTGTTGCAATCTGCACCTTACGCAGTTGATGTACTTGAGGAACTAATGGAGTCTGCCCAATCAGAACCCGTCAGATTAAAAGCATCGACGGAGATCCTTGACCGAGCTGGAGTCCGAGGCGGCGTGGAGTTAGATGTCGGCGTGGATGTAACGGTCCGTAGCCCACATGACATTATTAGAGAACGGCTTGAGAGATTAGCCGCTGGTGCACAGCACATGCTGGAATTAAAGATGGACAAGGACGGCTCGTACATAGCGCCCGCTGAAGAAACGGATCAAGCGGCACGGGACGAAGAAAGTTACTCATGAGTATAGACAACTTAGAAGAACTAGCAGCTCGCCTGGCAACGCGGCTTGAGGAAGACATACTTCTGTGCTCAACTCGTGCTGAACACATACGGGTAACGGCTCGAGCTAACGAAGCTGCTGAACTTCTAAACAACTTAAAGATGTTGACACAGCGGCTTGGTGCTTAAGAGCAAAAAGTAAAAACGGCATGGGAAAGGACGGGTATGGGATTATTCAACGGTGACTGTTTGAGTGAGTACGAGATACCTGACTTTGTCGACGGACCTGACGGTGTAGATCAGATGAAGCATAAAATCAAACAACGGCATGGGGTATAGGTAGGTACGCTGTGGATATGGAACGGATACTAACGGTGTGCTACTTCTGTAAGGAGTCCTACGAGAGCGCGAAGTTAGACGGTGCTCATAGATGTAAGAGGACTGGTTACTCAACGGGTAAGTGGAGTGATGACGATGACTGGAGTCCGATAGTTGTATTTAGGTCTAACCGCTAAGCGTAAAAAAAAACACTCCTAGACATTCCAACATTCCTTTATACAAATCCCTTACTTAGACGCGTAGCAGGTGAAAAGAGTTATCTCTATAAAACTTAGTTGCGGAATGTTGGAATGTTGAGGAATGTTGAGAGCGCTAAGCGTCAGGGATTCGACGGATTCGTACAGCCTTAATTCTAACTGTGTATAGATTTGTCCATTCTGGGATATAGGGCGACTAGAACTAAAAGTTGTTCGTAGTGTGCAAATGCGGGATCTTCCTGGAGCTCCACGCTCAGAAAATTAAATAGAAGCAGCACATCCAAAAGTTGTTCTCATCTTCCTAACTCGGCGGAGCTCTGGATAGCAAAAAGTAAAAAAGCGGCCTGGTACAGCAGCTGTGAGGACAATCTACAGAAGTTGTTTACATCTCTACCTGGTCAGCTCAACGGGCTTTGCGGCTTGACAGGCCTGATAGGATAGCTTTCTGCAGCACTGCAGAAAGTTAAGTTCTAAAAATTGTTCTTAGTTCTGATCGGTGATGCCACTGGCTTAAAGCGGCTTGCTACGTCGGTCATTGACAAACGGCTTAAGCCATTGCTAACATAGCGGCATGCTTATGGAACCCGTCTTCAATACCAATGATGCATTAATACCGTCTGCCAGAAACTGGTCTTGGCAAGATAAAGCGCTGTGCAAAACTGACGGCGTGGACCCAGAGATCTTTTTCCATATAGATAAACTTCACGGTCCTGAGAGGAAGGCACGGGAGAATGCCGCTAAGAAAATATGTACGGCATGTCCTATAAGGACGGAGTGCTTAGAGCACGCGTTAGCGGTGCCAGAGAACTTCGGTGTGTGGGGTGGCTTGACAGAAGATGAACGGATGGTTATTGTTAAGTTCAAGAGATCAATTGACAGAGCAGAGAAAGCGGGAATGAAAGCGGATGCTACTTCTTGGGTACATAGCGTACAAAGTGAATCAGATACAGAAACAATTACTACTACCGTCTGAGTCGGATCAAAGAACCGCTGACACAATAAATCGCTGGCTAAACAATCTTGTAGACAAAATAGATCCTGATAGATGTTGCATCCATGATGCTCATGAGAACTATTGTGTCTGCTGTATGAATGAACACGAGAAATGCCGTATCCAAGATTGATTTGACAAACGCTTGAGCATGTGATTATAATATTCCTATGACAAACGAATACAAAGCAGTAAACTCGAAAACCCTGAAAAGGCTGATAGATACCGCAAAAATGCTCAACTTCAATCAGTATCCTGAGAAGTCGCATAACTTCAGTACTAATGGCATCCATGTTTTAAGGATGGTTATTCAAGACCACAAAGGTGACACGAACAAAGACATCATTCATCACAGAGCGTCCGTGCTGGCTAATGTAGTTGGTTCAGCAACTCAGTTGTATGGAAACCCTGAACCAATAAAATTTCTACTTGACATTAGAGATGAAGACTGGAATAATCTAGTTGATGCCAAAGCAATGGCAGATAGCGCAAGGGAACTCAATGTCTAAAGAAGTAAGGGTGGCTAATTTACCTAACTGCGATTTTTGCGGACAGGTTGCGAATTATGATGGACAGACAATACTTGGCTCAGCGTGGGCAAATATGTGTCAGTCTTGTTTTGAAACTCTCGGCAAGGGGCTGGGATTAGGACTAGGACAAAGATTGGTGTTGAACAAATGACAAAAAATAAAGTTATACTTATGGTAGTTGCGATATCAGCAACCCTACTTCCCCTTCAGTCTGCGAGTGCAGTTGGAGAAAAAACTTTAGTAATTATTGACTCAGGCATAAATACAGATTTGGCTTGGGCAAAAAATGCGGTTATAGATGAAGCATGCTTTGTTGAGTTGCATAGATGTCCAAATGGATTTTCACAAATGGTTGGTGCTGGCGCGGCAAAAGTTACTCCGGCTATGACAACTGCTAGTTCATTTAGTCATGGAACTCAAATGGCTTCAGTAGCATTAGCGATTAACCCAAATGTAAAAATTGTTTCTATCCGAGTTGCTGGTCTGACTCCTAGAGGCGTTCCTACTCCTTACTCAGGTAAAGCAATTTCTTGGGCGTTGGATTATGTGGAAGCAAATAAGGCACGACTTAATGTTGGTGCGGTTTCTATTTCACTAGGTAACTCTTATAGGTCAACTGATTGTCCGATAGTTGGAAACCTACAAAAACAAATTACTGACTTAATGGCTTCAGGAGTGGCAGTTGCTATTGCGGTTGGTAATGGTGGCTCTACCAAGATTGACTACCCTGCTTGTATCCCACAAGCGATTGCGGTTGGGGCAACTGAGGATAGATATGCCATGAAAGAGGTTTCAGGTTGGGTGTATCCAATTATGGCTATCTCTAATCACAACTCTGAGGTTGATTACTTCGTAAATGGTAAATACACAGTTTCTGATATTTCAGATAACAAAAAGGTTTCTTTCGGAACTTCTAACTCAACTGTGGCTTTTGCTACCTATCTAACCAAAAGACTTTCTGCGGGTGAGAACCTAACTGCGGTTTTGGCTAGCGTTAATGCTTCTCTAGTCAATGCCTATAAAACCACGACACTCTTTTATCCTAAGCAGTTTGACTTGACAAATAGTTAAAAACTGTTAAGATAAAGATACCTAGAAAGGGGTAGCCAAATGGCTAAGTATCAAATGCTGATTTCTTTCGATACAGACAAAGCACTTTCGTCTGATGAAGAAGATAATTTAATAGGGCATGTAGCACCACAAATCGAGGAACCTGTTAAGAGTGATGGAGATGATGAGGAATACTCAACATCAAACTTACAAATCTCTCTAACTCAAAATAACATCTTTGGAAAAATGAAAGCCAAAGATGCTATGGAGATTCTTCTTAAGTATGACAAAGATGATGATGTCTTGTTTTATATAGAGGCAGTAGAGGAGATTAAGTAATGGGTCAAGCAGTAATTTGTGAATGCGGTTATCAATTATCTACAAAGGCTAGAACTTGTTCTAACTGTGATGAAATGTTTAACGAGGAATTAGAAACCTATATTGAAGCAATTGAAACTAGAGGAGATAAGTAATGGGTCAAGCAATTTGGCAACATACTATTACACAAGACATGGTCGCTAAGTTAGATGACAATCAACTAAGCCTATTCATAGATTCTCTAGAGGATTCTATAGATGAAATATATTCAAACTTTGATGTAGTCTCTACGACAAGAAAGGGGCAATAATAAAATGGGTCAATATCATGTTCTAGCAAACCTAGACAAAAAGGAAGTTGTAACACCACACGGGCTCGGCATGGGATTAAAGCAATGGGAACATATCGGGGGAACTGCTTCACTAGCAGATGCTCAGTATATTTTAACCATGACTTCTCCAAGTCGAGGCGGGGGAGATTTACCCCAAACGGATATCTCGGGCTCTTGGGCAGGCGACAGAGTTGTAATACTCGGTGACTACACAGAGGACTCGGACTTACCTAATATCCCTAATGCTGGCTCGCTCTGGGGCGAGACGGATAAGTGGGTAGACATAACGGATTCTGTTGCTACCGCTTTTGAAGCGGTCTTCAATGTAAAAATAACTGGCGAGGGTTGGAAGACTAGAGCCACTTTGTAATACTCTTAACTTACTTCAAGGCGTGTCTTTTAAGCCCGTATAGAAATACGGCAAGGGCACGCCTTTTGTATTTTCAAAAAAGACCCCCCATTCTTCCTAGACAAAAAAAATGTAAACTAAATCTATACAAGTTGTTTATACACTCAATGCGGATCAGAAGACTGCTTAGCAAAAAGTAAAAACTATGCTTAACACGCAAGCAAAAAGTAAAAAATTGCCGCTCCAAATTTAACTGAGCAGATGCCGAAGTTATTGTGATGTGGTGCTATTCCGGCGTTCGTCACCTGAACGAGTGGCAAGGGTGTTTGACAAAAAGATGCGGTTATTATATGATTGCGTTTCGCACCGCTAGTCTTCCGCTAGTGAGGTCCTAAGTGGGTTAATCCGCTACTCGCGAACACGGATTACAAAAATTAAGGGGGAACAAAATGCCTAACTGGGTATATAACCATTTAACAATAGATGGTTCTAAAGAAGACATAGCAAAAGTAAAAGCGCAGGTTGGCGCAACTGTTAAGACAAAATATAAAGGCGCAGATGAAGTAGATGAAATGTTGGATAGAGAACCTATCTTTTCTTTTATGAACATACTTCCACCACCAGAAGATAAGTTAGATGAGTATCACGCTGTTCATGGATACGCCAATGGAGAAAAAACAGGCGATACTGAATACAACTGGTATAACTTTAATGTTCGTGAGTGGGGAACTAAATGGGACGCCAGAGATGTGGACCTTTTAGAAGATGATGAAACATATCTTCACTATAAGTTTGATACTGCTTGGTCACCGCCAACTGAAGTAATAGCAAAACTTGCGGAACAAAATCCTAATCTAAACATTACTTTGGAGTATCGTGAAGAACAGGGTTGGGGTGGAGAAGTTAATTTTAATGGCTCTACTACTGAAGTTGTTAAAGAGTGGGACATACCAGACACTCATGCCGAAGAAATAGAAGCCAATAATGGCGATTGCTGGAAGTGTGAAAACTTTGATGGTGATTACAGCGACCTTTATGAGGATTGCCCTGAGAACCTGAAGCCAATAGAAATCCACGCTAAGCAAGATTTGGTATTGACAAAAGAAAAATAATTTGATAGAGTTCTATCAAGCCTAAAGAAAAGGGGAAATAAAATGGGTGACCGCATGGTAGTTGGGTTTCAGGCAAAATCTGCCGAACCAACAATTTATCTCTACGCACAATGGGGTGGAGAAGCACAAAAAGAAATCCTAGTAAATGCTTTACAAAAATCAGAAAGTCGTTGGACAGATGCCGACTACGCAACTCGTATTTGTATTTCACAAATTGTTGGTGATAGTTGGAACGACACTTTGGGATTTGGTATTTCAGTAAATACTTTCTGCTCACCTGACTACGACACAATTCAGGTAGTTGAGTGGCACAAAGGAAAAGTTTCTATTCGGGAAGCAAGCGACCCTGAAAATGTTCTAGAGGAAATAACCCTAGAAACTTTCTGCCAAGACGAAACGCTGGTAAAAGAGCAATTTGACAAAATAGTCAAAGGTATGGAATAATAACTACACCTAGCAAGAAACCTTAACCTAGAAAGGAAAAGAAATGCTGGATAAAGAAAAGAAAGTTCAGGGAGTTGCGGTGTATGCCGAGTTCCGAAAGCCGGGACAAGTCATGCAGATACTTGTAACACCTGACGCATATAACACTTCGGGAAGCCTAGTTCCAA
>Ga0209296_1000574_pt1 | contig 32063 bp, 27 predicted proteins | sample S_130206_EF_Meta_FD_187319 | JGI IMG/M metagenome (GOLD analysis project Ga0209296, IMG submission 187319) | Freshwater microbial communities from Lake Simoncouche, Canada to study carbon cycling - S_130206_EF_MetaG (SPAdes) (version 2) | ecosystem: Environmental > Aquatic > Freshwater > Lake ... | reverse complement strand
GGCCGTTCTCGGAGTGATGGCCTACCACGAGCCCAACGTGGAGATGCCTGGTGGCTTTTTGGGTGTCGACCTCTTTTTCGTCCTCTCCGGGTTCCTCATAACCGGATTGCTTCTCGACGAACGTCGCAACTCGGGGACACTCTCGCTCCGGTCTTTCTGGAATCGCCGCGCTCGGCGACTCCTGCCGGCTCTCGCTGCTCTTCTTTTGGCCGTCGTAGTCGCAACGACAATTCTTGGTGACGTTTCCCAGCGTCGCGATCTACCAGGAGGCGTCCTCTCGGCAGTGTTTTACGTCTCTAACTGGAATCAGATTGCTCAACACCAGAGCTACTTCGATCAGTTCGCATCTCTCTCGCCACTCCAACACCTTTGGAGTCTCGCAATAGAAGAACAGTTCTACATTGTCTGGCCACTCGTGGTCATCGCATGTCTCCGCCGAAGCAGACGACTTCTCATCGCCGTAACATCAGTAGCGGCAGTTGCGAGTATCGGTCTGATGGCCTTCTTCCTTGGAAGCGGCGACCCATCACGCAGTTACTACGGCACTGACACCCGAGCATTCACAATGCTTATCGGCGCGTTAGGAGCAATTTTCGCTTGGCATTTGCGCCCATCCGGGAGAAAAGCGCTCGTAGTTGGACTTCTCGGATTCGTGGTCCTCGCAGCGTCGCTCCTTTTCATCCATGACGACACCCGATGGATGTATCGCGGCGGATTTGTTCTCTTTGCGGTGCTCGCTCTCGGCTTGATCATTCTCGCTTCAGGCAACAACGTGGTCTCCAAAGCGATGTCGCATCCGATTCTTCGCAAGATCGGTTTTCTTTCCTACGCGCTCTATCTGTGGCACTGGCCAATTCGAGTGTTCGCCACTGACACTCGCTTCGGACTCCCCGACACACAGGCCGGACACGCCGGCGGAGTCGTACTTCGGCTTGCGCTGACGTTTGGGGCTGCATGGCTTTCGATGGAACTCATCGAGAGATGGTTCCGGCGTTCAACGCTCGGAGTCGCAAAATTCGCCGTCGCCTGGATCGCCATCGGTTCCGTTCTCGTTGCAGCTGCCTTCGTCACGGCGCCCTCAGCCGGATCAACGGTTGCGACAAATCTGGGCACCGATCAGGCTGCTCAACGCCAGAAAAATCTTGAGTCACAGCACAACGCCACCCGCCCGACACTCATGATCGTTGGCGACTCAGTTGCAATCACTCTCGATAACGGCGTCCGAAGTGTCTTGGGCCCAAAGGTGTCGGTCGTTGGCGGAGCTGAGCTTGGGTGCGCACTACTCACTTCGCCCAAAGTGATGACGTTCACTGGCCAATGGGAACCAACCGGTTCTGCTTGCCCCGACCACAACGACTATTGGTCGAAACTTCTCGCTGCCAAGAATCCCGATGTCGTCATCATGCTGATGGGCGCTTGGGATCTCTATGCGCGCGATTGGGGTAGCGGTGCCGTTGCCCCAGGCGATCCCGAGTTCGATCAGAACTATCGAAAGGCAATGAACGACTCACTCGAGGCACTTTCAGCGAATGGTGCTGAAGTTCTCGTACTCACAACTCCGTGTTTTGCACCATCAGCCAACGAAAAGGTCGGTCCTCAGTACGACCTCGAGCGAGTCGAGCGCATCGCTCAACTCCAGCGAGAAGCGGTTGAAGAATTCAACGTTTCGCAGAGCCCTTCGCTCGCATCGGTCATCGACTTGCAATCAATCACCTGCGACGACGGATTTACAAAGACACGCGATGGTGTCGCATGGCGTCCGGATGGCGTGCATTTCTCAATCGATGGGTCGAAAGTTGCGGCCCGTTGGCTTCTCGCCTCGCTACCTGAATCTGCACGTACCCGCCTCGGTCTGACTATCGACTCACCGCCATCCGAGTAACCACAGCCGTCGTCGCGACAATGAGCAGCCGAGACCTTGTGCAAGAATCTACGCAGGTTCAACAAACACGGGCCAGAGGGGCATTTAGGGGCGCATGACGGTCACGAGGGACGACCAAGGAAACCAAGCCGACGACGCCGGCGCGGACCCTATTGCGGCAGCAATCGCAGCCGCAGTCATTGACGATGGCCCCATCGATGGTGCAGCCGTCAACACAGTCAAGAAACTTGACCACATGCCCGCTCTCGACGGAATGCGGGGTCTTTTCGTCATTCTCGGACCGATGATGTATCACTTCGCTCCGTATTTCATCCCGGGAGGAATGTTCTCGCTCGACTTCTTTTTCGTGATGTCGAGTTTCCTCATCGTTTCGCTCGCTCTTAACGAGTGGGATCGGACCGGGGATTTCAAAGTCGGGGCCTACGCGTCGCGCCGAGCGCGTCGGCTCATGCCTGCCCTGATGGTGTGCTTCGTCGTAATCGCCTTTGCTACTGCCTTCATTATTGATTCAGCGCAGATTGCGAAATGGACGTCAGGGACGACCGCGGGCATGGGGTGGGTTGCGAACTGGAAAGAAATCTTCTCTCACAATAATTATTTCGATGCTGATCAATATTCGAATCCGCAGCCGTTCCGTCACGTTTGGTCTTTTGCAGTTGAAGAGCAGTTCTACCTCTTTGCGCCTTTCTTTCTCATTCTTTGCATGCGTTGGATCGGCCGACGTTGGCTCACCATCCTCTCGGTCACGGGTGCAATCGCGTCTGCCGTCTGGATGTCGATCGTCTTCGAACCAAATAATCCAGCGACACTTGCCCGCGCGTATTACGGCACAGACACCCGAGCATTTGCACTCTTTCTTGGTATCGCTATGGCCTCAGTCTTTTCGCGCTGGGGACCACCCCGCACTCGCTGGGGTCATTCGCTCACCCAGCTCATTGGACTGATCTCCTCAATCGTGTTCGTCATCTTCCTTTTCACTGAGAGCGAAAAATCAGCCTGGATGTTCGAGTATGGAGGCTTCTTCCTCGTTGCCCTCCTTGCTGTCTTTATGACGAGGTCTGTCACCACCAAAACCGGATGGATGCATTGGTTCTACAAAAATAAATTCTTGATGTGGGCAGGTCGTCTCGGTTTCGGCCTCTACCTCTACCACTGGCTTGTTTACATCGTTGTCGACAGCGACAAGTCCCCAGATAAGCCCGGCCTCAACTCTTTCAAGGACATGGCGCTTGGTTTCGGACTCACATTCCTTCTGGCTTGGCTCAGCTACAAGTACATCGAAAAGCCCTTCCTCAAGGGTCGCTGGCCCGGTTGGAAGTTCGCCGCAGGCATGGGTGGCGCAGTAATCCTCGCCCTCACCCTCTTGCTCTATGCCAATACCGTTCGCGCTCCGAAGGCTTCCGCCGCGAACAACCCACTTGCGGTTCAACAACAAGGGGCAACGCCCATCGCTCTTGGCGAAGGCAAAGAATGCGTGGCCCCCGCAGGCAGTAATCCGACGCGTGTGCTGGTCGTCGGTGATTCCGTGATGTATCAGATGGGTCTTGCTCTCTCTGACTGGTGCGCCGATCATCCCGGTCAGATCATGATCTTCAATGAAGCCCACCTCGGCTGCGGCACGACACGCGGTGGCGAAAAACTTTATGAGGAAGGTCCTGGGCCCATGGGCGCGGTGTGCGGAACATGGGCCGATCCCGTCGATCCCCGACTCGTGCCTGATCCCGATGTGGTCTCGTGGGTTTCTGCCATTGACCTCTACCGACCCGATGTCGTACTCAGCTATGCGAGCGCATGGGATTCGATCGACAGGCAAGTTCCTCAACTCGGTGACAAATGGCTACGACCGGGTGACCCTTCCTACGACGCATTTTTAAAGTCTGAATACAGCGAAGCTCTTGAGATACTTTCCGCTCATGACACAAGCGTCGTTTGGCTTGTCTCGCCCCATCTCGATCGCTCGAGCAAGTTCAATAGCCCCGAGCGCGTCGATCGCATGAATGCGATCGTTCTACCGCTCGTTAAGGGACTTCCTCGTTTCACCGTGATCGATTACCAGAAGTACTTGGGATCGACCGGTGGGGCGAAAGACAAATCGATCCGGGCCGACGGCGTTCATATCCGGGAAGAGCAGTTGCAGGCAGTTGCCGATTGGTTGGCCCCACAACTTGTCGACGCGAAAGCACGGGCGTCGGACTGAATCTCCAAAACAAACGGTGCCCTGCTACCGACAGGCAACAGGGCACCGTTGACGTCTGAAAAGCTCGTGCTCAGCGAGGTGGGGTGTACAACACCTGCATCTTGTAGAGAAGCGCTGGACGGTCGGAACCCTCTGCAGCAATTTCTGCTTCGGTCGTGATCAGCGTGCCCTTGGGTTTTGCTTCAGCCTTTACAAGACGCGAACGAGCGTGCACCTTGGCTCCGGCCGGAACTGGCGACAAGAACCGAAGTCCTTCAGCGCCATAATTCACTGCACTGCCATTACCGACGAGCTTGACCGGAAACGTGGCCAGTTTGGGCATGAGGCTCAGTGTGAGAAATCCATGAGCGACGGGCCCACCGAACGGACTCTCCTTGAGAGAACGTTCGACATCGATGTGAATCCACTGACGATCGCCGGTGAGCTCAGCAAAGTCGTTGATCATCTGCTGTGTCACTTCGATTGAATCACCCCACTCGCCAAACTCATCGCTGGCAAGCGCGTTAATCCCATCGATGTCATCGAACTTCACTTCGGCCATGGGCCACCTCTCGTCCTCACTTAGGCCGGGCGCTCCCGGCTATCGGGTTGCGATAGTACCGGCTGCCGCTCGCCTCGCTCCCAACCACAAACCCCTCTCTACCTGTGCGCAAAGCCCCCATGCTGCGTAACCTCTCCGCCATGACCACGACTGATGCCGCCACACTCGTCGAAGACCGTCTGAACACTCTCCTCGCCGATCTCGACCCCCGAACTGTCGATAGCGTCACCTTCAGAGGACGCCAGTACGACCTCGGATTGGCATGGGTTCACTTCCCAGTCGGTCGAGGCGGACTAGGCCTCGCCCCCACCGCCCAAAGAGAGATCGACCGACGACTCCGAGAAGCCGGAGCTGCTTCGATTGAAACTCGATTCTTTTTTGGCATCACCATGGCGGGTCCGACAATCGCCACCCATGGAACCGACGAGCAGTGCGCCACTCTTCTACGTCGCATCTTCACCGGTGAGGACTCATGGTGTCAGTTGTTCTCGGAACCAGGCGCAGGTTCCGATCTCGCAGGACTCGGTTGTCGTGCCGTTAGAGACGGTGACGAGTGGGTCATCACCGGACAAAAGGTATGGAACACGCTTGCCCACCTCGCTAGTCGCGGAATGCTCGTCGCTCGCACCGACCCAAACGCGCCGAAGCACAAAGGACTCACGTATTTCGCGCTCGATATGCACGCCCCCGGCGTTGAGGTTCGTCCCCTCCGCCAGATGACAGGTGAAGCTGAATTTAATGAGGTGTATCTCACAGAAGTGCGCGTTCCCGACGCCGATCGAATCGGCGATGTCGGTGAAGGTTGGCGAGTTTCGATGACAACGCTCGCCAACGAGCGAACGACTATCGGCGGTGGCGGCGGCGGTGTCCCCCAACGTGGTTCAGGGGCGATCGCCGAAGCCGTTCGCCTGTGGAACGACGATCCTTCAGCGCATACCGCTGTAACTCGCGACCGACTCATGCAACTGTGGATTTCGGCAGAGGTTTTGCGTCTCACCAATATCCGAGCTTCACAAAATCGCCGGATAGGTAACCCCGGACCAGAGGGATCAATCGCAAAATTGCAGTTCGCTGAAGTCAATAAGGACATTTACGAGTTCTGCGTTGAATTACTCGGAGCCAAAGCGCTCATCGACTACGACTACACGATGGTCAGGTCAGACAACATCGGGCTCACTGGCCCTCCCGGAACTTCTCGCAAAATGTTCCTGCGGTCTCGCGCCAATTCCATCGAAGGCGGAACATCCGAGATTCAACGAAATATTCTCGGAGAACGGGTGCTCGGACTTCCCGGAGAACCTCGTGTCGACAAAGAACTTCCCTGGATCGATGTTCCTCGAAACTAAGAGGCCCTCTTGAGAGTCTCACTCGACATTTCGGTTGACTCGAATTCCTATCCGTTTTCGCACGATATTCGTGTTCGCTTTGCCGAAACCGACGCCATGGGCGTCGCTCATCACTCGTCGTACATTGCGTGGCTCGAAGTCGCTCGCGTTGAGTTTCTGCGTTCACTTGGAACGCCATATCCAGAGATACGTGCTCAGGGCATCGACCTTGCCGTCTTAGAACTTTTCATGAACTATCGAGTATCAGCTCGATTCGATGATCTGGTGACGGTGCACACGCGGGTGGCAAAGCTGAAGGGTGCGACCTTTCAGATGGACTACCTACTTCGCGTCGAGGATGAGATATGCGCACTCGGAACCACTGTCCATGGGGTTGTCGATCCTGAAGGCCGTGCCACCCGCATGCCGCCCTGGCTTCGCCAACTACTCGAAGGCGCTTGAACCTCAGTCTTTGAATACTGGCTTCCGACCCTCAGCGCGGGCAGCGACTGATTCATCCCAGTTCTTTGTTGTCAGTCGCACATAAAGCTGCGCTGTCATTTCATTACGCATATGCGAGCGGAAACTTGTCGACTCAAGTCCACCCAGAATCATTTTCTTCGTGAGCTCAATTCCTACTCTGCTGAGACCCGCAATCTGATCAGCGATCTCGATGGCCGTAGTGAGAAGTTCCGAGCGGTCAACCACCCGAGAAACGAGCCCAGCGCGCTCAGCTTCCTCTACTCCCATGTCTCGACCCGTCAGCATCAATTCGCTCGACCGACCTGCTCCGATAATTCTCGGCAGAATAAAACTGAGTCCGAGTTCGGTTGCGGTAAGTCCGTTGTTAATTCCAGCAGCGCGGAAATACGCTTCGTGTGAAGCAACGCGGATATCGCAGGCGGCAGCCAGACAGAGACCGCCGCCGATAGCGGCGCCGTTGATAGCGGCAATGACAGGCTGGGGCATATCTTGAATCCCCAAAATGATGTCATCGAGCAATTTGCCGGCTCGTTGCGCAATAACTGTTGGCGTCAGTCCTTCGATATGCGGGATTGTCCCCGAAACTTTCTGATCGGCTCCGGAGCAGAAACCCTCTCCAGCGCCAGTGATGATGACGGCTCGGGTGTCGTTGTCGTGAGCTACATCCTCAAGCGTTTCCTTCAATGGCAGCATCACATCAAATGCCATTGCGTTCATACGCTCGGGCCGATTCAACGTGATGATCGTGACATGTGGGCTGGGCTTTTCTAGAAGCACAAAAGACACGGTTCCCCCTCAGAACGCTGTGGATAGAGGCACCCTACCCACGGAATGACTCATTTATTGGGGGCCTGTGGCTCATGACCCGACAGGGGTGCACGGCCTGTGCCCGCCGAACCGGTAGCGTCAACCACGTCCTCGGCGCAGTCCGAGCACGTAATCGTCGCTGCCAGACCGTCTGTCTCGGCGCGAATCTCGGATCGCAACAATGAGTTCGGCGGCATAGCGCCGACAAAGGAGGCCCCACATGGGTGCCCAAAGAACAAGCTTCGAAAAACTTCAGCGTGACCGCAACAAGAAGGCAAAGCAGGCACTGAAGCGGGAACGTCGTCAAACCGGCGAAACTCGAATTGGCGAGGACGGCGAAGAAGTGCTCGTCGAACTCAGCACTGAAGGCGAGTTGTCGGCAGCAGAACTGCTTGCGCAGATCGAACTCATCCACAAACAACTCGACGACAAAGTCATTGACTTTGACGAGTTCGAAGAGCGGAAGGCCGACCTTATGGCTCGCCTTCCCATTGACTGATTCACTCCAAGTATTGATCGTGGAGCGCTGAAAGTCTTTCGAGACATTCACGGGCGCACTCTTCAATAACTTTCGCTACAGGCTCGACAGAGTTGATGCGACCAGCGACCGCGCCGCTTAGAGCGAGCGCTGAATCCATATCGCCACCGAAATACAACTCCTGGTGGCGTGCCATGTGCTCCATAGCGTTACTCGTGGTGTCGAACTCAAGGGCATTGCTTCGTTCCGTTCGGAGCACTCGCAACGAAGGTGCTGCATGTCGGTTGAGCAGCACCGTGTCTGTTTCGCTAGCGGCGACAATCGCCTGCTTCCAATTCTCATGGATCGGCGATTCAACAGTCGCCACCATCCTTGTCCCCATCTGAATACCTTCAGCGCCAAGCGCGAAGGCAGCAGCCATCGTGCGACCATCAACGAAGCCGCCGGCAGCGATGATCGGAACATCGACTTTTGAAGCAACCAATGGCAAAAGAACCATCGTTGATACATCGCTGGGGTTTTTGAATCCGCCGCCTTCTGAACCTTCGACAACGAGCCCATCGACGCCGGCGTCGACAGCCTTCTGTGCAGCCCTCAACGTGGGAACCACATGGAACACCGTTAGTCCGGCGTCTTTTAGCTGAGTGGTGTACGTACGCGGATCACCTGCTGAAGTGATAACGAAACGCACGCCCTGCTCGACGACGAAATCCACGATTGACCGATCGCGCACGAACGCCTGCGCGATATTCACTCCAAACGGTCGGTCGGTGAGATCAGCCATCTTGGAGATCTCTCCACGAATGGCACCGAGATCCCCAGAGGAGGTTTCGATGATTCCCATTGCTCCGGCATTCGACACTGCAGATGCCAACTGTGCTCTTGCGATGTACCCCATCGGCGCCTGCACGATTGGGATCTCGATCCCCAAAAGATCAGTTATACGGTTCTCAAACATGACCACGACTCTCTCGCTCTGCACTGGGGCGCAAGTATCTTGTCGCCCGGCGGCTCAGACTGGTTCGTAGATTTCGTAGACGAGTTTGCCGCCCTCGCCAACCTGTCCCCGTCCGAACAGATGCATCGCGTTGAGCCACCGGTAGCGCTCGTCGCCCGCCTCAAACTCCATTCCGACATAGACCGGCGTCTTGCCCATTCCCGCCGACCAGTCGGCCCGACCCTTGTAGGCGAGGTAAACCGGCACCCCATCATCGGTCATGAGGGTCATGCGGATATCGAAGGTTCCGACTCCTTGAGCGTCGATCGCCAGCCAGTCTGCGGCTGCGCTCCCGACAAGGCTCGCATTCAGCCTCGGGCCTTCGATCCGGGCCTCGCTTATCTCTTGGACAATTCTGGTACCCGCAGGCGTCGCACCAAGCATGTAGAGGCCATCTGAGGCAACGGCAAGGGTCAGTGTGGCAAAGGGTCGTAGTTCCATCTCTTGATCATTCCATGCGGGGCCGTCCTCGGGAGCGCCACAGCGGCTGAGTCCTACCCCGCAAACCTGCCTGAGGACGTCGATTCGTTCTATTCGTCCCGGCGTGGGAGCGTGGAGGCCGGCCATAGCGGTCGAGGAGCGCATCTCATGGATCAACCCACCGACAACACAACCTTCGCTGATCTGGCCCTTCGGCCTGAATTGGTCGACGCCCTTGCCACTCTTGGGTACGAAGAACCCACCCCCATCCAGCGAGAGTCGATCCCCCCACTCATTGCAGGTCAGGACCTTCTGGGCCAGGCAGCTACAGGAACCGGCAAGACCGCAGCCTTTGCGTTGCCGATGCTTCAGCACCTTGATCCCGACAATCGGTCGAAGAATCCAACCGGTCTGATCCTCGTCCCGACCCGTGAACTGGCCATGCAGGTTTCCGAAGCGGTCCACAAATATGGTCGAGCGCTTGGCGCCCGGGTTCTCCCCATCTACGGCGGACAGCCAATTGGCCGGCAACTCCAGGCCCTCGGACGCGGTGTCGACGTTGTCGTTGCCACACCTGGTCGAGCTGTCGACCACATCAAGCGCGGAACGATTCCTCTCAAAGACATCGAGATGGTTGTTCTTGATGAAGCCGACGAGATGCTCGACATGGGCTTCGCCGAAGACCTCGATGCGATCCTCGGTGCGCTCCCCGAAACTCGCCAGACCGTTCTTTTCTCGGCGACCATGCCGAAGCGAATCGAGTCGCTCGCTCGTCGCCACCTGACCAATCCAACAACAATTCGCATCGAAGCCCCCGTCGTTGCAAAAGGCGACGCTCCGAAGGTGCGTCAACTCGCATTCATCGTGCCCCGCTCCCATAAGTCCGCCGCACTAGGGCGCATTCTTGACGTCGAGTCCCCCACCGCAGCGATCGTGTTCTGCCGAACTCGCCATGAGGTCGATCAACTCACCGAAACGCTCAATGGTCGCGGCTACCGAGCCGAAGCGCTCCATGGCGGCATGAATCAGGAAGGTCGCGACCGTGTCATGGCGCGAGTGCGCAGCGGTAATGCCGACTTACTCATTGCCACCGATGTCGCCGCTCGCGGCCTCGACATCGACCATCTCACGCACGTCGTCAATTACGACGTCCCCTCCGCCCCTGAGTCCTATGTCCACCGCATCGGACGTGTAGGGCGTGCTGGTCGCGAAGGCGTCGCCATCACACTCGCCGAGCCGCGTGAACATCGCCTGCTCGAAAACATCCAGCGCGTCACCGGCGACAAAATCGCCATCGAGAAAGTTCCAACGATCTCGGACCTTCGGAACCGACGCATGGAACTCACGCTCGGAACGCTGCGCGAAACCTTGCTTGACGATGATCTTGATCGCTATCGATCCATTGTCGAATCGCTGACCGATGAATTCGATCTTTTTGATGTCGCTCTCGCTGCGGTAAAGCTCACGCATGAAAGCACCACCGGCAAAGAAGACGAAGTCGAAATTCCCGATGTCGAAATCCGGCGATCAAAGGATCGCAAGAACGACCGACCCGATCGCGATGGTCGGCCTGATCGCGGCGACCGTGGAGATCGCGGTGACCGCGAAAAGAAGGGCAAGAAGGGCAAGGACCGTTCCATCGGTGTCGACTCCACTCGCCTCTACTTCCCCATTGGTCGATCCTCTCAGATCCGACCCGGCGATCTCGTTGGAGCAATCACTGGTGAAACTGGTCTGGCCGGTAAGCAAATCGGATCGATTGAGATCGGCGACAAGTTTTCTCTTGTCGAGGTTCCCGAGAAGTCGGCCGATGACATCATCAAGGCGATGAAGAAGACCACGATAAAGGGACGCAAGGTTGTCCCCCGTCGTGAGCGCTTCGAACGTTTCGAGCGCTGACCTACTTCGCGCGCGAGCCCGTACGCTTTCGTCATGACCGACGACGTCGTTCTCCAGACCGTTCCACTCGGGCTTCACTGGCCCACGATTGATCCCTTTCTTTTCTGCGCGCACCACAACGATTCGTATCCAGCGGGGAATGAACAACTAGGTCCGAATGCTTCGCTAGACGGACGCAACATCGGTATGGATTTCGAGGGCATCGACGGTTGGCGCATGTATCACGGCGACGTCGTTCCTGGTTTCCCTCAGCATCCTCATCGTGGCTTTGAAACAATCACCTATGTGCGTGAGGGGATCTGTGACCACTCAGATTCTCTTGGGGCCACAGCACGCTTTGGCGAAGGCGATGTGCAATGGCTCACCGCTGGAGCGGGAATCGTTCATTCGGAGATGATGCCGTTGCGAGAGACCACGAAACCGAATCCGCTTGAGTTATTTCAGATCTGGCTCAACCTTCCCGCTGCGGACAAGATGGCCGATCCGTATTTCACAATGCTTTGGTCTGATCAGATCCCGAAGGTTCGACATACCGATGCCCACGGACGCTCCACAGAAGTCGTGATTATCGCCGGTGAATTCGACGGAGTCACACCTCTTTTATCTCCACCCGATTCTTGGGCTTCGAAATCAGAATCAGATGTCGCTGTCTGGCATCTCCACCTTGATCCCGGGACCTCACTGGAGCTTCCGGCGGCTCTCTCATCCGAAACGATTCGCACGCTGTACGTATTCGATGGTCATGGCCTGCAGATAGGCGAAACCGAACTTGCTCACGACACTGGCTCCGTTCTGCGCAGCGATGCTGCCATCACGCTTTTCTCCCCGAGCGGTGCCGATTGTCTCGTCCTTCAGGGCCGCCCTATCGGCGAGCCTGTTGCCCAACAGGGTCCCTTTGTCATGAATAACGAAGCCGAACTTCGTCAGACGTTCCTTGACTATCAGCGCACAGGATTTGGCGGTTGGCCCTGGCCCGTCGACGGACCGGTCCACCCTGTAAGCCGTTCTCGATTCGCACATCACCCCGACGGCCGACTCGAGGAACCGTCATAACGACGCTTCACCGCCCCGTTACCCGGTAACGTCCGGAAAGCGCAGCACTCTCAGCGCTAACGCTCCGGGGGGAGACATGGCACACGACACGAGAGAAGATATCGACCTGCTTGATGGGGAGTGGTACGCCCAGCAGCCCTACGAGCAGTGGGAATGGATGCGCGAGAACGCTCCCGTGTACTGGGATGAGCCCAATCAGGTTTGGGGAATCACGCGCTACGAAGACGTGCTTGCGATCGAGAAAGACGCGAAAACGTTCTCGTCATCACGGGCACCGCGACCTCATGGTGAACCACTCCCGATGATGATCTCCATGGACAATCCAGAACATCAGCGACGTCGGTCGTTGGTGAATCGCGGATTCACTCCGAAGAAGGTTCAAGGTCACTCCGAGACAATCCGCACAATTTGCACCAACCTGATCGACAAGGTTCAAGCCAAAGGCGAGTGCGATTTTGTTTGGGATATCGCCGCACCACTCCCATTGCTTCTGATTGCCGACATGCTCGGTTTCGAACCCGATGCCTACGACGACCTCCTACGTTGGTCCGATGACATGATCCGCGGCACCACCGGGACGCCGACACCCGAGGTGCAACTGGCAGCCATGAACGCCGGAATTCAGTTTCGCGACTATCAGTTGAAAGTCATTGCCGATCGTCGGTCACATGCGCCTCAAGATGACCTCATCAGCACTCTTGTCAACGCCGAAATCGATGGCAATCGCCTCGACGACGAGTCAATCGTTAGTGAGACCCTCCTCATCCTCATCGGTGGGGATGAAACAAGCCGACATGTCATTACCTGCGGAATGCTTGCGTTGCTGGAGTTTCCCGACCAGCGAGACATCCTCGCGAAATCGCCTGAACTCATTGAGACCGGGGTCGAAGAACTACTCCGGTGGGTGTCGCCCATCAAGAACATGGCACGCACCGTCACGGCACCCGTTGAACTTCGAGGCCAATCGCTGCGCGAAGGCGATCAGGTGATGTTGTTCTATCCATCGGCGAATCGCGACAAGAGGGTTTTCGATAATCCGGACCAACTCGACGTGCGCCGCAATCCCAACCCCCATCTGGCCTTTGGTTTCGGACCGCACTTCTGCCTCGGAGCCTCACTCGCCCGCCTCGAACTCACGATCATGTTCGAAGAGTTGCTCCACCGCATCCCCGACATTTGCTTAGCTACGAACGAGCCTCTTGAGTTTCGCGCCTCGAATTTCATTAGCGGGCCCGAGTCAATGCCTGTCCGATTCACCCCATCGCACTAATCACGGAGACAGCACAATGGACTTTCATCCCGACGAGGTACGCGCTGCGTACGACAATTTTGTTGCAGTTGGCGACAGCGCCGATTGGAGCGCATGGGCCGACCTTCACACGGTCGACGGCCTTTGGGTCGAACACCATCTCGGAACATTCCGAGGACGTGAGGCCATTCGCACCGCAATCGTGGATGTCATGGCACAAGCCCCTTCCACAATGGAATTTCCCATCGAGTGGGTAGTGATCAATGGAAATCGCGTGGTCTACTACCCGTGGCAGGTCCTTCCTCACCCCACTGGCGGCGAACCCTTTCGCTTCAGCTGCATCACAATCCTTGAATATGCCGGCGACGGACAGTTCTCGTATCAAGAAGACGTCTACAACCCAGCAGAAGGCGAGCGAGTCTTTGGCGAATGGATTGCCGCCGGCGGTCGTTTGCCGGGCATGGACTGACGCTTAACCAATGACCGAGATGCCGGCCGCTTGCGCGGCGCGGCCATACCAGTCAGCTAAAGACTCGACGGTCTCATGGGCATTGAGCCCACTCGGATTCGGAAGGATCCAGAGTTCGGCGCCTTCAAAGGCATGATCGGAAGGCCCCACGGCGACCTTCGCGTTACCGAATGCTTGTCGATAGGCGGTAACGCCAAGGATGGCTACGACGTTTGGCTTGCGCTCGCGAACGAGAGCCCTAAGCGTTTCGCCGCCGTCGCGAAGTTGTTGTTTCGATAATTCATCTGCTCGCGCCGTTGCAATCGGGCAGATATTCGAGATACCGATTCCTTTGGATTCAAATTCCGATCGTGCCTGATCAGGAAGTCCGCATGACGCATCAACGTCGACAGAGGTAATTCCTGCCCGATACAGCGCTGGCCAAAACCGGTTACCTGGGCGAGCGAAATGTGCATTAACGGCAGCAGTCCATAACCCAGGATTGATTCCAACGAAGAGCAGATTCAGGTTTGGCGGCAGGAGATCATCGACGGTCAATCCTTGAAACGTCGCCAGTTCTGCTTTTGTGGGACGCCGGCCAACTATGAACCTGTTCTGCGAAGTCACGGGGTCCTAGAACGTCGCGACATCTGCTGACGACAACTTGCGGTGTTCAATGCCCGCGAACCCATCCGAGGCTGTGTACGTATCTTCTCCGGTGAAAAGTCCATCAGGACCAATGGGCCACAGAACACACATGCGCGCTTCGTAGAGATAGAACGCGGAAGGATCATCGATTGGAAAACCGCGAGCAGCGAGCGTTGTGCCGGGATAGGCCATCCGCATGAGACCTTCGGTCACGATGCAATGATGATCGACGACCAACCACTCGGTTTCGAGTTGAAGCTTCTCGGCACCTGACGCAGCAAAGTCCTCGTAGAACTTCTGCACCGCGGACTTTCCGACCACATCGCCGGCACCATTCGGAATCGAATGCATGTGGTAGTGCGCGTGCTCAGACACCGTTGCCATGAGCTTTTCCATGTCAAGCGCGGCTTCGGCCAACTGGTGTTGTAGGAGCATCTCTAGGTTGCGACGTAGCACTGGGTCTGTTTCGGTTGCGAGTCGCTCCTCGACCTTGGCCCACGTGACTCTTTGATCGATAACGGTCATGTCCCCTCCTGCGCTGTTGTCCCACCTTTGTAGCCGATGGCCTTCGTTACATTCCGAGTTTCTCTATCCGCACGGGTAATCCAGACGCTCGGGGCATCGCCGTGAGTGGGTCGACGTCAACTGAAACACTCGTCAACGTCCCCGTGAGAGATCCGGGATGGCCATGGGTCACCGACAGGACCCCGGGGCGAATCGCGTCATCAATCGAAACAGTGGCCACCAGCGATCCGAAGGCGCTCGTCACCGCGACCCAGTCACCGGTGACGACCTGCCGCTCTCGAGCCTCGTCGGGGTGGATCATGACCACCGGCTCGTCACCGGACCCGGCGAAACGCACCGAATTGCTCCAGGCCGACTCGCGCCGAGGAACAAGCACGAGTCCGAGTTCCGGACCACGATGCTGAGCAAGACGCTCGCAGAAGGCCTCCGGCGCGATCGACCAACGACCGTCGTGGGTCATTCGCTCCCGCACCCACCCATACTCGGGGTCAAGATTCACACCGTGGGGACCAGCATCTATGACTTCGTCGGGCGGGAAAGGCCCATGGCCAAGCAGCCCTCGCAGAATTGTCTCGTCAGAGAGCGAATCAACTGGTGCACCACCGAACATGGGGCGTTCCGAACGGGCGGCCAAAGAACCTAGGATCCACCAGACCGGCCGACGCTGCGCGACGGGTTCAACGACTGAAGAAGTAAATTGCATGCCAGATCGAAAGGCCACTTGCTCGGCGAGAGAAAGGTCGGCTCGCTCGAGTTGTCCGGTTGCGGGGAAGACGTGCGTTGCCAAGTCACATAATTCGCTGTCAGCAACATCGATGACAACCAAAGCATCGAGTAGCGATACAGCCTGACGGAAGCGATCGGGTTCCGGGAAGGCTGACAACGGATTCCCGCCCGTAATTACCAACACCTTCAGTCGACCCGCCTCGATTTCGTCAACGAGTGCCGCCACGGGCATTTGCCCTGCAACGCGAGCGAGGTCGGGTCGCGATTTCGGACCATCGAGTGGAGGGGTTCCATGACGAATCGGCGAAAGTTGGTTGACGACGCCGCGATTGAAGCGCATTCCACCCAACACATCGAGCGAATCGGTCATCACAAGCAAAACCCATCGAAGCCATTCGACAACGATGCCGTCAAGCGACATCGTGGAACCGGTTCCGCAGAAAATCGCTACCTTCCCGTGCCGTTCGCGAAGATCAGCAACAAGTCGATTCAGATCTGAGCGCTCGCAACCGGTAGCGACGGCAGCTGCATCGAGATCGAACGGAAGTACTGCATTCGCAAGGCGCGTCACCTCGTCGTCGCGACACGTTCGTACGAGCGCATCCCTGCAACGTTCATCTTCGAACAGTTCACGAACAAGTGCGCCCAACAAGATGACATCCGAACCAGGACGAACTGAGAGATGTTCGTCTGACAGTGCGGCCGATTCAGTGCGCCGAGGATCGATTGTCCAAATCCTGCCGCCGGCTGCTTGGTTCTCGCGCAGCCTCCGCACCGGGTCGGCCAATGTGGTTCCATAACCATGCGAAACAACTGGGTTCGTTGCGAGTAATAGCAAAAGTCGCGAATACTCAGGTTCCCACACCGGGTTCAACATTGGATGGCCGGCGATTTGTTCGGCGGCCACCAGAACCGGAGCATTGTCAACTGTCGCTGCTGTGTAGAAGGACGTGCTTCCAACGGAACCCATCCACATCCCACACGAGACTTGGCCAGCGGAGTCGTAGGCCAAACCCGTTGCGAGATAGAGCGCAATCGCGTCGGCGCCTTCCGAGGAGGTGACCGTCGAAAGAATTTCCGCAAGGTGGTCAAACGCTTCATTCCACTCGCACTCGACTCCCCGAACTCGAGGCGCATTAAGTCGTGACGAACCGTGATGCCATTGCGGAAGAGCACGCCCCTTTTCACAGGTGTATCCGCGTGAGATCGGATGCTCGGTATCGCCCCGGACCTTCACAACCGAGTCACCTTCGACGGAGACGATGATTCCGCAGGCTGCTGCGCAGATTCGACAATACGAACGTTGCTCGGTCACTGGGTGAACTCAGCGCTCATCAAGAATTGAGGGATCGGCCCGCAATTCCAATCGAGCCATTGCTTCCCAGAATCCGATAAATCCGTTTCCATCATTGGTGCGACCTCGTTCGAGCCACCAATCAGGAACTACCGATTCCTTACGTCCCCCCGCGGCCCGGATATGCCACGCCCTTTGGCAACGCTGCTCCAGCGCGACTGCGCGCTGGTGGACAGCTCGAATCGTCGAGCCGAGTACAAACACACCGTGTCCGCCAAGCAGCGCAAGGTTTGCATCGCCCATCGCGACCACGGCATCACGAGCGGCAGAGGAATTGTCTACTCCCCCGCCGTACTCATCGATCAAGATCAGTTCTCCGCCTCCACCGAGTCCGGAACTTTGGTCATAGACCGGCGGGATTTCACCCATATCGGCCCACACGGTTCCATACAGTGGGTGGCTGTGCATCGCGACACCAACGTCTTCGCGAAGTTTGTGCAGTTCAAGATGCAGCGGAATCCCAAGCGGCGCTGGCCAGTCCCCTTCGACAACCTTTCCGTCGAGATCTATACGAATGAGTTGCGATGGACGCAATTCATCCCAGGTAATAAACCACGGATTACAGAGCAAGGTTCCGTCACCCATGTTGACCGTGATGTGCCCGGCGAGGTGATCGGCGTATCCCTCTCGCCAGAGTGCACGAGCGAGCAACACGAACTCCTGGCGGAGCGTGAGGTCAGGAAGCAACTGATCTGGTGTCGGTGTGAAATTCATTTCAATCCCCCATGCTGGTGAGTGGCTCCTGCGTCGGAATCTTCAGCCCCTCACGTCGGTATGCCCCCGACACTAGAGTCCGCCCATGCGATTTACAGGGAAACGAGTCTTTGTCACTGGTGCAGCCGCAGGAATCGGCGAGGCCACCGTCCAACTCTTCCGCGAGGAGGGTGCAAACGTGGTCGGTGTCGACATCGCCGAGGCTCCGGGGATCGGACGTTGCGATGTGTCTGATCCAGCTTCGGTGACCGCAGCGATGGAAGCCGCAATCAATGAACTCGGCGGACTGGACATCCTCGCCAATGTTGCTGGCGTCAATTGGTTCTCGAAGGTTGACGACATCACGCTTGAACTTTGGAACCGCCATCTTGCGGTCAACCTCACTGGCCCCATGCTCGTCACTCAGGCAGCTCTTCCCCACTTGCGAGCTTCTAAAGGAAACATTGTCACTGTCGGATCTATTTCCGGCCTCCAAGGTCAGCCTTACAACTCTTCGTACTGCGCATCCAAGGCCGGCCTCATCATGTTCATGAAGGCGCTCGCCGTTGAACTCGCCGTCGACGGAATTCGTGTGAATCTCGTCTGTCCTGGAGGCGTCGATACCGCTATGAGTACCAATGCGCTTTCTAATGTCAAAGGTGAGATCGATTTCTCCCATTTCCCGAAAATGATGGGTGTGCTTCCGGGGATGATGGCGCCAATCAAGATCGCCGAAGCACTCGCCCACCTCGCCTCAGACGCTGCGAGCACAACAACTGGTGCATCGCTCGTCGTCGACAACGGAACACTTTGGTAATGGACCGCTCAACGGACCTCGACCAGATCCACCAGCTCAAGGCGCGCTATTTCCGCCTGATGGACACCAAGGATTGGGACGGACTCCGAGAGGTCTTCACGTCTGATGTGTGTATCGACACGACAGTGGACAGCGGTACCGTCATCGACGGCGTCGACACCTACCTGCCGTTCTTAATCTCACAGATCGGCGACGTCATCTCGGCCCATCACGGGCACATGCCCGAAATCAACTTTGTCGACGATGACACTGCAACCGGAATTTGGGCGATGGAAGACGAACTGTGGTGGCCAGAAGGAAGCCCGATCAAGTACCTCCATGGCTATGGCCACTACCACGAGACCTACGTGCGAACGACTTCCGGCTGGAAGATCAGTTCACTCGAGCTGACCCGGCTGCATCGCATCTTTGAGTTCGCCGACCCCGCCTGACCCTGACTGATTCGTTCGCGCATTCAGCACCTTGGCTTTCGCCGCTGCAAACTCATCATCGGACAACGCCCCAGAACCGTGGAGCTCACTCAGGTCCTTCAATTGATCAACGTGAGCGCCTGAAGAGTCATGGTTGAATCGGGAAGCTATTCCTGCCCATGCAGTTGCTGCCGACTTCCTCAACCGACTGGAATCGATACCGAGAGCTACGTCGGGAAATTCGCGAAGCGAACGACGCCGAAGGGTGTCGAGTCCGAACCCGACGAGAACAGTGAGCGCAATAAGCGACCACTGTGTCCTGAAGGCAGGCGACGGAACAATCAGCAGGACCAGGACATAGAGCACGAACGCACCGGCCCAGAACACAATCTGGTCGGCGTTGAACAGCGGAGCCAGTGAACGACGAGCCCACGTGGCGAGACGACTTGGGCCAATCAGCATCATGCCGAGAACGATCACTGCGCCCCAAGTGATCAAGAGCCAAGCAGTGTCAAAAAGGAGTTCAGACAGAACTCCGAATACGATTTTTCCGGCAAGGCTGTATTGCGGGTCACTAATGATCGAAGCCACATAGTTCCCGCTCACTCGACGCATGGTCGTAAGTATCAGTCCGACGACAATCACAGACCAACCGACGTTCCGAAGTGTGAGTCGACGTCGACCGCGCGCCAGCCAAACGGCAACCAGGTACATCACAACGATCAGAACAAACAGAATCGGTCCGAGAATGTTGACGACCTTCACTGCTGTTTGTACTGAAGCAAGCGAACTGGATTCAAAGATTGTGATCTGACCAACGCTGGCGGGAATCTTGTCCATCATCGAGGAAGGAATACCAAGATCGGTTCCTACGATTCGAATGATGTCGCCAATATCGAGTGTGACAGTCCCGTCCTTCGTCGATCCGATTCGGGTCTTATCTTCGAGAACGTTCACAAGGGTCTGATGGGCCTTCTCGTTCACTGTGTGCCAGATCTTTTTCACACGGTCGGTTGAGAGGATCTTCTCAACTGCTGTGGCCGCTGGCGCTTGGAGTCCCGCTGCAAGCGGAGCTGCCAATCCCTTCAGGCTGTCAGGAAGTTCATCCTCCAACGCGCTCTCGACATCGACATTCGAATAAATCTCATCCACGATGTAGGTCGCCAAAGCAGCCTGCACCTTCGGATCGGCGAGGATCTTGTCGCTAGCAGCAACCCACTTCGGAGTGCTGAGGACTTGTCGCTTCACCCAGACATCAGCGGCGGTGCCAAAGAGAAGAACCGATGCCATCAAGATGAGCAGGACGACACCGATGCGTCGTGCGCGTCCAGCGGGGTTCTTCTTTGCCGCTGAGGGCTCTGTTTCAGATCCAGCTGATGTCGATGTCATCCATAGAGTCTGCCTTCCCTGCCCTCTCGGACCGGGGACTCCGGCCCCGTCCCATCTCTGACAGTTACCAGCAGAGAATCCAGGGGCCCTGTCGGCTTCTTCGCAGCCCTACTGGGGCGTGAACTCGATATCGATTCGATCGTAGGCACGGGTGAAGGTTGCGCCCAGAATCTTCGGTTCCGACCCTGGAACGAGCTTCCAATCGGGAATCCGGCGCAGAAGCTCTTCGAACATCACCCGAATCTCGATACGAGCCAGTGAGGATCCCAGGCAGAAGTGAGTGCCGAATCCGAACGCGACATGGTGATTATGAGATCTCCGCACATCGAAAACTTCGGGATGATCGAACACTGACTCGTCGCGATTCGCAGAGGCGTACATCAAAAGAAGTTGATCGCCCTTCTTAATGTTCTTGCCCCGAAAGACGTGGTCCTCTGTTGCGGTGCGGCGCATATTGAGAATTGGCGTCACCCACCTGATGAACTCCTCGACTCCGGTCTCACCGAGAAGTTCCGGGTTGTCGATCAATAACTGCCGTTGCCCGGGATCAAGAGCGAGTTCTCGAATGATGGAACCGATCACTGTTCGAGTCGTCTCGGCTCCACCATCAAGGAGCAACAAACACTCGGAGATGATTTCTCCGTCAGACCAACGGTGTCCGTCGACTTCGGTCGTCGCCCAAATCGTTATGAGGTCGTCTTTCGGCTCTTTTCGGCGTTCAGCGATGAGTTCGATCGTCGCTGCCGCGAACTCCATAATGGCGTTCGTCGAGAGTTCCGAGAACGCAGCCGGGCTTCCGTCGGGAGGGTTCTGTCCTGATTCGTACATCGTGACTTCGGACCATTCACGCAACTTCGGCCAAAGTTCGCGCGGGAATCCGAGCTTGTCGCCGATCAGAATTGCTGGAAGCGGCGAGGCCAGCGATTCGATTGCTTCGCACCTTCCAGAGCTTGCAACTTCGTCGATGAGTTCATTCACGATGCTGCGAATTTTCCCCTCGATCTGTTTAACGGCACGGGGGGTGAACTGACGAGCGACCAACATCCGCTGCTTCTGATGCTCTGGGTCATCGCGATTGATCATCGAGGTGTCGTCGCGTTGATCGGTCGCCGGTCGTGAACCGTCTTCCGATGTGTACAACTTCCAGTTCTTCTCGACTTCGACGATGTCCTCATAGCGAGAAATTCCCCAGATGCAATGAGTGGGGTCCCAATACACCGGGTCATTCGCGCGCAACCATTGATACGCGCCCCACGGATCAACGTAGAACTGTGGATCGAGCAGATTCACATAGGGAGTTTCAGTCGTGGTCATTGCCCCTCCAGATGACTTTCAATACCTCGTCCAGAGTCTTGCCTAGAACTGCGTCTCATGAAACACCCCCTGTCGTCTCGCCGTGGCTACTTGCTCGCGAGCCACCCGCCCACTTGACTGAGAGAGGTGCTCTCGTCCGAGCACCGATTCAGGGGGACGCATGCCATCGTCAAGGCCAGCCGAATCAGGATCCACTGATGTTGTTGTCATCGGGGCTGGGTTTGCTGGTCTCTACATGCATCATCGATTACGCGACATGGGCCTGCAGTCGGTGGGGATCGAAGCGGCAGCAGATGTCGGTGGAACCTGGTGGTGGAATCGCTACCCCGGAGCCCGCTGCGATATCCGATCCCTCGACTACTCCTTCTCTTTCGACGCCGACCTTGAGCAGGACTGGGACTGGTCGGAAAAATATGCAACACAACCCGAAATTCTTTCTTACGTAAACCACGTTGCTGATCGGTTTCAATTGAGAAGCGATATTCGCTTCAACACTCTCATGACCAGTGCAACCTGGGACTCGACAGACCGGAACTGGACAGTCGAGACCGACCGCGGCGACCGCTGGACATCACAATTTCTCGTAATGGCGGTCGGCGCGTTGTCTGCGGCAAAGGACCCTGAGATTGCAGGCATTGATTCTTTCTCGGGGCAGATACTGCACACCTCGCAATGGCCTCACGATGGAGTTGATCTCACCGGCAAACGCGTCGCTGTTATCGGAACAGGATCTTCAGGCGTTCAGAGCATCCCGTTGATCGCAGAACAGGCCGCACAACTCACGGTCTTCCAGCGAACACCGAATTTCGCCGTCCCCGCCCAGAACTCGCCACTCAACGCCGAAGAAGTTGCGACGCTGAAACGTCGCTATCGCGAACACAGGGCCGACCAGCGCGTTTCTTTCGGCGGAGTTGTGGGCCCCCAACCCGAGCAGTCTGCTCACGAGGTTGACCCTGGCGAGCGTCTGCGGCGATTCGATGCGATTTGGAACGAAGGCTTTTTGTTTGGTTTCCTCGGTTCATTCAATGACGTCATGATCGATCCGGCCGCCAATGCAGTCGTCGCCGATTACCTGCGAGATCGAATTCGTTCCATCGTGGCTGATCCAGTCACCGCCGAACTGCTCTGTCCTAAGTCCTACCCAGTGGGAGCGAAGCGACTTTGTCTCGATACCGGCTACTTCGAGACCTTTAATCGTTCCAACGTCACTCTCGTCGATTTGCAATCAACGCCGATTACGCAAATTGTCGGGGGCGGCATTGAGACAACCGACACCCTTCATGAATTTGATGTGATCGTGTTTGCCACCGGCTTCGACGCCATGACTGGGCCACTACTGAATCCACTGATCGTCGGCGAGCAGGGTCGCACACTGCGAGAGGAATGGTCTGCTGGTCCTCGGACCTACCTCGGCATTGCCTCACACGGTTTTCCTAACCTGTTCATGATCACCGCACCGGGTAGCCCATCGGTCATGACGAACATGATCGTAAGCATCGAGCAGCACGTTGAATGGGCCACCGATGCGATGGCATGGATGGCCGATCATCAGTTTCGAGAAATGAATGCCGACCATGATTCGCAAGAGCAATGGGTTGCTCACGTCAATGAGATCGCGAATTTCACGCTCTTCCCGAAAGGCAACTCGTGGTATCTCGGTGCCAACGTGCCGGGCAAACCAAGGGTGTTTATGCCGTACATCGCTGGCGTTGGCCCCTACCGCGATATCTGCGACGAGGTTGCGAGCCAGAACTACCGGGGATTTTCATTCCACGACTAGTTCGGCACCGGAATTCACCCTGAGTTTTTGCTTAGGGAATGCGACCAAAGGTCATAACCGGGCCGTATGTCCACCAACCATTCATAGGAGTAATCGCAACGCCATGAGCGGTGTGCAGAATCTGGTTACCACCGATGTAGATAGCGACATGTTGCGAACCACCAGGTCCCCAGAACACGAGATCGCCTGGTTGCAACTGTGATTCGGAGATACGGATCGTTGACTGATACATCGCACCGCTGTAGTGCTGCAGGGAGATACCTACCTGCAGGAATGACCAGCGAACGAATCCAGAGCAGTCGAAGACTTCAGGTCCTTCAGCGGCCCAAACGTACGCTGCACCCAGCTTTGTGCGCCCTGCAGCAATAGCCCGAGATGCTTCTGGCCGAACTTGTCCGGGGTTGGGGTTCGGGGCTGCAGAGGGACGGCCAACTGAAGATGCCGCGGCCCTCGCTGCTGCTGCAGCCGCAGCAATTCGCGAGTTCTCAGCATCTACGAGGACTTTCAGTTCGCCTTGGACCTTGGCGTTGATTGCCGCCTGTTGGTTTGCCGCATCGTCAGCAGCCCTTTTGAGCTGCTCGATCTCAGCGGCTTTCGCTGACGCTGCATCTTCAGCCACCTTCAGTCGAACGCCATCTTCCTCGGCCTTTTGACGGGCGGCATTGAGAGCATCAACAAGATCCTGACGACTGCCTGAAATCGACTGCAGATACGAACGCTTCTGAACTCCCGTGCCCGCATCGTTAGTGATGAGCGCATCAAACTCGGGACTGTCGTTGCCCGTTTGATATGCAGCGACTGCGTAGTTACGAAGATCTGCCCGTCGCTTGTCGGCCTCGACAGCAGTTTGGGCGGCAAGAGTCTTGGCCGCCGCGACCTTTTCTTGAGCCAAACTCAACTCGTAATTCACTTGTTCAAATTGTCCGTTGAGATCATGCTGGCGGTCTTGGAGCTGGGCGAGCTGAGCTCCGATCTGAGCAGCCTCTGCCTTTTTGTCGGCGATGGGATCGGCGGCCGCTGGCCCCACAACAAGTGCTCCGGCCAGAACGCTCACCGCAGCGGCGGCGGAAACGAGGACCAAGCGCAGCGAAGAACGGGATCGTTTCACGACTGACACCTTGCCACCCTTTGCTATGTCTCGCGCGCACCCAAGAGTGGCGGAATCGCCGAATTTCTCGGCAAGGATCGGGCCCCGGCGCTGGGGCGATGCTCCTGAATCCATGTTGCAGAATCTTTACAGAAGGACCCATCTGCCGCAACGCGAGCAGCCAATTGAGGCTCTGTTTTTACTGGAGGGGGCGGGATCGCCTCGTGCGTGGCGATCGCGGAGTCGATTCTCGGCGCAGCCAAGTGGCCGTGAACCGCCTGAAAGACATAATCCCGGCGTTGCAGGCCCCGACGATCCCCCACATCGAACCAGCACCCGTTCAGCCTCTCAGTCATCTCATTACCATCGTGCGTATGGGGGAAGTCATGCAACGAATAGTCCTTGATGGACTCTGGTTCGCAGAAGGCCCTCGCTGGCGCGAGAGCCGGCTGTGGTTCAGCGATATGCATGGTCACCGAGTGATCTCGACCGACCTCGATGGCGACATTCGGACCGAGGCAGCGATGAACGACGACGAGCCCTCGGGACTGGGCTGGCTTCCCGACGGCAACCTTCTGGTCGTTGCGATGGAGACACAACAACTTCGCCGACGAACGGGCGACGGGAGCTTGGAAGTTCACGCTGACCTTGCCTCAGTTGCCCGAGGTTCACTCAATGACATGATTGTCGCCAGCGATGGCACGGCATATGTCGGCGATATGGGCCACCGCATTCAAGACGGTGGCGAGCGTCGTCCTGGCCAAACCATTGCGGTGCGCAGTGATGGCTCGTGGTTTGTCGCCGCCGACGAATTGGAATCGCCCAACGGGCACATCCTCACTCCCGATGAGCGAACACTCCTTATTGCAGAGAGTGCCGCCGCTCGCGTCACCGCGTTTGATCGCGCCGAAGATGGAACACTTTCCAACCGCCGCATCTACGCGTCTCTACAACCGTCGAGCGAGGGCCCGAAGTTCGCTCCGCCCGATGGAATCTGCCTCGACGCTGAAGGCGCTGTCTGGGTAGCCGACCCAATCGGGGCTCGCATCTTTCGCGCGCTTCCTGGCGGCGAAACGACACATGAGTATCGGATCGCCGGACTCATTCCTGTCGCGTGTGTGCTCGGCGGAGTCGATCGGCGAACGCTTCTCATCTGCGCTGCAGCAGATTGGAGACGTGACGAAGTTCGAAAGGCCCCCTCGGGAATCATCGCAGCGATCGATGTTGAGATCGCTGGAGTGGGCAAGCCGTGAACCTTGAGTCCAGAGAGCCACTGACATCCGCTGTCCCCGATACCCGGTTCGACTGAAGGCGAACGCTGGGTGGTCGCAGTCGGGTGAATCAAGCTTTGAGCTGTGATTACGCTTTCGGACGAAGCAGAACCTCGTGGATTGTTCCGTCGAGATCAGTGAACCCAAGTTCTCGGGCGAGGGCTGCTGAAGAAAAAGGCTTGCCGGAACGTTCGGCGATGTCGGCGCAACCGTAGAGAGCCACAACTGCTCTTCCGAGGAAACGCGGCGACTCGGCGCCGGAGAGATCGAAGCGACCTTCACCGGGGAGTTCGATAAAGATTTCATCACCATCGGTCTGCGCTCCCAGATCAAGAAGTTCGGTACGCACAAGCCCGGGCCACAACGACACGACTGAGACGCCTGTTCCGTGGAGTTCAATCGCCATATCGGCAGTCATCTTGTCGACAGCTGCCTTACCCACGCCGTAAACGACATTGTGTCCGTAGCTAACAGCACCCGAAGACGACACGTTGACGATGAGTCCGCTGCGATTCGCAAGCATCAGCGGGGCGCCAAATACACTCGAGACATAGTGCGAACGAGTACCAATGTCGATGACTTGATCCCACGCCTCAATTGGAAGTTCCCAAAACTTCTTTCCTAGCCACGGAACAAGATCTGGCGCTGAGTACACGTTATTGACGAGCACGTCGAGGCGCCCGTGTTCCCTTTCAACGCGTTCAAATACCGCCTTCACCTGAGCGTCGTCGTGGTGATCACAGGCGATGGCAATTCCGTGTCCGCCAAGTTCGTCGATCTGTGCCGCTGTCTCACCCACCGTGCCCGGAATCATCCCCGCGTCCACAGTTCTTCCCGTCACATAAACCGTGAAACCAGCGGCTCCCAGTTCGAGGGCTATTCCCTTACCGATACCGCGACTAGCGCCAGTAACGACAGCGACCTTTTCTGACCCCATGACACTCCCCCAGATACGGGGAGCGAGAACGGTCACAGCGTCGTCCCCGAATCCGACGCCGCCCAAAGTGTACTTATAGGCGGCGCGCCGCTACATCAAGCGCACGTCACTGACTCGATGAGTACCCTCATCACATGACCCAGCACACTCTCGTCATCCGCAATGGGACCATCGTCGACGGCACTGGCCGCGCGCGATTTCTCGGTGATCTCGCCATTGACGACGGCGTCATTACTGCGATCGGCAAAATCGCCGGACAAGGCACCACCGAGCTTGATGCCACAGGGCTTCTTGTTACTCCTGGATGGGTCGACATCCACACCCACTACGACGGTCAGGTGAGCTGGGACCCGTACCTCACGCCATCATCTTGGCAAGGCGTCACCACCGCGGTCATGGGAAATTGCGGCGTGGGATTCGCGCCGGTCGCCCCCGACCGACATGACTGGCTTATCGAAGTCATGGAGGGCATTGAAGACATTCCCGGTACCGCTCTTCACGAGGGAATCACATGGGATTGGGAATCGTTCCCCGAGTACCTCGACAGCATCGACAGCACACCGCACGCCATCGACTTTGCTGCACAGATTGGTCATGCTGCGGTTCGTGGCTATGTCATGGGCGATCGAGGTGCCGATCATGCCGAGCGCGCTACCGCAGATGAGATTGCGCAAATGGGAGCGATCGCAGCCGATGCAATCCGTGCCGGTGCACTTGGCTTCACAACCTCGCGCACCGTTGCCCACAAGTCCGCTGATGGCCGCCACACGCCAAGCCTCACTGCCTCGCGTGAAGAACTTGTTGGAATTGCTCGCGCCATCGGAGCCACAGGCAAGGGCGTTCTCGAAATTGTTGCCGATCTCTTCGACCTTGAGGCTGAATTCGCTCTCATTCGCGAGATGGCCGAAGTAAGCGGTCGTCCGATTTCGGTTTCGCTACTCCAGCGACCTGAGTTTGCTCCCGACGAATACCGAAAGATTCTTGGACTCATAGCGTCCGCCAACGACGACGGCTTACGAATCACCGGGCAAGTCGCGGCACGACCGGTTGGACTCATCATGTCGCTCGAAGGTCGCGTCAATCCTTTGCTTCCCTCCCCGACCTACCAGTCGCTTCTCAACCTTGATCATGCTGATCGCGTTACTGCACTTGCCGACCCGTCAACCCGAGCAACGATCATCGCTGAGGTTGAAGAAACTGGTGGAGACATGAATGGTCTCGCCAGCACAATGTTCGCTCTAAGCGATCCGATTCGCTACGACCAATCGCTCGATGAACGTCTCGACATCGCAGGGGCGTACGACACACTCATGGCAGACAATGGCCACGGTCGCATTTATGTGCCCGTGATGAACTTCGTCGAGGGAAACTTAAAGGCGACTCGCGAAATGATCGCTCACCCCAACACTGTTCCCGGACTCGGTGATGCGGGTGCCCATTGCACAATGATCTGCGACGCCAGCTTTCCCACATGGATGCTGCAGTACTGGGGGCGAGACGTTGCATCGTCGGAGAAATTCGAAATTGAGTGGCTCGTCAAACAACAGGCTCATGACACTGCTCAGGCAGTGGGCCTTGACGATCGAGGAACTCTCGAAGCGGGCAAACGAGCCGATATCAACCTCATTGATTTCGAAATGCTTTCCGTCGGCGTTCCCGAGATGTTGCACGACCTCCCGGCAAACGGGAAACGTTTGGTTCAACGTGCAGCGGGCTATCGATCCACAATCGTTGCGGGCTCAGTCGTAATGAACGACGGAGTTCCAACTGGCGAACTTCCCGGCCGCCTCATTCGCGGCGCTCAGTCTTCACCGCGGCCCTGATGGCACAGATCGAGCTAATCGATCGCTCTCAACGGGGTGAAGCAATTGCCACAACGAGTCGCGCCTTCTGGCCCGATCCACTGTTTGGGTTCTTCGCCAAAGACCCCGGCCAAGAACATCGGATTCTTCCGATCTTCCTCGGCGCACTGCTGAAAGACAGCATGGACCACGGTGAGGTGTGGGGTGCGCTCGACGGCCAGCGCGTGATCGGTTCTGCGTCGTGGCTTCCCCCCGGCGGAACACCGCGCTCCAAAGGGCGAGAATTCCGCATCTACGCGGCCTGCGCTCGCGCTCTACTTACGGGCCGCAACCGACGAACGGGAATCAAACTTCTCGCTGCCGTCGAGAGCGCTCATCCGCAGCAACCTCACTGGTATCTCGCTCTTCTTGGTGTCGACCCCACGCGACAAGGGCAAGGCATCGGGCGCCAACTTCTCATGCCGGTCTTGACTCGCTGCGATCGTGATATTGAATCGGCCTATCTCGAAACCCAGAAGCCCGAAAATCTTCCCTTTTATGAACGATTTGGGTTTCAAGTTCTCAACGAAATAAGCGTTCCAGGCAGCCCGCCGGTGTGGCTGATGTGGCGAGATCCCGATCCCACGAGACTCGAGCAATAACGCTCAGCCATAACCCTGCCTGCACCCGTGACAGGATCTTCAAGTGGACGTCCAGACCTTTTGTCGAGTTTGCAATGCCATGTGCGGACTCGTCGTAACCACCGAGGACGAAGTCGTTACCAAAATCAGAGGCGACGAGACACATGCCCTCTCACGCGGCTACACGTGCGCGAAGGGGCGTTCGCTCGGCGTTCTCCATCATGACAATCAACGTCTCAATCAACCTTCCTCCGGACGAGTTGACGCACGAAAGCATTCAGACTGGGACGAAGCGCTTGACGACATTGCGGATCGCGTTTCTGCTTCGCTCGCCGAATACGGGCCAGATTCAATCGGGATGTATCTGGCCAGTGGTTCCGCCTTCGACACCGCAGGGCGCCGTGCCGCAGAACGATTCCTGACGCTGCTTGGATCCAAACAGAAATACACCGCAACGACAATCGACACGCCAAGTAAGCCTCTGATTGCCGAACTCATCGGAGGATGGTCTGGTCTCACCCCACTTTGGGATCATGAATCATCAAAGCTGCTGTTGCTCTTCGGCAGCAACCCTCTGGTTTCTCATGGCCATTCGAATGCAATGCCTGATCCCGTTCGAAGATTTCGTGAATTTCAAAGCGGTGGCGGCTCACTTTGGGTGATTGACCCACGACGAACAGAGACTGCGGCACTCGCTGATCACCATCTCCAGATACGACCTGGATCAGATTGGCTTGTTCTCGGATGGCTCGTGCGCCGACTGTTCGAGGATCATCCGTCAGCAGCCACCCTCAATCAGCGCGCAACAGGATCCGAGTCGCTCGCGAATACCGTCGCTCTCTTCAACGATCAGATCGTCACCACATACTGCGACGTTGCGATCGAATCTCTCGAAGCACTTCTTGGTGCGGTGTTGTCGGCCGGTCGCGTCAGCGCTCTCACCGGCACTGGTGTTTCCATGTCGGCAACCGCGAATGTCACCGAATACCTCTTATGGGCACTTCATATCGTCACCGACTCTTATGACGCTCCAGGGGGAATGTGGTTTAACCCTGGGTACCTCTTGAGACTCGACCAGCGCGATCTTCCGCTCTCAGATGGAACTCCAGATCCTGGCCCCAAGAGTTGTCCAGAACTCCCCCGTCGATTTGGCGAGTACCCGTGTTCGGCAATTATCCCTGAGATCGAAGCTGGCAACATAACAACGCTCATCGTCGTCGGCGGTAACCCTGTTACGGCCTTACCCGATAGAGACAGAACGGTTGCCGCGTTGTCTTCGCTCTCCACTCTCGTCGTTATCGACATTCTTCCCACCGAAACGACTGATCTTGCGACACACGTTCTCCCCTCGGTTGATCAACTCGAACGCGCTGATCTGACATGGTTGCTTGATTCGTTCCAACTCGCCGTCGCGGCGCAATTCACCGAAGCCGTCGTTCAGCCGCTCCATGAACGACGCCCGATGTGGTGGATGTTTGGGCAACTCGCAGACAGGCTTGGAATCGAATTACTCCCGCCAGACATTGAGTTCGATGATGACGCCGAGAATAAATTGCTTAAGCAGGTCGTCGATCGAAGTATCGACCCGCAATTGCTGATGAGTTCGCCATCACTCGTCATCGCCTCAGGCGCTATTTATGGATGGGTCACATCCAACGTCTTACCTTCCGGAATGTGGCGCCTCGAAGTCTCCGCACTCCAGACAAACATCGCAGAGCTCATAAAGAACCAACCCCAACAGCCGGAGTCAGTCCTACTGCCTAGTCGGCGACTCAAACTCATGAACTCGCAGTTTCGCGAAATAGCGCCACCAGGCGGAACGCTCGAAAAACCGACCATCTACGCGTCGCCTTCGGCTGTCGCCGCGTTAGGACATCCAGAACTCGCAACGGTGACCTCTGCGTTTGGCACGATTACTTCGACGCTGCTGGCCGATGAAACATTGCGAGACGATTCTGTTGTTCTGACCCACGGATGGGGAGACGCAAACGTCTGCGCGTTAACAAGTGCCGCTATTGGCATCGACTCGCTTACTGGAATGGTCCTGCAGTCGGGGCTCGAAGTGGAACTCCGAGCTGCTGACTAAGAGTTACGGCTTGGCTGCCGCCATGCCACCGCTGATGATGGCTTTCCACTGAGCGAGATCGCGCTCATCGGCGAGGCGGCCCGTGCGGGTAACGACATCGACATCTGGCGACATCGCCCGAAGCGCACCAGCGGTGGCCTTTTCCTTCGGGATGTACTTGAACGGATCAAAGTTGTAGTGCTTCATCGCATTCTCGTACGAAATCTTGTTGATCGTCGCGTCGTCATAGCCGGCGAGAGTCTTCAAGAGTTCTTCCGGGGCATTCGGCCAAGTTCCGTCGGAGTGGGGATAGTCAGATTCCCAGCACACGTTGTCGAGATTGAAGTGATTGAAAAGCTGCGGACCAACAGTTTCCTTAATGAAACAGACCAAGATGTGATCATTAAAGATCTGGGTTGGTCCGCCGGTTTTTGAGAAATCGTGGTCGATCCAACCGCCATGTCGATCGTTCACATGCTCGGCGCGCCAGAGGAAATAGGGAATCCAGCCGATGTCGCCCTCGGTCAGTGAAAACTTGAGGGTGGGGAATCGCTCCCAGAACGTCGCCCAAATGAGATCGACGAGTGTGTACACGGTTCCAGCCGAGGACAACGTCATCGCGACGCCAGCAGGTGCATCCGCTGAGGTCGCCGCGCTCTTCGACGATGAACCAAGGTGACAGGCAATGACCGTTTCCGTCTCCACGCAAGCTGCGAACAGCGGATCCCATGCCCCTGAATGGATCGAAGGCATGTTGAGTGCAGCCGGATTCTCAGAGAAGGTGACGGCGTGGCATCCCTTCGCTGCAAGACGTCGCACTTCAGCAGCTGCTTGCTCGACGTCCCA
>Ga0209296_1000572_pt1 | contig 32086 bp, 24 predicted proteins | sample S_130206_EF_Meta_FD_187319 | JGI IMG/M metagenome (GOLD analysis project Ga0209296, IMG submission 187319) | Freshwater microbial communities from Lake Simoncouche, Canada to study carbon cycling - S_130206_EF_MetaG (SPAdes) (version 2) | ecosystem: Environmental > Aquatic > Freshwater > Lake ... | reverse complement strand
ACATATACTTTCACTACAACAACGGCTGGAGCGGCAGGAGCAGTGGCAAGTATCAATACCGCGTTAGTAGCTGGTGGTAAACCATTACAAGGATTTGTTACTTTACCCGCAGGAGTTACAATCCCAACAATGCCAGTATTAGCATAATAATTAATCAAAATTCCCTATAGATAAATTTTTATAGGGAATTTAATATATCTAAAACAAAAAAATGAAAAAGACAGCAAAAAAAATCGTAGAAAAAGGAAGTTACGAAAAAGGCAAGGTAGAGAAATATGCTTCTAAAGCAGACATGATGAAACATGAAAAAAAGGAGACTAAACCTTTTGAGAAAAAAGAAAGTAAAAAACCTATGCCTCCAACTAAGCAAATGGCAAAATACGGAGCGACTACTAAAACAACAAAAAGTTCTATGTCTCCAACTAAGCAAATGACTAAATCTGGACCAACTCCTAAAACAACTATGGCTTCAAAAGGATCCGCTGCTAAAATGAAAAAATGCTAATATGGCATTTTCAATGAGAGGAGCCCCGTATAATACGGATCAAACACCAATATATAGTGTAGACATGGATGATAATGTTTTGGGTATGGCTCAAAATAATGGAACCATACTTGTAAACAAAAATGTTTCTCCATTAGAATTAGCAAAGAATAAAACAATAGAACACGAGATGGTTCATATTGACCAGATGAAACGAGGTGATTTAGATTATACTGATACCCACGTTATTTGGAAAAACAAAAAATATCCCCGAGCAACTATGAATGAAGGATCTAAGAAATTACCTTGGGAATTAGAAGCTTATAAAAAACAATAAACACGCGTAATTATAATAGCATAACTCTATATTATTAATTATGAAAAATATATCTACAACAGGTTATAAAAAAAATAGCCCTGATAAAGATAAACCTTATAATGTAATACCAAGCGGGGAGATTACTATGGAAGACGTAGAATTCCCCGTTTTAGGTATTGACAATTTAGGCAATGAAAAAGTAATGGCTCCAGGTGAAAAATCAATTAGTTATCCAGGAGATACTGTATTGGAATTTCCATTGCTTGGCAAAGCTTTAAAGAATAAAAGTAAAATATACAATAAAATATTTAAAAAATAAATTATGGGACAATATGGAAATCAACCAGATTTTGCTACTAGAGTATCAACAATAACTGGTCCTACAAGTAATATTGCATCAGCTGCTATTTATATAGGTGCTGTAACAGATCCAAATCTTACAACAACATCTATAACAGTTATGCCGGTTGGTAATTCAAGTACTGTTACATTTACTGGGCTTACTAGTGGAACATTTTTGCCTGTTATAGTATCGCAAATAACTGCGGTTACTAATATTGCGTATGATAAAATTTTATTAGTATATTAAGATGATAGGTATAGGACTTGGCATTGATTGGTCTACAAACAAAAATCTTGGATTTAATGTATTAGCATTAATCACGGCTTTTAAAGCCAGGGTCGCTGCCGATGGAGGGGTTTATTCTGCTGAAGCATGCCAATTAGCATCACTAACAATATTAAATAATATACCATGAGTTTACTAACTAAAGCAAGTTTGGTAATGACACCAAATGCTGTTAAAGAAAGCAAAGTGTATTCTATTATCCCTTCTAATGGTAACGGAGATTTAACTTTTACAAGAAGTACGCTTGCAAGTAGTACATTAAATAATGACGCAGGTTTAATTGAAATTGTTCCTTATAATTTATTAAATTATAGTGAGCAGTTTGGAAATGCATCTTGGTCTAATACTGAATTAAATGTTTCTGGAACTCCTCCTTATCTAAATCAAGGAACTTCTCCTAATGGTTCAGTAACGGCAACTAAAATTATTCCTAATACTGTTGGCGGTGTTCATAGGTTTGTTTATGGTCCAACTATAACAACAAGTGCAGGTAGTTCATATACAATTTCTATTTTTATGAAAAAAAATGATTTTAATTATTGTTTTTTTCGAGAGAATATAAATGGAACTACAGACAATAGTTTTTTTAATTTACAAACTGTTACTCTTGGAACTATTGGAGCTGGAAGAACTGCTACTATTCAGGATTTTGGTAATGGTTGGATTAGATGTTCTGTAACAGCAACAACTACAACAACTTCAATAAATGTTATAGGAATTGGAGTGACTGATACTAATGGTAATACAACTGTAATTGGAGATAATATTAAGTTTAATTATCTTTGGGGAGCACAATTAGTTCAAGGTTCTGTACCTAAAGATTATTTCTTTACAACAGATAGATTAAATGTACCTCGATTAAACTATGATACAGTTGGAGGTTGTCCTGCTTTATTATTAGAACCACAAAGAACTAATTTATTATTAAATAGTGTTTGGTCAGGAAGTTCAACTTCACCTACAAGTTGGTCTTTAAATGGAACAGGAGTTTCAACACGAATAGCAAGTATAAAAAATCCTAATGTAGGCGCTTATAATTTTGTATCAACAGCAATAGCAAGAATTTTCTTTTTTCAAACCCAAACATTTACTATAAATACTACAAGTTGTTTATCTGTATATGTTGAAAGTGCAAGTGTCCCTGTACAAGTCCAATTTATTTTAGCCATTATTAATGCTGTAGGTACTCCAACTTATTTTAAAAATAATGTAGCTATAACAGCTACAACAAATATTGAGGCAGGAAATACTTATTCAATTGTTTATGCAGCTTCTGCTACTACAACTATATCAGAAGTTAGAGTTGGTTTGCATAATACCGGAATAGTTGGTAACGTTACATTATCAATGCCCCAATTACAAACAGGTTTAAGTTCAATAGCTGCTTATAGCACTTCATTTATCCCTACAACAACAGGAGCTGTTACAAGAAATGCTGATCAATTTTCAAGAAGTAATATATATACAAATGGACTAATAACAAGTTCTGGTGGTGCTTGGTATCTTGAAATAAATAATAATTTATCTTTAACAAGAGATAATTCTGGAACTGGACTTTATATTGGTGATAGTGCAACAACTCCTAATAATAGTTTTGGAGTTATTAATACAGGAACTGGTAGATTAGTTATTAATAAAAAAATAGCTGGAACTTTAACTTCATTATATACTACTACTACAAATACAATCAAAGTTGTTTTTAATTGGAACGGATCTACAATGGATGTTTTTGTAAATGGAACTAAACAAGTTACTGCAACTACTTTTACTTCTACAGCTTTAGAATTTTTAAGTGCATATTTATGTTATGTACCTAAATATATAAAAGGAATTTATTTATTTCCTGCTCCTTTAACAGATACAGAATGTACAAATTTAACTGCATAATCTTATGAATATTTACAAATTGAAATACGCAGATAAAGAAACTGCAATAGCGGATTTACTATTAAAAAAAGTTTATGTTAAACAAATAATAAATAAAGAAGAAGTTTTATATTTTGGTGAGGGAATTCAGGCTATTGTAGAAATAGGATTAATCTGTATTAATAATCCTACATTAGAAATAGCTCCTATATTTACAGATGGCTATCACTATGATGTTATGTCTGAACAAGATATTGATTTCGGGGATAATGAAATGATTGTAAATAATCCAAAGCATAGTTTTTTAGGGCACAATGTAATAACCGTTCTAAATGAGTAATTAAAATATATATTATGACAACAGAAGAAATTGCAGGTAAATTAGCGTTCTTTCATGAACAGATCCATTTAATACATTGGCAAACTAGAAGTTTTGCAGAACATAAAGCAACCGGAGAATTCTATGAATTTTTACAAGAATTTAAAGATGATGTTGTAGAAAAATTAATGGGTTATACTGGAAAAAGAATTCAGTCTTTAAAGATCGATGCCGTCGATTCAAAAGCCGATTCTATGAAAATAGCAGATGAAGTAATGAAGTTTTCTAAAGACTTAGAAACTTATGGTGATACCGCTAAATTTGGGGATATATCAAATCTAGCGCAATCTTTATCTGGTGAAACAGCAAAATTAAAATATCTTTTGACATTGTCATAAAGAAATAGCAGGGGGGAGGTAAGGTATCTCACGGGTCTCATAAGCCCGCTTAAATTGGTTCGACTCCAATACGTTGCTACTAATTAATCAATTAAATTAAATAAAATGGAAGTAGTAAAACAAATTACAAAAGAACAATTAGAAACAATTACAAACCAACAAAAAGATCTTAGTACGTTACTTACTAATATAGGTATTCTAGAATCACAGAAGCATGGATTCTTACACCAGATAAGAGATCTTAATGAAGCAATAGAATTGTTTAAAAAAGATATTGAATCTCAATATGGACCTATAAACATTAGTTTAGAGGATGGAACATATACAGAGATTAAAGAAACACCCGAAGACTAATGGATACGGTTGTTAGAAAAATAAGTATTGGCGTTGATTATAAGAATGAAGCAATGCATTATTCTGTAGGCCAACAAGTATGGGGAGGACATGAAATTGCTTGTATATTAAAACAGATTGATAAGTCTTGTATAATATATATAAAGAGTGGTGATGAGATTAAACCTTGGAAGGAGTTTTATCCTACTATGGCAATTGCTTTAGAATTTGATTTAGAATACTAATGAAAAGTGTTTTTAGTTTTATTGTAAAACCTGTTGGAGAAAGATACGATAATAAAGTAGATATTGACGGTAAAGAATTAATAATAAATACTAAGATAGAAAGCTTTAAGTCAGTAAATAATCTAGCAGAAGTTATAGAGGTCCCATTAGCATATTCTACAGATATTAAAAAAGGTGATTTAATAATAATACACCATAATGTTTTTAGAAGATTCTATGATATAAAAGGAAAGCAAAAAGACAGTAGATCATACTTTATAGATGGTTTATATTTTTGTGATATGGATCAGATATATTTATATAAAAGCAATGAGGAAGATAAATGGAAAACATTTGGAGACAGATGTTTTATTAAACCATTAAATAACACAAGCCATTTAAGCATAAAAAAAGAAAGAGAACTTATTGGTATATTAAAATACGGAAATTACTCTTTAAACAAGCTTAAAATCAACGAGGGAGACCTTGTGGGTTATCTTCCGCAGGGAGAATTTGAATTTGTTGTTGATAAACAACTATTGTATTGTATGAAATCTAATGATATTGTAATTAAATATGAATATAAAGGAGACGAAGTTGAATATAATCCGCTCTGGACACAAAGCGGTACTGGAATTAATTAAGGTAGCTGAAGAAGCTATCTTAGATAACGGCGAAGATGACTTATCTGCCGACAAACTAAAGAACGCGGCTGCCACAAAAAAATTGGCAATATTCGATGCCTTTGAAATACTAACTAGAATAGAGTTAGAAGAAAAGATAATAACGGATGAAGACGCAGCAAAAGACAATACACAAAAAGTATTTAAAGGTTTTGCGGAAGGGAGATCCAAATAATGTACGAACAAAGTTTATTCAGAGTTGTAACAGATTACATTAAGCCCAGTGTTATAAAGCAGAACAATCGCAATAACAAATGGGCGTATGGTTATAACAGAGATCATGATTTAGTTGTTATTAGTAAGACTGGCAAGATTGGAGAAATCTATGAAATACAAAATTTAAAGATTGCATTGCCACCAGTTGATAAAGTATACTCTAGATCTAATAAGAAAGAAGAACAGTATTGGGAAAAGATACAATACCCAAAAGAACTGGAAAAAATAAAGAATGTATTTGATTGGAATAAATATCCAGATCATTTTAAAGAGCAGTGGTACGATTACGTAGATGCTGAATTTAAGTATAGAGACGAAGGTATTTTTTTTAATAACAACGGAACTCCTACCTATATGACAGGTACACATTATATGTACTTGCAATGGAGCAAGATAGACGTTGGCGCACCAGACTTTAGAGAATCAAATAGATTGTTCTTTATATTTTGGGAAGCTTGCAAAGCAGATACAAGATGTTATGGAATGTGTTATTTAAAGAATAGACGTTCTGGATTTTCATTTATGTCTTCTGCTGAATTAGTTAATCAAGCAACTATATCCAGTGACTCAAGATTTGGTATACTATCAAAATCAGGGGGTGATGCTAAAACCATGTTTACGGATAAGGTTGTTCCTATATCTATTAACTATCCTTTCTTTTTTAAACCCATACAAGATGGTATGGACCGTCCTAAAACAGAATTAGCTTATCGTATACCTGCTTCTAAATTTACAAGAAAGAAATTAGATAGTAGTGAAGCGGCAGGAGAACTAGAAGGATTAGATACAACTATTGACTGGAAAAATACCGGAGACAACTCCTACGATGGTGAAAAGTTAAAACTATTGGTCCATGATGAAAGTGGAAAGTGGCTTAAACCTGATAACATATTAAACAACTGGCGTGTTACTAAAACATGTTTACGATTAGGTAGTAGAATTATTGGTAAGTGTATGATGGGTTCAACATCAAATGCTTTAGATAAAGGAGGGGATAATTTTAAAAAACTTTATTATGATTCCGACGTTACAAAAAGAAACCGCAATGGACAGACTAGCTCAGGACTATATAGTTTGTTCATACCTATGGAATGGTCGTACGAGGGATTCATTGATACTCATGGGTTACCTGTCTTCGACACTCCGAAAAATCCCGTAAAAGGAGTAGATGGAAATTGGATTGAGTATGGTGTTATTGAGCATTGGCAAAATGAAGTAGACGGTTTAAAGTCAGATCAAGATGGTTTGAACGAATACTATCGACAGTTTCCAAGAACAGAACAACACGCTTTTAGAGATGAAGCAAAACAATCTTTATTTAATCTTACAAAAATATACGAGCAAATAGATTATAATGATGATCTTAAAAACTCAAATGTTTTAACACGTGGAAGTTTCCAATGGGAGAACGGGCAACAAGATTCTAAAGTAATGTTTTATCCTCATAAGGATGGAAGATTCTTAATTTCCTGGGTTCCCGCTAAACATCTTCAAAATCGTGTAATTATAAAGAATGGACTAAAGTATCCGGGTAATGAACACTGTGGAGCATTTGGTTGTGACAGTTACGATATATCAGGAACGGTTGATGCAAGTAGAGGTTCTAACGGAGCTTTACATGGATTAACAAAGTTCAGTATGGAAGATGTTCCACCTAATCAATTCTTTTTAGAATATGTTGCAAGACCTCAAACAGCAGAGATATTTTTTGAGGATGTTCTTATGGCATTGGTGTTTTACGGAATGCCTATACTAGCAGAGAATAATAAACCAAGACTTTTGTATTATTTAAAAAGAAGAGGTTATAGAGGTTATTCTATAAATAGACCAGATAAGGTTTGGAATAAATTATCGCCAGCCGAGAAAGAAATAGGCGGTATCCCAAACTCTTCACAAGATATAATGCAAGCACATGCTTCTGCAATTGAAACGTACATAGAAAATTATGTTGGATTTAATAATGAATCTTATGGTAATATGTATTTTCAAAAAACATTGGAAGATTGGGGAAGATTTAATATAAATAATAGAACAAAACATGATGCTTCTATTAGTTCTGGGTTAGCCATAATGGCTTGCAATAAACATTTGTATGTACCTACAACTCCGTATGAAAAACCAAAATTTGAATTAGGATTTAAAAAATATGATAATACAGGTTCTTTATCAAAAATACATAAATAAATGAATATATACACAAATACAAACAGTGCATTTCCAAGTCAGGTAGTACCAGACGCAGTTAAAGCATCTGAAGAATATGGATTACAAGTATCCCGTGCTATAGAACAAGAATGGTTTGATCAAGGTAGAACTACACAAAATAGATATTTAAGTAACTGGAATAACTTTCATCAATTAAGATTATATGCCAGAGGAGAACAATCCGTACAAAAATACAAAGATGAGTTGGCTACTAATGGTGATATTTCTTATTTGAATTTAGATTGGAAACCTGTACCTGTAATATCAAAGTTTGTTGATATTGTTGTTAATGGTATGTCGCAGAAGGGTTATGATATAAAAGCTTATGCCCAAGATCCAGAATCAGTAAAACAAAAAACAAATTACGCACAAGCTATCTTAAGAGACATGTATTCCCAAGATCTTGTTGCAAAAGCTAAAGCTATAACAGGAGAAGATTTTGCTAACTCTACATTAGGGGCAGATGAATTGCCTGAAACAAAAGAAGAACTTGAATTGCACATGCAGCTTTCCTATAAGCAATCTGTTGAGATAGCGGAGGAAGAAGCTATTAATACTGTATTAGCTCAAAACAAATGGGATCTAACAAGACGTAGATTAAATTACGATTTAACAGTATTAGGTATTGGCTGTGTAAAAACAAACTTTAATGTTAGCGAAGGTATTAAAACAGAATATGTTGATCCAGCTTATTTGGTTTATTCATACACAGAAGATCCAAACTTTGAAGATATATATTATGTTGGAGAAGTTAAAGCAGTTACAATACCAGAATTAAAAATGCAATTCCCTCATTTATCAGAGGAAGAATTATATAAGATACAACAAATGCCAGGTAATAGACAATATATAACTGGCTGGGGTAACTACGATGAAAATACGGTGCAAGTATTATATTTTGAATATAAGACATACATGAACCAAGTGTTTAAAATAAAATATGGAGAAAACGGATTAGAAAAAGTTATTGAAAAGACTGATGATTTTAATCCTCCTCCAAGTGACAAGTTTGATAAAGTATCTAGAACAATAGAGGTACTATATACAGGAGCAAAGATATTAGGCACTAATACAATGCTTGAATGGAAATTATCAGAAAACATGTCACGTCCTTTTTCAAACATGACTAAAGTAGAAATGAATTATGTTATTTCTGCACCTAGAATGTATAAGGGACGTATTGATTCTATAGTTAATAGAATAACTGGATTTGCAGATATGATTCAATTAACACATCTTAAACTGCAACAGGTAATGTCTAAAATGATACCTGATGGAGTATTCGTAGATGTAGATGGATTAGCCGAAGTTGATTTAGGTAATGGTACAAACTATAATGCTGCTGAAGCATTAAATATGTATTTCCAAACCGGTAGTATTGTTGGTAGATCTATGTCTCAAGATGGTGGATTAAATCAAGGTAAAGTACCAATACAAGAGCTAACAAGCTCATCTGGTCAAGCAAAAATTGCTTCATTGATACAAACATACCAATACTATTTACAACTCATTAGAGACGTTACAGGACTTAATGAAGCAAGAGATGGTAGTATGCCAGATAGAGATACTTTAGTTGGATTACAGAAGATGGCAGCTAATGCTTCAAATACTGCAACAAAACATATATTACAGTCAAGTTTATTCTTAACCCTTAGGGCTTGTGAGAATATATCTTTAAGAATTGCTGATTGTTTGGATTATCCTTTATTAGCAAAAGTAATGGAGGACAGTATAACAACTTATAATGTAACAACATTAAAAGAAATTAAAAATCTAAACTTATATGACTTTGGTATTTTCTTGGATTTAGAACCTGATGAAGAAGAAAAAGCTTTATTAGAACAGAATATTCAGGTTGCTTTGCAAAGCGGAGGTATTGATTTAGACGATGTGATTGATATACGTCAAATTAAAAATCTTAAACTAGCAAATCAAACATTAAAGTTTAGAAAGAAAAAGAAATTAAGAGCCGAGCAACAAGCTCAAATGGCAAACATACAAGCGCAAGCACAAGCTAATCAACAGACTGCAGAAAAGGCGGCACTATTTGAAGTGCAAAAGCAACAAGCGTTAACACAGGAGACAGTTAATGTTGAACAAGCAAAATCACAATTTGAAATACAAAGAATGCAAACAGAGGCTGAAATTAAAAAACAGTTGATGCAAATACAATTTCAATACGATATGCAATTAGCACAAGTAAAAGAGCAAGTTGCCAACAAGAATATTACCGATGCTGAAGACCGCAAAGATAATAGAACAAAAATACAAGCAACACAACAGTCCGCTTTAATAGACCAAAGAAAAAATAATACATTGCCACAAGATTTTGAAAGTAATGGAATGAATTTCTTAGAAAATTTAGGGGATCAATTTAACGCATAGATTACATTAACCAATTTTATATTATTATATTATGTCAGAACCAATTAAACAAGAAGGAGATTTTAAAATTTCCAAACCAAAAAAACCAAGAAACTTAGGTAACGAAGTTAAAGTTACTAAAGTAGATTTAACCGTTCCAAAAGTAGAAGAAGAAATTACAAAAGTAATTATACCTTCTGAACCTAAGGGGGAAGTAGTAATAGAACAGATTGTTGAAACACCCATTGTTGAAAACGTAATCCAAGAGATTACTGAAGAGGAGGTTATACAAGAAGTTAAAGAAGTTACTCAGGAATTAAATACTCAAATATTAGAGCAGGTTAATACGGGTAAACCATTACCGGAAAACATTGAGAAATTAGTTTCCTTTATGGAAGAAACCGGAGGTAGTGTAGAAGATTATGTTAGATTAAACGCTGACTATTCCGCTATTAACAATGAAGCTCTATTAAAAGAATATTATAAAAAGTCAAGACCTCATTTGGATGCAGAAGAAATACAATTTCTTATGGAGGATGAATTTAGTTACGACGAAGAAGAAGATGATGAGCGAGACATCAGAAAGAAAAAACTCGCATTTAAAGAAGAGGTTGCAAAAGCCAAAAACTTTTTAGAGGATCTTAAAACAAAATACTACGACGAGATCAAGTTGAGACCAGGCGTATCCAAAGACCAACAAGAAGCTAATGATTTTTTCAATCGCTACAAGAAGAATGAAGAGAGAACAAAAAGCCAACACGAAAGTTTTAAACAAAGTACAAAAAATTTATTTACATCGGAATTCAAAGGTTTTGAATATAATTTAGGTGAAAAAAGATTTAGATACGGAGTGCAAAACCCAGAACAAGTTGCAGAAAAACAATCTGACATTAGCAATTTCCTAGGGAAGTTCCTTGACAAAGATGGAAACATTGCTGACGCACAGGGTTATCACAAAGCTCTTTATGCCGCTATGAATACTGATAAGATTGCACAACATTTTTACGAACAAGGTAAAGCTGATGCAGTTAAAGAGGTAATTAATAACTCTAAAAATCCGGCATCTACACAACCTAGGCAAGCTCCTGGCGATGTATTTATAAATGGATTAAAAGTTAAATCAATTAGTGGTTTTGATTCTTCTAAATTAAGAATACAAACTAAAAAATTTAACAATTAAAAATTACAATTATGTCAAACATGGTTAACCAGGTTACTGGAACTAATTTTGGTTCTATTAAACCGTCTCAAAAACAACAAGCGTTAGAGACAAACTATTTAAACTTCGCAAACGGAAGTGGTAATGATTTTGCTCAACAATATTTACCTGAAGTCTACGAAGCTGAAGTAGAGCGTTACGGGAACAGAACTCTTTCTGGATTCTTACGTATGGTAGGAGCTGAAATGCCAATGTCTTCCGATCAGGTTATCTGGTCTGAACAAAATAGATTACATATAGCTTATAATAATGTAACTTGTGCTACCTCTACTACTTTAACATTTACAACTGGGGGTACTGGTATTAACTTCGTTCAAAACGTTGTTTCTCCGGGACAAACTTTAGTGGTTATGAATCCTACAACTGGTGCTGAACTTAAAGTGCTTGTTAATCTTTCATCTACTTCAGGCACTACTGCTACTCTTACTGTTTATCCTTATACGCAAGCAAGTTTAACTTCTGGCGCAGTAAATTTTACTGGAGTAACAAATCTTAAAATATTTGTTTATGGTTCTGAATTTATAAAAGGATCCACCGATGCTTCTATTAATGCTGTAACACCTTCATTCACTCAGTATAATAATTCTCCTATCATTATCAAAGAAAGATACCAAATATCTGGATCTGATACAGCACAAATTGGATGGGTTGAAGTTGCGACTGAAGATGGAACAGGTGGTTTCTTATGGTATTTAAAAGCTGAATCCGAAACAAGACTACGTTTTGAAGATTATTTAGAAATGGCAGTTATTGAAGGTGAATTATCAGCTGCTAGTTCAGGGGTATCAACTTTAACTCCTGCAACTGGAGTAACCTATAAAGGAACACAAGGTCTTTTTGCTGCTATTAGAGAAAGAGGTAATATTGTAAACAACTTTACCGCTGCAAGTGGATTAAGCGATTTTGATTCTATCTTAAAAGGATTAGATACACAAGGAGCTATTGAAGAAAACATGTTCTTCTTAAATAGAGCTACTTCATTAGATTTTGATGATATGCTAGCTTCTTTATCTGCTGGTTCTGCCGGTGGTGTTGCTTACGGTTTGTTTGAAAACTCTGAGCAAATGGCATTAAACTTAGGTTTCTCTGGTTTCCGTCGTGGATCTTATGATTTCTACAAAACTGACTGGAAATACTTAAATGACGCTTCTACTCGTGGAGGTATGACTAATGCGTCTATTGACGGTGTGCTTATTCCTGCTGGAACATCTACAGTATATGATCAACAATTAGGCACTAATATCCGTAGACCTTTCTTACACGTTCGTTATAGAGCTAATCAAGCTGACGACAGACGTATGAAATCTTGGATTACTGGGTCTGTTGGAGGCGCTTACACTTCTGATCTTGATGCAATGCAAGTACACTTCTTGTCTGAAAGATGTTTAGTTACACAAGCGGCTAACAATTTTGTATTGTTTACTGCTACAACATAGTAACATGGTAATATTACCCCTGTTATATTAACGGGGGTAATTATTACCTTTTTAAATAAATTATTAAATTATATTATATCATGGCTGCAACGCAAAAACCAAAAACAAAAGAATTAGAAGACGTTAATACAAATGAAGTTTTAACACACGAGAATACAGAAACTACTAAAAGAGAGTTTTTTGAAGATACAAAAACAAAGGTTAACTCTGTTCCTACTTGGGAAATAAAAGATAGAGTTTATCTTATTACAAATGGAGATAGTCCATTAACATTTACATTACAATCAAGACATAGTTCTAGATACCCTCTACTTTGGTTTAATGAAAAAACAAAAGAACAAGAAGAAATAAGATATGCTACAAATCAAAATTCGCCTTTAGTTAAAGAACAAAAAGGGCAAGTAACATTAGGGCATATTGTATTTGTAAATGGTGTATTAAATGTTCCAAAGGAAAAACAAAGCTTGCAAAAGTTATTATCAATTTACCACCCATCGTTAAATGTTGCATATACAGAATTTGATCCTACCGGTGAAGCAGAAGATGAATTAGATTACATTGAATTAGAAATGGAAGCAATGAATGCTGCTTTTGAAATGGATATAGACGAAGCAGAAGCAATTGTAAGGGTAGAAGTTGGTTCTAGAGTGACTAACATGAGTTCTAAGGAGATAAAAAGAGATTTATTACTATTCGCTAAAAGAAATCCTTCTTTGTTCTTAGAATTGGCTAATGACGACAATGTTCAATTAAGAAACATGGCTATTAGAGCAACTGAATCCGGCATACTTAAATTATCACAAGATAATAGAACATTTATGTGGGGAGAGAATGATAGAAAATTAATGACTGTTCCATTTGATGAGAATCCGTACTCAGCTATGGCGGCATTTTTCAAGACTGATGAAGGTATAAACATCTTCAAGTCTGTGGAGAAAAAACTTAAATAATACGTAATACTAATAGATAGGCGGATATTGTAAATAAAACTGCAGTATTCGCCTAAATATTATAATAAAGATACTATATGGCAATAAATGTAAACACAGTTTATAGAACTGTTTTATTAATTCTTAATAAAGAGCAAAGGGGATATTTAACACCCGATGAATTTAATAAAACCGCAACACAGGTTCAACTTGAAATATTTAATGAATACTTTGAAGATCTAAACCAACAATTACGTATTGCTGGAAATGATAGTGAATATAGTGATCGTATAAAAAATTTAGAACAAAAAATATCTATTTTTCAATCTACAGGTGTTTGCCTTCCTGCAGTTGGATATTTTAATATACCAGCGGTAACTGATTTTTATAAATTAGGAACTGTAATATATAATGATGAAAAAGAACTTCAATATGTTCAACCAAATGAATTATTAGAATTAAACTTATCTCCAATTACTAGACCTTCAGTATATTGGCCTGTATATACATATAGAGATTCTAAGATATATGTTTATCCAAAAACTATAACTGGTAATGTAATATCTTGTACTTACTTAAGAAAACCAGTTGATCCAATATGGAATTTTACTTTAGGTACAAATTACCAATATATATATAATCCATCTCAATATAATGCTACTACAAATCCTAATGGATCACAAAACTTTGAATTACATCCTATTGAACAAACCAATCTAATAATAAGAATATTATTATATGCTGGAGTTGTTATAAAAGATCCTTCAATAGTTCAAGTAGCTGCACAACAAATACAAAACGAAACTGTTAATTCAAAAAGCTAATAATTTATGCCATTACCAAATAACGGTTTAATCACCGAAACAAATAGACAATACTACGAAGGAGCGCAAGGATTTATGGCTGACGGAAGTAATTATTATACTACAAGTTTCAATACAGATCTTGTTCTTGTTACTAATGATCCTTTAGACCCAGATTATTTTTTAAATAATTTTAAAGTATATACTAGTGCAACTGGTTATCCCGGCACATTTAATGAATACACTGGAACTGTAACTAATACTGTAACAGATGTTAATAAATTATTTATACCTGGGTTAAGTACAGGAACTTATGTAGTTATACAATTAAAGACTCTGGATGGCGGTAAATATGGAAATCCTCTTGTTCCAAATAGTTATGCTTATGGAGATACCGTTGAAGAGAATTATGGTTCTTATTCTTATATATCTTTAAACGATGTGGTTAATAATTTCATGGTTGCTTATGTAGGTACGGGCAAATTGATAGGCACAGTTAAAAGAACTGACGTTATATTCCATGCTAAACGTAGTATGCAAGAATTCAGTTATGATACTCTAAAAAGTGTTAAATCACAAGAATTAACGATACCGCCAAGTTTAAGTGTTGTGCTTCCGCAAGACTATGTAAATTATGTAAGAATGTCCTGGATTGATCATGGGGGCGTTAAACACATAATATATCCTACAAATAATCTAACTATAAGCCCATACGAAAATCCAGTACAAGATAATAGAGGTGTGCCTATTCAAGATAACTTTGAAGACAATATAGACGGTACTTCAATAACAGAAGAGAGATGGAGAAATAATCAAGGGGAAAGATTATCATTTGATTACAACAATTTTGTTGGCGATTGGTACAATGGGGATATGTGGCTTCAGAGTGCTTGGTATGGCAGAAGATATGGATTAGATCCTCAGTTTGCAAATATTAATGGTTATTTTACAATGAACGAAAGAGAAGGTAAAATATCTTTTAGTAGTGATCTTGTAGGTAAGATAATAGTATTAGAATACATATCAGATGGATTGGCTTATGATTTAGATGCAAGAGTACCTAAATTAGCAGAAGAATCAATGTATGCTTATATATTACATGCCATTATATCTACTCGAGCAAATTCACCTGAATATTTAGTTCAAAGATTAAAGCAAGAAAAAAACGCAAAACTAAGAAACACTAAGATAAGACTTTCAAATATTAAGCTAGAAGAAATAACTCAAGTTTTAAGAGGTCAATCTAAATGGATTAAACACTAAATAAAATGGCTGAAGTAAAAAATAGTTTCTTACAATCCAAAATGAATAAAGATCTAGATGATAGACTTATTCCAAATGGACAATATAGAGACGCTTTAAATATATCTGTAGGTAAAGCAGAAGACAAAGACGTTGGAGCATTAGAAGGCGAATTAGGTAATCAATTAATGGTTGATGCATTTAATACGGATCTAGTATGTATTGGTCAAGTATCCGACAATCAAAACAATAGAGTATTTCAATTTTGGACAGATTATACCGCTCCGCAAAGTGATTTATATGCAGTTCCTGCTTATGGATCTACTTTTGATATGAGAATAACAATGTATGATCCCTCCTCTAATTCTTTGACTACTTTAGTTTCTGGTATTTTTTTAAATTTTGCTACAAATAATCCTTTTAGAATAATAGGGGCAAATGTTTTAGAGAATTTATTATTCTGGACCGATAATAGAAATCAACCTAGAAAAATAAATATAACAACTGCAACAAATAATAATAATTATTATACACAAGAAGAACAAATATCTGTTGCAAAATACGCTCCGGTTTTTCCAATAAGTGTTTATTCTAAAGTTTCTGTAACAACAACATCGGTAGGTGTTATACCTACAAGCCCAACTGGAAATGCGCAATCTATATCTTTCAATGTGTCCAGTATAGACATTTTGAAATTAAGAGTAGGTATGCAATTAATTTACCCTGGAGCGTCAACAAGTAATTTAGACATAACGGATTACGCAGTTATAACTAAAATAAAAACTAATACAGTAACCATTTCTATTCCAATAGAATCACCTGTTGTAAGTTTACCTTCTGGAAGTGTTTTAACTTTCTATGGTACAACTATGACAAATGAATCCGATGTTTCTACTTGGGGAGGAGATCCGAATTTCCTTAAAGAAAAATTTGTAAGATTTAGTTATAGATATAAATTTGATGATGGCGAATACTCTTTAATGGCTCCCTTCACTCAGGTTATGTTTATTCCAAATCAAAATGGTTATTTTCTAAATGGTGATGAAACAGACGCTTATAGAAGTACAGTTGTTACTTGGTTTGAAAATTATATAAACAATATAATACTGCATATACAATTACCTGATACGGGTAATAATATTGGTAATTCATACAAGATAACAAGTATAGATATATTATATAAAGAGTCTGATTCTAACACAACTAAAGTAGTAGAAACAGTTTCATTAAATCAAATAGCGCTTATAGCTGGAGATACTTCAGATTATGTTTATACGTATAAATCTCAAAAACCTTATAAAACATTACCGCAAGCTCAGACAGTAAGGGTTTATGATAAAGTGCCTATTAGAGCAAGAGCTCAAGAGATAACAGGTAATAGAGTTGTTTATGGTAATTTTATAAATCAAAATACTCCTCCAGCAAATTTAGATTATAATTTAGCAATTATAAACAAACAATTGCCATATACTTCCTGGATAGAATATCCTAATCATACATTAAAACAAAATAGAAATTATCAAGCAGGTTTTATATTAGCGGATAAGTTTGGAAGACAATCTTCTGTTATATTATCTTCTAATGATTTAGCTACAACAAATGCAATAGGAACTTTTGTTGGTTCAACTATATATTCTCCATATTTTACAGAGGCAAATAATCTTGAAGTAAAAAATTGGACAGGTAATACATTAGCATTAATACTTAATTCACCTATATCGTCTACAATAAATCAAGGAGCTGGAACACCGGGTCTATATGCTATTGTTGATGGTATAGAAAATAATAATAATGGGTTTCAAATAACATCAGGAACTGTATCTTTAAGTAATTTTTATTGTAATTTTGCTAGCAGTCCTGCTCAAAGAAATTATCCTAAACCAGGTAATTATTTAAGAGGTAAATATAAAGATTATGTAAAAGTATTAAGTGTTGCAACATTTGGTTTTCCTATTGTTAATAGTGCTTCTATTGATACTGATGGTGATATAAGTGATATTTATAATTATACTGGAACTGCTCCAGATATAAAATATTCTTATAATATAAATCCATTAGGTTGGTATTCTTATAAAATAGTTGTAAGACAACAACAACAAGAATATTATAACGTATATTTACCTGGCATGTTGAATGGATACCCTATGAATCAATCAACAAAACCTCCAGGTGACTATAGTGCGGCTTCAGATCCTACAATATTTCCAACAGGAGAAATTAATAAAACAGCACACGTTGTTTTAATCAATGATAATATAAATAAAATACCAAGAGACTTAACGGAAGTTGGTCCGGATCAAAAACAATACAGAAGTAGTGTTCAATTATTTGGAAGGGTAGAAAACGCATTAGAATCAACTATAACGTTTAATAAACAATATTTTCCAGCAAGAAAACCAGATACCGCTTCTACTATAGCTACATCTGCGGATCTAAACTTTTTACCATTAAATGCGGGGGGCTCTGCTCCAACTAATCAATTTGGCACCGCTTCTAGTAATATATATCAATTAAATACTACTCCTTTAATTGCTAGAATATCAACGGTTAATAAGATAGGTGTTGTTGCAACAAATGCTCCGGTAACAATTCCGCCTATAACCCCGGTAGCCGCTAATACCATGAATCCTTTTTTAAGTATTTATGAAACCGCCCCTACAACTTCTTTACTTGAATTATTTTGGGAAACCTCTACTTCGGGAATGATTTCAGATATAAATGCAGATGTATTAAAAAGTTATAGCTCTGCCGTTGGATTTAATTCTTTTGTATATACACACAATGAATTTCAAGATCCGGCTGGAACAGATAGTAATCCCGCTAATGCTGGTACTGCTAATTGTAGATTTGTTACTAATGCTTTTCAACCTATAAATGCATCAGGTGCACTTATGACAAGCGTTAATAATATAATAATGACAGTTAAAGATTTAACTGGAGCAGACAGGACTAATGATTTTATTTTATTTCCATATTCAACATATACTTATGCAATTAAAATAAATACTGCTTTTCGTTTTTTAACAAATGCTAGTACTTTAGAAAGTTACGAATTTACATTTAATATAATTGATGTAACAAATGGAAACAGTGTTATAACAAGAACTGGACATTTAAACAATTCTATACCAATTATAACAGCGCCAGCTTTACCAATTCCAACACCTCCGCTTTATAGTGTTTTTCTTTCACCTAATCCTATAATAGGACCGGTATACCAATGTCTTGGAACAAACGGAGCACCTACTGTTGCTGGTGATGCAAACTTTAATCAAGAACAATTGCAATGGACTTTATTAAATACATCGACGCCTAATGATTATGATACTTTTTTTGATATAAATCCAACTAGCGGTGTAATTAGTTTAATAAATAATGCTTTACCTCATGATATTCCTTATACTTTAAGAGTTAGATTGACCGATGTTTATAATTATACATTAAATACCCCTAGTACTACTTCTTTATATGCGGATTCCGCTCTTACTATAATAAGAACGATAGGTGATAACCATTGCGAGGATTGGACTAGTCAAGTATCATCGGTAATTCCTACGCAACCAAAAAACTTAATTAGCGGTAGTTTTAACTTCTGGAGAGAGTTTTATCCAGGAGAAACTATTGATGCAGGAAATTCAAATGTTACAGTGATTGAATATACTACAATTGATGCAAATTATCCAGCTCCTTATTTTGTTGGTACTGCATCCTTTACTGGATCTTTAACATGGGAAGATGCTAATCAGTATCAAGGTAATTTTGGTTTTCAACAAACTCAAGAAACAGAAGGGGATTTTAATCCAGTATCTAGTATGCATGTAGTTGGATCAATTAGAGTATTGCCTTCTGGAAGAACAATAAATGTTGATTTCATTAGCATTCCTACAATTACAACTGTAGGAAATTCACAAGCCCATACATGCAATGTTACTCCTCCCTTTTATCTTTCTACAACACTTAAAAACTGGAAACTAACAAATAATGGAGATGCTCAAATAAATTGGAATGCATTGACAAGTGCTGGTACAGGTTACCAAGTAATAGGGGGCGTTTTAAATCCAGGTGATTCAACTGGTAGTATTGCGTATGGATATACTACTTATCATTGCATATACGAAAACTCTTTAACATTTGGCAACGGCGGAACAGCTTTATATAGTTCATGTTAGGTAATAATGTAATAAAATAAGTGATAATTAATTATGGCAGCAACTATAGAAATAAAATATTATAATTCATTTTGGTTAAAAAAAATAGATAGTATTGCGAAAGTAGAGCCTTCTGCAACAACCGGAATAGCTACATCAGGTACGGGTGCAATTGGTGATAATTCCTTAAAGGTATTATTATCATTAACTCCTGATATAACATTATATGGACCAGGTCAATCAATAACATGGACTATATCCGGTACTATTTATACTAATGTTGTTACTTATGTAAAATCCGATATTACATATACTTATTTTACACTACAAGATAATCTTATTGCCGCTGTTCCCGCTGGTACAAATATAGTTTTAGGTAAAATAACTAATTATAATTTTTTACCTAGTCAATATACAAAAACAGTAACAAAGGATTGGTATATAGAAGAGTCTAGAATAAGAGGCGGATTTAATAATACATCCGTAGACTTAGGCGTAAAAGCTTATATTGTAGAAGAAAATTCTCAAAGAGAAAACTTAATTAATACATTAATATATTCTGGTATATTTAATTCTAAAACAGGAGTAAATAATACAAATCAATTTTCTGTTGGAGAAGATATAACTAGAACAGTAGATCCAGGGCAAGGTTCTATTCAAAAATTATACGCAGAAGATACAAACTTAATAATATTCCAAGAACTAAAAGTAAGTAGAGCTTTAATTGATAAAGACGCTATTTATTCGGCAGATGGGCAGCCAATTACAACTTCTGGAACCGCTGTTATTGGACAAATACAATCCTATGCTGGTAACTACGGTATAGGTTCACACCCAGAAAGTTTTGCTGTTTATGGATATAGAAAATACTTTGTTGATAACTATCAGAATGTTATATGTAGATTATCACAAGACGGTATAACAGAGATTTCAAGTTATGGAATGTTTGATTTTTTTAGAGGCAAATTATCTAACACTAATTTATCCAATGGATTTATATATGGCGTTTGGGATATACATAGTAAACAATACATTGTATCTATTCAACCTACCAAAGTTGTTGATAATGTAACATATATTGACGAAGATAATAGTACTACAGTAAGTTTTGATGAAGATAACAATGGCTGGACAAGTTTGCATAGTTATATACCAAACAATGGGATAAGCTTAAGAAATTACTTATATACTTTTAAAAACGGTAGAATATGGCAGCATTATTCTACACAAGTTACAAAGGCTAATTATTATGGTATTCAATATCCTTCTACTGTTTCTATTGTATTTAATCCAGAGGTATCACAATCAAAATCTTTCTTAACTATAAATTACGAAGGAACAGATAATTGGGTACTGTCTGACTTTTCTACTGAAACAGATATATCAGCTCCGGTTAATCAATACTTTGCTGCTTCTACTCTTTCTGGATTAGAAGATCAATTATTTGAAAATAGATTTAAAAAGAAAGAAAATAAATATTTTGCAAATATATTAAATATATCTACCGCCAATCAAAATGAAATTATATGGGGACAACCTTATATAACTGGTGTTAAAGGATTTTTTGCAAATGCAACGTTTGAATGTCCTCATAATAATAATAATAAATCTGAATTATTTGCTGTTAGCGCGGAATACGTTGAATCATCATATTAAAATAAATTAAATGGAATTACATGTAAAAGCATTACAAGAATCAGATTGGGATTATTTACCCTCCTGGTGGAAATGGTGGAGATGGCCAAAAATAAATCGAGAAACATTACCATTAAATGGGTTAGGTGGATTAATGGTTTATAAAGGGGATATACCAATTGTAACTGGATTTTTATATTTAACAAATTCAAGCGCTACATGGTTAGATTGGATTGTTTCAAATCCGGAATACAAGGATAAAGATAGAAAAGAAGCTTTAGAATTGCTTATAGCATCGTTAGAGGATGTGGCTAAAGCGCAAGGGTATAGCATTATAATAAGTTTAACAAGAAATATTCATTTGATAAATACCCATAAAAAATTGGGATATACAGTTGATGAAACTCCATCCTATGAAATTTCAAAAAAAATAATATAATATGGCAGCAGTAACAGCAGCGGTAATAGCGGGGGCAGCAATAGTTGGGGGCGGTTTGGTTAATGCTAATCAAGCAAGGCAAGCAGCAAATGGCTTTGCTAATGAAGCGGAAAGAAAAGCGTGGGAAATACAAAAATTAGAACAGAGTAGACAATCTATTCCAAATCCTTATGCAAATTTTAAAGACCTTAGTTACTTGGCTAAGGATCTAAGTGGCAATATGACAAATGCTTTTGCTAATTTAGGGGTGGCTACACAGGCGGCTAAAATGGAAGCAGAAGAAGCGGATATATCATTAGCAAATACCTTAGACATGTTAAAATCTACTGGATCAAGTGCTGGGGGTGCTACTGCGTTGGCTCAGGCTGCGTTGCAAAGCAAGAAAGGTGTTTCCGCTAGTATTGAAAAACAAGAAGCAGATAATGAAAGACTTAAAGCAGAAGGAGCTCAAAAGTTACAAGAAGCTAAAATGGAAGAGCAAAGAAGAATTCAGAATGCTCAATACCAAGAAGGAGTTAGAACACAAACAGCCGAATCTGAGGGTATTAAATTTAAGTTTGGAGAACAAGAATCTAGAGATATTGCTAAATTAAATAGATTGTCTGGGCAGCAAGCGCAAGCTCAAGCAAATATGGCTGGTGCTCAAAATGCACAAAATGCTGCGTATGGTTCTATATTTAGCGGGATCGGTAATATTGCTGGTGGATTTATTGGTGGTGGTGCATAATAATAACAATTTAAAATATAACAAATGGGATATTATGAAAATCCTCCTATAATAAATATGAATGCTGGAAGTGAACAATTATCGAAAGGTATATTGTCCATGTCCAATTCTATTGCTCAAGGTTTATTAACTGCAGGAGAACGAAGAAGAGAAAGAGAGAAAGAAGAGAAGTTGTCACTTCAAAAATTACAACAACAAAAGAACGAGGTTGATCTTTTGTACAATGATAAATTATCTGATTGGTCTCAAAAAGTTAAAAAAACAAATGTAGACGCGGATAAAAAAGTTCGGGACATGCTGCAGACAAAAATAGCCGCTGCTGCTGATGCAAGAATATTGCTTTTAAATGAAACAGATTCTAATAAACGTTCTGAATATTTAGCTACAATTAGGCAAGCAGATATGTTTATGGATACAGCAGGAAAGTTTGCGGGTATATTTGCGCCGGAATCGGCATCGTATAGAGAGAACATGTCGCCTAATTCTTATGGAGTTGCGGGTGGCATGGTTGTAAATGGTTCACCAGATCAAATTGGAAAAAGAACTATGACTCTAAATGTATTTAGTGGTATGACACAACAATATAAAGACCATTCTATTGACATTGTAGATTTAGGTGATTCATTCAAATTTAAAGTATCCGCTACAGATATGAATGGAAATTTAATTGAGGATGAGATTGATGCTGCCGCATATTTAGCTTCAGCTGAAGGTGGAAGCGGAACATATTTACAAAAGGTAATAAACAATGATGATTGGACCAAATCCGCAAGTAAAGTTTTCTATGATGAAAAAAATGAAAATATAGTCCAAAAATATTTATCTCAAGAAGTAGAAAAAGTAAAAATACCGGTAATAGTAGACGGTAAAGACACTGGGCAATACCAATTAGGTAAAGCACAAAGATTAAATGATTATGAAATAAAAGCAGATCTTAGAGAGAAAGCTGGTATTAAAGCATCTGCGTTTTTGAAAGCAGGTAAGGAAGCGGATTTAAGAGCGCTTGTTAATTGTACTTTAAAAAAAGATGTGCATTACTATGATGACGTATTTAAAACTGCTGATAATAAAGAGGAGCTTTTAACAAATATATTAGTTGACGATGCTTTTGGAAATATAACAAAAAACCTACGTAGAACTCAAGAAGGCGATAAAACTGTATATTGGAATAAAGATGTAGAATTAGAAGATCAATACGAATATACATCAAAGGGTAGAACCAAAAGTGGTGGTTCAGGATCTGGTAAAACACCTGCTTCAGTATTGAAACAAGAGAACTTGAATAAAAGAATAAAAGATGTTATTTCAACTGGAAAAGGTGGTACACCAATAATAAATGGTTATACATTAACTAAGGATGAAAATGGTAATTGGGCTTTAATTGATAAAGATGGATTGCCAAAAGCAGGAACTGAAAAAACACATGATCCATACGTGTTACAAAAATACATTGGAGGAACTTTAAAAAGAGCATTAAGATAACAATTAAATAAATTTTATGTTAGAATATACAAACGAATTAGGAGACATTTATAATGAGGATGAGATCAATCAATTTGCTAAAGATCAAAATACAACATTTGATGATATTATAAAAAGAAATAACTTAAAGCAAAAATCTAATAAACAAAAAGTTTCGCCGGGAAAGATAAACCCCGTTGCAAAAAAGGATGCAATTGTAACGGAAAAAAATACGGCATCCAAATCGGAACCTACTTCATCGGTATTAAAAAAGAATAATGTTAATCAAAAAGCAACTATTAAACCCAAACAACAAACAATTGCTGGGTTTGGTAAAGTTGCTGAAAATCCTATTGGTGGTCCGAATGTTCCTTATTCAATAGATTCCGCTAATATAAATAAAAAACCAAAAGCAAAACCAATAGAAGAACCATCATTATGGGATGACGCTAAAGATTTTGCTAAAAGTTTATTCCCGGATAGTGAGGAAGACAATAATGGTAAATTAACCTATTATGAACAAACTCCTATTAAAACCCAACAACAAACTTTTAACCAAGATTCTAAAGACGCGATGAATGCTACTGGCAAGTTTGAATTCCTTAAGGATTACAAACCTGCAGATCGTGCTTTATTTGTATCTAAACTAGTCCCTAAGACTAATTATACTGAAAAAACATATAATCAAATAACGGATGCTTACGAAACTAAACCAAAGCAAGAAGCTGTAGATCTGGTTAAAAGTGATATAAATCCTAAGAATTTTAAAACGCAAGCAGAATTAGATCAAGCTATTGCTCTAAATGTTAAAAAATTAGCTTCCCAAGATAGTGCTTTTGAATTTGAACAAAACTTTGCTAAAGCAAAAGCTATCCCGCTGATTAAACAAAAAACTGAAGAAATACAAAAAAAATATAAATTAACCGATCCTATAGAAGTTGAAAAAGCTACTAAGGAATTACAGGACTATGCCTATAAAACCACTACCGGATTCTTAATTAATTCATCTGGGTTTAAAAGTTTAAACGAACAATTTGCAAGTATTGAAAACGGAGCAAAAGAAGATTTAATTAAATCATTTGGCAGAAGTAAAGATACCTTTTTATCTGCAATTGATGTTACTAGAAATATAGCTGAAGCTACAAAAGAGCAAGGCATTGTAGGTAAGGTTGCCGGTAAAGGATTAGAACTTGCTACTGATTTTGTGGAAGGCGCAGGCAAAGGAGTTGAAAATGTAGTTCAATCTGCTAAGCAGTCATTGGTATCAGCAAATCATAATAGTATTGCTAATCTTAATAATGTTTATTCTACTATTAAGGATAAGTCTGATAATACGCCAATTGACAAGGCTTTTGCTTATGAATGGGAGAATAATAATTTTGGCACATATAATCCAAAAGAACAAGATGTTCCAAAAACTTATGGAGAGGCCAAGAATAGATTAAAAAACTATTTAGGTAAAACAAATAATTTGATTAATGATAGGGTAAAATCAATTGAAGAAAGTAAGAAATATATTGGATTATTTAATCAAGCAGATTTAAAAGACGGAATACAATTAAAAGATATATTTGAATTAGTAGGAGAACAAACTCCTAATATAGCTTTAACAACCGCTGGTGCATTAACCGGAAATCCGCTTGTTGTAGGTTTGTCAGCAGCCAATATGTTTACTCAAACATACGGTCCTGAATATTACAGTGCCGTTGAAACCGGATTAAAGGAAGACTTAGGCAGAGAACCTAATAAGCAAGAAATATCTAAAGCTATTGGAGAGGGTAAGTATGCTGATAGGGGAGAAGCCGCGGCTTGGTCTGCTTTATCTGCACTTACAGAATATGCTGGTGAATTAAATGTAATAAAAAATACTGGCAAGGCATTAAATTTAGGAGGCGATACTAAAAATGTATTAGGATCTTTATTTAGAGGAGAAATTAAAAACTTTGGTAAAAGTGCATTAGAAAGCGGTAAGGCAATTACCAGTTCAGCTTTAGGGGAATACTTAACAGAAAGTACGCAACAAGCAATTGATCAAGTAAGTATGGGTGTACAATTGCATAATGATACAACAAAATATTTAAATTTAAAAGAAATAAACGAAGCAGGTATTCAAGGAGGATTAGTCGGTTTTGTATTTCCGTTTGTTGGAGCAGTAAAAACACAATCAGCAATTGAATTAAAAGCAGCAGCAACCAAAGTAGCGACATTATTTGATTTATCAGGTAAAAACGCAACTAATTTAATACAGGTAGATAACTTTTTTAAAGCAGCGTCTGACAATATTAATGAACGATTTAAATTAGGCAATATTACAGAAGAGGAAAAACGATCAGAACTAGAAACACTTGGCACTATAAGAAGTTCCGGTGTTAAAATACCGTCTGAATTTGCCAGTGGAGCAAAAGAGAAAGCTTTAGGGCTAATGTTAGAAAAAGCTAATATTGAGAAAGCCATTGACGGTAAAGACAAAGATTTAGTAACTCCAGAAACTGAAAGACTTAAAGAAATAAGTTCTGAATTAGCAACAATTGCTATTAGCGAAAGAGAAAGAATAAGAATAGAAACTAATAAAGAGACTTTAGATAAAAGTATAGGCTCTATAGAAGGTATCGTTGATAAAGATGGTAATAAAATATATAAAACAGCATTAGGTAGCGGTAAAAGTGTTGAGGTATTTGAAAATACTAAGGATGCTCAAGATGCTTACAATGAATGGTTTGCAAAAGATATACAAAACGAAAAAAATAAGCTACAAGAAAGTTTAAATAATAATGAAATAACTCAGGAAACATTTGATGCAACTATTCAAAAGTTAAATGAAGAAACTCCACAGGATATAAGTGAAGCCGATGGTTTTGCATTAAAAAATGGACAAATATTAATTAACAAAGAAAGAGCGGCTAAGATTGGCGCGTTAAATGTTGCTCCCCATGAATTACTTCATAATATATTAAAGTCAGAATTTTCTGATCCTAAGCGTAAAATAGAATTAAAAGATGCATTTTTGAGTGTTTTAAGTAAATCTGAAAGAGCAAAATTAGATGAAAGAATACTTGCATTAAATGATAAAGGAGAACGATTATATTCTAACAAAGATTTAGAGGATGCTCCTGATGAGTACATGACTCAGTATTTTGAATTATTAAGGAATGGAACCATTACATGGTCCGATAATGTTAAAGAAACATTAATAAGATTATGGAATAAAGTTTTTAAACCAATATTTGCAAAACAAGGAATTACAAATATAGAATTTGAAGATGGTAGAGATATTTATAATTTTATAAAAGATTATTCAAAATCTATTAAAAAAGGTAAAATATCTGAAAGAGCGTCAGATTTATTAAAAGCAGGTGAAAATATTTCTGGCGTAACAAAATTCTCTAAAACAGTCGAAGAACGTATTGAAGACTTATATGATGCTTGGAATGCTCAGGAAATTGGAGACGCGGATTTTGAAGCCCAACTAGCTGTATTAGAAGAAGAAGAAGCTAATGGGCCTAGCGTGCAAGCAGAACCTATTAAAAAAGAACCTGTAAAAAAAGAAATTACAACAAAAGAACCTAGAAGTAAAGGTACTTTACAAAACTTATTAGATACAAAATACGAAGGTAACCCTAAAAAATTAGCGTCAGAAGGATTAAGAAATACTCCATCAGGCAGTGTTACTAATGATTTTTCAAAATCTGTAATAGGTAAAGAACTTGGCGGCACAGTTGAAACTATAACTAGAAGACTATACGATCCAATTGCTGCCGATGCTAAACGAGGGGTAACTAGAGACGAATATAAAGACGCTTTAATTCAAAGCGCTGCCTTATTAATTAATAACGAATTTGATCCATCTAAACAAACATTAGATAAATTTATTAGTTCGCGTTTAAATCTTAGAGCAAATGCTTTAGCTTCTGAATTAGGTATTGAAGGGGCGACTAAAGGAGGCATTAAAAAAGATGTAGAAGACCAAAAAGCTTTAATAGCTGAAGAAACTGTTATAGAGGCAAAAGAAAAGCTAAAATATAAGAATGCATTAGAATCAAAAGTTTTTCCACCAGAAGTCTTAGAAACGGCTTATAAGAAGATTATAACTGTGATGAGAACATTAAAATCTAGAATTGATGCTCCAGTCTCTTTAAATAGAACTGTAACCCCGTTAATTTCTGAGATTAAAGACGAAATTGGAAAATTGCTGGACATTGACATAAAAGCGATGCTTGGCGGTAAAAAAGACGGCGTTCTTAGAAAAGAATTATTAAGAAACAAACGTTATATTCTTGAAAATATGACGACTACTTGGCTAATGGCTAAAGATGGTCAAGGAGGAATTCCGCAAGCTATTCAAAAACAAATTAATGGAAAATGGGTTAATTTCCCTGATTGGGTTAGCCAAAAAATAGATAGAGAAAAAACAACAACAGATCAGGCAGGTAGAACATCCGGGGCTGAAATAGTAAGAAGATTACCTAATGTAGCAAATAACATATCTGACGAAGTATTTTTAGCTCAAATTATTGGCCCTGATGGCAATCCAATTAGAGGTAGAAAAGAATCTTTATCAAAAGCAATGGCTGAAGAGGGAGCTTTTGATATAATCAATAATGACTTTGAAATTGAGGGGCCTATATTTGATGCTTTTCAAGTTAATCAAGAAAGACTTGGGGTTGAATTAGTTGAACATGCTGCAACAGAAATCTCACGTCAAATTGAAAGGGGCAATATTAAACTCTCTTTAACTAAAGACGAATTCAAATTGACAGCGGCTAAACTATTTGAGGCTGCTTCTGAATTTGGGCAAACTTCTAAAGAAGTAGAAAATATACTTAATAAAGTGCCATTAGATGATCAAGATAAATTAAAAGAATTTGTTTTTGAAGAATATCTTGATTTTTTAATAAGGTATCAAAACATTAAAGAAAAGGCAAGAGGCACGGTATATGAAAGAATGATATTAAAAGAATTAAATAAACTTAAGCTAAAAGGTGTAAAAATTATAACAAAAAAAGCTAAGGGATTTGATCCTACCGGAGAAGGCGATATTAATATTCAATTAGGTAAAGATATATTAAATATTGAAGTCAAATTAAATGCTTTAGCTCAAATGGGTAGCGCATCATTAAATATTAGTTTAGATGATAGTGACTTTTATATTTCTAAAGATTTAGAATTACCGGAAGAATTTACTACTAAATTAAAAGCTAATATACCAAACTTTAAAGAATATAAAAAAGCAGCGGAAGCTATTGGTGTTAATACAAAATCATGGCCTTATAAAATGACAAAAACGCAGCATGAATATTTGCGTGATAATTATTTCCAAAAGGCTTTAACAGTTTCTGTAGATACTGATCAAAAAATAATAGAACAATTATATAATAGTAAAAAAGTTTATTATATTAATATTGGTAAACAGGGATTATTTTATTTAGGGAAAGATATATTAAATTTAGGAATTCCACGATTAGAAAGTAAGGTTAGATTAACCGCTAGAATGGTTAGAGGTGGAGAATACAATAGAATTAGATTATTCCCGACTTTAATTGATTTTAAAGAAAAATCAAAATATAATATTGACAATGCGGCGTCTAATAATGCTTTATTCACAAAATACAAACAAAATTTAGCAATAAGACAAAGCAAAACAACAGCGGATGCTGTTATAAAATCTTTAGATCCTAAGTTTTCTAAAACCCAAAAAGGAATTTCTGTTTTTGATTTTGACGACACTGTTGGATTAACAAAAAGCAACGTGCTATACACAATGCCCGATGGTTCTACAGGTAAATTAAATGGTGCCGAATTTGCTAAAGAAGGATCTAGACTATTAGAAGAAGGAGCAACATTTGACTTTTCTGAATTTAGTAAAGTTGTTGAGGGGAAGCCTGGGCCTATGGTTGAAAAGATGAAGAAAATGATTGGCAAGTTTGGTCCAGAACATTTTTATATACTTACTGCTAGACCTGCTAATTCCGCAGTGCCTATTCATCAATTTTTATCTTCTATAGGCATAGATATACCTTTAGAGAATATAACTGGTTTAGGTAACAGTGCTGCTCAAGCAAAAGCAGATTGGATAACAAATAAAGCGGCTGAAGGGTATAACGACTTCTACTTTGCTGATGATGCAATACAAAATGTTGAAGCTGTTAAGAAAGCTTTGGATATTCCCGGGGTAGATTCAAAAGTGCAACAAGCATTAGTAAAATTTAGCTTAACTTCAAAACAAGATTTAAAATGGAATATAGCGGATTCCGGAGGCATTACTTATTTTAATGTAAATAATAAGGAATATTCCATAATTTTAACAAATACCGGTAATTTTGGTTATGGCGACAAGGATCAAAGAATTTTAGATAACTTAATAAAAAAATATAATTTAGAAGATGAAGAGGCTAATTTATTAGGTTCATACGAAGGAGGAACCCTAAATTTAGTATTTAGCGATTTCGACGGGGACGTAGAAATAACAGGAGCAGGAAATGCATTTGAGGTATTTGGCACTGTTATAAATGGTGTATTGGATTATGTAAAAAGCAATGAAACAGAGGGTCTTATATTTACGGCGGCGGAGCCTAGCAGAAAAAAACTATATAATGCAATGGCTGCTATTTATGCCAACAAACTAGGTTGGAATGCTTTTTATGAAGATGGAGTATATATAATTTCAAAATATCCGGTTAGAGAAATGGCTAGTTCTTTTAGTGGTCAACCCAAACAGGTTAAGGATGTTTTAAATGTTGTAGATGTTAAATCTGAAATTCAACAAGCAAGAGCTAAATTTAGCAAATCATTAGATAAAGATTTTAATCAAATCATAGAAGATACAAAAGGAACTGAAAACTATAAAGTATTTTCCGATGTTGTTGCTAGAAAAAGAGGGGCTAAGAAAAATAAATTTGATTTTTATGTTCCACCATCCGCGGCTGACTTTGAATTACTTTTATATAATTTTATGGGTAAGGGAACCAAAGGTGAAGAACATCGAGAGTTTTTTGCAAATGCATTGTTAAAACCTTATACAAATGGTAATGATTTAATGGATGCAGCAAGACAATCTATTAAAAGAGAATATAAAAAATTAAACAAAGCATTCCCTGAAATACAAAAAACTTTAGAAACATTAACACCTGATGGTGATTTCACCTATGATCAAGCTATTCGTGTTTCTATTTGGAATGATAATGATATAGAAATACCCGGATTATCACAAAGAGATAAAACAAAATTAACTAACTTAGTAAATAATGATCCAGAACTTAATGCTTTTAAACAAGGGCTTATTGTAATGGGTAGACAAGGTAAAGGATGGGTTGTTCCTGGTGATCACTGGGATTCAAGTACTATTATATCAGATTTGCATAATCTTACAGAAGGATCTGGCAGAAAAAAATTCTTAGGAGAATTTATTGAAAATACAGAAGCTATATTTGGTAAATTTGAGAATGGTAAATTAGTTGGTCCTAATATGAATAAGATAGAAGCTGTTTACGGTACTAATGTTAGAGAAGCATTAGACGATTCTATTTATAGAATGATTAACGGTAAGAATAGAAGTTTTGGCAGCGATAGAGAAACATCTATGTGGAGTAATTGGGTTAACGGTTCTACGGGAACAATTATGTTCTTGAATACAAGATCCGCTGCATTGCAATTACTTGGATCCATTAACTTTTTAAATTTTAGAGACAATAATCCTTATACTGCGGCAAAAGCATTTGCTAATCAATCTCAATATTGGAAAGACTTTGCACGTATATGGAATTCTGATAAAATGAAAGAAAGACGTGGTGGATTGAAAGAAGATGTTGCTGCTTCTGAGATTGCTAATGCTGCTGCTGGTAGTAAAAATAAAGTAGGGGCTGTTGTATCATATTTATTAAAGATAGGTTATACGCCAACTATGCTTGCGGATAGTTTTGCTATTGCTTCTGGGGGCGCCCCATATTATAGAAATAGGATTAAGTCTTATTTAAAAGAAGGTATAACTGAAGTGGAAGCAGAAAAATTAGCA
>Ga0209296_1000571_pt1 | contig 32117 bp, 24 predicted proteins | sample S_130206_EF_Meta_FD_187319 | JGI IMG/M metagenome (GOLD analysis project Ga0209296, IMG submission 187319) | Freshwater microbial communities from Lake Simoncouche, Canada to study carbon cycling - S_130206_EF_MetaG (SPAdes) (version 2) | ecosystem: Environmental > Aquatic > Freshwater > Lake ... | reverse complement strand
GAACGAGCTGCGGTGCTTGGCGTGGCGAGGCGCACGCCAGCAGCGTCAAGCGCTTCGTGATTGTGGCGCCATTGCACGCGGGAGAAATTGATGCGCCATGTCTCGCCTGACTTCGGCGCGGCCGCAGCGCGAGCACGCTCGCCGAAGGCTTGCTGATCGGCTGGCAACCCAGCAATGCGCGCGTCCGTAGGCGGAACAAATGCGTTCCACGGAATGGCCATCATCACTGTCCATGATTGATCGACATCGCGCGGGTCATCGGGCGTTCCATTGAAAGCCACTGACTTTGCGAAGGCGCCCGTGACATCCCATTCATGGATTGCGGGCGCGCCCTCGCGGTACGGCCGGTGCAGGAACAAATCAAACACCGTGCCACGCGCGTTGATTTCAATCTCGTAGTACTCACGACCGTCGCCGTTTGGATCGATGAACACTTCGAAGTCATTGTCGTGAAAGACGATCTCGTCGTGCACCGCAAGCGTGGACCAGATGTCTGGCTCCATGAGTTCCGCACCGACGTAGAGAAATGACTCGTCCCACAGCATCTTCACGCGTGTTCTGTACGCGGGCGCTGGCTTGACGGAACCCTCGATATCTGTGAAGTCCTCGGTCCACGGTGCGGCGGCCCATGCGCCGCTTTCCAATGATCCGCCGAGCGCAACGCGCGACATGCCGCGTCCGCTGCCGGATGCACCGGTCGCGCCAGCAACGCTCGCGAGCGCTGGCACAAACGGCGCACGGTACGAACGTGGCTCCGATAGCGGCTTGGCCACTACCGGCGGCTGCCACACCGCGCACGACGCGCCAGCGATCAGCGCGATTGACGCGGTGACTGCGAGTGCGAAGCGCGCGGTGCGGGGCCGGTTCACTTGCGCTTTCCAGCCTTTGCTGACTTGGACTTGGCAGGCTTCGACTTTGCTGACTTCGACTTGCCCGACTTCGCCTTCGCCGGCTTTGACTTGGCTGCAGACTTCGAGGACGCAGCCTTCGCTCCCTTGCCCTTGCCCTGCTTGGGCGAGGTTCCAAGTTCCACCGCAACCTTGGCCGCAGCCAGGCGCGCCACTGGAACGCGGAACGGCGAGCAGCTGACGTATGCCAGGCCCACCGACTCGAAGAACCGAATGCTGGCCGGATCGCCACCATGCTCGCCGCAGATGCCAAGCTTGATATCCGGGCGGGTCATGCGACCGCGCTTGCAGGCAATGTCAACAAGCACGCCCACTCCACCAACATCGATCGATGCAAATGGGTTGTCCTTGATGATCTCACGCTCGCTGTAGCCAGGCAAGAAGCTGCCGGAGTCATCGCGGCTCATACCGAGCGCCGTCTGCGTCAGGTCATTCGTGCCGAAACTGAAGAACTGCGCGGTTTCAGCAATCTGATCCGCAGCAATGGCAGCGCGCGGTAGCTCAATCATGGTGCCCACTTGGTAATCAAACTTCTGACCAGTGGCGGCCATGACTTCGCGTGCAACGCGATGAATGGTTTCTGCCTGCAAATCAAGCTCGCGCTTGAAGGCGATCAGCGGAACCATCACTTCAACCTTGGTGCGGATGCCAGACTTCTCAACCGCAGCGGCGGCCTCAAAGATGGCGCGCGCCTGCATCTCAGTGATCTCTGGGAACACAATGCCCAGTCGGCAACCGCGGAATCCAAGCATCGGATTGAACTCATGGAGTTCGTTCACGCGACGTTCGATGTCCTCGACAGGAACCCCGATCTTGTGCGCAAGATCCTGCTGCTGCGCCTTAGTGTGCGGCAAGAACTCGTGAAGCGGCGGATCGAGAAGGCGGATGCATGCCGGGCGGCCTTCAAGGGCACGCAAGATGCCATCAAAGTCAGCGCGCTGGTACGGCAGCAACTTGGAAAGCGCACGCTGGCGACCAGGCGTGTCCTTGCAGAGAATCATCTCGCGCATCGCATCGATGCGGTCACCTTCAAAGAACATGTGCTCGGTGCGGCACAGGCCAATACCTTCCGCGCCGAACGCCACGGCCTGACGGACCTGCTCCGGAGTATCGGAGTTGGTGCGAACACCAAGTCGGCGATAGCGATCCGCCAAGTTCATGACAAACTCAAAGTCACGCGCCACACGGCTCTCCGATGGCTTCATGGTGCCAGCCACCAACACCTGCTTCAATTCACTGTCAGCAGTGTCGATCTTGCCCTGGATGATTTCGCCAGTGGTGCCGTTGATGGAGAGGAAATCGCCCTCTTTCAGGACCTTTCCATCGCAGCTCAAGGTGCCCTTGTGGTAATCGATCACGATCTCGCCGGCACCAGCAACGCAGACCTTGCCCATCTGTCGAGCAACCAACGCCGCGTGGCTTGATACGCCACCGCGCGTGGTGAGAATGCCGTCGGCAGCAATCATGCCGCGCAGATCTTCAGGACTGGTTTCAATGCGCGCCAGAATGACGTGCTTACCGTGTCGCGCCAATTCCTCAGCGCGGCTGGCGCTGAAGGCGATCTCACCGCATGCAGCGCCCGGACCAGCAGGCAGACCCTTAGTCATGATGCGCCCCGATGTACGAGCCGCTTCATACGCCTTGCGCTCAAAGACCGGCTGCAAGAGTTGGTTCATTGCCTCCGGGTCAGCGCTCTTCATAGCGTGCTCCGGAGTCATCAAGCCTTCCTTCACCATGTCATGCACAATCCGCACGTAGGCCAGCGCGGTGCGCTTGCCGTTACGGGTCTGCAACATCCACAGCTTCTTGCGCTCAATGGTGAACTCAAAGTCCTGCACATCGCCGAAGCGCTTCTCCAGCGTCTTGCGGACCTTCTCCAACTGCGCAAAGCTCTTGGACAGAATCTTGTCCTTGGCCATCAACGCAACCGCTAGCGGCGTGCGCACGCCGGCAACAACATCTTCGCCCTGCGCATTGATCAGGTACTCGCCGTAGAAGACGTTCTCGCCGTTGGCTGGGTCGCGCGTAAACGCAACGCCGGTGGCGCAATCGTCGCCCATGTTTCCGTAGACCATCGCCTGCACGTTGACAGCGGTGCCCCACTCGTGCGGAATCTTGTACTTGTTGCGGTAAACCGTGGCGCGATCGTTATTCCAACTGCCAAACACAGCGGCAACGGCGCCTTCCAGCTGAGTCATCGGATCATCAGGGAAGCTCTTGTTTGTCCAGCGCTTCACCAGGTCCTTGTAGCGCTTCACCAGCTCCTTGAGGTTCTCCTCAGTGAGCAGCGTGTCTTCCATCACTCCGCACTCGCGCTTCATGCCGTCCATGATTTCCTCAAACGGATCATGGTCCATCTCACTCTTCTTCTGCACGCCCATCACCACGTCGCCGTACATCTGTACGAATCGGCGGTAGCAATCCCATGCAAAGCGACCGTTGCCGGTGGCCTTCTTCAGCGCTTCGACGGTGATGTCGTTGAGGCCGAGATTCAGAATGGTGTCCATCATGCCCGGCATCGAATCGCGCGCGCCGGAGCGCACGGATACCAGCAGCGGATCGCGACGGTCGCCGAACTTCTTCTTGACTTCCTTCTCAACAATGCGCAGACCGTCCTTCATCTGCTTGGCAAGCTTCTCCGGGAAGCGGCGTCCATTGTCGTAGTACCAGTTGCACACTTCCGTGCTGATGGTGAATCCGGGCGGAACCGGGAGGCCCATGAGCGCCATGGCGGCGAGGTTGGCACCCTTGCCGCCAAGTAGTGCCTTCTGAGTACCGTCGCCATCGGTGCGCTTTCCGAAGGAATAGACCATCTGCTTCGGAGCAGGCGTTCCCTTTGCCTTGGAGTGCGATGCCTTCGTGCCGTTCTTCTTGCCGTTCTTGCCCATAGGTGTATTGCTGCGATCGGATCGGGGCTTGCCATCAACGCGACGGGGTGAGCCACGAAATGCGTTTTTTCCGCGTGTAAACGCGGGTCGCCCATACTAGCGCATCACCCTACGATCCGGCAGCGGCGGAATGCCTGCCCAACCCACTATGCAGCCGCTTCACTGGAAATTCACGCCGGAAACCGTGCTCGCGCACTGGCCACGCCAACGCGCCCTGGCAGCGCTTGCCACCGGAACCGCGGATGGACGCTGGGGACGCTGGACAGTTCTTGCCGAGCCGTCGCGGGTAGCGACTGCCATCACGGCTGAAGATGCGCTCCGTGTCATCGACGCTGCATCCACCGATGGCGCGACGTGGATCGCTGCACTCTCATATGAACTGGGCAGCGCCTTCGAGCCGCGCGCGTATCCACGCCACCGCGCCCCTGCAGACGGATGGCCGATGGCCACACTCGCATGTTGCGAAGCTCGTTTGCTCTACGACCATGAATCACAGACGTGGCAAATGAGTGAACAAGCCACTGAACTTGCTGCAGATATTCATGACCGCGTACAGCGTGGCGAACGCGATGATTGCCGCGCCGCAATCCGTGGTCTTGAGCCAGACATCACACGAGCTGAGTTTGAATCAATGGTTGCACGCGCGGTGGAACTCATTCATGCCGGCGACATATTTCAAGCGAACATCACCCAGCGATTTTCTGCGCATTGGCAGGGAGCACCGCGCGCCATTCTGCGTGCTGCGATGCACGCTGGTCGCCCTCGCTACGGCGCATATTTAGAAACTAAGACTCACGCCCTGGTGAGTATGAGTCCTGAACTCTTTGTTGAAATTGATCGCGTCGCGGGTCGAGCAATTACTCGCCCCATCAAGGGAACCCGGGCATTTCACGAGGATCCACGCGAATTGCTGGCCAGCAGCAAAGATGCTGCCGAGTTACACATGATTGTGGATTTGATGCGCAATGACCTTGGCCGCATTGCGCTGCCGGGCGGAGTGCGCGTGACTGCATCGCGCAAAGTGGAAAGCCATGAGACGGTGCATCACTGCGTTGCGGAGATTGAGGCAATCCTTCGCCCCAATACAAGCGTGGTTGAAATGCTGCGTGCCACATTCCCGCCCGGCTCCGTCACTGGCGCGCCGAAGGTTCGTGCCATGCAAGTGATTGATGAACTGGAACCCGTTGCACGTGGCCCATACTGCGGGACGGTTGGCTTAATTTCTCCAACTGCTGTGACGCTCAATGTGGCGATTCGAACGATCGCGCTGCATCACACTGATGCAAACAGCGGAACACTGCGCTACAGCGCTGGATGCGGAATAGTGGCGGAGAGTCACCCGCGTCACGAATACGAAGAGAGCCTGCACAAATGCGCGGTACTACTGCGGACTGCGCACGCACTCACTGCGTCTGTCGGCGCTCAAGATTCCTGATCGAACGTTCCACCTGCTCGGCCACCACTTTCTGGTGCCCCGGGTTGAAACTGAAGTCAAAGCTCATACCTGCATAGGTGCGCTGCGAACTATCAATGTGCGTGTGCACTAGTTTGGCAGTGGTGACAATCGGAACGCCTGCGCCGTCACTTGGCTCAAGACGCAGCCAAAACAGGCGGTGATGCGAAAGAAGCCCCGCGTGCTCGGCGTCCACCATGAGACCGGCACCGCCACCGCCGATGTTGGCTACATGCGCTGTGAAGCGCGGGCCAACTTGCGGGAGCATCGCTTCTTCATCGGTCTTCTCTGCCGTGACAGCACCGGTGATGCTGGCTGCAAATGCCAACTCATTGGCGCGCTCGGCAGCAACCACGGTCTTGGGGTCAAGGAGCGGCCAGACATCGATCGGCGCCAGCGTCAACGGACCAACATCAAATCGCGCGTGCCGACGCAGGCAGCGCTCCACGTGATCGGGTAGCGCCAATCGAGCTGCACCGTTGCGCGCGTCTTGGTACTTGCCCGGCAAAATTTCTTCCGTGACCGCGGTGCGGAACTCCCAGCGATTCTGACCGATGACAATGAACGCCACCAACCGCGTACCGATATGGAGCGGCAGCGCGCGACCAAACGCGCCCGGATTCTCAACAACGATGCCGCTGTCGCGCACTTCCAAAATGCGCAGACGCCACACCAAGTCATGACCACGTGCATCATCACGTGCAATCGCGATTTCCAGCGCCCCGCCCTTCTGGCAAAGCTCTTCCAGACTCCGTCTCCACTCGTTGGTGCGCGATCGTGCTGCGGACATACTTGCTCCTGTGTGCAACGGACGGAAGGCCCGTGCTGCAAGGAAGTCTAGCCGCGCGCCAATGCAGCACGGAGGGGTGGAATCAACGCGTCGGCAGCCGCACGTTGGGCGCGCGAAGGCGTCATTCCTCCGTAGCGAATCTCGTAAAAACGATCTACCACTGCTGCAAATGCAAGTGCAGCAGCCGGGTTCACGCGCTGCACCGCCTGAACATGCATACGTGGGGTGCAACTGCGCGGCTTCTCACATCCCGCGCGCGCAAGGGCATCAAGCGACTCAAAGTAGAACGCCACATCGCGACCAAGCGCGATGCGCCGCGTGAGGCGCTCGTTGCGGGCGCCCAGTTCGCGGGCTACTCGCCGCGCACGACCGCCCACCACCCATACCGCCGTTGCAGCAATCGCCAAGGTGATTCCCACCAGTCCAAGCCACAGTGCGCCGGCTGGACCCATCAGGAACCAACGATTCGCGGCGTCCAACAAGTCCTTGGACTGCTCCGCGATCCATTCGCCGGTACCACGGGTGCCTGAGCCAACACGCTCCACCAACTCTGCTTGCGCGCGGCTATCAAACGATGCAAATTGACTGTTCCACGCAAACTCAATGGGGTCAAGTACCCAGCGGAAACTGTCCATCCACGTGCGATTCGCTTGTTGAATGGCAAGCAGCTCTGCTATTGGCGATGGATCAAAGGTGCCCCACTGCCATTCGCCCGTACGCACTTCGGCCCATGCGTGCGCGCCCGATTCACGAATCACATAGCGGTCGGAAACGGTGTCGTACTCGGTTGCCATGTACCCAGTGACCACACGCGCTTCAATACCGATGGAGCGACACAACGCCACCATTGCAGACGCAAAGTATTCGCAGTGGCCGAAGCGGTAGCGCTCCATGAACAACACGATGGGATCCTGACCTTCCACGCGCCGGAACGCGGAAAGGTCCGTCGTGTAAGCAAACTTCGGTCCGGAGAGATACTCCTGGAACATCGCCGCAATACGCCGCTGCCTCACCCACTTGAGTTGCGGGTCAGCTTTCATGGCGTCTTCATCTGGCAAGTCAACCAATCCGGCGTCGGCAAGAATCCTTTCGGCGATGACCCGCACTTCTGGCACGGGGAAATCGGCAAGCGCTGGAGGCGCGGCGCCTGCCACCGCATGCGCGAGCGCACCAGACGGGTATCCCTGCATACGAATGCTGTAACTGCGCGGACGGCCGACAATGCCTGCGGTTGCCTCGGTGACTTCCGCAGTGCGCGGATCAAGAACGAATGATCGTGGCTCCTCGCTCGCAATCGCCAGCGGCAGCCAAGCAGTGAATACATGTTCGCTTGCCAGTGAGCGCATCTCCACCACTTGCGTCCACACATTCGAGCGCTCCGCGCGCGCCTCAGCAGCGAACCACTGAAATCCCTGGGCAGGCCCGGTCTGGTATGAGCGATCGCCAGAGTGCGTGGTGTTGCCGCGCCACTTGCCATCGGCCCCCGAGTACACATCCAAGACCGCGCCACGCAGGCGCAGTGGCAATGTCAACGGTCCGGCCGCTCCGCGCGGATCAAGGAGCGTCACCGTCATGGCAACGCGCGAGGAAAGCGAAACGCGACCAGCGCTCCATAAGGAAATGTCGGGGCGGAATCCACTCTGCCGATTTCCAGATTGCCCACCAAGCACTGATTCACGTGGAAACATCACAAACACCATGGCACTGAGCACAATGCCCAGGACGACACCGGCACCAGCGAGACGACGCAAATGCCGGATCGGAGCCGCGCCATGCGGAGCTTCCATGGGCGCAAGTGCACCCGGTCGCAACGCGGCGGCACGGCGATCATCCTCGGCACGCGCTGCACCAGCATGCAGGTGATAAAGCATGGTGGTGGCGATAGTGGCCACCGCGTAGCCAATCACCAACACACCCACCAAAAAGTCCCCCGAAGCAAGCGCAGATGCAACAACCAAGACGATCGACAACGCCATGACTTGACGCCAATCACTGGGAGTCTTGCGGTCCCACAGTTTGAGCAGCAATGCACCAAGCACCACATAGGCCACAATGCGCGGCGCCTCATCAGGCGAAGGGCGCGCCATGAATTGCACCGCGCCCCAGCCGATACCGACAAAGACGCCAAAGCGAATGGCCCACGCAGGTAAGTGCCGCTTGCGTGGTCCGTCGGTGATGCGCGTTGCAGCAACGGCAAGCAAGCCGCCGATGACCAGCACCCATCCGCTCCGTTCGCTTGCAGCGAATGCGGCGATCGAAAGGATCACTAGGAGCAACACCGCGCGCCGAAACAGGAGCGCAACATTCATGACGCGGCTCCGATCGATGATGACGGAGGGCGGGCGTCGATGGGCGATGGCGCGGAGTTGGCGGCGGGCGCGGGGTCTGCCGTCGCACTCAGCGCAGCAATCGGCGCAATCAGAGCACCAAGTTGCGTGGCGCCAATGTGTACAGCACCATCGGCAACCAACCGCATATCGGCGCGATCAACATGAATGACCAGCGTGGTAGCGCGCTCGCGTTCAGCGGGGAGCACGGCGGACGCATCACGCGGCGCATCAAGGTCCAATGCCGCAAGAACGGCCAATTCCTTCTGCAAATGCCAGTGCCCGCGCCGCATGGGCATCGCGGGCGACGGAAGCCCAAGGACACAAAGACGGGTTTCATATCCATCGCGCTGCGCGTGCGAAAGAATGCTTGCGGCTAAGACGATGGCATCCTCTTCTAAGTCGCGCGCTGCACGGCCAGCAGGATCCACACGCAGTGCGTCCGTCGGACGCCGTAAATCCAGCGCCACACGAATGCGCGGCGGTGCGTCGATGGAACGTTCGATCACTGCCAGTGTGCCAGCCGATGCGCTGCGCCGCCACGCAATGTGTCGCAGTCCATCGCCGGGGCGGTATTCGCGTATTCCTAAGAAATCACTGCCCGGACCAGAGCGCGTACTTGTTGACGGACCAGCAACAGTGCCCGAAGCAAGCGATACAAGCACACCGGCGCGCAGTCGTTCAACGCGCGGCAAGACCAAGCATTCACTGGCATCATCGAACCGAACGCTCTTCATCACCAGGCCGAACGGGAACACCGTTTCAATACGGAATCGCTCCAAGCGCATTGGTCCGCGTCGACCGGGCCAATATGCAGTTTCTGCAATCACCTGCTCGCCCGGACCAACATGTTGCACAAAGGCGCGCGAGCCGGGCACCGTGGTGATTTCGCGCACAAACAGCGCAAACAAAGGCCACAACGATGACTCATTGATAACTGTGTATCGAACGATCACCGGCTCACCAACACGCCCAGTGCGGGGCATAGTGCGCACGGCACGCAGCTTCATCAGCGGTTGACCCGAGAGAACTCCGGAGAGCAAGACACCCGAGAGCATGGCTGCAAAAACCCACACCAAGAGATTGCTGGGCCGATTTGCAGCGGCAAGACCCACCAACACCACCACTACCAGGTAGAGAAGTCCAGGAGGATGTATGTGGTAGCGCCTGCGCATCGGCGGTCGTTCACTACGTCAGGGACGGGTATTTCCAAGCGATGGCTCGAACGCCTTCGCCTCATCAATCATGGAGCGCGAACTATCCGGCTCACGAAATTGCCCACTTTTTCCAGCGTGCATTTCAACAATGACAAGGCGCCCGGAAGTGGAACCCGGCAACTGCACTTCGCTCTCCACATTCTCGTAACCATGGCGCCGCACACGGATCTGCCACGATTCATCCATCCACCCTGCGCCAAACGCGGGCACTTCCAGAATGAAGCGACCATCCGAACCACTGGTGGCGCGCGCAGCAACCGCGCGATTCATGGTGCCGGCATCGCGAATGAGTTCCACGGTGGCACCGCCAATGCCACTCTTACGTGCATCAGGATCCTTGTCACGACCCATGACCACGCTGCCGAATCCCTCCACCACTTTGCCGTCAAGCGTATAGGCACAACCGGTCAGGAGACTGAACGCGGCGACGGCGGGCAAGACACTCAGGCGGCAAGTCATGGGCGATATCGACGCGCACGGCACTCGCATGATTCCAACGATATTCATGATGATTCTTCGCATGACTTCTCCGATCTGTTGCACTGTCTCGGGCGACCAACTCCACCAACTCAACGCCCCGCGATTGACCGCACCAGCCCAATGGCGATGCTCACTAGGACGGTGGCAATGGCAATCCACGCAACTGCCATCATCACGCGGCCGATCACCCGATCAGTCCGAGCGCGGCTGAGCATACGAATGACATCGGGCGGCATTTCGCCCACATCAACATCGTCCCAATCGACGCTCTTTCCAACCCAGCGCGCTTCGGAAATCATTTGCTTGGCGCGGCTCAGGTCTTCGGGCAACACTCGAACTGGCACCACGGTGCTGCCGGCGCGCAACGGGAATCCAAAGACCGCCACGCCTGATGGATCGATGACGCTTTGTATGCCCGCGTCTTCAAGTACCGATTGCACGCATTGCGCCTCGAATTCATTGCGCGCCTCGCACGCAATGGGCATGGTGCTCGCGTCCATTCGGTGTTGCGGGACATGTTCGCGCCGTTGCGGAGCATCTTGGCGGCTCTGCGCGTCACTGCTACTTGCGTCTTGACCATCATGCTGCGGAGTATTCACGCAAGACCTCGCAAACGATCAACCGCTGCAAGGAGCGCGTCACTCCGCGCTGGTCCAAACACTTCTTCCGGAAGGAAGACGCGCCAATCAGTCACCTCGGCGCGTGGAATACGAATCGCATCGCCAATATGAAGGTCTTGGCGAGTGACCGGCTCTTCGGAAAGAATCGCATCCACAACATCATGATCGAAGCGCTGCACCGTGAACCAACCCTGTTCGCGGCGGTCGTGCTCATCGACCGTTCCCAGTGGCGCTTGCACTTGGAACGCCGTGGTGGCAAGTGCCAACACATCCGGCTCCTCTGCGCGACGAACGCTTGCGAACGCCGTGGCGAACTTCGGCCAGGTGCGCTGCGCACGACGTTCCGTGGCAGCCGCGGAATGTTCGCTGGCGTACAACACCGCGCGACCGGCTTCCATGCTCTCAATTATCTCGATTGGCCACGCCCAAAGTTGCTTGAAACTGCCGCGTTTTTTAGCGGAACAGATCACCGCCCGCACTGCCATCAGCGACCCGTCGCCTTGCTCGCGCGCGACTTCGCGGAAAGCGGTTGAACCTGGCGTTTCTTCCGCGATGTACCGCGCGCACTCTTGCCATGGAATGAGCGTCACGAAAATATCGGGGCCGATTTCGATCGGCTCCTCCGGCTCCGGCGGTGGCGCTTCAAGCAGCAGACTTGCCACATGATTCAGCAAGATGGCGGCTGCCTGCGAATGACGCGCGGGCACTTCAAGCATCTCCAGTTCTGGAAGTCCGCAACGTGAAAGCCCGGTGGTGAACAACATCATCGGCACATCCTCCTCGTCGGATGTGGCAACCGCGGTGATCGTCCATAGACTCTCGTCGTTGGGAACTGCATCGGCAGCAAGAAACTGCTCTTCAATTTCTTGACGCGGCCAACGACGCGCGTTGGAGACATCTAATATTCCAGTGAGCTCCGGAAGCGATCCGGCAAGCATCGCCATCAAATGGAAATATTCGGCGTGCGCCTCGCCGGGCTCAAGCACGGTCTGCATACCAACCACCCACTTGCAGGCCGCCATGGCCGGATCTTCAAGCTGCCCTGGTTCGGCATTGAGCGCGCGTTCGGCCCACAGCACCACCGGCGAATTCACACCCGGGATATTCACCATCAACGCCCACAGCATGCCTTCGTCTTCATCGGGCTCGCTTGACTCCATCTCCACTTCGCGACCCACCCAGCTTGCCACCGCGCGACCCACTTCATCACGCGTTGGCGCATCGGGGTGCGGCCAGAAGCCGACCCACGCGCTGGCTACCGGCGCGGGGAGCTCCCAGACGCTTTCGCCTGTTAGCTCGTCGGCGCTGCTGTCGGCGTCGGCACCTCCTTCGCCGTCCGCATCACCGTGCCCGTCTGGATGGGAAGCATCCGATGAGCCTGGTTCAGGCGCGCTGTCGCCATCGGGCTGCGGGTCGAGGGGCTCATCGTCCGGGGACTTCATTGCGGCGCATCGTAGGGCACATGGCGACTGAAGTACGCTTCGACCCCTATGTCTGCTGCGAACAACGCTACCGACGGCCACGCGCGCACCCCTGGGCTACCGGGCGGCGCGAACGAGACGCCCTTCCGATACACGGCGGCGTTCGCCAATGCCACCGAAGAACGCTGGCAGGCGCGGCTTGAGCAGGCCGAGGCGGCGGGGGGCGGGTATCGACAACCGAACCCGGGCGAGCCTGGATTCGATGCGTCGCGACCGAAGTTCTATTGCTTGGACATGTTCCCGTACCCATCAGGCGCGGGGCTCCATGTTGGGCACCCCGAGGGCTACACCGCCACCGACATCATCTGTCGTTTCAAGAAGATGAAGGGCTTCAACGTTCTGCATCCCATGGGCTGGGACGCGTTCGGTCTGCCTGCGGAGCAATACGCCATTCAGACAGGCGTGCACCCCGAGGTCACCACCAAGAAAGCCATCGACAACTTTCGTCGCCAGTTGAAGCGCTTTGGATTCATGTACGACTGGTCGCGCGAGTTTGCCACGATCGATCCCGAGTATTACCAGTGGACGCAGTGGATTTGGCTCTTGGCATACAACGCATGGTTTGACCCCAAGGTGAAAGCTGCGCGACCGATCGCTGAGCTTGAAGCGGCGATTGCCAAGGAAGATCGAGAAATCGCAATAGCAAGCGCGGACCGTGCCGCCGGCGACGTGGCTTCCTCTGCGAATGGCGCAAGTTCCAGCGTTACCAAGCGCTGGAGTACGTGCACAAAGCGCGAGCGGCAGATCTATCTGGATGGATTCCGCTTGGCGTATCTAGGTACGCAAACCGTGAACTGGTGCGCAAAATTGGGCACCGTGCTTGCCAACGAAGAGATCATTGATGGTCGCAGCGAACGCGGTGGCCATCCGGTCGTGCGCATGCCGCTCAAGCAGTGGATGTTCCGCATTACTTCCTACGCCGATCGATTGCTTGCTGACCTCGCATTGGTGGAGTGGCCGGATTCAACGCGCATCATGCAGACGGAGTGGATTGGCCGCAGCGAGGGTGCGGAGATTCGATTTGCAGTGGATGGTGCAAGTACAGGCTCGAACACGAACGGCGCGGTGAGTGGTTCCGCGAGTGCCGACGGTCAGTTCCTTTCCGTATTCACCACTCGGCCAGACACGTTGTTTGGTGCCACCTACATGGTGGTTGCACCGGAGCATCCGCTGGTGGCGGGCGTGGTGGCGCGCGGCGGCGACGCGCGGCTCGCGGAATATGTGGCGTGGGCAAAGAATCGATCAGACGTCGATCGCCAAGAATCAAAGAAGAAGACCGGCGTCCCCACTGGCTTGTTTGCCATCAATCCAGCCACCGGCGCGCGCATTCCGGTCTGGACCGCGGACTATGTGCTCATGGGATACGGAACCGGAGCGATCATGGCCGTGCCTGCGCACGACGAGCGCGACTTTGAATTTGCCAAGGAGTTTGCGCTTCCGGTGCTGCAGGTGGTCGACATCGCGGGCGTTGCTTGGACCGGCGAGATGGCCACCAGCGGCGAAGGACGGGCGATCAATAGCGCGAACGCGGCGAGCGGACTTTCGATGAACGGCATGACGACCGCCGACGCCAAGCGCGCTGCGATTGCGTGGCTTGAATCGAAGGGCATCGGTGGTTTGCGCATTAACTATCGCCTGCGCGATTGGTTGTTCAGTCGGCAGCGCTATTGGGGCGAACCGTTCCCCGTGGTCTACGACGCTGAAGGAAATCACTATCCGGTTTCGGTGGCTGCGTTGCCGGTGGAGTTGCCGCCACTCGCTGACTATCGACCGGTCGAGAGCAGTACACCACAGCCACCGCTTGCAAAGGCGCGTGATTGGACGCACACGACGGCTGGCGCGGCGGGTGTCGATCCGGCGCTGTTGCCAGCGGAGACCGCCGTGGTGCGTGAGACCAACACCATGCCAGGCTGGGCGGGAAGTTGCTGGTACTACCTGCGCTACTGCTCACCGAAAGATGCGCAGGCATTTGTGGATCCGGCAGCGGAGCGGTATTGGATGTTGTCGCGAAAGAAGAGTGCGCCGGGTGCGGGTCAGTCCGGTGCGGCGGTTGCCGCGCCAACTTCGTATGACGCGGCCACGTGTCACGCTGGCGGGGTTGATCTGTACGTTGGCGGCAGTGAGCACGCAGTGCTGCATCTTCTCTACGCGCGTTTCTGGCACAAGATGCTCTTTGACCTTGGTCAAGTGAGTACGCCGGAGCCAATGGGCAAGTTGTTCCATCAAGGACTGATCACCAGTCATGCGTATCAGCGTGCCGATCGCACGTTGGTGCCGATCGATGAGGTGGAAGATCGTGGCGAAGGTCAATGTGTGGAAAAAGCCACTGGCGAACCGGTCACGCAGATCGTTGCCAAGATGTCCAAGAGTCTGCGAAATGTGGTTAATCCAGACGACGTGATCGCCGAGTACGGCGCGGACACGTTCCGTTTGTATGAGATGTACATGGGGCCTCTTGAGGCATCCAAGCCGTGGAACACGCGCGATATTGTTGGCGTGTTCCGCTTCCTACAGCGCGCATGGCGACTGGCGGTTGATGAGCGCACCGGCGACGTCTTGTGCGCAGCGGTCGCTGATGTCGGCATCGAGAAGCAATTGCATCGAACCATTGCCAAGGTTGGCGAGGACATTGAGCGCCTGAGTTTCAACACAGCGATCGCAGCGATGATCGAATTGGTCAATGCGGCAACGCGCCCGAGTGACATGACGGACGCAACGAAGGGCGGCATGACGCGCGATCAGCTGGTGCGATTCGCGTGTGTCTTGTGGCCATTTGCGCCCCACATTGCGGACGAGATGGGGGAACGCCTCGGCGTAGCGGGCGGTCTACAGGGAATGCCATGGCCGACGTTCGACCCAGCGATGCTGGTGGACAACGAGGTGGAGATAGCGGTGCAGGTTCAGGGCAAGGTGCGCGCGCGGATCATGGTGCCGAGGGCAGCAAGTTCGGCGGAGATTGAAGCAATGGCTTTAGCGCACCCGCAAGTTGTGCCGCACCTGGGCACAACTCCACCAAAGAAGGTGGTCGTTGTGCCGGGTCGCATGGTCAACATCGTCCTCTAAAGAGGCGGCGATTTACTTCTTCTCAGAGATGTACTTCAAAGCCTCGCCGACAACGTAGAAGCTGCCGGTCACGCAAATCAGGTCCTCGCGGCTCACGCCGCGGATCGCCATGTCAATGGCTTCAGGAACTGTCCGCGCGATTTGGCTCATCTTGCCAGAACGCTCTTGGAAGAGCTTCTGCAGTTCTTCCGGGCTTGCCGCACGTGGCGTCGAGGATGCACGCGTGAAGATCACCTTGTCGGCGCCAAGATTGACCTTGTCAATCATCTCTGCAATGTCCTTGTCCGCGCAGCAACCAAAGACGCAGACCATGCTGTCGTACGGAACATGCGCGCCAACACAACGCATCAACGCATTCACTGCCGATGGGTTGTGGGCTCCGTCACAGAGAACGCGCGGACGGTGCGAGACCACTTCCATGCGCCCAGGAATCTTGGTGGCAGCCAGTCCAGCCGTCAACTTGTCTTCAGGCAACTCAAAGCCGAAGTTCTTTAGTACGTCAACAGCAGCAAGCGCAAGTCCGCAGTTGCTGGCCTGATGCTCGCCCTGGAGCGGCACCGGCACATGCTCAAGGCGACTGTTCTTGGTGTACATGCATACGCGCGTGTGCGGTCCAAGGTCAGGGGTAACGCAGAAGCGGCTTGAGAACTCAATGTCCTTGTTGACAATCCGAAGTTCAGCGCCAACAGCTTGTGCCATTTCGCGCATCACGCCATCAACTTCAGGATCCTGCTCGAAGAACAGTGCCGGAACACCCTTCTTAAAGATGCCCGCCTTCTCGCGAGCAATCAGCGCCTTGGTTCCGCCCAACAACTTGGTGTGATCAAGATCAATCGAAGTCACAATGCTGACAAGCGGCGTGATGACGTTGGTTGAGTCAAGTCGACCACCAAGCCCCACCTCAACCACCGCAATATCCACGGCCTGCTGCGCGAAATACACAAACGACACCGCGGTCATCAATTCAAAGAATGTCGCTTGCTCGCCCAACTTCTCTGCGGCCTTGGCCACCGAGCGCACCGTGTCCACGAAGTCGTTCTTCGGAATCAGGTTGCCATCAATCTGCACGCGTTCGCGCATATCGATCAGGTGCGGGCTGGTGTAAACGCCCACCGCATAGCCGGAGGCGCGCAGCATGGAAGCGATCATCGCCACGGTGCTGCCCTTGCCGTTTGTTCCCGCAACATGCACCGTCTTGATCTTCTGGTGCGGATTGCCAAGCAAATCCATCAGCTTGTGCATGCGATCAAGCTTGAAGGTCTCTTCGCCGTACTTGGTGGGACGGAGCCGCTCAAAGTCCGGGCGCGCCATCAAGTAGCGCGTGGCCATCATGATGGACGTGATTTCGTTCGGCTTCGGGCACTCGAACACCGCCGTTGGCTTGGGCTCTACCGTCGCTGGCGCCTTCGGCGTCACTGTGAACGGAGTCCGTGGAGCCGTTGTCGGCTTGCTGGTGGTCTTGCTGGTCACCGTGGTGGTCGACACCTTCAGGTTTGTTGCCACAGGCGTCGAACCCTTGGCAGCAACGGTCTTGGTAGCGGGCGCAACCTTTGCAGGTGTCGCTGGCTTCGAGCTCGCGGTCGTCGCGGTGGTCTTGGAGGTTGTTGTGGTCTTCACCGCTGCCGCCTTGGCTGCCGGCGAAGCTTTCGCCGTGAGCGTGGCCTTTGCGGCCGCTACTGGCTTCGATGCAGACTTCAGGACCGGAACAGTCTTCCCCTTGGCCGCGGACTTCACTGTGACTGTCGCTACAACTTTCGACTTGCCGTTTCCGCTTGTCTTAGCGGTGGCGCTTTTTACGGGTGCGAGGCGGGAAACCGTCTTGGAGCCAGCGCGCGAGGCGCTAGCGGAGGTCACCTTTGGCATAGACTGGCATTCTAACGAAACAGCGCATAAAACGCGAATTGCCGCACGTTAATCCCTGCGTAGCAGGGGATTACGTCATCGCCACTCATGCCGCGGATAGCGCCGTTTGAGTTCTTTTTTCACGTCGGGGTACAGCCGCTCCCAAAAACCGGGCAGGTCCTCGGTCACCTGCACTGGTCGCCGATTCGGTCCAAGCAACTCGAGCACCACCTTCACGCGACCACCCGCCACCGTCGGATGACCAGCAAAGTCATAGAAGTCCTGAATCTTGCCACGCCCGCGCGGAGGCTTGCCCTCTGCATACTCAACCTTCATCTTCCATCCACTTGCCAACGCCAACGCCGCGGGCGCTGCTCGCTCAACAAACTGCTGCTCATCCCAGGAAAGCGCGCTACGAAATATGTCGAGCACCGGACGCGAGTCAAGATCGGAAGCCCGGGCACATCCCTGCGCGATCTCCGCTGCAAGCACACCCATATCGTCAGTGTCATAGGTGATCAAGCCGCGTTCGGGAAACCACGCCGCAACGCATCGCACGCGTGCTATCCACTGGTCAACAGAATCGTCCCATGTTGCTGGCCGCAATTCGCCGCTCGCTACGCGCGATGCCAATTCGTCATGTGCAGCGGCCTTGGCCTCGCGTCCCCGCAAAGGACGAACGATCTGCGCAAACACAATGCCATCAAAGACGCGTTCTTCAAATTCCGCCGCCGCGCCAAGTTCATCACTAAAGCGCACCTCGGTCTGCGTGGATACTCGATCAGGCATCGCGTGCTCAACCCAGTCAACCTCGAGGGGCGTGACCATTCCAAGCGACTGATGCACTTGATCACCCCGTCCACCCTCGCGCACTTCAAGGGCCAAAATGAAGCCCATTCCACGCTGAATACTGGTTGGATCGATGCTCACCTTGCGGCGCCCAGGCATGGCGCAATGCGGTCGCTGCGCATCCATCCGCCAACCAACGTGATCAGCAAAGCCTGCAAGTAACGCGCGCGAAACCCGCGCAAATGAATCGCCAGCAAAGGCAGCGGTTGCGCCGATCTCCTCATCACCACTCGCTGCAGCACGCACCAACTCGCGCGCCGCCGATGCCACTTCGCGACACGCGCCCAGTGAAGCATCCACGCCCTCATGTCGCGCGTTGCGGAATCCACTGGCCTCTACGCGCAACAACAATTCCTCGCGTGAAGCGATATCACTCGGCGGCTCGCCATCGGGTGTCAATCGCACCAATTGTGCCGCACCGCCACTCTGCACAACATCTCGGTCGGAAACAATGGCACACCAACGCGCCGCGCGCTCCAACACGCCAAGCGATGCCGCCTCAACCAACACGCGCCCAAGCCGTGGATGCACAGGAATGCGTGCGAGCCGATGTCCAAGCGCAGTCAACATTCCACCAGCATGCAGCGCGCCAATCGATTCCAACGTCCCGCGCGCACGCAGTACCGCATCATCAGTCGGTGGATCAAGCCAAGGAAATTTCTCAAATGGACCGAATCCCATCGAGAGCACCATCAACATTGATTCCGCCAAGTCAATGCGGCGCACCTCCGGCGTTTCCGCGGCGGGCCGCTGCGCTTGCTCCCACTCCGTCCACAGGCGCACGCACACGCCCGGTGCCGTTCGACCAGCTCGCCCAGAGCGCTGATCTGCACTTGCGCGGCTAATCGCCTCGGTGCGCAAGGCATTCAGCCCGCGCCGCGGATCCACACGAAAAATCCGCGCCAATCCAGAATCAACAACCATGCGAACGCCGGGAATGGTGATGGACGTTTCGGCAACATTGGTAGCCACAATGACCTTGCGCCGACCGCGCGCAGCGGGCGCAACCGCAGCGTCTTGCCGATCAGCCGGCATTGACCCATGCAGCGGTACTACATCAAACGCGCTTCCTCCAGCAATCACCCGCAGTTCGGCACGCACCGCATCCACGGTGCGATCAATTTCAAAGGCGCCCGGCATAAATACCAGCGCATCGCCTTCGTGTCCTTCATCAACCAATCGTCGCACGGCACGCGCTGCGCGCTCCCACACCGGCGCGCCTTCCGCACCCGGCTCATAGCGAACACTCACTGGATAGGCACGGCCTTCCGCAGTAATCACCGGAGCATTGAGATACGCGGCCGCCTGCCCTGCGTCCATGGTTGCACTCATCGCGGCCACCATCAACGCCGGGCGCTGCAGTCGCGCCGCACGAACCACTCCAAGTGCAAGGTCAGCAAACACACTGCGCTCATGAAATTCATCAAGCAACACGCAACCAATGCCCTTAAGCAATGGATCACGCTGCGCTTGCCGCAAGAACACGCCTTCAGTGACAAATCGAATGCGCGTGCACGGACCCACCACGCGCTCGAACCGAGTTTGAAATCCAACATCCTCGCCAAGGGCGACGCCCATCTCCTCGGCCACGCGTCGCGCGGTCATCCGTGCCGCCAATCGACGCGGCTCGAGCACCACAATCTGCCCCTCTACTAGCCCGGAACGTGACAAAATCTGCGGGACTTGCGTGGTCTTACCGCTTCCCGTAGCCGCCGTCAGCACCATGGCGCGCGCAGTGCGCATGCATTCGGTGATCTCGGCGGCGGCGCGCAATACCGGCAATGCGTTGTCCGCACCCGCCCCACCGTTGCTCGCGCGCGGGTCTGTCACTGCCCAGTCAGCATGCGCGTGCGCACCGCGTCCATGAATCGCGAAATCTGCGCCTGCTCGCGCGGACTGGAAGCCGGCTCAACTTCCTTCTCCCAGAATCCCAGGAATCGATCCGCTCCCTTGTCCGTCAAGCTCTTGCCCTTCATGCGCTCACGCTGACGCTCTTCGCCGCGCTTCGCTTCCGCGCGCGCGTTGGTCATGATGTCTTGGTTGGTGCTCTCTGATTCCTTACCGGTAGCAGTGGTCTCTGCAAAGCGGAACCAATCCGCTACCCACTTGTCAATGAATGCCCCGCGCTCACCAACTGGCAAATTCACATAGGTAGCCGCACCTTGGATCAAGATGTCCTTCGCCAGAATTCGCACGTTCTGCGTCATTTGCTCGCGCACTTTGCCGGTGACACCAGCCAAGAACGCCGAAGCAACCACACTGTCCTGTTGGTTCATTCCACGGAAACGACCGATGAACTGCTGCACGTACTTGACGCGCTCGTCCACCGAAAGAAGGTTGAAATCATCGGTAGTGAAGTAGCCGAGCACATTGTCCACCGGCGAATCAAAGATGGATGGCGGTGCCTTCCATCGCCCTGCAAAAAACCACCATGATCCACTGGCCAACAGCGCCACAACAAGGGCGGCGGCAACGGAAGTCACAATCTGCGAACGGTGCTCTTCCCAGAGCTCTCCAAGATCCATGTCGCGGGATCTGATTGATTCCATCAAATTCATGGTGTAGCTCCGTTTTGTGCGTCTTGGGAAAGATCTTCCGCCATCCGCGCGCTGCCGTCAATGTAGACGCCGTTCCGCTCCACGCCAACGCGGCGATGGCGATCTTGGCTGTCCGTCAGAAGCGGATACCGCGCCGCCTCGCGCTCAAAGAACTCAGTCATCGCGCGCGCCTCTGCGTCCAATCGAACTGTCATCAATCGATCCATGGATGTAGTCGCTGGATCAAACGACATCAGTAACGTCACTACATCCACTTGCACAGCGGGTGTGTAACGAAGCAAGCCTGGCAGATACATGTAACTGGTGCCCGTTGAAAGCGACTCTTCATCTTTGTCAGATGGGCAAATCCATGATGAGGAATCCGCCGGCATAAAGCCCGAAAGAAAGTTCGGCAACCCGCCGTCAATACCAGCATCGGTCACCACTGGCAGGAATTCACACATGGGCAGACGACCGTTGTTCTGCTGCCGATAGGAATCCACCGCAATGAAATCTTGGCGTAGGTTGGAGAGGCACCCCGCATTTTGACTTTCGCGCTGAATGCCGCGCGCGCTCGGAACAATGATCCCAATGAGGATTCCGATGATGGCAACCACCACCAAGAGCTCAACGAGGGTGAACGCTTTCCGAAGCATGAGGTGCATTCTAGGCAGCCCGGCTCAGGCAGCAAACATGGCTTCCACGAACCGATCGGGGTCGAACGGCTGCACATCGTCGGGCGTTTCGCCAACTCCAACGAGTTTCACGGGCACGTCAAGCGCATCGCGGATCGCAACCACAATGCCACCTTTCGCAGTGCCATCAAGCTTGGCTAAGAAGATTCCACTGACATCACATGCCGCCTTGAAGGCCGTGGCCTGCAACACTGCGTTCTGACCGCTGGTGGCATCAAGCACCAGGAGAATTTCGTGCGGGGCTCCGGGAATCTTCTTGGCGAGAACATTCCTGATCTTGGTCAGTTGTCGCATCAGATTGTCTTGCGTGTGCAAGCGACCTGCCGTGTCGACCAGCAGGACATCAACTCCGCGCGCAATCGCTGCGTCCGCTGCATCAAACGCCACGGCTGCCGGATCCGCTCCTTGCGCGCCCTTCACGAGGTCCACACCCAGGCGTCGCGACCATGTTTCCAGCTGCGCCACGGCGCCCGCGCGAAATGTATCGGCGGCAGCCAACAACACACTGCGACCATCATCCTTGAGGCTCTTGGCAATCTTGGCAACGCTGGTGGTCTTTCCAGCACCATTGATCCCGACGACAAGCACGACCGTTGGCTTGGAAGCCGCCACAGCAATCTCGCGCGAACCAGATGCAAGGCGTGATTTCAGACGCGTCTTGAGAAATTCAATCGCATCCTCTCCGCGCGGCACACGGCCCGAGCGAAACTCCGCGCGCAGCTCCGCGGCGATCTCGCGCGCCGCGCGCACTCCGACATCAGCAGCAACCAACGTCCGCTCGATGTCGTCGATCAGTTCCTCACTGAGCGTTCGGCCATGCAAGATGGAACGAAACCCCGCGCCGAATACCTCGGCCGTCTTCTGTAGGCCACGCTTGATCGCATCGACCGCGGCACGAAAGAACATCTCAGCCTTCCCCCACGGCTTCCGCATCGTCATCACTGACATCGCCGCTCACGCCGTTCATGATCTTGTCGAGCACGCCGTTGACAAACTTGCCGCTATCGGCCGTTCCAAACTCCTTCGCCAATTCGACGGCGTCGCTGACTACTTTGCGTGGTGGCTCAGATGATTGACGAAGTTCGTACCAACCCAGGCGCAGCAGATTTCTGTCAACCACTGGCTGCCGGTGCGGCGGCCATTCGCGGGCCAACGTTGCAATTTCACGGTCAGCGTCGTCATGGAATTCCCACGCCAGCGCAGCAAGTGCCATGCCACGCTCAACGTCTCCAGGAGGAGCGTGATCGGCATCGGTCTCTGCCTGTGACATGCCAACCAATGCGCCATCGGAACTCTGCCCGGCGTCCAATTGGTACATGGCCTGCAGCGCGCAACGACGCATCGCAAGTGTGGCCGCGCCTTCGGGAAGGCGTTCATGCCCACCGGCTGCGTCGGTACCAGTGGTTCGTTCATTGCTAGTCATTGGCGGAGATCCTCACAAGCACGCACGCAGGCGAGCGCAGCGGTCATTGCTTCCGCGCCTTTGTTTCCAACTTCGCCACCAGCACGCGCACGCGCTTGCTTCAAATTCTCCACGGTCAACACTGCCAAACCAACCGGCTTGCCGCGCGTCACTGAAATGCGCGCCAACTCACTGGTCACCGCTTGACCAAGGTGCCGGTCATGCCGGGTCTCCCCGCGCACGATGCATCCGATCGCTACTGCCGCTGCAATGCCTGCACGCGCGAGCGCTGTGTCAATGAGTAGCGGAATCTCAAATGCGCCCGGCGCCTGCAAGCGAACGATGTCCGAAGCTTGACCGCCAAGCCGCAGGAACTCGGCAGTGGCTGCCAATTCCATCGCCTCGGTAATGTCACGGTGATACGCGCTCACCACGATCGCCACGCGAAGCCCGCGTGCGTCCGCAGGAATAGTGCTGTCAGCCTTCATTTCGGTACGGATCTCTGTTGAATCTAAGAACGAGCAAACTGCTTCAGGAACACACGCAAACCGACTAGCCCGGCGATGACGGGCGGAATGCCCGCCGACGGGCTGATGATCGTAGCAGCGCCCCGTTACCATGACCCGGTGCGTCCAGTTGCCGAGCGCATCCTCGACGCGTTTCAACTGACGCGGCTCTCCCTCGCGTTCGGCGCGGTGTGCGAGCTGTGGCTGGTGACGCTGCTCACACGTGCCGACCCGCGGTACGTGCACCTACCGCTTTATCACATGCCACTTTGGAAGGCGTTGGCGTGCACGGCGCTCGTGGCGATCGGTCTGTTCAGTTTCGCAGCCAGCCTGAATGATCTCCTAGATGTCCGCCATGATCGGCGCTTCAGCCCGGAGCGACCGCTTGCCGCTGGCCGCATTCGCACCTCAAGCGCCGCGCTCCTTTCGTTTGGCGCGTTGATGACGGCGGTGATTTCGGCAAGCACATTGGGCGAGCCCGCGTTGATCCTGACGGTTGCCGTTGCCGCAGCGGTCATGTTCTATGACGCCATCGGCAAGCACATTCCATCCATCGGCATCGTCACCATCGGCCTCCTGCATGCGGCCAACATGCTGATCCCCAACTGGACGCTGACGTTCACCTTGCCGATCTGGTGGTCCATGTCGCACGCGGTGGCCATTGCTGCCAGTGTGCATCGATACGAGGACAAGCGCCCGTACTTTGGAACCAAGCGCATTCTGTCCTTGGTAGCGGTGTGGTTGTTCTGGTCGATCGCCCTGCTTGGCGGCGGAGCGCTCGCGGCGCGCAATTCCGCGGGCGGCTACTGGCCGCAAGTGGCGCGCGGCGATGAACTCATTGGTTCTGGTCCGATCGGAATCATTTGGCCAGTCTTAGCGCTCGCTGGATTCCTGCTCCTGGTGCGGGCGAAAGTTGCGGGATCGCCCGGCGCTGCTGGGGCTGAACGACTTCGTCGCTACGGCGCCATGTGGCAAGCCGTCTACGCGGCGGCATGGCTGATGGCCGCGGGGCTGCAAGCCGAGGCGCTGGGCATGGCCGCGCTTGCCCTTGCCGGGATTGTGGCAATGACCTTGCTAAAAGAAATCAACGGATTGAGCGGGCGCCCCATCAGCTGGCGGTGAACCGTCCGCGGCTGAAGTAGCCTTCCGCGCGTGCCCCGCGCGTCCATCACCACCATGCGAAGTTTGGCATCCATCGTTGGATGCCTCAGCGTCACGGCGGTTCTATCCACCGCACATGGACAAGTAGAGCGAGCGCGCGTCGAAGGTGACCGATTGGGTGGATTTGTCATCCCCACCGAACCCGGCGTTTGGCCGATCACGCTTCGTTCCACCAATGCTCACGTCTGGAAAGTGGACAGCACGCAGCGCGTCTATCTCACCGGACGCGTCGGTGTGAACCTTGGCACCTACGACTTCACTTCCGACCGAGCGGTCATCTGGATCGAACGCATTCCAAGCGCCAAGGGACTCATCACACAGATCGCTGTGTGGTTCCCGGAAACCATCGAGCCCACCAAGGCAGCCGGACTTGGCGCTGGCGGTTCGAACCTCTTCATTACCGCAAGCACCTACGGCGATGTCTCGCTCTCGGCGGTGCTCTTTGAGCCAACCGCTCCTGCGGCCAACGAAGACCTCGCACGCGCGCAACAGCGGCTCGCCGCCTACCTGGTTGAACTGGGCGCCAAACCACCTGCGCTGCGCATTCTTCCCGAAGTACTTCGGCCGCCGCGTCCGCCCAAGCCGGCACCGATGGTGGTTGGCGAAAATGCACCACTGGACCGAAGCGTTGCAGCAAAGCTGGAAGCAGCGGCGCAGCCTGGCGCTGCGCAATTGATGGCGCAAATGCCTGCCGCCACGCCAATTCCCGTAGTTGCTGGCGAAGCGATCCCTGGCTCATCATCGCGACCAATTGTTGCACCGGACAGCATGGTTTCCTTTGCCGCCGAGCAAATTGATGCTGACGCGCAGACCGATCAAATTGCACTCACCAAGGGTGTAACCATTGATGTATTGCCGCGCTTTGAAGGCGGCGAAGCGCGAGCCCTGCAAATGCGCGCGGATCGTGGCGTGGTGTTTCTCAAGAAGGGAACACTTGGCGCACTGAAGGGCGGATCCACTGAAACCACCGCTGAGTCCGTTGCTGGCGTTTACCTTGAGGGTGATGTCTACGCCACTGACTTCAAGTATGTGATCCGTGCGCGCCGTGCCTACTACGACTTTGCCACCGGCAAAGCAAGCATGGTGGACAGCGTGCTTCGCACCACCGCGCGAGGCGGCATACCACTCATTGCACGCGCCGCGGAGTTGCGCCAGTATTCGCAGCAGCAGTTTGAAGGTAACGACATTCAGGTCTCCATGAGCGAGTTCTTTGAGCCGCATCTTTCCATCGGCGCCGATCGCGCCACCATCACCGAAGCCGTCGGCCCCGACGGTGGAACCATCAGCAAATTGCGGGCTGACAACGTCACTTTCAAGTCTGGCGCAGTGCCATTCTTCTGGCTGCCCACCTTTGAATCCGAAGGCGACATGATGCCGCCCATTCGATCCATCGGTGGCAATTACAACGAAAAGACGGGTGCGCAAATCTACTCAGAGTGGGACCTGTTCTCACTTATGGGGATTGCCAAGCCACGCGACACCGACCTGAATCTGGTGGAAGAAGCACTCACTAACTACGGCGTGGGCGGCGGCGTGCGCGGCAAAGTTGGGGGCGCCAAGGTTGACGCACTGATCGTCGGCGACTTCGGAAATCCCGAGCAAACGTCCGCGGGCGAGGAAGTGGTCGCCACCGACAGCATCCGCGGCACGTTCAATCTGTCGCGCGAGTTTGTGTTCTCCGATACGTCAAAGTTCGAATTGCGCACTTCCTACGTCAGCGATGAGAGCTTCTTGCAGGTCTGGCGACAGCAACAATTTGCCACTGAGTTTCAGCGCGAAACCAGCACCTACTACGTTGACCGCGGCGACCGTTCGGAATTCTCTGCGCTTGGAGCAATTCCCACCAACGACGTGATCACCAACAGTTCGCAGTTGGCATCGCGGCCATACCAAGTGCGCAAATTCCCCGAGGTTGCCTACAAGCGTTGGGGCGACACGCTGTTTGGTGATTCCATCGTCTGGCAGCAGGAATACAACTTGAACCTGATGGCTCTGGAGTTTGGCCGCGGTTCACAAGACAGCACCGGCGTACGGCCCAATACCTTCAACCTGAACGGCCAAACCTATGCGCCCGGCAAGACGTTCACCAATGCCACCACGTTGACCGATCTGTACGAATCCAGCGGATACAACGGCGATACGGTCTCGCGCATCTTTACCCGCCAAGAACTCTCCTCAACATTCGGCGGTAATGGCTGGAAATTCACACCATTCACCTCCGCAAACGTCTTCGGATACGTCAGTGGCGATCGCACCAGCTACAACACCGAAGCTGAAGACTTCCGTGCCATCATCGCTACCGGCTTCCGCTCCAGCGCAGACTTCACTTCTAACTTTGATAAGTTTGAAGTGGCGACACTTGATCTGCACCGCATGCGCCACGTGATGACGCCGTATGTCAATACGTGGGCTGGCTACAACTCCACCGACGACCTGGCCTACGCCATCTACGACCAAGAGATGGAAGGCGCCACCGGCGGTGCTGTTGTGCAAGCTGGACTGAAGCAGCGCTTACAAACCATGCGTGGCGGTCCAGGCAATTGGCAGTCGGTCGATTGGTTGATGCTTGACGTTGGCATCATGTGGAACGAAAGTGGCGACGACTTAGCGCGTAACTACACCGACGGCGCCAAGTACAAACAGAGTCTGTTCCCGCAGTATTTCGCGTGGCGCCCCGAATTGAGCCAGTGGGGTCGCAACGCGTACGGCAGCTTCCAATTTGCTGCAAGTAGTTCGTTGACGCTGCGCGGCAGCCTCACGTATCTGCTTGCCGATGACCTGCCTTCCGATGGCGTGGGTGCGTTTGGACTCGCAAGTGCGGGCCGCGGCTCGATCGGCGCCACCATGCAACATGCGCCGGATGTGTCAACATTCATCGAATACCGTGGCATCAACAACTTTGCGCCCGAGAGCGTGTACCTCTCCGACTCGTTGCTCTCGGGTGGAGTGAACTATCAGATCAGCAAGGCTTACACCGCGTCGTTCATTCCAACCTACGACCTGCAAGAGAACGACTTCCGCCTGTTCACCGCGAATCTGAGCCGCGAAATGCCTGATTTCACGCTACTGGCCACCTTTGGCTACGACGCCATTCAGGACCAGTACTTCGGTGGAATCAACATCGCTATCGGTGGCAAGGCAAGCGCCATGCCCTTCACGTCGCAAGCGATCAACCGCTGAACGGGCATGATGGCCTGTGCTCCTCGCCCAGGGACGAGCACACTGCAATCCTCACCACGCAGACTTATGAATCAAAGAGTTCTTCCGAACGCGCAGGCGGTTCGATGCCCACGTGTCGGAATGCTGCATGGGTCAACCTTCGACCCTGACGAGTGCGCGCCAAGAATCCCACCTGCAACAGGTACGGCTCAACGACATCTTCAAGTGTGAGCGCATCTTCACCGATCGTGGCGGCGATCGCTTCCAGACCAGCCGGACCGCCTTCGTACGTGGTGGCCAAGGTCCGCAAGTAGCGACGGTCAAGTTCATCAAGCCCCAGCGCATCGACGCCTTCAAGGGCAAGCGCATCATCGACCACGCGAGTGTCAAGCCGCCCGGCGGCCCGCACTGCGGAGAAATCGCGGACGCGACGCAGCAGCCGAAGCGCCACGCGCGGGGTGCCGCGACTCCGTTCGGCAATCGACTGCAATGTGCCTGCGGGAATTCCATCCATCCGCAACAATCCGGCAGCGCGCGCCAAGATGGCCACAATGTCCGTCACCGGATAGAAGCCCAGGTTGTGTGCAATTCCAAATCGTGATCGCAGCGCCTGCGTCAAGAGACCCGAGCGCGTCGTTGCACCGATCAACGTGAACGGCCGCAGCCCGATGGTCACCACCTTGGAGTTCATGCCGCTGTCGACAGTGAAGTCGATGCGGAAATCTTCCATGGCGGGATAGATGTATTCCTCAACCGCGGTGGGCAGGCGGTGGATCTCATCAATGAAGAGGACATCATGAGCCTCCATCTTGGTGAGTGTGCCAATCAGATCAGCCGCCTTGGTGAGCGCCGGGCCGCTCGTCACATAGGCGCGCGTGCCCATTTCTGCGGCAATCACATGCGCAAGCGTGGTCTTACCAAGCCCCGGTGGACCATGCAGAAGCACATGCTCCATCGGTTCGCCGCGTCCCTTGGCCGCTTCGATAGCAATGCGAATTCGTTCAATGAGATCACGCTGGCCAACGTACTCATCAATCCGAACAGGACGCAGTGCACCAGTTGCCTGCTCGGCGTCGGTGGCTTGTTCTGCTGCAGAAACGATGCGTTCGCGTGCCATGCCAACAAGATCCGTCAGAACTGAACCTGCGGAGCATTGCGCTGCGCGGGATCATCCACTTCAAAGAAGGGCATGTCTTGGAACCCGCACATGCGAGCAATGAACAGTGCAGGAAATTGCCGTGCGGTGGAGTTAAACGTCTGCGCCGCGCCGTTGTATCCGCCACGCGCTCCAGCGATTCGATTTTCAATCTGCGAGAGCTCGCCCTGCAACTGCAAGAAATTCTGGTTGGCCTTGAGATCTGGATACGCCTCGGCAACAGCCATCAGACGACCAAGCGCACCGCCCAGACCTTGTTCGGCCTTGAGGCGCTCGTCCATGTTCATGCCGGGGCGCACTGCCGCAGCGCGCGCCGAGATGACGCTTTCAAAGGTCTGCTTCTCGTGCGCCGCGTAGCCCTTGACCGTATTGACTAGGTTCGGCACCAGGTCATGGCGACGCTTGAGCTCAACATCAATGCCACTAAACGAACCCTGCGCAGCGATGCGCGAGCGCGTGAGTGAGTTGTAAACGCCAATGCCCCACAGCACGAGCCCGAGCGCTACGACGGCGATCAAACCAATGATTCCCAACGCAATGATTCCGATTCCTGCACCCATCGAAGTCCTCCTTGCGCCAGCGAATGCCAGCGACACGTGAACGATACCCCAATCAGCGCTTCCGCCCTTTCGATGATTTCGCAAGTTGCAGCACCGCAGCAAACTCCGCGGCGGTGACCGGCGTCACGCTGAGGCGATTTCCCTTCTGCAGAGCAACCATGGACTGCAAGGCGGCCGCGGTACGCAGCTCCTCCAGCGCCACCACTTGGTTGAAGCATTCCACGAACTTGAGATCACGCATCATCCAGCGGGGCGCGGGGCGCGTTGACTTGGGGTCGTGGTATTCGCTCTTGGGGTCAAACTGGGTCGGATCAGCGCGCGCCTCGCCCACCACCTCGGCAACGCCGGCGACCCCGGTGGGTTCCGCGTTGGAGTGGTAGATCAACACTCGATCGCCCGGCGACATGGAATCGCGCATGAAGTTGCGCGCTTGGTAGTTGCGAATGCATTCCCAGCCCGTCACGCCGTCGCGGCGCAGGTCAGTGATGGAATAGACGGAGGGTTCAGTCTTACAAAGCCAGTAGGCGGGCATGCCCCGAGGATATGCTCGTGGCCGATGCTCGTCGCGATCCTCAGCGCTGCACTCATGACCGCGCCGCCCGCTGCGGGTGCGCCGGATGCCACGCCGCCGCAGCCTCCGGCCACGCCAGCGCCCGAAGTGCCGACGGCATCACCTGCATCGACGCCCACCAACAACCCTGCCACCCCACCACTCGCCACGGCGCGCCCCGCACATGGCAGCGGAGCAAATCCCAGCCGCGACGCGCGCAACGCCGCTCGTGCCACGGCCGAGTCGGAACTCATGGCCACGCTGGTGCCTGCGCCGTACACGGCCGAGGAGATGCGCGCTGCGGCAACGGCGCTGGGCGCGGAACCGGGCGCCAAAGATTCCCTGGATTCATTGGTCCGGCAGTACGAATCACTCACCACGGTGCCGTACGCCAACGTATCCGCGGTGGTGCACTCACGATTGTCCGCCGCATACCGAAGTGCCACTGCCACTGGCGCTCTGGAGCCAATGGCTGGCCCCGAGCTTGCCGCACTTCTTGAAGTAACCATTGATTGGCGCCGCACACTTGCCGCGGCGGACATGGAGTTTGTAACGCGCGCCGCAACGCTGCGCACAAGCGAGCCTGCTCAACTCCCTGGAATTGCGCTGTTCATGCGCGTGGTGAAGCGCGATGACGTCCCCGCCAACGATCCCGCAGCGGCGGTTCGACTCCCGGATTTGCTTGATGAATCCGGGATCACCGGTGCAGACCGCCGACGCATCGAAGGCGCGCTGGAACGACATTGGTCACGCCTCGCCAGCGTCATCGCCGCGCGCCGGGTGGAGCTGATGAATACCGCCCTTGATCGCGCACGGCTTGAAGAATCATGGGGCCCGGCGTGGGAACTCACCGCTCCGCAGGCCACCATCGACGAACGAATTCGCTTGCTCGACCAGTTCGCAGCGCGTGATCGCGCATCCGAAGCACCGTTGCGCGCGGCCAATCATGATGCGGCGCTTGCGCTCTTAAAAATGCTTCCGGCGCCCGCGGCAGAGCTCCTGCGTGATGCGGCTGATCGATCGATCTGGCCGTGGATCTTTGATTCCGAAAGCGCACTGGAACTTTCGGTAGCACGCGCCACGGAGATCGCCGGCCCATCCTTGGGTGAGCCGCTCACTGCCATGATGTACGACCTGCAGTTGCGATTGAATGCATCGCGTCGCGAACTCAGTAAGCGCGCTGCCAACTCGGAGGAGCTGGACGCCATCGTGGCAAGTGCGCAATCCGGGGCGCCGCCGCAGACGGTGGTTGCGCTTCTGAGTGCGCAGCGGCGCTTGCAAGAATTGATTGACAAGCGGCGCCGACTCGTGCGCGATACCGCCGTCCGCATGGAACAGGCGGCCGCCGGTGATCCACGAACACGCGCCATCTTCGCGGAGCGCATCATGGCCTGTGACGCGGAAACGCGAAACGCGCAGTGGCGACTGCGTGGAATCGATGAACGCATCGCACAACTCAACGCCGGCGATTCGGCGGACGATCAGTCCACTGAAATGGATGCACCAAACCCGAGTGGTGACAGCGCGAAGGATCGATGAGTCATCAATGATGAACCCAGCCCGCCCCATACGGAAACCTCGCCACGTGTTGGCCACCGTGGCACTCGCACTTACCTGCATCATTGCGTTTGTTGCTGGCCCACACGCAACCACTGCTGCGCCGCCAACAGGCGTGGCGCCGACCGCCGCCCCCGCGCTTACGGCACGCGTCGATACCGCGCGCGGCACATTTCGAATCACTTTGCGTGTGGCGGAAGCTCCCATCTCCTGCGCCAACTTTGTCAATCTCGTGCAGCGCGGCGCCTACGACCACAGTGCCTTTCATGATTGGACGCGAGTCTTGCGCCAAAGCGGTGGACCCAGTCAGTCGTTCGACCCGGGCTACACCATTCGCCGTGAATTCAGCGCCAAACTCATGTTTGACGGGCCAGGCATGGTGGCGATGCAGAAGTCTCCTGATGGCCAGCGCGCGCACGGAACGCAGTTCTTCGTGACCGTGAAGGAGCAATCGCGTTGGAACTTAGATATTCCAATCTTCGGCACCGTTGCGTCGGGGCAATCGGTGGTTGACGCCCTCGTGAAGGGGGACGGCATCACGCAGATCGTGATTGAAGGCGATCCCGCCCCGCTGCTGCAACGATTCGCCAATGAAGTAGCTGCGTGGAACACCGCCCTTGATGCCGCCACCAGTCAGGCCGGCCTGCCAGCGCTTCGAGCAGTTCCAAGTAGTTCCGCGGCAGGTGCTGCGCCTGCGGCGCCTCTTGTGCCATCCGCGCCTGTTGCTCCATCGGCGCCACTTGCGCCCTCCGCGCCGGTTGCGCCATCGGCGCCATCGACGCCATCAGCGCCCGCCGGCTCGCCTCGCCCCTAATTCCAACTCTCCCCCTTCGGCCAATCGGCGCTGCGCTGGCGTTCTGCCATGCAAATCAAGCGCTCCAGATCCACTATCGCATCGCGGACAATGCCCGCGCGC
>Ga0209296_1000568_pt1 | contig 32160 bp, 57 predicted proteins | sample S_130206_EF_Meta_FD_187319 | JGI IMG/M metagenome (GOLD analysis project Ga0209296, IMG submission 187319) | Freshwater microbial communities from Lake Simoncouche, Canada to study carbon cycling - S_130206_EF_MetaG (SPAdes) (version 2) | ecosystem: Environmental > Aquatic > Freshwater > Lake ... | reverse complement strand
TATCTGTTAAAGTTCCAGCTTCGGATACTTGTTCCATTGGTATAGATGTTGTATTAATTCCAGCAATTCCCATAAATGAACCTGTATAAGTAATATTATTTATCCGCAATGATGGGACGCTATAATTTCCTGCATTATTAGCTATTGTAAAAGGTAAACCAGTTATAGATGCAAATCCTGGAGCAGAACCTTTATTTGATAACGAAAAATAACCATTAACTGTGACCTGTCTGCCAATCTTAGTATATGTGCCTGATTGAGCAGAATAAGTAATGCCTGTTGTTGCATTAGCAAATGATAGTCCAGGAGTCCAAGTTCCCTCCTCGTAATCATCTAAGTTATTAGCACTTGCTATTGCTACTTGTGTAGCGGGAAATTGAATACCTCCTGTTGTTGCAGTTGCACCACCTACTGAAATACCTGAACTAAACGTAGCTGCTCCTGTGGATGCTATGGTGAGTCTATCAGAGCCTGCCGTTCCAAATGTTAAAGAATCAGCAGTATGTGCATATTGAATATAACCACGATATGCAGCAGCAGCAGTTCCATCCGCAAATTCAATTAAACCATTTCCTGTTGTTGTACTTGCTATTGTAATTCCATTACTTGTTGTTGATAAACTACCAAATGATGCAACTGAATATGCAGTAAATATAGATGGAGTTCCACCACCTACTCCTATATTCCCACTAAACGTAGCTGCTCCTGTGGTACTTATAGTTAAAGCATTAATACCATTATTCTGAATATACAAAGGAACTGCACTACCACCACCAATCCATGAAGTTGCTAAATAACTTGCCGTTGGACTTGCTGCTAAGAATACTGTATTTTGATTATTAGAATCTATTGAACTAACATTTCCTTTTCCTTGTATAACATAAGAAGCGTTATCAGTTGCACCACTTACATTTAATCTTCCGCTAAATGATGCACTTGTTCCTGTCAAACTACCTGTAAGCGTACCTCCTGTCAATGGTAAGTAACCACTCAAAGCTGATGTCAAAGCTAAAGTACCTGTGGCTGATGGTAGCGTATAGGTGTACGTTCCGTTTCCTAAATTACCTGCATTATTTATCGTGAATTTTGTTCCAGCTGAATTACTAAAACTCGCTAAATTTCCTGAACCATTATTGATTACATATAAAGTTGCATAACCTGTTGCATTATTTGTAAAATATGCTGCTATTCCATTACCAGCAGTACCATTAATACCCGCTCCACCAGTCCCAGTAGATTCACCATAAATTGCCGTACCTGTTGTAGCACTTGAATACACCCCAAAACCTGTTGTTACAGTACCTCTAATTGCCTTACCAGATGTTGCTACACTACCAATAATATCACCACTTGTGCCTGTCATTGATAATCCAATGCCATAAAGAGTACCTGTAAGCGTTTTATCACCTGCAAAAGTCTGCGTTCCTGTTGTTACAACACCCCCAAAATTTACTGAAGCAGGTTCAAGGTTTAATACAGTACCTGTAATTGTTCCTGCATTTGCATTAGGAGTTGAACCAATTGCTGATAATGATAGCACTCCTCCATCAGCATAGTTAGGAATATTTAGCGTATTTGAAACAAATGTTGCTGCACCTGAAGTACCTGTGGTTGTTAATGTTATAGTTCCTTGCTTACTATTAAAAGTACTCCAATCAGTTGAACTTAAAACACCACGATTTGAAGCCGATGCAGTAGGTACATTTAAAGTAATTACAGGCGTTGTAGTTCCGTTTGCAACAGTAGATGATAAATCAGTACCACTTGTTCCTAAAGTAATAGCAGCGACGCTTGTAACCGTTCCTACACCTGCACCACCTACTAAAGCTATTGTACCCGTAGCACTTGGTAAAGTATACGTATAAGTTCCGTTTGTAATAGTAGATCCTAAAGTAAGTTGACCACTTATCTTGCTAGTACCTGTAACCTCTAAACCAAAACCATTATTAGTAGTTGCTCCAATTAGTAAATTACCACCTACCCATGTAGCTAAAGTTGAACTATTACCTATCCATGTTCTATTGCTTTCACTTGAACTAATACCTACACTTTGATAACCTATAAATATATTATTGCTACCTGTAATATTATTATTTGTTCCAGTACCAAAACCAGCATACCTACCAATGGCTGTATTATTATTACCAGAAGTATTAGATGGTAAAGAATTTGCACCAATACCAACATTGTTACCACCAGCAACATTTGAAAACATTGATTGTAAACCAAATGATGTATTATATTCTCCTATTGTATTATTATAAAGAGATTGATAACCATTAGCCGTATTAAATACACCAGTTGTATTAGATAATAAAGATTGGAATCCGTAAACTGTATTGTTTAAAGCTCCAGGACCTTTACCTATTGTAAATCCATTTACTGTTAAATCAAAAGCTCCAGGAAGAGTAAGTTGACCAGTTACTGTTAAACCACCAGTAATATAAGCAGCAACAGTAGATAATTGCAAAGAACTAGAATTGCCTAATCCATCCGTTATAGTTTTTAAAGAAGAATTTAGAGGGCCATTATCAGTAACCTTTAATAGTGAATCGTAGGTCGATGATATGGTTTGTCCAGTAAGTGATGCCATTATATATAATTTGCCTTAAATTAGTTAAAATTTATGAATTAATCAACATTTTTTATCTACAGTTTTTTACCAAAAGTATAGCAAAATTCTACTCCTTTTAAGTCTATAGTATTTAAAAAATAGTACCTTCCCGATATAGCTCTCTCATTTACAAACTTGGTATTATTTGATTTATAAGGAGCAGCGATTGCATTTGTATTTAATCTACTCTCAAAGTCTGTTTGTATTCTTAATGTGTCACTAGCTCTTTGCCTTGTTCCAAACTCTAAATAAATCAAATTCTTGTTAGGTCTTGCATAAGCAAATCCATTAATACTACTTTTATTATTCTGCATTCTGTAGCTTGTTGGATTAGCTGGAACAATTATATTGTTTTTATCTCCATCAATACCATCGGAAGCATATTTAGCATTAGTTATATCTTTTATATCAGATACCGTTTTCTTTACCTTCTCTTCACTATATTCCCTTACAACATCGTAATACTTTTGGTAATCTTTTAATACCTGCTTTAAATCACCCATTACTTTTTCTTGTAAGCCAATACTCTTAAATAGTATTTTTTAGGATCATCTAATACTGTTGAATGAACAATATAATCATCATCCATATATTTAATTTTATAGGATGCGTCTAATATGTACTGATTATCAACTACTAGTGACCCCCTATACCTAAGAGTAAAAGAAGTTTTATTATTCAATACTCTTGCTCCACCTTCTAAAAATAAATCACCATCGTATGGGTCTACCTTTGCAAATGTAGTATAAGAAGTAGCGTATGTAGGTTCAGTACCTCCTGCTGCATCTGTAGTAGTAGTATAAGTAATAATTTCTACTAGTTCCCTTAAATCTGCACTTCTATAATATGGTCTTCTCATTAGAACATTAATATTCTTCTATAACTTGATGCAAATTGTTTAGCTCCATTGGAAAGCTCTGTAGTATAAGAAGAATCCATTACATTTTCTCTAAACTCAAAATCCATCCCTACTTGTTTCATTATAGCAATTTTTAAATCTTTTGGCAATGTGGTATATCCTGCAACATAGATTATTTCAATAGGGCCTAAATTATTATTATAAAAAGATATATTTTTAAAGCTATTACCAATAACAAGATAATCAGTTCCTGCTACTAATAAAGTCTTTACACCAGCCTCATCTATAGAGTTAATCGAAGTAATTGATTGTATTGGACCATAAGGTATCTCTACATTATTAGCAACCTGATTAAATGTAGAAACTAATGTTTTAGTACCAAATGAACAACCAGTAAATCTTTCTAATTTTGTTCTAGCTGATGATATTAATAATCCAAGTAATGTATCCCAAGTTGAATAATCTATATTTAAATAAGACTTCATCTCGGCAACTGTAACAGGTTCAGTAGATATATCGCTATTAATTTTTACATCAAGTCCTAAAGTCATTACTTAGTTTTTTTAGATATTTTTAACTCCTTTGTTTTAACCTCAATCTTTTCTTCTTTTTCTACTACCTCTTCTACTTCTTCTTCTACTATATCTTCAAAATTGCGAACAAAACCCTTTTTTAATAAAAGCTCTGCTCTTTCGTCAGATACAATTAATTCTTCACCTTCTTTTACAAATCTATTCAATACTAAATCTCTGTATGAATATTTTACTTTTATTTTCTTACTCATAATTTATTTATTTGAAAGTAGGGGAGGAAACGATCCTCCCAGTATTATACTTTCCAAACTACTTTATTATTATGCTACGTTGCCTAAATCAGCAAAAACGAAAGCATCAACTCTATCAATAGCAAGAACTTCACGAGCCTCGATACGAACAGTTACCAAGTTTTTCTGAATGTTATCAGAATCTTGCTCAAAGAATTCAACTTTAAGATCGTCAACTACAACTCTCTTAGCCATGTTCCAATCACCTACAAGTACTTTATCATCAGCGATGAAACTTGACTTGAATATAGGAATACCAGCGATAGCTATGTTTCCATCAGGAGTGATTGTTACACCACCAGGGATTGAATAATCAGCAGGTTTAGTTAACAATAATCTACCCCATTGCTTAGGATTAACAACGATACCATTTACTGAAAAATCAGCACTTTCAAGGTTGGTAATGTAATCAATGATTTGCTCTACGTCAACAGTATTTGAAGTAGTAGTAGATCCTGTAGCAGCAGCGATAAGATCAGCATAGAACTTAGCATCTTCTGCTTTGTAGAAATCACGTAACAACATTTGTGGCAAAGCTGACTGTAGGAAAGGAAGATCCTGTAGCATTGACTTGTCAATACGAGCATAACCAGCGATGTAACGAGCAGTATAAGTAACCGCAGTTAAATCGTAGTCAATTTGTGTTTTAGCATCACCTGGAGTTGATTGTACAGAGATAGAACCTTCTGTTCCAGTCTCACGATACAATGTGTAGATACCAGTAGCAGAGCTAACAGCAGGGATAAGGCTACGGAAGTTAACCAAACGGTTAGGAATCATAGCAACACCTGGCTGATAAGTACGTACTGCATCACCTGTAAGGTTAGCACTAACAGTCATATTACCAACTGCTTTCATATTAAGTTTAACTTTGTTACCAGCAGATACATCACTGATAGCATCAAAGTTCTTTGCAATTAGGTCTGCAAAAGACGATTCAAAAGATTTAGCTTCCATTTTTTCCGTAGAATTTTGTTTTTGTAATTTAATTTCCATTTCGTCAAGACGAGCATCAATTGCTTGAGATTTCTCGCTGATTTGTTCTGCAACGACGTTTTTTACGTTTTCGTTTATAGCAGATTTAAGTTGTTCAACTTTTTCCATTTCTGTAATCTTCTAATAAATTGTTTAATAATAATTCAAATTTCTCATCTTCGCTTTCTTCAAGTTCAGGTGATCCTTCTTCAACAACTGCCTCTTCATCCATAACTGCCTCATCTTCCATCGGGTTTTCATCTTCAGTATCTTCTATAGATATAGTTACCGTAACGGTAGATTTATCTTCTAATGGCTCAAGATTTTCAACTGATGCTTCTTTAAGTAAAGCAAGTTCTTTATGTAATTGTAGTAATTGAAGTTCTAGTTTGGCAAATGTTTCATCTGTGTATTTACCGTTTTTGATTGCATTTAAAATGTTATTCATCATAAATCCTATTGTTTCATAGCTTTTCATACCTGTAATTGGTGTCATTTCATTAGCACCCCATCCCTGTAATGAAGAGCCTTCATATAATTTAACTTCTGTAATGTCATTGTATTGACCCATATTTTTTTGTTTAATGGTAACAAAACCAATAGAATGTTCGTTAATCAATCCATCCTCTACCATTAAAAGATAATCTCTTCCAAGTGTATGGCGACCTGCCTTACTTTCGTAGTACAAACCTTTGTTATCTTCTTTTAGCTCAAGAATTTTACCTACTGATTTTGTAGCATCATGATCTAACAAGTGACGTATTCTTGAGAAGTTCTCATTAATTGTTTTAGAGAAAGCTCCTTTACGGATAATATCTCCATCGCTATCCATATTATCAAACGAAGAAAAGTATCCAGTAACAATGCCTTTTTTAACATCTACGTCTGTAATTCCCTGATTTAAATTTTTGTATAATAACATATTTTAATTGTTTTCTAATTCATTGAACTTATTAATTGCCCATTCAATACCAGCATCACCACCCCAAGCATCCCACATTAATCCACCACAACCTTCACTATATGGCACATCTTTATGTTGTTGGTGACGTTTAAAACTTGCCATCCTTCCTATTGTATCTATTGATATAGGTTCACGATTAGCTAATTGATTAGCTCTTGCTTTTCCAACTGGTGTTCCGCAATCACCCCATCCATTTTCTTCTGCGTATTTTAAAGCACGTTTAGCATTATTACTTGCTGCTTCTGGGTAGTCTGAATAGCTGTCTGCTTTTTCAATTTTTTTTTTAGCATAAGAATCTAAAAATCTTTTTACAAAACTCATAGCAAAAGCATTCTCATTACCCTTTAACTCTTGCTCTTTAAATACTCTTATCCCTGTTGCAAATACTTCCTCTAGTTTCTTTGCAGTAACCCTTTTACCAGGATTGTCCTTATTAAACTCTCTAGCCATTGTAACTAATTGAGCCATTGGTTTTTCATCCTCTATAGGATTTACCGACTTACTAGCTTGTGCAATACCTATAGCTTGTTCAATAGGGTCAATATTTATTTTGTCAATAGGGGTAACTTGAATGCTTACATAAATCTTATCCATATCAGGATTCTCATTACGGCCATAACCCATTTCCTCAAGTTTCTGATTAGGTGTTAACCACCAAGCTCTTTCAAGGTATGATATTTGTTCCTTCTTATCTTCTTGTAATTCAGGGAATACACTTAAATCAAAATCCAAGAAATACTTTTTATTCTCTGACTTATTATAAGGAGCTACAAGCCATTTATTTAAGTCTGCTCTAGCTGATATTAATTCTGGTAAAATAGCATCTGAAATCAAAGCTTTACGAGCCTCATACATATTATTGTAAGTCTTGTTATCAGGATCGTTTAATAAAGCAGAGTTTACGTGGTATACATTACACATCTGCCTAAGATTCATTTTCATTGATTCAATAATAGCCAAATCAACTGGAGATAAACCTATTTGTTGCCAACCAACTTTAGATGCTGATACTATTATGTTACCTGCGTTTTGTGGGCCACTATATTCTGACTTCCATTTACGCTGCATTTCGTATGCTTGTTCTGGAGATAATTGACCATCTTCACTATTGTCATACAAGATACCCATTGCTCCAGTATTCTGAAATAACTTAACAGAGGCTGTTTGTGCATCATTTGATTGTTGCATAACTCTCATAGCTGCTCTTAGTGGAGATTGTCCATAAAGGTGAGAACCTTCTGTTGAATAATCAGGATTCCAATACTTAGAGTGCATAACCTTACTAGCAAGTAATTCCTCTTTACCATAGCTACTACTTAATGTATATCCAATTACTGGATTATATCTACCACCACTAATAATTCTAGTTAAATGAGCGGGTAGTACATAAAGTTGTTTAAACTTACCAGCATTAGAACCTGTAACAGCACCCATGCCATAAATATATGAATTACCAGTAATTAGTTTAAATCCAAAATAATTATCCATAAACTCGTAATACGATTGGTAATCATTCGGATCTAATAAGGTTTGTATAATTGGATGATCTTCCGATATTTCTACTAATGCCTTAGTCTTTAAGTAATTAGCTTCTTGAATATCTTGTGGCTTAGAAACATTCTGTGTATATGATTTATATTTCTGGAATGCTCTATCATCAATTACCTCATATAATATTGGAGGTGCTGTAGCTGCTTTTCTGGTGATTAAGTTAACTATTGAGTAAACATCAGAATTATACTGATAGCCTTTTTCTACATAGTTTTCAAACGTATCTTCTCCAAAAATAGGAGCTTTTGCGATTTGATTATAAATCATCCTTGCATACGCAGGATCTATACCTTTTTGAACCATGATAGGTTCTGGTGCTTTTGCAGCTTTAAAGAAATCGAATAATCCCATTTATATTACATACCATTTACGTTCCTTGCCATACTTAGTAAACATCGCACATCTAATTGCATCTAAACAATGGTTATATGTATCAATAGGTACATTTGTACTTTCCCCATTTTGCATTATCCATTGGTAGTTTTTTACCTCTGTTGCTATATTTTTACTACGTTTGGTGTAGAACACCCTATATTCTTTTAATTTGTTAATACCAGCGAGAATAGAACCTTTACCTTTTTTCTGTGGTTTAACATTAAAATTTACTTTTAAGTCTGCTATGGATTTAGGTTCAGCAGAATCAGCAAATATTTCACTATATGGATTAACATTTAGTTTTCTCAAACTATTTGCAATATCCTTGTTTGTCATTCTTGTGGCATAAAACAATTCATCTAGGTATATATTGTCACCTATCTTACTCATTCTTATACAGGCTGTAGGATCATTAGTAAAGCCAAAATCCATGCCATAAAAAACATCGTCACCATCAGGAAACAAATCACATTCTTGCCAATCTGGATAAACCAAACTTTCTGTAGCAGGTCTAGGGTCTTGTTGATAAAGAGAGTTGAAGATAATTGGGGATGATTCCTTAATCCTTATAAGCCTATCTGCCGACTGTCTATCTTCCCATAATGCTTCCCCAACCTCTCGTTTATCATAATACCTTCCATCATTTAAAGATTCCCTTAATGCTGGTAATGTTATTGTATTCCAATCGTTATCTCTTTTACTTGCTCTTCCGAGTGGATCATCATTATCCCATCTTGTAGCAATTAATAGTTGTTTACCGTTATTTTGAAGTCTACTTTCTGCAACTGATGTATACCAATCCCAAACTGTTTCTCTGACATTTAATGATTTAGCCTCACTATAGTCTTTAATTAAATCATCACATATCAAAACATCAACACTAAATCCTGTTAATGATCCACCAGTACCTACTGACTTTAAATATCCAGCATTGTTAATGACCTCAAACATATCATTATTCCTAATGGCCTCACCACTTCTAGGTTTAGCAATTTTTGTATTTGGGAATACTTTTCTATATTCTGTGCTATCAATAATCTTCTGAACTTCCCTATTGAATCTTGACGCTAAATCAGCTGTATAAGATGCGATAACAATTTTCAGATTAGGGTTTACTCCTAGCAGGTAGGCTGGATATAATTGAGTAGCTAGTGTAGACTTACCATGTTGAGGTGGCATAGAAATCATTAGCTTCTTACTATCGTCATCAGTATACAGCGTCATTAGCGATCCCATAATATGGTTATGAAACCAAGTCGCATCAAAATCCTTTTTAATAAATCTTACAAAGAACGAAAAATCTTTACGAGCTAAGTCTATAGCCGCTGATTCTAATAAAGCACTATCTATTTTTAATGGTTTATCTTTTATCATCTAGTACACTTCCAGTTAAGTACCTTTCGGCTAATTGACGTTTCAACTCTTCATCCATGTCAGATACGTCTACTTTTGTGGTTTGTGTGGCTTGTATTTCTACATTTTGTTTATCCGACCAACCGTAATGGTTTTTTAAGGCAAATATTGCCATGGTCGCATTTGCTTGGTTTTTAAACGCTGATTCAAAAATTCTATTCTCAAATCGTTGTTTAATATATTCTATTCTTTCTACTTCGTAATCTAACTCACGTCTTTTGCAGATACTCTCTAACGATGCCCACTTACTCTTAGTCATGCCAACAAGCTCTAAAGCAGAACCCATCGTAACTACTGTAGGATCTTCGGTAATACCTTCAATTAAATCAATCTTTGCATTTATATCTTCCAGGCTCATAAGCTCTGGTTTCATTGGGATTAATCTAGTTCTATCGTATTTACTTAAAGCTTTAATATCTTCAAGCATAATTACAATTTAAATATGTGCTGTTCTAATTCATTAAGTGCATTAGCCAATGTCCAAGGCCCAGCAGTTGTATGGATAGTACCAATATCTGCTACGGCAAAAGTAATGTTATAATCACCATCCCTAACATTAATATGAGTTCCAGCATCATTATTAGTCATTACACCATGAAAGTACCCCATCAAATAAATATTTGGTTTACCTGTTTGAGTAATTTTAATATTTTTGCTTACAGAATCTTTAGTAATATCAATTGCCATAATACATCTATTGTTTTGCAATGTAAGTAAATATTTTCTCATAATCAAGGTTTGTAGATAAATAATATATAAGACGGTTTTTGATTTAGTACAAACAGTTTTTGATTAGGGTATAATGTAGATAAGTTTATTTGTTTTTACGGTTATAAATACATACCTTAGACTTTATTATTACTGCAAGGCTTGAGCAGTTGAAAAGCTAAACTTACATCTCCCAGGTGTTTGGATCGAATAAAATAGTTATTGATTACATTTAGTATCTACGATAACAAAAGAGTATTTCTTCTAGGGGGACTTGTTTGTTCTCTTCTAACTCTAATTAAAAAAACATCTATCGTCGAGATTCATCTCGAAGCGTCAGCGGAATCTTCCTTCCTTTTTTGCAAACTATATTCTTTTGCAAGTTCTTTCCAAGCTATTTTTTTCCTAGTGATAATTTTCTATAATCCTCTCCTATCTTTTTTAATAATTCCTTATTAAATATCCCCCCGATAATTTTTTATTATATAGTATAAGCTATATTTGATACTGTTGTAAATTGTAGTGGGTTGTATAGTAGTGCCAACGGGCGGTTGGGATTTTTTTTTCGCTAAGGTTTTTTTCTAACTTAACTATGTATATACTATCTTCTAAGCGACTATCTCAATGATCATGCAATATTTTACCACTAGCCTGGCACATGCCCTCCTGGTTAATTAATAGGCCCTCAATACTAATGATCTAATGATCTTTATTTGTGCTATAATATTAATAGATGCTTAATACTTTATGACATTAATATGACAAATAATAAGGTATATGTTATTATATTTGATGCATAGCAATAAAGGGACAGTAAAGAATGATACCCAAAAAAAGCTATTAAACAATTAATAATATTATAAACCAAACAATTAAACCAAACTAAAAAACAAGATCATGAAAACGATTAACAAAGAAAAAAATCAGGCCTTAACATTATTTGGCTCATTGCTATTTTTATTAGCAGTAACATTTATACTTAGTGGACTGTATGGGATTACAACAAATCTATTTTAAAAACGGTATTTTAATCAACTAACAAAATTTAAATTAAACTATTTAAAAATCTAAAAAACAAACTTATGAGAAATTCTATATTAGGTTTTCAGCAAAAAATTAGTCACTACGTAATTAATGATATTATATTTATTGATTATTTAGAGGCATTCAAGTATTGTTTAAAACATAAAATTGATACTAGTCTAATCATTAAAACTAAAAAATATTAAGATAATGGAAAACAAAGAATATTTAATAGCGATTTTATTTATAGCATTTGCAACAGCTTTACCCGCTTTAATAATAGGCATAACAGCTGAATACATTATAAAAAGATTAAAGAAATAAGACTATGAAAACGTACAAAATAGAATTTTTAGATTCAAATGATAATGATCACTTTACTAAGGTTAAACAGTTTAACAATAAGAAGGAAGCTGCAGAATATGCTAAATTGATTTTAGCTAATTTATGTGATAATGAAGTAATTAAATTTAAGGTATTATAAGACTATGAAAACTAGAAAAATTTCAGCAATTGCAATGGAAATATTTAATGACTGGCAAAAAGTTAATTTTACTGCCTTACCTTATTTAAAAGCAATGTTAAGTATTAATTATGTTAATGATAGTTACGGATACGATAACGGTAAAACTATTGTTTTATATTTTTTATCTAATGCAAGTACCTACAAAGGTGAAACGGCCAAAAGATTAAAATTGGAATTAAAAAATATTATTAAATAATTTAAAATAATAAAGTAATGGATCAATTTTATATAGAATACTTAAATAAAGATAAAAATTTTGCAATTGATAGGATATATTTTAATAATTACCAGGATGCCGTAAAATGGGCTATAAAAAATCTATCTAATTTTTGCACCGATATAATAAAATTATCAAATAATTAAAAACCATAAAAACCAAATAACATGAAATTAAATTTAATCAGTAACGGGAACACTAATGCAAAAACTATAAAAAACGAGTCTGAAACGTATATTTTATATTTGAGCCCATTAAATTTGAATGATAGCGGAAAATCTGTTTGCCCATTTGCTTCCAAAGGTTGCGGAGAAGCTTGTTTGAATACAGCAGGACGCGGGAAATTTAGTAATGTTCAAAAAGCAAGAAGACGCAAAACAAATCTTTTTTTTGACGATCCCGCTTTATTCTTTACTCAATTATTAAGTGACCTATCTAAAATAAACGGTAAGGCAGTAAAAGAAAACAAAACTATTTTTATACGTCTAAACGGGACTAGCGATCTAGATTTCGATAAATTACTAGTAAGGTATACGGGCCAGGGTCTTATTAGTTTTGGAGCTCTAAAATTTTACGATTATACAAAGGACAAAAAGAAGGCCCATAACTTTGCCAGGTATAACGAAAACGATAAATATCGGGTTACTTATTCAAGAAAAGAAACGGATACGGATATTGAAATTAAAACTTTATTAAGTTATGGCGTTAATGTTGCTATTGTTTTCGCAAATAATTTACCTAATGAATATTTAGGATATAATGTTATTAACGGAGACTTAACAGATCTGAGATATAACGATCCTGCAGGTGTAGTAATTGGGTTAAAAGCAAAAGGTAAGGCCAAAAAAGACTGCAGCGGCTTCGTAGTGGTTTAATTAATAATATTATAATTTATAAGGCCTACGGGCCTTTTTTTATATTACTTGTTTTGATAGGATCAATTTAAGGAAGCGAAACCTTAACAAGTAACCAAAGTACCAACAAAGTAAAATAATTGATTAAACAGCTTAAAAAATAAAGCAATGGAAAACAAAATAGATTTATTTGATCATCCCGAATTAATACCTGAAAATGTACAAAGTATTATTAATTCATTTAGTGACTGTAATTATATAGAATTAGAAAAGATCAATAATGAATTAAAAAAAATAGGTTATTGTTTTGAATATTATTTGGATGCAGTCCCGTACAATTTAAGAAAATTAAGGTAAAATAAGACGTTTTAAGACGTTATAAAATTTCACCTAATAGATTGTACTAATAAATAAAAATAATCATTTACAGATCATTAAAACAATAAACAGAATGTAATATAAATACTTATAAGATATGAAAAACGAGTATAAAACGTATTAAATTATGAAATATAGGTATGGACTGGACAAAGAGCCAAACGGTTTTTTATGCCCGATGATTTTTGGAGGCGGGTATTTTTGGATAACTGCACACCTTCCCGATTTTTGGTTATGGCCAGGCGATTTCTGGAGGCGATCCTTCCCGATTTTTTAATATAGTGGATATTTTTGAATATATTTTTTATTTTATTTGCATTATATATAATATTATACTTATATTTGATTTAACAAATAACTTTATTAACAATTAAAACCAAACAAGAATGACAAAATTCAATTTTTACGTAGATTATCAAGCCGATACTCTATTCAGATCGTATTTTTCGGTCGAGGCCCAATTTCTGGGCGATGCTTTAGATCTTGCAGATTCTTTGATGAATGAGCCAGGACTAGACCAGTACAATAATGAAGAGTTTAATAGTCCGATATTTTTCGGTTCACCTGTTTTTTTAAACTGTAACTAAAAATGGAAATGGAAATGGAAATGAAAATGGAAACCAAAATGGAAATGGAAACGAAAGCGATTTTGGAAATCTTTGAGCTATTCAAAAACGATGATACGTACCACTATAAAATAGAACCTAATGCCCCGATAGTTTTTGGTGACGATTTCTGCGAACTATCTATACTTTTAGGATATGAAAAGACTATTCATTATATAACTATACCTACCCATGTATTTTTGAGATACGGTAATGAGATATTAATAGAGAATGGTATTTTTAAGGAGGCCAAATATGCTAGGGTTTTGGGAAGCGATATTTATGACGAAGACCAGGCAGATGAACTTACTAGCGATTACGGATCTGGATTCTATTATACTCAAATGGGACTAACTTATGATGAGAAATTTCAAATGAGTGAGTACATTATAGACAGATTAATTGGAGATTTATTCAGTGAATATAAATATAACTTAAACTAACATGAAAACATTAATTAATAACAAAGAAGTAGATTTTAATTCCATCGAATTTGATGGCATTGATATGAATGATTATCCTGATTTTAGCGATGCTTATATTAGTGCTGCTGGTTTTCAAGATGGTACTGAATTAACAGTAGATGAATTAGAACTTCTCCAGGAAGAACTTTACTACGATATGAATGAAATGATTATAAAAACCTTATACTAAGAATATGAACTTACTAGAAAAATTAAACCCAGAGCATTTAGAAATGCTAAAGGCTGCCGAAATTGAGTATCCATCTACAATTAAAAATTTAATTGAAGCATTAGAAAATAATAACCATTTTTTGGATTTGACATACCATAACATCCTTAATTTATATATGTATTTAGACTTAAAAGATTATACAATAACTTCGGTTGAAAAATTATTTAATCATGGGAAAACTAATTGAGGCAATAGTAGTTACGGTAATTGTTATATTTACTTTATACCTGACATTTAGATCAGTTGAGTTAATACTTAGATTATGGAGGTTTTTATGGAAATAGGCGATCTTATAAAATGTGAATGTGATTTTCAAGGATACGAAGAGAATTATGATTTCCAAGTATCTCTACCAGTACTAGATAAAATATATACCATTAGAGATATAAAAATGATAGGTGGATTTAAAGGTATATTATTAGAGGAGCTAAGGAATTCATTAGTAGACACAGAAGTTTTTGGGAAAATAGAAATACAGTTTGATTTTAATTGTTTCTCACTACTTCCAAAAGCAGATTTATCAGAACTTAAAGAATTATTATGAAATTAACAGAAGAAAAAGCAGAAATGGTATTGAATAGCTTGTCCAGGATGAAGTTATTAACCACCCTAATGGATTTTGAATATAATATGGAACTTCCCGATGTGGCTAAGTCTAGCCTAGTCAGAAACCATTTAAAAAGAATCCGAGAATCAATTTCAGAAATAAATACAAACCTATCCCACTTAGTTAAATTAAAAAATAACGATGCAGATGGATTAGATGAGTTTTCAGCAGAGATAATGGACTTGATAGGTATTGTTAGCCTAATGGATATAGAATCTATTAAAGCGTTTAATATTGACCTTAAAAACTATTTAAAAACTAAATAAAATGAAACTAAGCGATTACAGAAGAAACAGAGGTCTTACCCAAAGAGAGGTGGCCAAAAGAATGGAAGTTACTCAAGCAATGATCTCGATGATTGAATCTAGCAACAACCCTACAATTAATACGATGAGGAACTACTTTAATGCCATGGGTTATACACTATCCATAGAGCCAAAATTTAGAGGTTATGATGCCTTATTAAAAAGCAAAGAGTTATGACTTTTTTAACAATACTTGGATGCATTTTACTAGGATTTGGTGCATCTATAATACTAACTATGAACTTAGCTACATCTTATGTTAGGAAATTAGAAAAACAAACTTTTTGGATAAATGTATATAAAAATGAAGATGGTATTTTATTTTCTGATAGAATGGTAGATACTGAAAGGGAAGCGATTTTTGATGCAGCTGGTAGAAAAGATTATGTTAAAAGAATTAAGATAAGATTATGAGTTATTTTATTTATCCAGGCTTAGAAGAAAAACATAAAATATTCTGTAGGCTGAAAAGAACTACTGATGACGTAGCTACTATTATCCAGATTACCTGTGAGGCACTTGAAATAAGTATGAAGGATTTAATTGGTAAGAAAAGAAATAAGGATCTTGTCGAGGCCAGGATGATTGCAGTAGGATTATTATTAGAGGTTAATGCAAATTTTGGATTAAAGAAATTAGGTTTAATATTTAAGAAAGACCATACTACTATTATTTATTATCGTGATACCCACAGGGATTTAGTTAAGTTTGATAAGTCATTTAGGATAAAAAACAATTTAGTTAAATGTTACTTATGATTTTATTTTGTAGATAACTTTTAGTATATTTGATTATGGCACTTGAGGATAACATTAGTAAAGAAATTATATTACAATCACAAATTGAACAATTAAAAATCAAACAAATGGAAACAATTAAGACGATTGAAGAAATCGAAAAGCAGTTAAAAGCTCCAATGAATTACAAGTGGAGGATTCAAAGTATCAATGATTATAAAGCAACCTGTGTTGCCTATATAGATGCAAGAGATGTAATGGATAGACTTGACGAGGTTTTTGGAGTACATGGTTGGGAAGATGAATATGAAGAAGCTGATGGAAAACTATTTTGTAAATTGAGCTGTCACTTTCCGAACAAACAATTTCCGATAACTAAATCAGATACAGGATCGGAATCAAATGTAGAAAAGGATAAGGGTCTTGCATCAGATACATTTAAAAGAGCAGCAGTAAAATTTGGTGTTGGTAGATTCTTATACAGCTTAGGTATTGAGGACTTAAAGGTTAAGAAACATACCAATGGTAAGAACTACCCAGTAGATAGTAAAGGTAATATTTTATGGACTTCAGCAGAATTAAACGATTATGTAAACTCTAAAAATAAATAATATGAAACCCGAAAATATAATAAATTGGTTTTTACTAATAACAACTGTATTGGTAATTGGTAAATCTATTGATCTAATAAAAATTAGTTGGTATGAGGCATTTATCCCTCTGATATTATTAATTGTATCAGCACTTTTAATATTTATCTTAGCTGCCGCTATTTACTTGAAAGACCAAAATGGAAAAAAGTAAGATTATCCCTCATGGGTCAGAGCAATGGAAATCGGAAAGGTATGGAAGGTTTACTCCTAGTGAACTTCATAGACTAATGACAGAGCCAAGGATTAAGACAGAGGTTCTTAGTCAGGGAGCAATTACTTACATAAAAGAAAAGGTTACAGAAACCCTAATAGAAGATTCAAGTGAAGAAACACAATTTTCTAATGCTGCAACAGCTTGGGGTAACTCTTATGAAGATGAAGCAATCAATATGTTTTCGGATCTTGTTGATACTGAAATTATCAGGCCAGGTCTTATTATTTACAATGATTATTTTTGCGGAACTCCTGATGGTATTGCTAAAGATAAGTCTTTTGGCATTGAGGTTAAGTGTCCTTATAATTCGTCTATTCATTTGGATAATTTACTTCTTAGCAAAGAAGATTTTAGGAAAGCTAGGAAAGAATATTATTATCAGATTCAAGGCTATGCGATATTAACAGGAATCAACGATTGGTATTTTGTTAGTTATGACCCTAGGCAAAAAGAATCTTTAAAGATGGTTCACCTATCTATAAATAAAGACGAAGTAGATGTATCATTAATTCATAAAAAACTAAAAGTAGCAAATTATTTTAAACAATCTTTATTACATAAATTAAACAAATAAAATGGAAACGAAAAAATCAAAATTCTGTGGTAGTGGTCAATTAATGGGAGAGGATTTATTAGTAGATCTTAACTTAACCCAGTTAAAGGAAATCTTATTAGACGCAGAGAATGCACAATTTAAGAAGTCTTTTGTTACTAAGGATGGTACTAAGCAGGAAACTTTAAAGCTAAAGCTGGTGAAGCGTAAAGAAGCTCAAGGTTATTCTACACACTTCCTTGTTTTAAATGATTACATAAAAGGAGAAAATGCCAAGAAATTACAAGTCGCAGACGATCTCCCTTTCTAAAGCTAAGTTTGTTGATGACTATAGATGGACTATAGCATTTGAGGCAATCAAGGATATAACAGGAGTAAACCCGAACGCTATAAGAAGAGCTAGTAGGGTAACTCCACTTCCAGCAGTTAGGATGATGGTTTCTTATGTTATGAGTTCAGAACTTGGTCAATCACCTGATTATATATCTTCACAAATAAATAAGGATAGAACTCTTACGTATTACTATATTAACCACTTTCCTGAATACATTAAAGAAGGGATTTATAAAGATTATTACGAGGCATTTCTTGAATTGTTTTATCATAAGTTAAAGTCATTAGGATATATTTGTAATTGTTGTGGTGCATTAGACCCAGTAATAAAAGGTGATAAACCATTAATACCTAAAAGTGAATCAAAATTTAAAACCAAACTAGATGATATTAAAAAGTGATATTGATAAATTAGCAGATTTATGCTGCCGAGAATTGGAGATTAATATTGATGATTTTTATAGTCCTAAACGTCATCGAAAACTTATTGACGCAAGAAGAGTTTTTTTCTACATACTTAAAGATTACCATAAAATAAGTGAACATTACGTAGAGCAGATAGTTCCTAATCTTAGAAACAGAACAACAATTATGCACTTAAATGATTCAACTAAATTTTATCTTAAAAGCGATCTTTATATGAAACTTATTTACAAATCAATTTACGAAAAGTATACTAAAACAAAATACAATGGCTAAGAAAAAGAAAAAAGAAATAGTACCTGTAGATATAATTGTCAATAATTGTGAATGGTGTTTTCAGTTTGATAATGACGAACCAATAGTTTTTGCTAATTCTAAGGAAGATGCAACGGAAGATCAGAAAAAGATTACATTTACATTAGGAAATAATACAGGATCTAATATTACATTTAAAAGCAATGAAAAAATATTAAAACTATTCGTTAGAGAACGAGAATAAATTAACTTAAAACCAAACAAGTTATGAATAAAGACCATGGGTATTACTTTGTAATTCCAGCCAATATCTTCCACCATAAAGATTTATCTGCTAATGCTAAATTAATGTACGGTATCGTATCTAATTTTTGTGACAGGTATGGTAAATGTACTGCATCAAATAAGTTCTTTGCAGAAGCCTTTAATAAGTCAGAAAATACTGTTAGTAGATGGATTAGCGAACTTGAGTTCTATGATTTATTAGACAGCTTTATAGACTTTTCAAGTGGTAATAAAAGAATTTTGACCCTATCCACAAAAATAGGGAGAGCTATCCCCAAAAATGATGAGACCTATCCCCAAAAATGGGGAGATAATACTAATATTAATAATATAAATAATAATACTATTGTCGAGATCATTGATTTCCTAAACGAAACTGCTAAAACAAACTTTAAATCTGGTAACAAATCTACTCAAGGATTTATCAATGGAAGGATAGCAGAAGGATATACCCTAGAAGATTTTAAAAGTGTTATTACAACCATGGCCAGTAAATGGATAGGTACTGAATGGGAAGAGTATTTAAGACCTTCAACTTTATTCACACCTACAAACTTTGAGAAGTATTTAAACTCTGCTGTTAAAACCAAAAAACAAAAAGAACCAATTAAAATAAAAGCGTAATGAAACAGCAACCACAAAATATAGAAATAGAAGAGCAGGTAATAGGTACTATCCTATCCCAAAGTAATAGTTTTAACATAGCAATCAATATCATAAACAAAGATTGTTTTTACAATCAAAGACTTCAAGATATATTTGTTTCTATCCTATCATTGTATTCAACCTCTAAGCCGATAGATATTGTATCAGTAAGCAATACCCTTAGAAACAATAACAAATTAGATTCTATTGGAGGATTAGACTTCCTGATTGGATTATCTGATAAGACAAGTAATAAAACTTCTTTTGAATACCATTGCTATATACTTCTTGAACTTCACGAAAGACGTAGTGGTATTTTAACTGCAAATAAATTAATTGATGGACTTTATGATTTAAGTACTGATATTGATGAAAATATGGTAACTGCTAACCAAGTCATTTTAAGCCTCTCTAACGAAGTTTCTAATATAGGTGGCATAAGTTTAGGTGAAAGTATAATAGAATTGATTAGAGAGCAGGAAAATGAGCTTAAAGGAGATTTTAATGGATGTAGAAGTAAGTTCGTAGATTTAGATAAACTTATTGTAGGATTTAAGAACCAGCAGATGATTATTGTTGCAGGTAGACCAGGTATGGGTAAAACTACATTTGGAATTAATATTGCCTATAGACTGGCTAAGTTTGAGAATACACCAGTAGGTTTTTTTAGCTTAGAAATGAGCAGTACTGAATTAACTAAAAAGTTTGCAGCTATAGAATCTCAAATATGTAACTCTAGGATAACTAACTTAGATGAACCTATTTTATTAGATTATTTTAAGAAGGCTCAAAATATTGCAGAGTTACCTATTTATATTGACGATAAGGCTGGGTCTACAATAGATGAAATTAGATCAAGAGCAATTACGATGAAACGTAAACACAATGTTGAAATAATATTTATCGATTACCTACAGTTGATTTCTTCAAAGGGTAATAAGGGAACAAGAGAGAATGAGATTTCGGAAATTAGTAGAAAGATAAAGTTACTCGCTAAAGAATTAAATATTCCAATAGTTGCCATTAGTCAATTATCAAGAGCTGTAGAAACTGCTGATCCTAAAGTACCTTATATGCACCACTTAAGAGAATCAGGAAGTATAGAACAGGATGCTGATATGGTATTGATGTTATGGAGGCCAGAATACTACGATTATAAAGAGTTTGACTATAATGATGTGATGCAAGATAGTAAAGGTAAATGTGTTACCTATGTAAGAAAGAACCGTAATGGAGATATTGGGAAGGCATTAATGAATACCAATTTAGCAGTTTCCAGTTTTTATGATATTGTAGATAACTTTTCAGTCAATAGGGATTACTTTTAATTATATTTGAATAAGTTATTGGAATGTGAGGTGGTGGAATTGGCAGACACGCTATCCTGTCACGATAGTGCTTGAGTTTTTATTTCATCATCTTTTCTCAAGTTTGGAGGTTCGAGTCCTTCCTTCACAGCAAAATTAAATTAAATTAAATAAATTATGGATCAGAACAAAGCATTAGAAATTTTAATTAACGTAGCAATAGTTGCACAATCAAAAGGAGTATTATCATTAGATGATGCAGTAGTAGTAAAACAAGCCATCGATGTATTTATTCCAAAGAAGGAAGCTGAAATAGAAGCTGAAACGGAAGATGTCCAATCCGAAGAATAATACAACAATAGAAATATTGCAATTATTGGAGGACTATCTTTTAATGAATCCCAAAATAAGGTTTTGCCAGGCTCTTTATAATTTAAATATAGTCGATAAAGAAGATAGATTTTATGAGGATTCTAGCAAGACCTTAACTAGACTTAGGAGATTGATAGAAAAGAATGAGTATTGAATATGATTCTATTGATAGTTTAGTTGGATCTGAATGGAGGTTTTCGGGGTCTACAAATGAAATTGTAAGACTTAGAGAAGTTTCTAAAGGAACAAGCAAAATACTTGGTAGGGTTATAATTTTTGAATACTTAGATAGAGATAAAAAACCTTTTGCTACTAATGAATACAACTTCAGAAGAGACTTCTTTTGGGCAGAACGATTAAAATAATGGGATACTTGGATATATTAGAAGAACAGGTTTTACAGGCAAAAAAGATTAAAGATCTCATGAGGCTTAAAAAACAAAAGGAAGAGGAACTTCATAAAATAGTAATGGCTTTACGTCAACTTATACAGAAATAATATGGCAGATATAACAATGTGTACAGGTGATGGATGTGATCTAAAATTAAAGTGTTATAGACATACTGCAAATCAATCAGGTTGGCAAAGTTGGTTTATGGAAGTACCTTTTAAAGATGGTAAGTGTGATATGTTTTGGGGTAATAAAGCAGAAGATAGTTATAATGACTTAAAAGTTGTATTTAGGAATGATATAATTAAAGATAAATGAAAAGAATACCTGGAATACACTACGAACTTATTGAAGAAAAAAAAAGTAATCCAATTGCTGATTTTCAAAAAGATTTACAAAAAAATATGCTTACTCAAATTATGCAATTTGATGAAGAAATAGGATTATACAATAATAAAACAAAAAATAAAAGGGTATTTGAATCTGGAAGCCAAAGGGATAACGATAGTAATAAGCCATTGCCTAGTCATTTAGATGCTTATGTACGTTTAAGATATGGTTATCTATTAAGGATGGGAGCTAATCATTACGAGAAAGGGAACTGGAGGAAAGGTCAACCTACAGAAACAGCAATAGAATCTCTCCATAGACATTTAGCAAAGTTTGAGATTAACTTACAGAATGGAGTTGAGCAAGATGAAGATCACTTATCTGCTATTATATTCAATGTACAGCTGATTATGAAGAATGAGGAGAAGCAAGGTCTTAAGGTAGATCAGTATTACATTCCTAATTCGAATTAATGTGCATTATATTACACTTTATGTCAAATAATAATAGATAATTCGTATAAATTCAAACATTTGTGCAGTATTTTGCACTTTATGATGTTTGTCAACATATAGCTTTACAAATCTATTAAAAAAGTAAACTTATAACTTGACAAAAAGGATTAGTGTAGATAACTATTATAAGAAGTAAGAATTTTTCTCGGTATATTTATAACGTGGTTACTGTCAGTAGGTTGGTTTGGTTCTCCTATAGACAAAGATTGGGGGAGAGTATCCCCCTTTCCTTTTTATATCAACTCTACCTCAATTACTAACCTATCATCGCCTTCACGATAACTATAAACAAGTTCCTTTACGTACCTTACATTATCATCTTGGAATATCTTTCCTTTAGCTAAGTCTAAGAAACACTTTGCCCATAACCCACACTTATTATCCAAATCCCAATTCTTTAGATTTCTGTAGTATATTATACGTACTCTAACTGGTTCTGTAATTAGTCCTACCTGACTAAACTCTTCTGTATTAAGAAATGTCTTTAATTCACTAACTATTCGTTGTCTTACCGAGTAATGTATTCCTGCATAAATAGCATTATACCCTAGATATATTTTTCGTTTCTTAGTCTTTCCTATCTCTATAAAAGTAGGTGGATTATTATAATCAAGTCTTACCATTAAAGCTTAATAAGTCTAATATACCATCTATCTCATCGCAAATCTTAATCTGCAAAGCATACTTCTGTGGAGCATTACTATCTTCTAAAATTGTCAATAATTCACCTAGGCTAATCATATAATTAACCATATCATCAAAAGTTATAGTCTTTTCCTCTTGCTCGATATTTTCTTTTATATCCATTCTATTTTAGATCCTAAGTTCATTGGAATAAATAAAGCTACTCGGCCATCGATAACAATACCACAACCCAGCGTAGGTTTCTTAGCATATACTTTACCATAAGCCATAGCATAACTTCTAACATCTATACCACATCCTACATTCATACCAAATATCATATCTCTGTCAGATGCTGAATAAGAAACTCCACCAAAGGAATGTATATGACCTATAACTGTTGATTGACGGCTATCTCTAGCTCTATTGATTGCTCCTTGTGCCCCACTACTTCCTGTACCATGGATATACTGAACCTTATCTATCTCGTGCGAATATCCCCATTTCCAACCATCAGGATAACCAAGCATTTCATTATATGATTTAAACATTGATTTAGGGATACCAGCAGTTTGAAGTTTTCTAAATGGTAAACTAGAATGATTCCCCATACATCCATAAACATTTGGGTAAGCCTCGTACCATTGCTTATGCTCCTCTCTAGCAGCCTGTAATTCACTACCAGCAGAATGTCCATCAGGATCAGATTCGTGGTAACTAAGGGCATGAAAATCGGTATCATCGCCAATATCTACAATAGTATCTACCTGAAACTTATTAAATACTTCGTAAACAAATTTAAAATAATCTGGGTGGGTAAATGGGGCATGACGATCGCCAATAATACCTACTACACTTGAGTTTCTAAAGCTTTTTACTAAATCGTATTCACCTTCATTTAAACGTGGTCTGTGTTGCATAGTTAATTATTTTTTGTTTAAATATAAAGATAATAACTAAAATGCTAATAATCGATAACGTAAATATAGCTATTTGCTTATAATTTGATTTCTTAGCTACAACCTTTAATTTCTCACGTACATAAACATTACGATATTCAACTACTTTTTCAGTAATTTTTATAGGTATTTGCTTTGGTAATGATATTGATGATAGGTAGTAATACTTATTCTTGAGTGTTATAAGTACCTTTACTCCATCTTTATTAGTTAAGCTAAATGTGGTATCTCTTTGGGGTTGCTTAAAACTAAACTTTAATGTATCTGACTTAATTGTGATTATTGTATCAACTATTCTAGTAGTAACCAGCTTTGTTTTGTCGATAAATATACTATCAGTCTTCGTAACTATCCTGCTGTTGAGCAATCCACACGATGATGCAAGTAGCGATAATAATAAGAGGGGTATAATCCATTTATTTCTTTTTAGCATCTGCTGTAAATATAAAACCTGCCCCTGTAGCTATAATAACACTTGCCTCTGTCCAGTTAGATTTATCTAAAAATACTGATACTAGTCCTGATATAATTATAATAAATCCTATCAAACTTGATTTCCAATTCTCTTTCATTTTCCTTGACCTTTATATTTCTTTAAGTAATTTTTACTACTTTTTATTTTAGAGCTTTTATTTTTGGAATGGCGACCAGGTCTACTAACCTTTTTATTTCCATTAAAGCTTTTAACTTCTGATATTTTAACTTTAGCCATCTTTCTTTACTATTTCTAATTCAATACTTTCACCAACTAGCTTTTGTGTTAAATCCTTTTCCATAGAACCTAATATCCAGTTCTTTATTTTAGCTATCGTTGGATTAGGCTTATCTAAAAACCTAGACTTAGCAACCAATATACACCCTTCTGAATTTAAATGGGTATTACCTCCATGTATTCTAATTCCAGCGAATCCTGGTACTCCTAATACTTCTGGCATTATTCTTTTAAATCTAGGACTCATTGTAACCGATACCTCATAAGTTCCATAAGGAATAGCAGTTGCAGCATATATCTTAGTTTTCTGTATAGTCTTTAAACTCATTGATTTCTTTAATCCTCTATCTGCATCTTCTAATGTATAGCAGTAAAATACATCATCAATAAATAAAGACCCAATAGTTTCTGTAGAAGTAAATACTTCTCTAATTAATTTTAATTTCATTATTTACCTATTATGTCAGAAATCGTTTTTAATATACCCATACCAATTAAAGTTAAGGCGGCATAGAAGTAAGATTTATACTTTTTTACCTCTGATCTTAATTCATTGAAATCGCTTTTTAACTCCCTATGTTCTTTAACTAAACCAACAGCATCTGGGTCGATTGGATTACCAGCAAGTAATTGATATATATCTTTTACCATATCCTTGACTTCTTTCATATCCTCTTTCAATTTCTCTATTTCATTAGCCATAGCATCAATCTTACCTGCTTCAAAGTGTGTCATCAGTTCTTTACTATTTCTTTATTTACATAAATTAATCCAGTTGTATCAACGTATTTGCATGAATATAATATGCAATCATTTTGTGCATTTTTAAAGTTTATTTTGTAATCCAACATAGCAAATTTTGAATCAGGACCACCAGTAATACTATAGGAAAACTTATCACCTATACCATAGTAAGTAGAAAATTTAAATGTACCTTCTATTGTTGTATTTAATAATCCTATGTTTTTTTGTAATGATTCACCAACTTTATATTGAGAAGAATCAGCAGTACCTATTTGTGAATCCTGTACATAATCACGATACTTTGTTAAAACAGCATTACCTACAAGTGCAGCAGTTGATTTACTAAATGTAGAATCTCTAAATGTATTATTATATCTTTCACCATTAAATAAATTAACGAATGTAGATAATTGTAGCACCTCTTTATTATTATTTAATACATCCTTATAAAAAGATCTTGATACAATATCGGAAGGAAGATTTGGTTGAATATAAGCACCAGCCTGTATTTGATTACTTGATTTTCTGAATGTTTGAATAGTTGCGTATCTTCCGTATAATGCAGGATCAAATCCAGCTCGTGTTTCAGTAGACCAAGGAGAGAATATTTGAAATATTAAAACTCCATTATTTGGTATTAGTATATTTTTATAATTTTGATTTAATATATCAATAGCTGGAGTAGTTCCTGTTCCATTCCACCAAGTGCCATCTGTTTTTAAGGTATATGAAAATGGATCACCTTCTGAATTTTCGCAATATAATTCTAGTGTGGCCTTACTATAAACAGTAGCACCTCCATCGAGTACATAAATCGCATCCATTATGAAATTGGTAGATACGCAAATATAATCTCCTGCATTTACTTCTATTTGAGTTAGAGGCTGTATAAACTTTGTATTGTTTATAACGGTATCTCCATCCTTAGAAAATTTGTATCCATAATCATAAGTAGTAGATGTAGGAGAAAATACTGTTTTTGTTATCGCATCATCTACAGGATAACCAGCATTAAATACGTTCTGCCAACCGTTTAATATATTATAGGTGCTTATTTCTTCATAACCCCAAAGAAAACCATTGTAGATGTTTGTAGATTCTGATAAATTTGTAGATATATCTAAATACTTATAAGGTAATGAATATCTAACAGCCTGGTTTCTTCCAACATTTCTAAATGTAGAGCTATTTAAAGCTATTAAGCTATCTGTTTCTGTTATTTCACCTAAGTATGTACCAGCAGATGAAGCATATCTCTTATAAACTCTTGATGTATTATTTATTAATCCTTCGTATGAGCTAACATACAATATATTATTTTTCTGATACATCATCAATCCAAAACGAATACATACACCTTCTAATATATCATAATAACTCATATACTGACCTAAATTTAAAAACATTGCGTTTTTAAGAAGGTACATATCCTCTAAAGTTAAATATATATTTTCTGGTACACCACCTGCTGATATAGCACCATCCGTTTTAAATATCTTATATGAATCTGGGAAGTTTATTCTTATTTCGCTAAAGAGATTAGCTGAATACAATGAATTTAATAAAAGGTCTTTTAACGATACTATTTCATGAGGGAAAAATCCTATTGGATCTCCATCTTCATCTGTATCAAAATATTCAATCGTTTTTAATAATGATAAATCTGAAAAAACAAGAGTTAATTCTATTGGGCCTATTTCTCTAATTACTACATCGGAGGTAGGTATATAATAACCTTTCCAAATAGTATTTGCTCCTTTTAATATATCTATATAAAATGTATCTAAGTCAGCATTTAAGAACTCTAATATATCTAATCCAGCATCATCCCATATTTGGTCATATAGATTCCATATATTGTTATTATCTTCCCATACTTGATCAAGGCCACTTATATCTTGAAGTAAAACATTTAATGTAGCTACCGAGCTTATTATAGGCTTATACGATACATCACCACTTCTTTCTGTTTCTATACTTAATGGATCTCCTGTACCATATATTTTTATTGTAGGACCAACGTAATCCTTTTTATATATATTGCAGGTGTATTTTAAGTAATCTTCACCAGTACAGTATACATCAGAGAAGGTAAATATGTATTTTATTGCGTAAGCCATTAAAAGTATCCGTTTCTATTTTTTGATGCCCTATTCATTAATATTACTAAATCATTACCACTAATTCTAGTTTCTAATTTACCAATCATTTGACCACCATTACCAGTATCTGATATAAGCGACTTTAATTTATCTAATGGTGCAACCACCTCTGGATTACTTTTAGCTCCAGCATATTCTCCTATTAAGGCATTTGTAGGACCTGAAACTATACCACCACTAGCAAACTTAGCACCAGGGAACATACCTTTTCCACCTAGTAATCCTTTAAACATTTTTAGAAATCCACCTCCACCAGCTGTTGCTGACGTTCCTCCAGTAATTGCTGCAAATATTAATGCTAATAAAGCTGCTGCCGCTACTGCTGCAATTAACTTAACTATCATTTGCTTTAACATATCAACCAAACCCTTAATTCCAAAATTACCAGTTTGAATCATAGTTTCAAAAGCACTAGATAATGGCCCAACAAGAATATTTGCAGTATCGCTCATTAAATTTCTGAAATCGATAATTTTTTTATTCATCTCATCAAATGCCTCATTTCTCTTTTTAAGAATTTCATAAGTTGGGTCATCTGTTAATTCACCAGCTACTGAATCAGTACCTAAAGCATTTAGTTCTTTCTGTAATTCTATTGATCTTTCTTTTGCTTTTAATTCAGCTTCTGCTGCTAATTTAGCTTGTTCAGAAATTGTATTTGCTTGTAATTTTGCTGCGAATAATTTACCTTCTTCATCATTAACACTCCTCATTGCTTTAAGTAGTGAATCCCTAACATTATTATATTCTTTAGACAGAGGAGATACACCTAATTCAATAAGTGATTCAAGTGCTTTTTTATGAGCATCAACTAAAGTATTTGCTTTTTCTAATTCACTTGAAAATGTATCATATTCTACTTTTTTTATTGCATCTGCTAATTCTTTATATATTGAATTTAATTTTTTTATTCTACCTTCTTCTCCATCTTTTTTATCTGGCTTATCTAATTCACCTATCTTTGCTAACGAAAGAAGATTATTTTCTAAATCCTTTGTTAATTTATTAGTTGAATCATCTAGTTTTTGCATATCAGCATTAAAATTTGCTAACCCAGATGAACTTATTGCTTTATTATATTGTTCTTGACCTTTAGCCATTTTGCTACCTAATTCAGCAAATCCACCAAACATCATTGTTTCTCTTACTATACCAAGAGCTGTATTAAATTGATTTATTTTACCTTTAGCCTTATCAAGAAAACTTGCCTGATCCTTTAAATCTGTTGCCTCTAATTTTCTCTTTTTTGCTATTTCATCCTGTAATTGATTTTGTAGTATTTGAGCCTCGGCTTGAAGATAAATAGATTTAGTTAATTTATTTACAGAAATCGCTGTTTCTTTACTATTTATATTTTGAATACTTAAATTCTCATTAAATATATCGTAATCCTGATTTAACTTATTTATTGCCTCTTGTCTTGTTGAATAAGATAATTCCTCATTTTTAGCTATAGACAATAAAGCGTTTAAGGTGGTTACATTTGTTTGAGCAGTTGCTCTAATCTTATCTAATGAATCATTATACTTATCTGCACTCATAGAGGCATAAGCAAAGATTGTTAGAGCAGCAGTTAATAAAGAACCCATTAATGATATAGCAGCACCAAGACCCTTAGATACATTAGTAAGCATTACTATTTGGTCAATAAGTATAGGTACGTTGTTTGATATAGCTAATAATCCAAGACCAAAACTTTGAGCAAAAAATCCAGAATCTCGGATAACCTGACCAAGAGCAAAAGAGGCTAACCTCATTCTATTCATATCTAATCCAGCAGTAGCAGCAGCCTGTCCAGTACTTTGTAAACTTTGAGTAGCTCTCGCATTTACTGCCTTAAAAGAAGAATCTAGTTTAGCTAAAGTAGTTTCAATATTTTTTATCTTAGCTACTAAATCACCTAAATCTGCTGTTATCTTAACCTGAAAATTACTATCCATTATCTAACTTTTTAACGACCTCTTCAAAGTCTTTTTTTGTTACTGGTTCTAACTTAGGTTTTTGGGGTTTACCTAATCTATCTGTCCAAAGCGGAAGAATCTTATCGGGAGTTTTTTGATCTTGTCTTTTTCCTACGTTTGAATTGTATATTATAGAAATTAAAGACCTAGTATGTTCCCAATCCTTTGTTTGTCTTTTGATACTACCATAAGCATATCTATTATAGTTTGCCCACGTCATATCGTAGAATTGATCGGGAAGAAGTCCAACATCGCATATAGCAAAGTCTAAAACCTCTTCCCAACCTATTTTTTTGGCTTTACGGATTTAGATGGTGATATATTTGGAGTAATTGCTTCTTGAATTTCATTAACACCTTCCGATATTTTTATCGATTCATGAAATAGATTAATGACATCATTTATTTGTTCAATAGGCATATCATCTACCCATACTAAAACATCATCCATAGTAAAATCTAGGAGTTCTTTTTTAATATAAGCGTTGTTTTTTAAGCCACAATAAATCAAATCTGTACAAAGCTTAATAGGGTTTTCGTTATCAAACTCTAATACACCAGTACCAGTAATCTTTGAATATTCCATTAAGGCGTAGTTGCCAATTTTAACACCACGCTTTTTACCACCTAATTCTAATTGTATATATCCTGCACTCATTTTATTTTTCTTTAAGTAATTGTGGTTACTGTCAGAAAAAAATTGATTAGGATACTACCGATTGTACTAATGCTCCAGTTCCTTGGAAAGATACGCTATAACCAGATGGTGATTCCATATCCGCTGTTTGAGAAATAGAAGAAATAAAAGCACTACCAGTTAATAGCATATCTCCAGCAGTCGATGTTGAGAAAGTTACAACTACGGCAGTACGAGCAATAAGCAATGCTACAAGCTCATCAGTTTCTACACTTGCAGAAGTTGCATAGTCAATAAGACCATCAGAAGATAAGGTAAATCCTCTTACACCTGCGAAAAATTCAGACCATCCACCACAATCTTTTGTAGTAGCATCTGGTAGATCTACAGTTAATTCTAAACTAGCAGTAGTAGCCTTTAACAAAGGTACACCACCTACTTTAATTACTAAATTTGTTCCGTTAATTAATGCCATTTTATTTTAATTTTAATTGTTTATAATTTGTTTATGCTAATGCTAATGCTAATAATTCAGTTCCTTGTAGAGTTCCAGAGTAAGTAACTATATCTTCCATTGGGCCATCAATAGTTAAGCTACTAACATATACATAGCCATTATATACTAAAGAACCTCCAAGGTCATCCGTAAATTTAACAAAGAATTTTGTTCTATTCTCTACTGCTGATTCTAAATATGCTGGATCAATATCATCACTATAATTTGTTAAACCTTCAAAATCTAAGGTAAAACTTCTTGCTCCCATAATAAACTCACTCCATCCAGATGAATCTCTTGAAGTTGCGTCTATTGAACTTGCTTCTACATTTAATGTAAAGCTACGTGAATGGCCAAATGCTTTATTTGTTGCACCATCTAATACGTATAATACCAGATTTGTTCCGTTTACTAATCCCATTTTATAATTGTTCTACTATATTTCTAATTCTTATTACTTTTCTGACTTCATAAAATCCATCGTATAATTCTTCTATATATCCAGTAGATTCAAGGTTGTTTGTGATTACTTTAAAATCTGGACTTGCATCTGGAAGAGAGCTTCTATTTATTAATAATTGCATTACCGAGTTAGTAATAGCATCTGCATCAAATTTAGAATAAGTAGCTCCATTTGTTCCTGTAAATACTTGTACTGTTACTACACAATTACTATTAAAATTACTTTTTGTCGATTCATCAACTACACTAATATTAGATATTTGTATATAAGGATATACTGCTTTATTTGGAACATTATCATAAATAGGAACGGCTACTGCATTTAAAGTAACAGCACCATTTAATTTATTGTAATAAGCCTTCCTTAAACTATATCCTACGTCTTTCATTATTCTTCTACTGGTATTTCTTCTGCTTTCGGCTCAATAATTGGCTCAACTTGAGCAGTAACTTCTACTATTGGCTCAATGGGTTTGATTGATGCTTTATAATTACTAATTACCTCTTCTGTCCAAATAGCATTAGCTATTATTTGAACTTTTGCATCTTCATTAGTTATATCACTTAATGGGTTTATAACGTGCCTATGATAAGTTCTTGCAATTTCAACTCCATCCTTTTCTATAATGTTTGCATTACGAATTTGAATAGTGTTGTTTTCTAAAATTTCTATAACATCTATGATGTTTTTTTCTGTGATTGCCATGATTATACGAAATATGTAAATGATAATATAATTGAACTACTATTTGAAAAATTAGTATTTGTTATATCTGTTAAAGTTCCAGCTTCGGATACTTGTTCCATTGGTATAGATGTTGTATTAATTCCAGCAATTCCCATAAATGAACCTGTATAAGTAATATTATTTATCCGCAATGATGGGACGCTATAATT